>Ga0209573_1001345_pt1 | contig 39093 bp, 33 predicted proteins | sample TNRBio252014_DNA_FD_185870 | JGI IMG/M metagenome (GOLD analysis project Ga0209573, IMG submission 185870) | Wastewater treatment Type I Accumulibacter community from EBPR Bioreactor in Madison, WI, USA - TNR Reactor_6/25/2014_ DNA (SPAdes)... | ecosystem: Engineered > Bioreactor > EBPR >...
TGGGATACAGATCATGCCGGGTGCTGCTCCGGCGCGCAACCCATTTCGTGCTTTGCTGATCAAATTATGACAACGGCGCGTTAGGTTGGGAGCATTGGGGCAAGCAGGCGGCAAAACAATTGGGGTCTGACCCCTATTTTCTATTTTCCCTATTTTCCGTTTGTGCGTTTCGGAATCCTAGACCCCTTTATTGAGAGTTGCTTCATCCGCAGATTACGCAGATTCTCGCAGATTCATGACCCTCCGTCGGTTGGTTTTAATCTGTGGAAATCTGCGTAATCTGCGGATATTGACGGAAATAAGAAAAAAAATTGGGGTCTGACCCCTATTTTCCTGAATCCTAGACCCCGTTTATTGAGAGTTTTTTCATCCACAGATTCTCGCAGATTCATGACCCTCCGTCGGTTGGTTTCAATCTGTGGAAATCTGCGTAATCTGCGGATATTGACGGAAAGAAGGGCTCCCGATCCTGCGGCGACCGGGGCAAGCAGGCGGCAAAACAATCGGGGTCTGACCCCCATTCTCCGCGCTGAATCCTAGGCCCCGTTTATTGAGAGTTGTTTCATCCACAGATTACGAAGATTCTCGCAGATTCATGACCCTCCGTCGGTTTGGTTTCAATCTGTGGAAATCTGCGTAATCTGCGGATATTGACGGAAAGAAGGGCTCCCGATCTTGCGGCGACCGAGGCAAGCAGGCGGCAAAACAATTGGGGTCTGACCCCTATTTTCTCTATTTTCTACTATTTTCTAAGCAACGTCTCCTTAGGCGCTGCGCCTGAGAAAATGCACAAAAACCTCATACATCACCTCAAGGGAAAACTTGGCATCAGCTTCAAACAAAATATCGGGGTGGACTTTGTTCTTTAGATATCGACTCGCAAGCGTGCTTTCGTCATCTGGATCTCTGCGATGAACTACCGGATTGCGGCGTTCAGCTAAGGTTTCTAGCCGTTCGATAACTACAGGAGGTAGCAACTGTTTTGTATTTGACGCTTTAATCAACAAGCCGAGCGTTTGTTTGCCAGAGAGCACAGTTCTTTCCTGAAGCTCAACAACAAGTAGATGCTCTATCGCAGACGTGGCGCAGATCATCGTGGCAAGAAACTGACCGTTGATATAACAAACGCGTGCTTCCTGCATCAGATTCATCTGCACCAACTCTCCAGACACCACACCAGGTGATTTATAAAGAGACGATACCCACTTAATCCGGGATGCTCTCTTTGGCCTTGAGTCATCGTCATACCGGCGTAGTGCTTCGATCAGAGGGGATATGTCAGCAGTGAGCGTGGTCATTTACGTGCCTAACGTAGCAAAGCAATTGGGGTCTGACTCCCATTCTCTGCCACAAACCGAGCAAAAGGGTGTAGCAAAGCGGATCTCTCCCTTTTTGCCATTTGGGTAATGGCCGCGGGTAGCGCGACCGCTGCCCGCATACCCGCCAACCTCACCCGCAACTCCCCACCGCCCCACAAGCCGTACAAAAATCACAGCCATCCTTGCGAATCATCGTCCGGTTCCCGCACTCCCCGCACAGCTTCCCGGCCGTCGGCTTGGCTGCCGTGCCGCCAGCCGGCGCTTCAAGAATCCCCATCTGCTGCAACGGCAGGCCGTTTTCGTCGAGGATGCCGAGCATGGCGTAGCGGTGGATGATTAGTTGCGCGAGGTAGGCGACAGTGGAGGTGTAGTTGGTCTGGCGGCGGGTGCCGGGGACGAAGGCCATGAAGTCGCCGAGCGGTTCGGGGTAGTCGAGGAGCTTCCTGAGTTTCATGCCGATCCAGGCCGGGTCTACGACGCGCATGTCGAGCGAGAGCAGCTTGGTGAGGCCGTCGAGGGCGCGCGGGTAGTTGCCGGCGAGCCATACCGAGTAGGGGCGGGTGACGCCGTCGGGGAGGGTGATTTCCTTGAGGCCGAGGACGAAGTCTTCGCCGGTGGCCGGGTTGAAGACGTCGACGGTCCAGGAGAGGGTGCCGTCGGTGCCGGTTTTCGGCTCCTTGAGGCTGAACATGGCGTCGAGCACCGGCGTCGGGCCGTCGTGGTTGAAGGCGCCGATCTTCTCGACGCGGTGCTGGATCAGTTGCGCGACGGCGGCGACCACCGAGGGCATGCGCTTGCGCTCGCCATGCGGCGGGAAAGCCATGTCGAAGCCTTCGTCGCCGGGGGTCTTGGCCAGGGATTCGAGCTTCAGCGCCAGCCAGCCGTGGTCGTTGGCGCGCATGTCCATGGACAGGGTCTTGGCGACGGCGCCGAGGCCGCGCGGCTGCTCGGGGCCATTGACCCAGACTTCGAAAGGCCACTTGCGACCTTCCTGGTCGACGTGACCGACGAAGAGCGCGAACTTGCCGTGCATGTGCTCGATCATGTAGGTCCACGCCATGTTGCCTTCCGGCAGGTTCGGGCGGTTCGGCCAGCGCAGGCTGGCCAGCACCGGCGCCGGCAGGGTCTTGATCGACAGGCGGCGGTTGGCGTCGCCGCTGACGAAGTCCTGCGGCTGTTTCTTCTCTTCGGCCTGCTTCTGCGATTCGACCGAGAGCACCGAGCCCATGACGCTGTTCGGGCGATAGGTGGCGAGGCCCTTGAGCCCGGCTTTCCAGGCGCTCATGTAGAGGCCCTGGAATTCCTCGTAGGGGTAGTCGGCGGGGACATTGACCGTCTTCGAGATCGAGGTGTCGATGTACGGCGCGACGGCGGCGACCATGTCCTTGTGCGCCTTGGCCGAGATTTCCAGCGCCGTGACGAAGTAATCGGGCAGTTTCTCGACGTCGCCGCCGAGGTGCTTGTAGAGGCGCCAGGCGTAGTCTTCGACGGCGTATTCCTTGAGCGTGCCGTCGGCCATGCGCTTCTTGCGGCTGTAGGTCCAGGAGAACGGCGGTTCGATACCGTTCGAGGCATTGTCGGCAAAGGCCAGGGAGATGGTGCCGGTGGGCGCGATCGACAACAGGTGCGAGTTGCGCAGGCCGTGCTTGCGGATCTGGTTCTTGATCTCGTTCGGCAGGCGTGAGGCGAAGTTGCCGCCGGAGAGATAGAGTTCGGCGTTGAACAGCGGGAAGGCGCCGCGCTCCCGGGCCAGGTCGACCGACGCCAGGTAGGCGGTGTCGCGCATGTATTCGGAGATGCGCGCGCCCATTGCCGCCGCTTCCGGGCGGTCGTAGCGCAGGCGCAGCATGCACAGGGTGTCGCCGAGGCCGGTGAAGCCGAGGCCGACGCGGCGCTTGTTGTTGGCTTCCTCGCGCTGCCGTTCGAGCGGCCAGGCGGTGACGTCGAGGACGTTGTCGAGCATGCGCGTGGATACCTTGATCACTTCGCCGAAAGCGGCGAAGTCGAACTCGGCGCGCTGGCTGAAAGCGTCCCTGACGAAGGGCGTCAGGTTGATCGACCCCAGGCAGCAGCAGCCGTACGGTGGCAGCGGCTGTTCGGCGCAGGGGTTGGTGGCCTCGATCACTTCGCAGTAGTAGAGGTTGTTGTCCTTGTTCATGCGGTCGAGGAAGAGGATGCCCGGCTCGGCGTGGTCGTAGGTCGATTTCATCACCTGGTCCCAGAGGTCGCGGGCGCGCACGCGGCGATAGACCCAGATGCCGTCTTCGCGCTGGAAGGCGCCGGCGCGTTTCATGTCGCCGTTGGGCTCGGCGCGGTGTGAGAGTTCGACTTCGGCGTCGGCTTCGACGGCTTCCATGAAGCCGTCGGTGACGGCGATCGAGACGTTGAAGTTGGAGAGGTCGCCGTGGTCCTTGGCGTGGATGAAGACTTCGATATCGGGGTGATCGCAGCGCAACACGCCCATCTGGGCGCCACGGCGGGCGCCGGCCGATTCGACGGTTTCGCAGGAGCGGTCGAAGACGCGCATGTAGGAAACCGGACCGGAGGCGCGCGATTGCGTGCCTTTGACCAGCGCGCCCATCGGCCGGATCGACGAGAAGTCGTAGCCGACGCCGCCGCCGCGGCGCATGGTTTCGGCGGCTTCGGCGAGGGCGCTGTAAATGCCCGGCTTGCCGTCGACGATCTCGACCACCGAATCGCCGATCGGCTGCACGAAACAGTTGATCAGCGTTGCTGCCAGCGTCGTGCCAGCGGCCGAGTTGATGCGTCCGGCCGGGACGAAGCCGGTTTCCTGCGCCCACAGGAAGCGCTCTTCCCAGTGCGCGCGCTGCTTTTCGTCCTCGTTGGCGGCGAGTGCGCGGGCGACGCGGCGGCGCACGTCATGGACCGAGGTTTCCTTGCCCTTGGCGTACTTTTCGACCAGCACCTCGACGGAGATTTCCTGTTCGGCAAGCGGCGTGACGGCGGGTGCCTCGGCGACGGCTGACAGGGGTAGCTGGTGTTCAAGCTGGCTCATGGGTAGTTCCTCCGGTGTTTATGGTGTTGACGTTGTCTGTGCTTGTTGATTTTTTTGGCGAAGCGTCGTGCCGATACGAGGCGCGTGCCGCGGGTCGTAGCGGCGACTCTTAATGTGAAAGTCGCGCAAGCGACTCACGAAACTCCCTTCTCCCCTCGCGGGAGAAGGGTCAGGGGAAGAGGGGGACGGTCATGGCTTTCATCATCAGGGGTGTCTCGACATGTCATGACCGTTAGCTTGTCGGCGCAATGGCTCAATGGCGTAAAGCTACTGCATGTAGTGTACAAAGGCAATAACTTGACTAAATGTAGTTTTCAGGCCGTGGCTTGCCGAGGCGCGGGAAAGGCCGTGAAATCACGGCCTTGCGGCTGCTGGGGGCGGTAGAATTATTTTTCTCTGCTGCTGCTGCGGGCGCGCTCGGCAGCATGCGCGCTGCGCCCGGGATCGGAGGTGACGCGGGAGGGGAGGGAAGAGGCGCTAGGCAGTGCTGCTGCGCCCGAGGCGAGAGAATCCCGCCCCGGCCAACGGTGTCGTGGTTTCAGGTACTCGCCTGTCTGGCGCGCGCGGCGTGCGCCACCAGGGCGGCGATGACGCACGAGGCGATGCGCGTTTCGGCGGTGTCGGCGCGGCTGGTGAGGACGATCGGCACGCTCGCACCGAGGACGATGCCGGCGCTCAAGGCGTTGGCCAGGTATTCGAGTTGTTTGGCGATCATGTTGCCCGATTCGAGGTCGGGAACGACCAGGATGTCGGCGCGACCGGCGACTGCGGAGACGATGCCCTTGGTCTTGGCGGCGACCAGCGACACGGCGTTGTCGAAAGCCAGCGGGCCATCGACCAGGCCGCCCCTGATCTGGCCGCGGTCGGCCATCTTGCACAGCGCGGCGGCGTCGAGGGTGGACTGGATCTTGTCGCTGACCGTTTCCACGGCCGAGAGAATCGCCACCTTGGGTTCGGGCGTACCGATGATGTGCGCCAGGTCGATGGCGTTTTGCACGATGTCGACTTTCGCCATCAGCGTCGGCGCGATGTTGATCGCGGCGTCGGTGATCATGATCGGCCGTGGATAGGTGGGAACGTCCATCAGGAAGACGTGGCTGACGCGCCGGCCGGTGCGCAAGCCGGAAGTGCGCGAGATGACCTCGGCCATCAGTTCGTCGGTGTGCAGGCTGCCTTTCATCAGGGCTTCGACGTCACCGCTGCGTACCAGCGTCACCGCCATCGCCGCCGCTTCGTGGCTGTGCTTGCAGTTCACGATGCGGTAGTCCTTGAGGTCCAGGCCGTTTTCCTCGGCGACGGCGCGGATGCGCTGCTCGGGACCGATCAGGATGGGATCGATGAGCCTGGCTTCGGCGGCCAGTAGCGCCCCCTTGAGCGATTCGCGGTCGCAGGGGTGAACCACCGCCATGTCGATCGGTGCCAGGCCCTCGGCGCGCGACACCAGGGTTTGCAGGCGCGCGTATTTGTCCGAAATGGTGATTTCCGGCATCGCCTTGCGCTTGGTGATGATTTTTTCGCGCGGCGCCAGAACTTCGGCGCTGCCCGAGACGACAAGCAGCTGATCCTGGTTGTGGCAGTTGCAGTCAAGCAGGATGTGCCGGTTGCGGGCGAATTTCTGGCCGACGGTGACGGTCACCGTGAGCGTGTCGCCGATCGCCACCGGCCGCGCGAAATGCAGCGACGATTCGACCATCACCGTCCCCGGGCCGGGGAATTGCGTGCCGAGCATGGTCGACAGCAGCGAAGCGCACCACATGCCGTGCGCGATGAAGTCCTGGAAAACGCCGCTGTGACTGAAGTCGGCGTTGGCCAGGGCCGGATTCATGTCGCCCGACATCAGCGCAAACAGCTTGACGTCCTCCGGGCGCAGGGTACGTACCAGCGACGAGCTGTCACCGATGTTAATTTCGTCGTAGGTTCGGCTTTCGAGGAATTCCAGGGGCGTTTCGAAGTGCATGAGGGTGCTCCCAAGGGGACTGATCAGCGCGCATTATGCTGCAACGCAGCACGAAAATGTAGAGCGATTTATCGAGCGTAGCGAGGTGGCAGTCCCGTGGCCTTTTGCCTGATGGCCGTCACCCTTGTTGACCTGCGTCAGCATCTGCCGCTGTCGGAGGCTTTAGGCTTGACCAGGAAATCGGCAACGGCGGTGCAGTGTTGGAGGCGATGGTGAGCGAGGAAAGCTTTGACGCGGAGCGACTTGAGGAACTGCTACGGCCGGTCGTCGATCGTCACGGCGGTGATCCGCTGCAACTGGTGCAAATCCTGCGCGAGACGCAGGATGTCGTCGGCTATCTGCCGACCGCCGTGCTGACCGCCATTGCCACGGCGCTCAGGCTGCCGCGAGCGCAGGTCGAAGGCGTCGCCGGTTTCTACTCTTTTTTTCATCTGACGCCGCCGGGTCGCTACCGGGTGCTGTTCTCGGACAACATTACCGACCGCATGCTGGGCAGCGGCGAACTGCTTGATCGCCTGTGCAACAAGCTGTGGATCGAGCGCGGAAAAGTCTCAGAGGACGGTCTGCTCAGCGTCGACAGGACCTCATGTACCGGCATGTGCGATCAGGGGCCGGCGCTGCTGGTCAATGGTCAGCCGCTGACCCACCTCTCGGGCGAGCGCATCGACCGCATCAGCGAGTTGATTCGCGCGCAGGTGCCGCTGGCCGACTGGCCGGCCGAGTATTTTCGTGTCGACGACAATATCCGCCGGCGCGACAGCCTGCTGGCTACCGAATGGCCAGCCGGCGAAGCGCTGCGGGCGGCGCTTGCGCGTGGTGCCGAGGCGATGCTCGCCGAAATGAAGCTTTCCAACCTGCGTGGGCGCGGTGGTGCGGGCTTCACCACCGCTGTCAAATGGGAGTCCGCGCGTCGAGCACCGTGCCACGGCGAGGAAGGCCTGCGCTACGTGGTCTGCAACGCTGACGAGGGCGAGCCGGGCACTTTCAAGGATCGCGTTCTGCTCAGCAGTTACGCCGACCTCGTTTTCGACGGCATGAGCGTTGCCGGCTTCAGCATCGGTGCGAGCAAGGGCCTGCTCTACCTGCGTGGCGAGTACGCCTATCTGCTGCCAGCGCTGCGCGAGAAACTCGAGCGTCGCCGGCGCAGCGGCCTGCTCGGCCGCGCGTTGTGCGGCCAGGTCGCGTTCGACTTCGAGATCGACATCCATCTCGGTGCCGGCGCCTACGTCTGCGGCGAGGAAACGGCGCTGCTCGAGTCGCTCGAAGGCAGGCGCGGTATCCCGCGCATTCGCCCGCCGTTCCCGGTCACCGCCGGTTATCGCGGCCAGCCGACGGTGGTGAATAACGTCGAGACCCTGTGCAAGGCGGCGCTGATCGCGATCCGGGGCGGCGCCTGGTTTGCCGGTCTCGGAACCAAGCAATCGACCGGCAGCAAGCTGCTGTCGATCTCGGGCGACGTGGAGAGGCCGGGGATCTACGAGTATCCCTTCGGGGTTTCGGTCGAGCAGGTGCTCCAGGACTGCGGCGCCGGCAACGCGCAGGCGGTACAGGTCAGCGGACCTTCGGGAGTTTGTCTGGCGACGCACGAGTTTTCGCGCCGCATCGCGTTCGAGGACGTGCCGACGGCGGGCGCCTTCATGGTCTTCGGCACGCATCGCGACATGTTCGAAGTGGCGCGCAATTTCGCGCACTTCTTCAAGCATGAAAGCTGCGGCTTCTGCACGCCTTGCCGGGTCGGTACTTCGCTGGTCGCCAACTGCATGGACAAGATCGCCAAGGGCCTCGGCACGCAGTACGAGATCAACCAGATTTTCAAGATCCATCGCCTGCTGCATGCGGCCAGCCATTGCGGCCTCGGCCAGGCGGCGTGCAACCCGCTCTTCGATACCTTGCAGAAGTTTCGCCCGGCCTACGAGCGGCGTCTGTGCTCGCTCGATTTCGAGCCGGCTTTCGACCTCGACCAGGCGCTGGCGGCAGCTCGCCAGATGACCGGTCGCAACGATCCGGGGGCGCATTTCGGCCTCGCTGCCAGGCTTCCGGGAGTGGCCTCATGAAGCAGGCCAGCATCCTGCTCGACGGACTGCCAGTGCCTTTCGATGCTGGGCAGACGATCATGGATGCGGCGCTGGCCGCCGGGATCTTCATTCCACATCTCTGTCACCACCCGGCCTTCAAGCCGCAGGGCAGTTGCAAACTGTGCACGGTGAAGGCCAATGGCCGCTATGTTTCGGCGTGCACCCTGCCGGCTCGTGACGGCATGGAGGTCGAGAACAATACACCGGACCTCAACGACAAACGCCGGACCCTGCTGCAGATGCTTTTCGTCGAAGGCAATCACTTCTGCCCGTCGTGCGAGCAAAGCGGCAACTGCATGCTGCAGGCGCTGGCCTATGAGCTGGAGATGCTGAGCCCGCATTTCGACCAGTTCTATCCCAATCGGCCGGTCGATGCCTCGCACCCGGAGGTGCTGCTCGACTTCAATCGCTGCATTCTTTGCGAGCTCTGCGTGCGTGCCAGCCGCGATGTCGATGGCAAGAGCGTTTTTTCGCTCTCCGGGCGCGGCATCAACAAGCACCTGATCGTCAATGCCGAGTCCGGGCGGCTGGCCGACACCGACTTCGACTGGGCCGACAAGGCGGCGCAGGTCTGCCCGGTCGGCGTGATTCTCAAAAAGCGCCGCGGCTTCGCGGTGCCGATTGGCAAGCGCCGCTACGACATCGAACCTATCGCCAGGCAGGTCGAAAGCCTGGCGGCGCGTCGCGCCGACGATATGGGCCATGGGGACTGAGATGGACGCCCCGATAACGCAGCGCAAGCTGCGTCTGGCGACTGCTTCGCTGGCCGGTTGCTTCGGCTGTCACATGTCCTTGCTGGACATTGACGAGCGGCTTTTCGAACTTGTCGAGCGCGTCGATTTCGACCGCTCGCCGCTGACCGACATCAAGCACTGCGGGCCGTGCGACATCGGCCTCATCGAGGGCGGCATCTGCAATGCCGAGAATGTGCATGTGCTGCGCGAGTTCCGCCGCCACTGCAAAGTGTTGATCGCCGTCGGTGCCTGCGCGGTCAATGGCGGCCTGCCCGCGCAGCGCAATCATCTCGACCTCGGTCTGTGCCTGCAGGAAATCTACCTCACCGCGCCGGATATCGTCGGCGGACAGATCCCCAACGACCCGGAGCTGCCTCTGCCGCTCGACAAGGTGCACCCGATCCACGAGATCGTGCGCATCGATTACTTCATCCCCGGCTGCCCGCCGTCGGGCGACGCCCTCTGGAAGTTCCTGACCGATCTCCTCGATGGGCGCACCCCGCGTCTTGGGCATCCGCTGCTGCATTTCGACTGAGGGCGTCGCCATGGAACAAGGTCAGGGCTTCGAACTGGAAACCGCGTCCGCCGACGCCGGCACACTGCGCCGCGTGGCCATCGACCCGGTGTCGCGCGTCGAAGGGCATGGCAAAGTGACCCTGCTGCTCGACGACAAGGACCAGGTGCAGCAGGTGCGCCTGCACATCGTCGAATTCCGCGGTTTCGAGAAATTCATTCAGGGCCGGCCGTACTGGGAAGTGCCGGTGATGGTGCAGCGTCTGTGCGGCATTTGTCCGGTATCGCATCATCTGGCGGCCGCCAAGGCGCTCGACCAGGTCGTCGGCGCCAGCTGCCTGACGGCGAGCGCCGAGAAGCTGCGCCGGCTGATGCACTATGGGCAGATCCTGCAGTCGCACGCCCTGCACTTCTTCCATCTCTCGTCACCGGACCTGCTTTTCGGTTTCGCGAGCGAGGCCGGCCGGCGCAACATCGTCGCTGTCGCCGCCGCCTTCCCTGAAGTCGCCCGGCAAGGGGTGTTGTTGCGCAAATTCGGCCAGGAAGTGATTCGCCTCACCGCCGGCAAGCGGGTGCATGGCACCGGCGCGATTCCCGGTGGCGTCAACCGCGCGCTGAGCCGTCAGGAACGTGACGGCCTGCTCGCCGACATCGGCCAGATCGTCGGCTGGAGCCGCGATGCGGTGCAGCTGGTCAAGCGTCTGCACGCCGCCGACCCGGCGCTCTACGACGTTTTCGGCGCTTTTCGCTCGAACATCCTGTCGCTGGTCGGCGCCGAGGGCGCGCTTGATTTCTACGACGGTCAGCTGCGTGTTCGCGACGCCGACGGCGGCATTTTCGTGGACGGCTTCGACGCGCAGAACTATCACCAGCTGATTCGCGAAGAAGTCAAAGCCTGGAGCTACATGAAGTTTCCTTTCCTGGTTGCGCTTGGTCCGCAGCAGGGCTGGTACAAGGTCGGGCCGCTGGCGCGGGTGCAGAATTGCGACTTCATTTCGACCCCGTTCGCCGAAGCCGAGCGCCGCGAATTCATCGACTACGGGCAGGGCAAGCCGATCCACGCGCCGCTGGCCTATCACTGGGCACGCATGATCGAACTGCTGCACGCCGCCGAGACGATCGCCGCACTGCTGCCCGATGACGATCTTTCCGGCCGCGATCTGATTGCCGGTGGCGAGCGCAGTCGAGAAGGAATTGGCGTCATCGAGGCGCCGCGTGGCACCTTGATCCACCACTATCAGGTCGATGAGGACGATCTGGTGAGCAGTTGCAACCTGATCGTGTCGACGACGCACAACAATCAGCCGATGAACGAAGCGATCCGCCAGGTTGCGCGCCGTTATCTCAACGGGCGAGAGCTCACGGAAGGCCTGCTCAACCACATCGAAGTCGCCATTCGCGCTTTCGACCCCTGCCTGTCCTGCGCCACGCACGCGCTTGGCAAGATGCCGCTGCAGCTGGAGTTGCAAGACTCGGCGGGGAGCGTAGTCGGGCGCTTGATGACGGTGGTCTGACTGCCGCGGATGGCGCGCGCAATATTCGCGCTTGCGGCACGAGGCGCTGTGCCGATGAACCGTTCAAAGCACTCTCGGATCAAGGTCTGGGCAGGGTCATCCCGGCGCCCGGAGGCCTGGCAGATACGCGCCTCCATAGTAGGATAGCACCTGTTTTCTGGGGGTGACGCCGCTACCTGCGAGTCCCAGATGCACCCATCGGCCGTGTTCGTTGATGAGCTGGTCAAAGTCCAGGTCGGCGGCGGCAAGCCGTCTTGCCGTCTCCAGCACCGTGCCAAAGCCGGGCGCCGAAAAGTCGGCAGCCAGGCCTTTCATGTGGGCGCTGTTTTTTGCGCCCCCTATGGCCTGATTCAAGTCCGGGCTTCGATAGCCGCTGCTGATCCGCATCGGCACACCGCCCAGCAGCGCTCTCGCTATCTCCAGCATTTCGGCCAGGCGTCGCAGGTTTTCTTTTTCCTCGGCGTTCGGCGTATTGTCGATTTGATGCCTCGTCGCCGTCTGGCTGAAAAGCAATTCATCCAGGGTGAAGTGCGCTGTTAGCTGCCCTTCCATCAGGATCTTGGGTGGCGGACTGGCAGGCAGCTCCTGGCGTTGGTAGCTGACGGGTGTGGTCGGACTGGCCCAGAAGAAATGGCCGGTTCCCTCTTCCCGATACCAGTTGGACTCGCCCTTGATCGGTTCCCCTGGCAGAATCTCGACCACCTGTAGTAGGGCACCGATCTCTTCACGGCGGACGATTGGCTGGCTTGTAAATGGGCCACCGGAGCGGATGTTCAGGGGCCTGATGACACGCACGCTTGCTGAGAAGTTCATGGCAGTCAGCCTTCGTAGACAGTGAGATTGGGGTCGGCGCTGCCCGCAGTCGGGTTGCCGCCTGGTGCGCCAGAGTAGAGCAAGGTTGAAATCTGGGTTGCGGTCAGAACACCGGTTCCATCGATTTTCTGCTCGAGCTGCCAAGTGCTGATGGCATTTCTGGTTTGGGCGTCGATACGGCCTGTGATCTGGTCATTGCGCATGTTCAGTACTTTTTGCAGCGACTGAATTTCGCGCGTGCTCAGCTTCTTTTCGTCGTCGTTCAAGGCGTCGTTGAACGGTTCGTCGGTGGCCGACCGTGGTGGTGTCGTGGGCGAGAGGGTGATCGACTGTGGTGCGCCGGCTTCACCTGCTGACTTGCCGGGCTCAGCTTTTCCACCGGAGCCACGCAGCTTCACCAGTTTGCCGAGCAGGTCGAACCAGAAGGGCGCGCCCAGGGTTACGGCGACGGCGGTGATTAGCCAGCCGAACGCCATCGTAGCCATCGCGCCCCAGTTGGGCTCTTGTTGCTGCTCTTTTCCAGGCACGAACAGGCGGTCAATTTGCCCGTCGTACCAGCCGACCGGGATCCCGGCGTTAGTCAGGGAGTGGAGAAAAGCGGTGTTGCGACAGATCGTTGCCTCGTTGCCGGTCAGCTTGCTACAAAGGGCACTGCATTCCTTCCTGGCGGCTTCGCCGAGGCCACCGCAGGTCTCGGGTTTTTCCTTGTCAGCGGATGGTTTGGCCTCGTCCGTCGGTGCGCTTGCTATTCGGCTTGAATTTCGCTCCGTGCGGAGGAAGGCGCTTGCCGTCTCGGCGCTTTCGCGCAGATTGCGGAGAGCCCTAAGATCCGGCTGCGGGAGCTTGGCAAGCGCATCGCCAGAAAAACCTTCAATCAGGAGCCGCAAATTGTCGTCGTTCTGTTTTTCAACCTGGGCAAGATCACGCGGGTCATGTTTTGGCAAAGCTCGCATGCGCCTCTCGTCGGCAAGCGAAGATGTCAGTCGGGACGCGCCCCCCAACTGCTTGCCGCCGGTGGACCCGAGCAAGCCTTTCTGTTTGCCCAATTCTTCCAGGCCGGCCTTGAGTTTCTTGAATTGCTCGTCAGTAGCAGTTTGCGCTGCCGCCGCGGGATTGGTGGTTGTGGCCGCATGTGCTGGGGTCTCGGACGGCCCTGGCTCGGTGCCCGCGGTCGCCCCTGCTGCTACCGCCGTCGTGTGGGAAGCTGAAAGCTCCCTGGCCAGTTGCACGGTTTTTTCGCGCAGCGCCGGGTCATTCCACAGCGCACTACCGATGTGAATGCTGTCCACGTTCATCACCATGGCGATGACCAGCCCGATGACAAACAGATCCCACTGGGTGCGACGCTTGAACCAGCCGATGCTGCGCTCGCCCGTTTGTTCATACCAGGCCTGCACGCGGATTTCAAAAGCCGGCCAGTCCTGCTCGACCCCGGTCGCCAGCGTTCTCAGGGTTTCGAGCAGCGAAGCGAAGCCCGTGGGCGATCCTGCCGGCATGGTGATGGAGGAAAGAAACTCGCCCGGCGTTCCCTGACGCATCGGTACCGATGCGCTCTTTGCGAGGAGGCTGAAGAGTGCCGTCGAGAAGGCGTCGGCGCTGAGGTAGGACGGCCCGTCGGCGCTGAGGGCGGAAGGTTTGTCTGCGCGCGAAATGAACAGGGATTTCAGCAGCGGTTCCTTGTAGAGCTCGTCAACCACCTCGCTGTCGTCTCCCCCCATTGACGCGATTGCCTGTTTCAGATTCTTCCCCCGATAATTTCTTAACGAGGCAAGCCCTTCCTGGATCGCCGATGCCAACAGGCTGCTGACGGCAAAGACCATGACCAGACCGATCACTACGTCCAACATTCGCGTATCCATCGCTAGCGTCCTTTGCTATCAAGCGACATCGTTGAAGAACAGGTGCCCGTCGATTTTCTCGCACGGCGTCTTGCCGACCGCCCACCTTGGCGGCCTGCCGAGAGTCCTGGCGTAATAGTGGGTGGCGCCCTTGGTCGCGTCAGCCAGACGGTTATTCGCCGCCTCGCTGGCAATGCTCAAAGCCAGTGCAAAGACGGCATTGGACGCGGAGACTTGCTGCAACTTCCGCAGGTTGGGGTCGTTGAGATTCCAGCAGCTGAATTGCCAGGGCTTCTGACACACCTCGATGATGCTCTTGCCCCAGTAGGTCTGGCGCCGGACCCTGTTCAACACCACGGATGCCACCGCGGCCATGCTCTTTCCGGGATCACGTTCACCCCGAGCTTCGCCCCAGAGCGTGCGTGCGAGGATGTCCACCTCCCTGCTCGCGTTTGGCTGTCCGGTGCTCGGCGTGACGCTTGGTTCCGGTGCTCGCAGGGCGCGCGCCGCCACCTTGGGCACGCGCACGCTTGACGACAGCAGCGGCGGGGCGGACAGGTTCGCACTGCGAGCGAGGAGTTCAATGCGGAAATGATCGAATACGTCCAGGGCGCCACAGCCAATACCGTTCCAGCCGCTCGTGCTCTCCGGGGCGCTGCCGCAGTGGAAGGCAACCAGCCGCTCGCGGCTGTCCCAGACGCCTGCGCCACTATCACCACCCCTGGACGCAGGGGCCAGCTCGTAGGTCACGCCGTCTTGCAGCCAGTAATCGCGTCCATCCATGGTCACCCGGGCATCGACCCAGCCTGACCAGTAGCCCTTGAACCTGCCACTGAGCACGCCGTTCGTGCCGCGCAGGGTTACGGGCGAGCCGAGTTGTGTCAGCTCGCCGAGGCCGGTCGGCAGGCTTGCAGGATCGCGGATCAGGGCTCGTGCATCATCGGCCGCGAGCGACACCAGAGCCGAGTCAATGGATGTGCCGACCTCCGGGCTACCCATTACCGGGTACCAGTCATGTAGCTTGCCGCGAACGCTACGCGGACCGGTCAGCTCAATCGTGTCGTGAATCGATGCGCTCGCCGACCCTGCCGCCACGTGCGCGGCGGTGAGGGCAAAGTAGCGCGAGTGGGTAGCGGCATCCTGCGAAAATGCCCCGACCGACCCCGGCTCGACGCCACGGGACAAGTTGCGGATTGGATAGGCTTGTCCTCCCGAATCGGCGACGCAAATGGGACTGCGCACGAGGCGCAAGGGAACGCCCTCGCTACCCCGCATGGCAGGAAAGAAGCGCGGCAAGGCGCCCCTCGGCAGATCGTCCGATACCCCAAGCACGATGGCTGCGCCGTCCGTCGCGTCCCCCTGTGCCGGGACAAAGATCCAGCGGATTGCGCCCGAAGCGCAGCACTCGAACAGGCCATGGCCGATTCGGCGTGAAGCTACGGGACTTCGACAGCACTCCTGCAGCAGGCGGTAGGCTGCCATGAGATCCGTGCAGCGCTTTGGGTTCATCTTCCTTACCCCCTCGGGATCAGGTTCGACATGGTCCGTCGATTCTTGCGGTGGTGACCTTTCGGGCCTCATCCTCGGTTATCCTCTGCGCGACGTTCTGGTCAATAAGCTTTCGGCAGGCCATAACCGCCGGACTGGCAAGGCAGTTGTCGCCGAGTGCGAAGGCGGTGCACAACGCTTTTCTTGTCGCTTCCTTTATCGTCGATGGTTCGCTCGGCCCTCCTTGGCCGGTCGCCGTTCCACCCCCGGTGAGGTTGATGACCCGTTGCTGGCCGCTGCCGTCGGCAATATGGAGATAGAGGATTTCTTGTTCGCCGAGGGCTTGGTTCTCCTTGAGCGACACGCTGATTTTGTGTGCAGATCCAGCTACCTCGACTTTTGTTATCACCTTTTCGGTCCCCGCCCCGGCGACTTCGGCTATCGGCGCTCCGTTAGCACCGGAAACGAGAAAAACCTGCGTTCCGCCAGCGGCGAGGAACACCTGGTCGACATCGGGAACAATACTCATCTGGCCAGCGGGGAGCACAAGCTTGCATTGGGCCAGCTTCGCGGTTTGCGTCGAGAGCGCTTGTGCCAGATTCAAATAGTTGCGCAGCTCACTCTCGGCAGCACGCAAGTCGTCCATCACGTTCTCCGCTCCTTGCAGGTCCGTTAGCATTGCCTCGTCTGTTGGCCGCTTGGACTGACCCGTGCCGGGGCCGCGTTGGGCGCCAATGGTCGCATCTTTCTGCGGAGCCAGCCGGCTCGCGCCACTAATCTGGAATCCAAGGCTGCGCATGCCACCAAGCGCCTGCAGGATGGCGGCCGGCTCTGGCTGAAGCTTCAGGACCTCTTCGTTAACCTGGTTCTGGATGCCGACCGCGTGCTCGCGCAGGTCCGTGCCGGCGTTGGCGATGCGTGCCAGCAGCTTGTCACCGTCGGCGCGTGCCGCTCGAGCTGTCGTGATCTCGGCCTTGTAGCTTCGTAAGGTGTTTTCGATGCGCAGCAGTTCATCAAGGCGCGCCTCTACGTCGCTTTTGTTGGCCTTTGAGCTTGTGCGCTGGCAGTTGCGTTGCGCACGTGCCCTTTCCGCCTGCAGAGCGGTTGACAGTCTCGTTGCATCGTCAGGGTCAGTACCGATGGTGGCTATCGACGGCCTTGTCGCAGCGGCGCACCTCTGTGTTCCCGAGGCGCTGGTGACGGGTCCCAGTTCCTGCCGCCGCGAGTTGACCCGAGCAAGACTGGCATCTACACCCTGCTGGGCCTTCGCTATCAAGCCGGCCAGCTGCCGGACGGCTGGCCGCAGGCCCGTTACCGCACTGCAGCCGGCACAGCTCTGCCCTCCTTCGATGTCTACCGTTGTGTAGAGGAAGGGGCGCGAGGCGAGGACGGCGCAGCTCAAGGCCTGGGCGCCAGCCAGATAGACGCGCAAGCGCGGTTTGGACGTAAAGGTGTTGGCGTAGGTGTAGGCTGCGGCGCCTGTCAGTCCGGCGGCGGTAAGCCACCGTTCTGTCGAGCTGCCGCTATCGGTCATTCCCTTGTACATGGCTACTGCCGAGAGGGGTATGAGCAAAGCGCCGACCGTTTGTGTCAGCGCAGTCTCCGATCTCACCGCGGACACCAGCTCGTAGCGCAGTTGTGTGACCTGATCAATAACCCGGGGCAGGTCGCCATAGAAGGCTTGCTCTCCTGTCGCCAGGTCCACGTGCTTGCTGGTCATGAGTTGCTTCGAGGCGAAGATGGGATCCAGAGTCGTGCAGCCGCCCAGCGGCAACAGGGTCGCCAGAAGCAGCGGTCGTATTGCATACCCAATGAGCCCGTCGCTTCTACTCATCGACCCAGCCCTCGCGGTGCTCCTTGTTTCCTCGATACGTCGCACGCGGCAGTCTTCTCGTCTGCGGCAATGCGCCCCTGTTCTTTAATCTCCTCGCTAGAAAAAATGCTACCTCAATCAGGGCTGCGAGCACATCATGCAAACGAATGATGCCTATAAATCATCGGTGTCATGCTTCTTGCTTGTGTAAAATCAATTGGCAAGGGGGTTGGGATTGGACGAGCGGACGAGATACCACAGTCTGGTGCAGTTGATTTACGAGGCTGCTCTAGCGCCGATGCGCTGGGCGGAAGCGCTCCGGGCGCTCGCCGGCGAAGTGCGCAGCAACGCTTTCCACCTTCAGGCTTGGGATCGGATAGCCGAGTTCGATCGGCTGGGAATCGTCAGCACTGGCCAGGAGCACGCATTGGCAGCTTATCAGGGCTACTACGGTCGCATAGACCCACGCCGGCAGGCCGCCGCCAACGCCCCCGTGGGTTCGCTTCTCGCTTGCCATCACCATCTCGGCGAGGACTTTGTGCGCGGCAGTGAGTTTTTCCAGGAGTACCTGATTCCTCACGGGGGACGCTACACAGCCTCGGTGCCATTGGCGCGATTTGATGGCATTGACCTGCAACTGGATTTGGTCCGTTCGCTTGGTGGTGAGCCTTTTTCCGATACCGATCTGGAGTTGCTCGGCCATTTTTCTCCGCACGTGCAACGGGCTTGCAGCATCATGCTGCGCTTGCACGTCGCCCATGCACAGCAGCAAGTGGCACGATCAATGCTCGACGTTTCCAATCTTGGCGTGCTTGCCCTCTCGGCCTGCGGCAGGATTATTCAGGCCAATAGCCGTGGCGATTGCTGCGTGCAATCGGAAATATGGCTGAAGCAGATTAACGGACGGATTCACGCCGTAGACGCCGAACGCGACGGTCTTCTCTACGCTGCGCTGGGGAAGGCTGCTGGCTGCAGGGCCCCGCGCAATATTGATCTCGGTCAGTCGCTTGGCAAGGGGCGTTGTTGTGTGACCTTAATTACGCCAGAAGACTTGCTTATGGCTAGGGGGTCAGGTGCGGCCGTCCTCTGCCTGGTGGCCGAAAGTGGTCGCTGTCGCGTGGCGACCGTCTACCAGTTGATTGACCTGTTCGCCCTTTCGCCGGCTGAGGCGCGGCTGACGCGCGCCCTGGCCCAAGGCGAGAGCCTGGACGCTTTTGCCGATTCTCAGGGGGTTAAATGCACGACAGCGCGGACGCAGTTGCAGGGCGCCCTGCGAAAGACGGGAATGGACAATCAGAAGGATCTGATTCGCCTGACCCTCAGTTTGCCGGCGGTACGTTGACTTACTTGGTAAGAGTCCAGCCTGCGGGATGGCGATGCAAGCCAGGGGCAAGCGGCGGCTGACCAGGGTGATCGAGACAGTCATCGCGGTCAGTTCCGACCCGGCGTCGACGCCACTGCCTGCGGTCCTGATTCTCGCCTGCGGCAACCCCAGCCGTGGTGACGATGCGCTCGGGCCAGTGCTCCTCGATCGCTTGCAGGTTTGGCTGGACGACACTGGCAGGGCAGCCGGCTTCGAGTTGCTGGTCGACTTTCAGTTGCAGATCGAGAACGCGCTGGATGTCCTCGGCAGACACCTGGTGCTGTTCATCGACGCCGGCCAGGATACGCCAGGACCCTTCGTCTTCCGCCGCGCACAAGCGGGCGCTGCCGCCAGCGATCTCGCCAGTTACAGCACGCACGCGCTGTCACCCGAGGCGGTGCTGATGGTGCTGCCGCACGTGGTCCACGAAGCGGCGCCGCCGGCTTTCGTGCTCTGCGTGCGCGGCGAACGCTTCGAGTTGGGCGAAGGGTTGAGCGCCGCTGCGAGCAGTCACGGCGAGCGTGCCTTTGAACTGTTGCAAGCCTTGTGTGGTTTGGCCGAAGTCGACGCCTGGATGGGACAGCTGACGTGAGCAGGCGAGCGCTGCGGCGTATTCAGCACTCCTCGGTCCAAGGGGCGTGGCTTGCCGAGCCTGCTGAAGGCAGTCGCCGACGGCCGCTTTTCGGCTTATGATGCCTGCTTTATTGCGGTTCGGCGCGCAGCTTATCGTCCCTAGCCCCGCATCGGCCATGCTTTTTCAGGGCAATGTATGTGGAAATCCGTTCTCGCCATTTCGATCGGCGCCGCGCTTGGCGCACTCTTGCGCTGGCAGCTCGGCATCCGGCTCAACAGCCTGTTTCCGACGATTCCGCCGGGCACGCTGGTCGCCAATCTGGTCGGCGCCTACCTGATCGGCCTGGCGATCGCTTTCTTCTCCTCGTTTTCGGCGATCTCGCCGGAATGGCGCTTGCTGATCATTACCGGCTTCTGCGGCGGACTGACGACTTTCTCGACTTTTTCCGCCGAACTGGCGATGTTGCTGCAGCAGGGACGACTTTCCTGGGCGCTCGGCGCCGCTGCGGCGCACGTGGCGGGATCGGTGCTGATGACCCTGGCCGGTATCACCACGGTGGTCTGGGCACGCAGTTCAAGTTGATCGGCGACGGGAGGCTCCGGCCACCGATGTGCGGCCGGGATTTCAGCCTGGCGGCGCCGCTTTCTCGCCAGCATCAACATGGGAGGCAGGCATGCAAGGCTCTTACCTGAGGTTGTACGTGCGCGAAAGCGACAGGCATCACGGTCGCCTGCTCTGGGAGTGGTTGCTCGACCAGGGCAATCGGCTTGGCGTCCGCGGCGGGTCGGCCTTTCGCTCGATTGGCGGCTTCGGGCGATCACATGCGGTGCATGAAGGCAGCTTCTTCGAACTGGCTGGAACGACCAGCATCGAGGTCGAATTCGTGGTCACCGGGGACGAGGAGCAGCGCCTGTTCGCGCTGATCCGCCAGGCGCAGGTGCGGGTCTTCTACGTGCGCATCCCGGCCCGGTTCGGGGTGATCAATCCGGACGCCAAGGACCCGCCCGAGCTGAGCAGCGAGGATTGAGGGCGAATTGAGGGCGAATTGAGTGCGGAGAGGGCGGCGAGCAGCGGCCATCCCGTGCTGTCGGTCCGTGCCTATCAGTTGCCGCGGAAGGCGCGCACGCCGAGGATGACGCCACCGACCAGCAGGGCGATGCCGATCAGAGCCGTGCTCCCGGGTAGCGCAGCGCGCAGGATGAAAGCATAGGCGAAAGCGGCCAGGGTTTCGAAGACGATCAGTTGGCCGACGAGGGCGGCGGGCAGCAAGCGGCTGGCCCGATTCCAGAGCAGGGTGCCGAGCCACGAAGCGCAGAATCCGAGGATCAGCATCAGGCCGACGTAGCGCCCGGCACTGGCGCCGAGCGGAAAATCGAAGCCGCCATGCCAGTGGAAATACAGGCCGGCAGCGGCCATGCCAAGCAGCGCCAGTGGCAGTGTCGCCAGTCCCTGGGCGATGGCCCAGGTGCCGGAAGCCAGCGCCGGTCGTTGCTGCAACCAGCGCGAATTGCGCAGCGGGTACCAGGTCCAGGCAGCTACGGCCGCCAGGGCGAAGGCGGTGCCCAGGAAGTAGTCCTGTGCGCTGTGGCGGTCGTCGAGTAGCGCCATCTCGTGGCTGTTCACCAGCGCGATACCCGTGGCGATGACCAGCAGCGAGGGTAGCAGCCGGCGCCAGGGCAGGGCTTCGGCGCTGAAGTTGGCGGCGATGGCGATGACGATCGGCAGGGTGCCGATGAGCATCGTCGGCAGCGGGGCGTCGGCGAGCTGGATGGCGGCCGACAGAAAGAGGTAGTAGAGGATGTTGCCGACCAGTGCCAGTTCAAAAGCTTTTTGCCAGTCCTGTCGCTGCAGGCTTTGCAGTCGTGGCCAGTCGGTGCAGGCCAGAAACAGGGCAATCACCCCGAAGCTCAGATAGCGCCCGAAAGAAAGCATCGCCGGCGGATAGTCGGGCAGCATCAGCGGGACGACGAAAACGAGTCCCCAGAGCAGGCCGGCGCCGAGTGCGCAGCTCACCCCTTCGACGAGGAGGCGCCCGGCGGGCAGCGGCGGCCGGGCACGCGGCAAGCTGGCCTTGGCAGCCACAGTCAGCGCCGTCTGCGCAGCAGGCTAGGAGCGAAAAGCGGCCAGGTTGGGTAGCTGTGGCAGTTCGATGGCGTCGAGCATGTTCTTGATCACCAGGCCCAGCTCGGTGTCGCCGACGATCGACAGTTCGCGGCTGAAGAACAGGGTATCCGGGTCCTCCTGGCGCGCGAGCAACTGCAGAAAAGCCGAGAGGTTGGCGCTGAACGACAGGTCGGGTGTTTCGGGTGATTTTGGCGCTTTCCACAACGGCCGGAAAAGGCCGTCGCGGTAAGTAAAGCGTGCCTGCCCCCCGGCGTCGAGGACCTCGACCAGGAAACTGCGCCCTTCGAGCAGTGCCAGACTGTCGGCGGGTAGCAGCCCGATCCTGGCGGCGGCATTGAGGCCCGTGGCCAGTGCCAGCGAGTGCGGCCACTGCGGCAGGCGCGCGCCCAGCGAAGCGACCAGCGCGGGTAGTTTGAAACGGGGTATTGAAAAACCCTGGCTCATGAACACACTCCTTAATGCGAAAGTCGCGTATGCGACTCACGAAACTCCCTTCTCCCCTCGCGGGAGAAGGGTCAGGGGAAGAGGGGGAAGGTCATGATCAGGGGTGTTTCGACCGCTCATGACCGTTCATTCCTACGTCCGCAGTCGGCTGATGGCACGCGATGCCGGCGTCGCCGAACCAGTAGCCGTTGACCAGGCCTTCACTGGCCCAGACGCCGGTGTCGGGTGCTGGCGTTTGCCCGTTCCGGGCGGCGTCGAAAGCGGCGATGATGGCTGTCATGGCCTGCGGCTGTGGGCTGATGCGCAGCACCTCGACGCCCATCTTGAGCAGTTCCGGCACCTGTGGCAATAGATTGTAGGTCTGTGCGGACATCGTCTGGATGCCGTTGATGGCCAGAAATGGCTGTCCTTCGCGCGTGCGCAGGGTCATCCCCTGCGGATGATCGAGACATTTGAACTGGCAGTCGTCCTTGTTGAGGCCGTAGTAGCGCGCCGTGAAGCAGCGCGCCGAGAAGGCCAGCGGCAGCTTGCCGAAAACGAAGACCTCGGTTTCGACGCCGGCTGGGCGGCTGCGGTGCAGCGTCTCGATCAGCTTGCGGTCCCCTTCGAGCGGCGGCACCCAGCGTTGCATGCCGTAGCGGGCATAGGTCGCCAGGGTGACTTCGTTGTAGATATTCAGGTGCGCTCCGGCGACAAAAGGGCTGCCGGCGGCGACATTCACTGCACCGAGATCGTTGGCTTCGAGGCGGCAGCCGGGGATTTCGCCGAGCTCGGCACAGAGGCGCCGCAGCGTTTTCAGGTCGCCCTCGGACTCGAGCAGTGCCTGTGCGGAAAGGACCACTTCCTTGCCGGCGTCGGCGAGGTCGCGCGCCAGCGCCAGCCAGTCGGTGACGCGAATCTGCTGACGCCGCGAGCAGACCACTTCACCGATGTAAATGATATCGATCGCCGGGTTGTGAGCCATTTCGGCGTAGAACTCGAAGACTTCGTGTTTTGGCCAGAAGTAGAGCAGCGGCCCAAGAGAGAGTTTCATGGGGTTCCTCGCCTTACTGTGAAAGTCGCGTACGCGACTCACGAAACTCCCTTCTCCCCTCGCGGGAGAAGGGCCGGGGGAAGAGGGGGGCGGTCATGACTTTCATGATCAGGGGTGTCTCGACATGTCATGACCGTTACTGTGAAAGTCGCGTACGCGACTCACGAAACTCCCTTCTCCCCTCGCGGGAGAAGGGCCGGGGGAAGAGGGGGGCGGTCATGACTTTCATGATCAGGGGTGTCTCGACATGTCATGACCGTTAATGTGAAAGTCGCGTACGCGACTCACGAAACTCCCTTCTCCCCTCGCGGGAGAAGGGCCGGGGGAAGAGGGGGGCGGTCATGCCTTTTATGACCGCTAGCGCCACGGGCGGTTGTAGGCGCCAAGGGTGACCTGGCTGCCTTCGGAAACGTGCGCCAGCTCGGCCTGCCAGGCGGGTTTGACGTGGAAGTGGTCGGGATTTCTGGCCAGTTCGTCGAGCGCCGCGCGCAGGGCACGCGTCACTTGCGCGACGTAGGCCGGGCTGCGCTGCCGCCCCTCGACCTTGATTGCTGCGACGCCGATGGCGGCAATCTCCGGCAGGACTTCGAGGACATTCAGGCTGGTCGGTTCTTCGAGCGCGTAATAGGTGTCGCCATTGACCTCGAAGCGTCCCTTGCACAGGGTCGGGTAACCTGCCGGCTCGGCGTCGCCGAAGCGGTCGATGAGAATGCCGTTGAGGCGGGTGCTCATCTCGCCGGGCGATTTCTCCCACTTGACGTACTTCGCTGGCGAACAGGCGCCAACGGTATTCGGCGATTCGCCAGTGGCGTAGGACGATAGCCAGCAGCGGCCTTCATTCATCACACACAGACTGCCGAAGCCGAAAACTTCGATTTCGACCGCTGTGTTGCGGATCACCGTCTCGACTTGCGCCAGCGTCAGCACGCGCGGCAACACCGCGCGGCGAACGCCGAATTCCCGGTGCGCAAAATTGACCGCTTCGTAACTGGTCGCCGAACCCTGCACCGAGAGGTGCAAGCGCAGCTCGGGGTGGCGGCGGCTGGCGTAGTCGAGCAGGCCGATGTCGGCGAGGATCACTGCATCGACGCCGAGATCGGCCGCGCCATCGACAGCGCGCTGCCAGTCGGCGACGCGTCCGGGCTGGGCGAAAGTGTTGATCGCCATCAACACCTTGCGCTGCCGCGACTGGGCGTAGCGCAGCCCTTCGAGCATCGCCTTGCGGTCGAAATTGAGGCCGGCGAAGTTGCGCGCGTTGGTGTCGTCGCGGTAGCCGAGGTAGACCGCGTCGGCGCCGTGGTCGACTGCGGCTTTTAGTGCCGGCAGGCTGCCAGCGGGGCAAATCAGTTCGGGAACCGGTGTGCGCGACATGAAATACCTCGGCGAAGCGGGTCAGTGACGAGAACTGGCCAGTATAGTCAGGGCTGCCATCCGGCACTTGATTCGGGTCAAGTTCGCGGCAATTGCCTTACACCAGGCGGGCACGCAGGCGGCGCAGATACGCCAGCCCGCGTATGGCCCGGCTGCCATACCAGGAGACCATTTCACCGTCGATCAGCGTGGCGCGTGTGCGCGGCAGCTGCTCTGCCAGTTGGCGCAGGTGTTTTTCGCGAAACGGGTAGGGTTCGCTGGAAAGCAGTAGCCAATCCGCTTGCCCGGCCAGCGCTGGCAAATCGACTTCCGGGTAGCGCAGCGCGCTTTCGACGGGCAGGCTATCCCAGCCGGCGGCGGCCAGCATTTGCGAAATATAGGTGTCGCGGGCGACGCTGAGCCAGGGCTGCTGCCAGATCAGGTAAAGCACCTTTTGTCGCGGCAGGGTCGCGGTCTGTGCGCTCAGGGCCGCCCATTCGCGCTCGAAATCGGCTGCCAGTGCCCGCGCGCGTGCTTCGACCTGCGGGTCGCGGCCGAAGATACCGCCGAGCAACTGGTAAAGCGCGAGGTTGTCGCGTACCGCCAAGGGGTGGGTAACGATCACCTGCGGCACGAAGGCATGCAGGGCGGCGACTTCGTCGCGGCGGTTTTCGTCGATATTGACGAGCACGTGCGTCGGCGCCAGCGCGCGCAGTTTGTCGATCGCAAAACCCTTGGTACCGCCAAGCTTCGGCAGTCGGCGAACGACCTGTCGCGGATGGACGCAGAAGCCGGTGCGGCCAACGAGGTGCTCGGCGAGGCCAAGATCGACCAGCAGTTCGGTGAGGCTGGGTACCAGAGAGACGATTCGCGGCGTCTCCGCGTAGCGATCATGTCGCTTGCCGATCGCGTCAGACCATTGCATGATTGGCGTTTTGAGGTGAAAGAATGGGGGAAACAAATGCTAGCGCAAAAACTTGCCGTCGTTACCGGTGCCGCGCGTGGGCTTGGCCTGTCGGTGGCACGCGATCTGGCAGCGGCCGGATGCCGGGTCTTGATGGTTGGTCGCAATAGCGAAGCGATCGAAGACGCTGCCCGGCAGCTACGCGAGAGCGGCCAGGACGTCTTTCCGCACACTGCCGACGTGACCGACGCCGGTGCCGTCGCTGCCCTTGCCGCCCGCCTGCGCCGCGAGTTCGGGCGCGCCGATATTCTGGTCAACAACGCCGGCGTGTTTCCCGAACGCAGGAACTTCGCCCAGCCACAGGCCGGCAGCGTCCTGGTCGTCGATGCCGAGATGGTGGCCACCACCTACGCCTGCAACGCGCTGGCACCGCTGCGTCTGATTCAGGCAATTGTTCCGCTGATGCGCGAAAACGGCTACGGGCGCATCGTCAATGTTTCGTCGGGAATGGGGCAGTTGTCCGCCATGGGCGGTTCCTGGCCCGGTTATCGAATGTCGAAAGCGGCGCTCAATGCCTTGACCTGCCTGACCGCTGCCGAACTCGCGGAGAGTCCGATCAAGGTCAATTCGGTTTGCCCCGGCTGGTGTCAGACGGAGATGGGCGGCAGGGACGCGAGCCGTAGTGCCGATGAGGGGGCGAAAGGGATCGTCTGGGCCGCGCTCTTGCCTGACGATGGCCCCAGCGGTGGTTTCTTTCGCGATGGCCTGCCGATCGACTGGTAGGGTCAGCGCGAGCTGCCCGCGGAGATAGGCTCGGTGGTAGCCTACTCGGCTGCGGCTGGTCGCGGTTTGCGCGGCGCGGCGACCATCAGCCGATCATAGACAGCGTTCGGCAGCAGTCGTAGCAAACCGGCAACGACGCCCATTTGCCAGGGAACGACGACATGGCTGCAGCCCTTGGCGATGGCCCGCGCAAAGCGCGGCGCGGCGGCCTCGGCCGACATCAGGAAAGGCATCGGGAAAGGGTTGACCGCCGTCATCGGCGTGCTGATGTAGCCGGGAGAGAGTGTGACCACCTTGACTCCCGAAGCGCGCAGTTCGACACGCAGGCTTTCGAGATAGGCGATTACCGCCGCTTTCGAGGCGCTGTAGGCCTCGGAACCGGGCAGTCCGCGGATGCCGGCTACCGACGCGATACCGACCAGCCGCCCGCGACCGGCGCGACGCATAGGGCCGATGAAAGGCGAGAAGCTTGCCGCCATCCCGAAGAAATTGGTGTCCATGATCCGGCGAATGGCCTCCAGGTCTTCGGCGTGCTCGCTCAGCGTGCCCATCGAGATGCCGGCGTTGGCAATGACGATATCGGGAACGCCGAGGTCGGCCATGAAGTTTTCGCCGGCGGCACGCAAGGCGGCGGCGTCGGTGACGTCAAGCGGGTAGCAATGGACCTGCCCTGGCCAGCGCGCGGCCAACTGCAGCAGCGGTTCGGAGCGCCGCGCGCAAAGCCCGAGCTGCGCCCCTTGCGCGGCGTAGTAGTCGGCCAGTGCCTGGCCTATTCCCGACGAGGCACCGGTGATGAAGAGCTTGGCGGGGGGCGCCGGCATGGCGGCTCCGCGGGCGCTCATCGCGGCTGCCGGCTCACTTCTTCGGCTTCTCGCTGCGCGCCTTGTCGATCACCTGCTCGGTCAAGGCCAGGAGATCCCCGTAGCCTTTGAGATCCTTGCCGGAGACGAGATACTTGCCGTCGACGGCGAGTGCCGGAACTCCCTTGATCTTGTAGGCGTGCGCCATCTGATCCGCACGTTTGGCCTGGCTGAGAACCCCGAAGGAGTTGTAGGCGGCGGTGAACTTCGCCTCATCGACACCCTGCGCGCTCACCCAGGCGATGATGCTCTTGTCGTCGAAGAGGCGCTTGTTCTCCTGATGCAGGGCGCGGAATACGGCAGCATCGAGCTTGGTCAATTCGCCGCTCGCTTCCAGCGCGTAATACAACCGCGCCAGACTGGCCCACTGCGGGCGTCCGAAGGAAATCGGGACCCGTTTGAAGACCACGTCGCTCGGCAAGGCCTTGCCCCACTTGCTGACCAGCGGGTCAAAGTCTGCGCAATGCGGGCAGCCGTAGGAGAAGAATTCCAGCACTTCCGTCTTGGCCGGATTGTCGGTGACCTGCGCCGGGACGATGGCCACGTAATCGCGATCGGCCACCACTTCGGCGCGCGCCGGCAAGGCCATGGCCAGTACCGCCAGGGCGATCGCGGCGAAGCATCCACTCATGCGTCTTTGCATTGTCTTGTTCTCCTTGTAAGCGTCTCAGAGTGCTTGTGCGTCTGAGTGTTTGAGTATCTGACTCAGTCCTTCTTGACGACGCGGGCATCGATTCCCTGCCTGGCCAACTCGCCACGCAGGATGCTTACTTCTTCCATGCGCGGGTAGGGGCCCAGGCGAACGCGGTACCACACCTTGTCCTGCAGCATCACCTGTTGAATTCGCGCCTCAACGCCCATTAACGCCAGCCGAGCCTTCTGATTGTCGGCTTCAGCCATATTCTGGAACGAGCCGGCCTGCAGGTAGATGGGCTTCTTGAGCAGAGGTTCCGCTTCGGGTTTCTTGTCCTCCGCCTTCCTGTCTTCCGCCTTCCTGTCTTCCGGCGGCCTGACGTCGATCGGCTTGATTTCGAGAGGTTTGCCCTCCAGCGGCGGGATGGTCGCCGGCAGGCGTTCGGTCACGTGGGGAACGCGCTGTGTAGGTTCGGGAATGGCTTCGGCGTTGCCGGGCAGGATCTTGTAGAAGTCAAAGCGCGGTTTTTCGGGGGCCGTCGAATCACCGGGCTTGCCAGGCAGCGCTACCGGTGCCGGTGCCGGTGCCGGTGCCGGGGCCGGCACTTCCGGCGTCGGTTCCGGGCGTGGCGCGTCGCTGACCGGTGACGGCAATTTCGCTTGCTGGCCGGTGGTGGTGAACGGCAGCGGCACTTTGTTCACGTACCAGACCACGCCAGCCACGGCGATGACGCCGACGACCAGGCCAATGAACAGTCCAAGCAGGGTGCCGCCGCCCGAGGTCTTGCGGGGTGGGGTTCTGCGGGGTTGTTTCATGTCTCGACTCATGCCAGTGTTCCTTTGATTACATCGATTCGGGGCAGCTGACGCCGAGAATCGCCATGCCGTTGCGAATCACTTGCCTGACCGCCGCCGCCAGCGCGATGCGCGCATCGCGCAGCGCGGGTTCATCAACCAGCATCCGTTCGGCGTTGTAGTAGCTGTGAAATTCGGCCGCCAGTTCCTTGAGATAGAAAGCGATCAGGTGTGGCGCCAGTTCGCCGGCGGCGGTCTCGACGGTCTCCGGGAATTCGCCCAGTCGGGCGGCGAGCGCCAGTTCATGACTGCCATCCAGACGGCCGAGATCGGTGTTGGCGAGGGTTTGCGGCTCGCCTCCCCACAGGGCCAGCAGCGAGCAGACGCGAGCATGCGCGTACTGAATGTAGTAGACCGGGTTCTCGTTGGACTGGCTCTTGGCCAGGTCGAGGTCGAAATCGAGGTGCTGGTCGGACTTGCGTAGAACGTAGAAGAAGCGGCAGGCGTCGTTGCCGACATCTTCGCGCAAGGTGCGCAGGGTTACGAACTCGCCGGAACGGGTGGACATCTGCGCCTTGCGCCCCGAGCGATAGAGTACTGCAAACTGAACCAGCGCCACATCCAGCGCTTCGGGATCGAGCCCGAGCGCTGCGAGGGCGCCTTTGACGCGCGGGATGTAGCCGTGATGGTCGGCACCCCAGACATTGATCAGCCGCTGGAAACCGCGATCGTACTTGTTGAGGTGATAGGCGATATCCGACGCAAAGTAGGTGTACTGGCCATTTTCGCGTTGCACGACGCGATCTTTCTCGTCGCCAAAAGCGGTCGACCTGAACCAGCAGGCGCCGTCCTGTTGGTAGAGATGTCCCGCTTTATCGAGTTGCTCGACGCAGCGGGCCACCAATCCGCTTGCGAACAGCGATTCTTCGGAAAACCAGACGTCGAAATGTACTCCCGACTCTTCGAGGTCGTTGCGGCAGTCGGCAAGCTGTTCGCCGAGCACGTAGCTGTGCACGTCTTTCCAGTCGCCGCCGAGCAGCTGTTTGGCATTGGCAATCAGGGCATCGAGATGCGCTTCGCGCTGCTGCGCAGCTTCGGTGTCGGTGCGCGCGGGGTCGGGCAGGCCGGGAGTGCCGGCGATGGCGCTGGCTGCCGAACGCAGATAGCGCTCGCCCTGCGTCGCCAGCAACTGCCTGGCCATCTCTGTGACATAGGCGCCCTTGTAGGCGTTGCTCGGAAAAGGGATTGGCTCGCTGGCGTTGCTTCCGTGGTCGGCCAGTGCCAGATAGCGCAGCCAGGTCGACACGGCCAGAATGTCCATCTGCCGACCGGCATCATTGACGTAGTATTCGCTGGTCACCTCCCAGCCGGCGCAGGCGAGCAGCTTGCAGAGGCTGCCTCCGTAGGCTGCGCCACGGCCGTGGCCGACATGCAGCGGCCCGGTCGGGTTGGCGGAAACGAATTCGACGAGCACTTTCTTCCTGCCGCCGACTGCCGAGCAGCCAAAGGAGGGCCCGTCCTCGAGGACGCGGCGCACGGCTTCGAGCCGGGCAGTGGGGTGCAGGCGAAAGTTGATGAAGCCGGCGCCGGCGATTTCGGCGCTGCTGAGCAGTGCCGACTTCGGCAACTCGGCCAGCAGCAGCTGCGCCAGCTGGCGGGGATTGCGTTTCAGCGTGCGCGCCAGCTGCATTGCCAGGTTGCAGGAGAAATCGCCATGCGTGGCCTGTTTTGGCCTTTCGATGTGGATTTCGCTCGTAGCCACCTCGGCCGGCGCAACGCTGCGCAGTGCGGCACGCATCAGCTCGGCAAGGTGGGATTTCAGGTCTTGGCTCATCAGGGCACGTCGGGTCGTGGATTCGGTCAAGCCGCCGATTATACGTTGCCAGGGCTCGAGCAGCGACGATAGCCGGCGCGATGCAGCTCGTTTCTGTGTAAACTCGATACTTTGCCGACCACAGGGCGCCCCTTTTCCGTGCGACTTTTCCGCCTCGCCAAAATCCTCAGTATTGCCAGCCGCTTCGGTCTCGACGAGATGATTCTCGAACACGAGCCCAGCGGGCGTCTGGCCGCGCTATCACGGACGCTGCACTTCTGGCGCCGCTTCGATACGCCATCGGCGGTTCGTCTGCGTCTGGCCCTTGAAGCTCTAGGGCCGATTTTCGTCAAGTTCGGGCAGGTGCTGTCGACGCGGCGCGACCTGCTGCGCCCGGACATTGCCGATGAACTGGCCAAATTGCAGGATCGCGTGCCGCCGTTCTCGTCCGAACTGGCGCTGGCGCAAATCGAGGCCGCCTACGGCCGACCGGCCAGCGAAGTGTTTGCCGAATTCGACGCGACGCCGGTCGCCAGTGCGTCGATTGCGCAGGTGCACTTCGCGCGCCTGCGTCCCGAAGACGGCGGCCAGGAAGTGGCGGTCAAGGTGCTGCGTCCGGAAATGCGCAGCGTCATCGCCAATGATCTGGCGCTGCTCGACACCCTGGCCGGATTACTCGAAACGGTATGGTCGGACGGCAAGCGGCTGAAGCCGCGCGAAGTCGTCGCCGAGTTTGCCAAGTATCTTTATGACGAACTCGATCTGATGCGTGAAGCCGCCAACTGCTCGCAGCTGCGGCGCAATTTCCACGGCTCGCAGCTGCTGCAGGTTCCCGAAGTGTACTGGGATCAGTGCACGACGACGGTGATGGTCATGGAGCGGATGCGTGGCATCCCGATCAGTCAGACCGGGGCGCTGATCGTCGCCGGCATCGACCTGCCGGCCTTGTCGCGCGCCGGCGTCGAGATCTTCTTCACGCAGGTTTTCCGTGACGGCTTCTTTCACGCCGACATGCACCCCGGCAACATTTTCATCGCCACCGACCCGGAGCACCACGGCCGCTACATCGCGCTCGACTTCGGCATCGTCGGGACGCTGACCGACACCGACAAGAACTACCTGGCACAGAACTTCCTTGCTTTTTTTCAGCGCGACTACAAGCGCGTGGCGACGGCACACATCGAAGCCGGCTGGGCGCCGCCCGATACCCGCGCCGACGAGTTCGAAGCCGCCGTGCGCGCCGTCTGTGAGCCGATCTTCGACCGCCCGCTGCACGAAATCTCCTTCGGTCGCGTGTTGCTGCGGTTGTTCCAGACCTCGCGCCGCTTCAACGTCGAGATCCAGCCGCAGCTGGTGATGCTGCAGAAAACGCTGCTCAATATCGAGGGCCTCGGCCGTCAGCTGGATCCCAATCTTGACCTCTGGAAAACCGCCAAGCCCTTCCTTGAACGCTGGATGAACGAACAGGTGGGCCGGCGTGCCTTCCAGCGTGGCGTCGAGCAGGAGGCACCAAACTGGGCGCGCATGCTGCCGCAGCTGCCACGTCTGGTGCACCAGGCGCTGGCCCGGCCAGCGGCGCCCGAGGTGGCGCCGCAGCTGGCGAAACTGGTGCGCACGCAGCGCCAGCAGAACCGTCTGCTGGCGATCATCGTTGTGCTCCTGACGGCGCTGCTGCTCAGCCAGTATTTCGGCCCGCAGCTCGGCTAACGGCCATGACACGTGGAAACACCCCAAGTCATGAAAGTCATGACCGTTTCCCTCTTCCCCTGACCCTTCTCCCGCGAGGGGAGACGGGAGTTTCGTGAGTCGCGTGCGCGACTTTCACATTAAGACGCGCTCACCAACGAAGTCCGCACGCTTGGCCTGTTACATCTGGTAGCCGAAGCGCTTCAGAAGCTGCGCCGTTTCGCACAGCGGCAGCCCCATTACCCCGCTGTAGCTGCCGGCGATATGTTCGACGAACATTGCCGCCCGCCCCTGGATGCCGTAGGCGCCGGCTTTGTCCATCGGCTCGCCGCTGGCGACGTAGCGCGTAATCTCGTCCTTTTCGAGTTCGCGAAAACGCACTTCGCTGATCGAGCAGAGGAGTTCGGTGCGTTCGTCGAAGCTGACCGCGACGGCGGTCAGTACGCGGTGTGTCTGGCCGGAAAGGCGGCGCAGGATGCGCCGCGCGTCGTCGACGTCGCGAGGTTTTCCAATCAGTTCGCCCGCCAGTTCGATGCTCGTATCGGCAGCCAGCACCGGCTGCAGCAGTAATCCGCGCCAGTTGACGATGCGCCAGCCGAGGCTCGCCTTGTTGCGCGCGACGCGTTCGACGTAGGCCGTCGGGACTTCCTCGGGCAGCGGCGTTTCGTTGAGTTCCGGGTCGCCGCGCTGAGCGTCGCGGAAAGTGATGGTGTCGAAGCCGACGCCGATCTGGGTCAGCAATTCGCGTCGGCGCGGGCTGCGCGACGCCAGGTGCACCCGTGGGTGCTGCAAAGAGAATGACATCAGCCTTGCCGGTGGTAGGGGTGGTTGCGAACGACGCTGATGGCACGATAGAGCTGTTCGCAGAGGATTAGCCGGGCGACGGCGTGCGGCAGGGTCAGGCTCGAGAGGCGAATGCTTTCATCGGCTTGCCCCTTGAGCTCGGCGTCGATGCCGTCGGCGCCGCCGATCACGAAAGCCGTCGCGCCGCCGCTACGCATCCAGCCCTGCAGACGTTCGGCGAGCTGCACGGTGCTCAGGTCGGCGCCGCGCTCGTCGAGGACGATCAGCCGCTGATAGCCGTTCAGCGCGCCCAGCAGGCGGGTCTTTTCGGCGGCCAGCAGTTGCTCGCGGGTTTTTGCGCCGCGCGCTTCGGGTTTGATCTCGACGATCGCCAGGGGCAGTTCGCGCGGCATGCGCTTGAGGTACTCGGCACAGCCTTGCGCGACCCATGCGGGCGGCTTGTGGCCGACGGCAAGGATGGCCAGTTTCATGCGTCGCCGGCGGCCGCCTCTTTGCTCACTGCGCTCGCCCGGCGGACTCGCTCCGGGCCTTTGCCGCCCCACAGTTCTTCAAGTCGGTAGTAGCTGCGAATCGCCGGCTGCATGACATGGACGACGACGTCGCCAAGGTCGACCAGTACCCATTCGCCGCTTTCTTCGCCTTCGCAGGAGAGGACATGAACGCCCGCTTCTCGGGCCTTGTCCTGGACGTTGCGGGCCAGTGATCTGACCTGGCGGTTCGAGTCGCCGCAGGCGACGACGATGGCGTCAAATAGCGAGGTCAGTTTGGTGGTGTTGATGACTTCGATGTCACGGCCCTTGATGTCTTCGAGCGCGTCGACGACGAGTTTTTCCAGCTGCGCGAGTTTCATTGGCGAATCAGTACTCCGGGTAAAGGTTGTGCTTGCGGATGTAAGCGATGACTTCATCGGGGAGCAGATAGCGCGCACTGCCTCCGCCTGCCAGCAGCGTGCGAATCTGCGTTGCCGAAATGCCCAGCGGGGTCATCGCAAAAGTGGCGATACGGCCGGCTGCCGATTCGTGCAAGGCCGCTGGCTGCGTGCACAAGCGTTCACGATAGCAGGCGGCCAGCGCTTCCGGCAGCTTGCCGACGTCGATCGGAAAGCCGGGTCTGTGGGCGACGCCGATGTGCGCCAGTTCGAGCAGCGACTGCCAGCGGTGCCAGTCGGGCAGGGCGGCGAAAGCGTCGGCACCGAGCAGCAGGACCAGTGGTCGCCGCTTGCCCGGTTGATTGGCCTGGCGCAGGCGTTCGAGGGTGAGCACGGTGTAACTCGCCTGGGCGGCGTCGACTTCGGCGGCGTCAACTTCGAAGCCGGGATTCCCGGCTGTGGCCAGACGCACCATCGCCAGACGGTGGCGCGCGCTCACCTGGGGCGCTGCGCGCAGCAGCGGCTGCCCGGCCGGAATCCAGCGCACGGCGGCCAGCCGGAGATGGTCGGCCGCTTCTTCGGCGAGCCGCAGGTGCCCGCAATGAACCGGGTCGAAAGTACCGCCAAAAATTCCGAGTGGCCGCTCGCCTTGCTCCTCAGGCATCGCTTTCCGTAGCCGTGACGAAGACATCCCTGTAGCTGACGTAGAAGCTGGCGAACAGGGTTGGTGCCAGGATCAGGACCAGCAAGACGGTGAGCACGACGGTCAACAGCGCCGCGCCGTCCGGCAGCAGCGCGGCGAGGGTGCCGAGCAACAGCCCCGGGAGCAGCGTTGCGGCGACCAGGAGGGCCAGTGAATAGACCAGGAAAGCACGCCAGTTGCGGGCACAGGCGATGAAACTGAAGAACAGCGCCTTGGCCGGCGACAGTCCATGCCAGGCGGCAAGAATTGGCGCATACCAGTAAGCCATGATCAGCGGGCAAAGGAGAATCAGCGCCACCTGCAGGGCGAGCATCACGTCGCCACTGGCGAGCACCTCTGCATTCGGCGTGTGGCCGGCGAGCATCAGTTGCATCAGCGCGCCGCCATCGGCGAGTGACGAGATGGCGAGAATGCCGACCGTCGCCGCCAGGTAAATGGCGCCCAGGGTGATCAGTGCGCGCGGGTTCTTCTGAAAACCCGAGAACAGGGTTTGCGGGCCCAGCGGCCCACCTTTGTCGATGTTCCGGCAGGCGTTCATCAGACTGACCGAAAAAGCCGGGATGCACAGCGTGGTGGCGATGGTGCCGATCATCGGGATGACATTGACGATGGCCATCAGCATCCAGTAGCTGACGACCAGGAAGGTCAGCATGAGGTGGTTCTTCCGGAAAATCCGGAAGCCTTCGGCCAGCCAGCGCCAGCCGTGCGCCGCGTTAAGAGTCAGTGCTTGCATGTTGTCGTCAGTTGCGTTCAGGCGGCGAGAAAAATGTCACGGTACGAAGCATACACGGAGCCGGCCAGGACCGGTCCGAGGACCAGGAAGCCGAGACCAACCGGCAGTGCGGCAAAAAAACACAGGACCATGACCAGGAGGCCATAGATCAGAAACTCGACGACGTTCCTGAGGCAGGCGTTGAAGCTTGCCTTGAGCGCGTCGACCGGCTGCATGGCGTTGAAAATGACCAGCGCCGGGGCGAACCAGATGGCCATCACGATGGGCACCGAGAGCAGCAGCCAGAGCAGCCCGGCCAGCGCCACGCCGCCGAAAGCGATGCCGGCCGCGATGGGGCTTTGCATCATCATGGCGCCGGCCATGCCGCCGCCGGCGAGCAGCATCACCAGCACGAACAGCGCCAGCATGACCAGCATGTACAGCACGCCGAGCGTCAGCAACGCCGCCGTGTGCTGCTGGAAACCGGCAAAGAGGTCGCTGATTTCGAGCCCCTGCTCACGCGCCAGCTTGTGGCAGGCGACCAGCATGCCGGCCGCCAGTACCGGCGTCAGCAGATGGGCGGCGAGTGGGCCAATCAAGGGGACTATCGCCAGGCCGATGTAGATGACGATAACGATGACCATCATCGCGATCCAGGCCCCGGGATTGGCGATGAACAGGGCCCAGCCCTGCTTCAGCCAGTTCAGCGCGCTGCCGGCCGCGACGCGGCGGCAGGTGCCGTTGAACTGCGGTGCCGGGATAGGGAAGGAGGGCATGCTCATGCTCGTGTCGAGAATAGAGTGCAAATGCTAGTCGCCCTGAGCGGGTGAGGCAAGCCAGGGCACCTTGCTGCCCGCCGCGATGCGCGCCAGCAGGATCGAGCGGTAGGCGTCCGGGTCACGCTGAACGACCAGGTCTCCGGCTCGCGGCAAATGGTAGTCCTGCAGGCGTGAGACCCAGAAGCGCAGCGCTGCAGCGCGCAGCAGCGTCGGCCATGCCGCTTGCTCGGCGGGTAACAGCGGTCGTTGGGCGTCATAGGCGCCGAGCAGGGCGGCGCAGCGTTCGCTGTCGAGCGCCGCGTCGGCGCTCACGCACCAGTCGTTGACGGTCACCGCCAGATCAAAAAGCAGATCGTCGACGCCGGCGAAGTAGAAGTCGAGCACGCCGCTGACGCGATCGCCCGAGAACAGGACGTTGTCCCGAAAAAGATCGGCGTGAATCAGCCCGCGCGGCAGATCGTCCGGGCGCAGGGCCCGTTGCTGGCGCAACTCGTCGCGCAGCAGTCGGGCGTCGTCTTCAGCGAGGCAGGAGTCGATCTCGACGGCCACTCTTGCGCACCAGTCGATATCGCGCTGATGCCTTGGCGGCGCAGGGAAGGAGCGCGCGGCGAGGTGCAGCGCGGCCAGCAGGCCGCCCACTGCGGCGCACTGCGCCAGGTTTGGCGTGTCTTCAGAGCGCCCGGCAAGGCGGCTGACGATGACCGCCGGTTTGTCGCCGAGGGTGGTCAACAATTCGCCGCGGCGGTTGGCGACCGGAGCCGGGCAGGGCAAGCCCTGCGCCGCCAGATGGGCCAGCAGCTGAATGTAGAACGGGGCCTGCTCGGGCGTCACTTCTTCGAAGAGAGTCAACACGTAGTCGCCGCGGCTGGTGCGCAGGAAGAAGTTGGAGTTCTGCACGCCTTCGGCGATCCCGGTCAGCGTTTCGAGCTTTCCCAGAGCATAGGCTTCGAGCCAGGCGGCCGCCTGCGCGGTCGTCAGCTGGGTGAATACCGACATGGCTCTCCCGAGAGCTGTGAAAAGGGGGGCAGAGCGTTGCTAGGACGGGGCGGGCAGGCGGCGGTGAGCGCCAGCACGTCAGAAGGTGCCGATCACCCATTGCGGGACGCTGACATCGGCCGAGCCCATCGTCGTCTGGGTAAAGTTGCCATCGCCGTTGCGGTCGATCAGGTAGTAGGGAACGCCGTGGTCGGGGGTTACCTTGATCTTGAACAGCTTGCCGTTGATGCGGTGCTCCTCGATGGTGTCGCCTTCGCGTTTCTTGATCGTCACCTCGGGTTCCAGGCTCTCGTCGAACGGCGCCATTTCTGGCGGCGGTGGCGGGACGGCGGGCAAGGGCTGCAGATCGCTTCTCTCCTGCGCGAGAGCGGGCAGGGCAGCGAATGCCAGAAAAATAGGTACGAAGAGGGCCGATGAGATGCGACGCATGGGGATGTTTCCGGATAGTTGAGCCAACGGTGAGTATCATCGTGCAAAGTCGATGCGAGTACAAGCGAGTATCAGCGAGTACCAGCGAGTCCAAGCGCGTACAAGCACGTACAAGACTCGCAAGCCGTCGGCAGTAATGTCGCTGATCGCGAGGGGCCTCGCCGAAGTCTGCGATAATGTTTGCCGATTCGTCAGCATCACAGCGTCGGACAGCGATTTTCCTGCGGCCTGGCGATGTGGCGAACAAGTGTTTGGCTCGTGCTTCTTCCTCAGTTGTTTCTTTCTTTCTCCTCGCTCGTGGCCCGCTGATGCCTACTCTGCTCCTGGTCGACGGATCGTCCTACCTTTACCGTGCTTTCCACGCCATGCCCGATCTGCGCACGACGCGCAGCGAGCCGACCGGTGCGCTGCATGGCGTGCTGAATATGCTGCGCCGACTGGAAAGCGACTACCAGGCACGCGACGTGGCTTACAAAGCCTGTGTTTTCGACGCCAAGGGCAAGACTTTTCGTGACCACTGGTACCCGCAGTACAAGGCCAATCGGCCGCCGATGCCCGCGGACATGGTGTCCCAGATCGAGCCCTTGCATGCCGCCATCGCCGCGCTGGGCTGGCCGCTGTTGATCGTCGACGGGGTTGAAGCGGACGACGTGATCGGCACGCTGGCGCAGCAGGCAGCGGCGCAGGGCGTCAGCGTGGTGGTGTCGACGAGTGACAAGGATCTGGCACAACTGGTCGGTCCGCAGGTGCAGTTGGTCAACACCATGAGCAACGAAGTGCTCGACGAAGCCGGCGTACTCGCCAAGTTCGGCGTTCCCGCCGAGCGCATCGTCGACTACCTGGCGCTGGTCGGCGATGCCGTCGACAACGTGCCCGGCGTCGACAAAGTCGGTGCCAAGACGGCGGTCAAGTGGCTCAACCAGCATGGTTCGCTCGCCGGCGTCATTGCCGCCGCTACCGATATGGGTGGCGTCGTCGGTCAGAATCTGCGTCGTGCGCTTGACTTCCTGCCGCTGGCGCAGCGCCTGGTCACCGTTCGCTGCGACCTCGAATTGCCTCTGGCAGTGGCCGACCTCGGGCCGCGCCCGGTCGACCGCGAACGCCTCGCCGAGCTGTTTGCGCACTACGAAATGCGTTCCTGGTTGCGAGACGTTCAGGAGGGGCCGCAGGGCGGAGCAGCGACGGCCGCGCCGCCGAGCGCGCTGGCGGGCAGCACGCCGCTGCCGCCGCTTGCCCAGCCCGCGCAGCCGAGCCTTTTGTCCGATGACGCGCATCGAGCGAACTACGAAACCATCCTCGACGAGGCAGCATTCGAGCGCTGGCTGGCGAAGGTCGACGCCAGCCCGCTGACGGCTCTGGATACCGAAACCACCAGCCTCGACCCCTTTGCAGCGCGCATCGTCGGCGTCTCTCTGGCGGTCGCCGAAGGCGAAGCGGCCTACCTGCCGCTGGCCCATTGTTATCCCGGCGGGCCCGACCAGTTGCCGTGCGAGGCAACGCTGGCGCGTCTGAAGCCCTGGCTGGAATCCACCAAACACGCCAAGATCGGTCAGAACCTCAAGTACGACCAGCATGTTCTGGCCAACCACGGCATCAAACTGGCCGGCGTCGTGCACGATACGCTGCTGCAATCCTACGTCCTCGAATCGGGCAAGGACGGCGCCCGCGGCCACGACCTCGGTCGCCTGGCGACGCGCCATCTCGGGCTGGCGACGATCCCTTACGAAGCGCTGTGCGGCAAAGGCGCCAAGCAGATCAGCTTTGCCCAGGTGGCGATCGAGCAGGCCGCCGAATATGCTGCCGAGGATGCCGATCTGTGCCTGCGGCTGCACGCCAGGCTTTATCCGCAGATCACCGCCGATACGGGTCTGGCGCGAGTCTACGCAAGGATCGAGATGCCGGTGCGCGAGATCCTGTTCCGCATGGAGCGGACCGGCGTGCTGATCGATGCGCAGTTGCTCAGCGAACAGAGTGGCGAGATCGGCAAGCGCCTGCTCGAGCTCGAAGCGCAAGCGCACGCGGCCGCCGGGCAGCCGTTCAATGTCAACTCGCCGAAGCAGCTGGCCGAAATCCTTTTCGGTACGCTGGGTCTGCCGGTGAAGAAGAAAACGCCTTCGGGGGCGCCTTCGACTGACGAAGAAGTGCTCTCGGAGTTGGCGCTCGACTACCCGCTGCCCAGGATCCTGCTCGAATCGCGACAGCTGGCCAAGCTCAAAGGCACCTATACCGACAAGCTGCCGAAAATGGTCAATGCCCAGAGCGGACGCGTGCATACCAGTTACGCGCAGGCGGTTGCGGTCACCGGCCGCCTGGCGTCGAGCGATCCCAACCTGCAGAACATCCCGGTGCGCACGCGCGAA
>Ga0209573_1001346_pt1 | contig 39061 bp, 24 predicted proteins | sample TNRBio252014_DNA_FD_185870 | JGI IMG/M metagenome (GOLD analysis project Ga0209573, IMG submission 185870) | Wastewater treatment Type I Accumulibacter community from EBPR Bioreactor in Madison, WI, USA - TNR Reactor_6/25/2014_ DNA (SPAdes)... | ecosystem: Engineered > Bioreactor > EBPR >...
CATGACCTCTGTCTGCTCATTGTATGGGAAATCATTCAAGTTATTGGAATTTTATTTCCCTAAATTTAGCCTATTTTCACCCTTTTTCCTAACTCATATCGGGAACTTATTTTTTGCTGGCCCCTTAGATTGGAAAAAATTGAAGAAGCCCAAACGCAAGACAAAACGGACATTGTAAGCAAAGAAGTTCAGAAAATCAGAAAGCAGGTTGAAGCATTGCCGAAAAATTCGGTGGTTATCATGGAAGCCAAACATGAATTGCAACGGCTGGAAGATGAAAACTTCTGGAACAACCTGACAGCCGACAAAATGGAATTTTTGAGAGCAGTTGTAAAACCATTGCTTCGCGCCGTTTCGGATGTGGATTTCAAAGCCATGCGATTTGAAAAAGACATTGTAGAAGTTTCGTTGGCTCATTTGGCAGGAGAAACCGAAAAGTTTGAAACGCTGAAAGAAAGCATCATTGAAGAAATTGGCGAACTGCCTTTGAGCATCAACATTATTGCAAGAGAACAAGAATTGATAAGACAGGCTCAAAGCAATCACTATTGGGCAGTCATCAATGAAGACAAGTTTGAAGAACTGATTCAGCGACTTTCTCCGTTGATGAAATTCCGTGAAGCAGTTATTCCATTAGCTCCGGCCAAATTCAATTTGAAAGACATTGTTGCCGAAAAAGAGTTTATAGAGTTTGGCCCGCAACATGAAACGTTGAGTATTGCCAAATACCGTGAATTGGTTGAAAAGAAAATCAATGAACTGGTTTCAAGCAGTCCGGTTTTGCAGAAGCTGAAACAAGGTAAAGACATCACACCCGAAGAAGCGGAGCAATTAGCGTCAGCACTGCACAACGAGCATCCGCATATTACCATTGATTTGCTTCGCAAGGTTTACAACCACCGCAAAGCCGCATTGGTACAATTCATCAAACATATTTTGGGTATTGAGCAATTGGAAACCTTTGCTGAAACCGTTACCAAAGCATTTGATGATTTTATTGCCAACCATAGTTACCTCACCAGCCGGCAACTTCAATTTCTTGACTTGCTCAAGAATTTTGTTTTAGAAAAAGGTGATGTGAGTAAACGCAACCTGATTGAATCTCCCTTTACTATGCTTCACCCCGAAGGAATCAGAGGAATTTTCAATCACAAAGAGATTGACGAAATTTTAAGTTTAACCGAACAAGTATTAGCGGCATAATATGGCAAAAAATAAAACCATAAATGTTAAAGGCACAGATATAGTCGTGATCAGTTCAAATGAGAACGACTACATCTCAATTACAGATATTGCCCGATATAAAGATGCCGAACACACGGACAGCATCATTCAAAACTGGATGAGAAACCGTAACACCATTGAGCTTCTGGGCTTCTGGGAAATTATTTATAACCCCGATTTTAAACCCCTCGAATTCGAGGGGTTTAGAAAGCAGGCAGGTTTAAACAGCTTTGTAATGACTCCTAAAAGGTGGATTGAATCTACCAACGCCATTGGAATTGTCTCAAAATCCGGTCGTTATGGCGGCACTTTTGCCCATAAAGACATAGCCCTTGAATTTGCTTCCTGGATTTCAATCGAATTCAAACTTTACGTAATCAAGGAATTTCAACGCCTGAAAGAGGATGAAACCAGCCGGAATAAACTCGAATGGAATCTTCAAAGAACACTGGCCAAAGTGAATTACCACATACACACGGATGCCATAAAAGAAAATCTGATTCCTGCTTCTCTCACCAAAGAGCAAATTAACTTTGTGTATGCCAATGAAGCCGATATGCTCAATATGGCCTTGTTTGGAATGACAGCCAAACAGTGGAGAGATGCCAACCCGAAAGCAGAAGGTAATATACGTGATGCAGCCACCATTGAGCAGTTGGTCGTGCTTTCCAATTTAGAAAGCATCAATGCAGTTTTAATTCATCAGGGTTTGCCACAAAGTGAAAGGTTAACCCAATTGAATAAAATTGCTATTACACAAATGAAATCGTTGTTGTCAAATAAGAATATCAAGAAACTGAAATAAATGCTTCAAAACAACGCGCGATTAAAATCGCTCATAGACAAGCTTTGGCAAAACTTCTGGGAAGGCGGCATTGCCAACCCTTTAACCGCTATTGAGCAAATTACCTACCTCATTTTTATGAAGCGTTTGGACGATTTGGAAGCCAAACGTGAACGGGATGCTGAGTTTACCGGCGAAAAATATGTTTCCCGTTTTGCAGGAAAGTTCAACATTCCGGGCAGCAACGAAAGCATCGATAAAACCGAATTGCGTTGGAGTGTATTCAAGCACAAACCAGCAGACGAAATGCTGATGCATGTGCAGATGAAAGTGTTTCCATTTCTGAAAGATCTAAACGGAGAAACATCGCCTTTCACCAAACACATGGCCAATGCCGTGTTCATCATGCCCAAAGCCAGTTTGCTGGTTTCGGCCATCCATATTGTAGAAGACATTTTCAAGGAAATAGAAAAAGATGCCACCGAGGGCGGTCATGCTTTTCAGGATATACAGGGCGATGTGTATGAAATGCTGCTGAGTGAAATAGCCACTGCAGGTAAAAACGGACAGTTCCGCACCCCGCGCCACATTATTAAACTCATGGCTGAACTGGTAGCTCCGCAATTAGGTCAACGGATTGCCGACCCCGCCTGCGGAACAGGCGGTTTCCTCTTGGGGGCGTATCAATACATCCTCACCGATTTGGTAAGAAAGAAAGACCCTGCCAAACTGAGCAAAGACGAAGACGGTTTTGAACGGGCTGCTATCAGTGCCGTGCTTACCCAACAAGTAAAAACCATTCTCGACCAGAGTTTTGTGGGTTACGACATTGACACCACCATGGTGCGCTTGGGTTTGATGAATATGATGATGCACGGCATTGACGAACCCAAAATTGATTATAAAGACACGCTGAGCAAAAGCTACAACGAAGACAGCCAGTTCGATATCATTATGGCCAACCCTCCATTTACGGGTAATATTGACAAAAGCGATATTAACGAAGGACTGAAACTGCCCACCACTAAAACCGAACTGCTGTTTGTAGAGCGCATTTTTAATATGCTGAAAATGGGCGGAACGGCTGCAGTGATTGTGCCGAGCGGTTTGATACAAAACAGCGGTAAAGCCTTTGAAGCCCTGCGGAAACTGATTATTGAAAAAGCCGAACTGAAAGCCGTAATAGCCGTGCCAAGCGGAGCATTTAAACCATACGCTGGGGTAAGCACCGCTATTTTGATTTTTACCAAAGGCGGAGAAACCAACCAGGTGTGGTTTTACGATATGCAGGCGGACGGCTACAGCCTGGATGACAAGCGAAACAAAATTCCCGAAAGCGACCTGCCGGATATCATAGAAAAATATCATCAGCGAACATCTGCGGAATCTGCGGGAGATAGAAAATTGAAATATTTTTCCGTACCGAAAAAGGAAATTGTAGAAAACAACTACGACCTGAACCTGAGCACCTACAAAGAAGAAGTGTATGAAGAAGTGGTGTATGAAAAACCGGAGGTGATTTTCGGAAAGTTGGAAACCATTGAAGCTGATATTCAAAAAGGGTTGGCTGAGTTAAAAGAGTTTGTATGATGATTATTGATAAACTTGGCAAATACATTTCCGAGGTTTCAGTCAGAAACAAAAAGGGTATTGTAACTAATGTTTTCTCCGTTACAAACTCTCAAGGCTTTATAAAATCAACTGACTATTTTAGCAAAGAAGTATTTAGCAAGGATATTACAAACTATAAAATTGTTGGTGAAAATGAATTTGCTTATAATCCATCAAGAATAAATGTTGGTTCAATTGATTATTTAAAACAAAAAAGCAAAGTTGCAATCAGTCCACTATATGTAGTATTCAGATGCGTTAAAGAACTGAATGAGGAATACTTGAAGGTGTTTTTAAAAAGCCCAATAGGTAATACAAGAATTAGAGCAAAAACCAAAGGTGCGGTTAGAGACACTTTATCATTTGGAAGCTTGTGTGAAATCAAAGTTCCAATTCTTCCAATTGACCAGCAACTCCACATCGCCAACCTATTAAGCAAAGCCGAAAACCTGATAGCCCAGCGCAAAGAAAGCATCCGCCTGCTGGATGAATTTTTGAAGAGTACGTTTTTGGAGATGTTCTATTCAAATCCCGATACAGAGAATTGGGAAGAAGTAAAATTTGAAGAATTAGCTGATAAGAAAAAAGGAAGTATGAGGACTGGACCTTTTGGCAGCAGCTTGCTTCATGGTGAATTTACAGAAACAGGTGATGTAAAAGTATTGGGAATTGATAATGTTGTTAAAAACAGATTTGATTGGAAAAGAAGTAGGTGTATTACATCTGAAAAATATCAAGAACTGAAACGCTATACGGTTTTCCCAAATGATGTATTGATTTCTATTATGGCAACATTGGGCAGAACGGCAGTCGTTCCAAAGGATATACCGCTTTGCATTAACTCAAAACATTTGGCAGCAATAACTTTGGATAAAAAAATTGCCAATCCATATTTCGTTGCATATGCCTTTCATAGTCACCCGCTTATTGTGAGGCAAATGAGCAACAATGTAAAAGGTGCGATAATGGACGGGCTGAACTTGACAATAATTCGTAGAATTAAAATGAAACTTCCGCCTGTTGAACTTCAAAATAAGTTTGGCGAAACCTTTGAAAAAACAGAAGTCCTCAAAACCCAATACCAGGAGAGCTTGCAGGAGTTGGAGAACTTATATGGCAGTTTGAGCCAAAAGGCGTTTAGGGGGGAGTTGAGTGTAAAACAGGAAGCCAAACAATAATGACTCTTCTCCAACTAAAAAAGCGAACAAACTCAAATACAACGTAAGTCTCCGGCGACCGGCGGAGATACACCACCAGATGTTTTTCCCGCGCCAAGCCCATATATATCGCACAGTTCGTTAAATTTGCGTATGTACGGAGGAAGATGGTAGAAAACCTGAAAACAGGCGATGAAAGTTGGAAAGGGGTACTGATTGAGGGAGAGTATGGTGAGGAAATGTTTGAAACGACTTAAAACACAAGCGATATGCCGGATATAAAACTGAAATCCTTTACCATCAAGGGATACAAAACCATAAAGGCCATCGAGAACTTTGAGCCGCAGCCCATTAATATTTTGATAGGGCCGAATGGCGCGGGCAAAAGTAACTTCATATCCTTCTTTAAGTTTTTGAGCTGGATGCTAAACTCCGATGGCAAACTGCAGGAGCATGTGGCCTATCTGGGTGGCGCCAACGATATTTTGCACGATGGTGTAGATATTACTAAAAGTATTGACGCCGAAATATCAATTGACACAAAAACCGGGCTCAATGAGTATAAATTTAGCCTCATGTTTGCTAAACCTGATAACCTGGTTTTCAAAGAAGAAAAGTACAGGTTTATAAAAAACGAATTTATAGGAGAGGCAAAATGGAGTAGCTGCGGAGTTGGACATCAAGAAGCTAAACTCCCTCAAATCGAAACGGCAACCCCCACTACAATACTTAACCTGCTAAGGAAGCTGATTGTGTATCAATTCCATAATACCAGCGACACCGCAGCAATGAGGCTAAAATGGTCGCAGGCAGATGGCAGATGGCTGAAACAAAATGGAGATAATCTGGGTAGCTTCTTATATCGACTGCAAAACGAGGAAAAAGCCTACTATACCCGAATCGTAAAATACATTCGCCTGGTATTGCCGTTTTTCGATGATTTTGACCTGTATCCTGAGTTTGGACAGATACTGCTTAGATGGAAAGAAAAAGGTACCAACAAAGTTTTCAATGCCGGGCAAGCATCCGATGGCATGCTGCGCACTATTGCTCTAATTAGCTTGTTAGCACAAAACCCAAAAGATTTGCCGGCGGTATTGTTCTTAGATGAACCCGAATTGGGCTTGCACCCTAGCGCTATTGATGCAGTGGCAGGTTTGATAAAAGCGGCTTCATCGCACTGCCAGGTTTTTGTGGCCACGCAATCCATCAGCCTGGTCAACAATTTTGAACTGGAAGATTTGGTGGTGATAGACCGCAAAGGCCGGAGTTCTGAATACCAGCGCCCGGATTCAGAAAGTTTGCAGGCTTATTTAGAAGAATTTTCTACCGGCCAAATCTGGGAGAAAAACATCATCGGAGGCAGGCCATGAAGTATATAAATATTATAGCAGAGGGCAGTACCGAAGAAGCATTTGTGAACGATGTTTTGGTAACGCATTTTTTCCAAATGGATAAATATGTTTCTGTCCGAAAAATAGAAACAGGGTGGGACAAAATCAATAGAAAGCCTGCAAAGGGCGGATTTGGTAGAATTCCAAAATATAAAAATTTCAGAAAGGACATCTTGAATTGGATAGAATCAGACAGAGGCAGAGCAAATACGTGGTATACATCATTTGTTGATTTGTATGCCTTTCCAAAAGATGCAAACAGCCCTTATAACCCGCAAATACAACAAATTCCGGATCACTATCAGCGAATAGCAGTTTTAGAAGCGGCTATTGCACAAGATATAAATCATCCCAACTTCATCCCCTACGTGCAGTTGCATGAATTTGAAGCCTTTTTAATGGTTGACCCTAATAGGTTGCTTGTTATGTATCCGGATGGCCAAACCGGTATTAACCGATTGAAGCGTGACATTGCCAACATGAATCCGGAGGAAATAAATGAGTCGCCACAAACGGCGCCTTCCAAACGCATCATTCAGCATTTACCTGATTATGAAGGTCAGAAGGCTCAGGTGGGGCCGTTAGTAGCGGAAGATATCGGTTTGAACTTGTTAAGGGAAAAATGTCCTCATTTTAATGAGTGGATTACCAAATTGGAAAATATTTGATGATTGACTAAGCGCTGTGCAAAGTCGTCGTTTCGACTCCGCTCAACGACCGGCTTGGATTGAACCGGTTACAAATTGTAACGCTTTGAAAATGCCTGCCCCCGACGGCAAAATGAGGCTATCTTTGCGTTACAAACAAACCTGAGCAGCTAAAAAACCAGATAATATGGAACTCATAGGAAAAACAACGATAAACCCAATCATCTTTTATACAGGAAAGGTTGCAGGGTATATTACATGGATCGTTCTGTTTTTAATGTTGCTTGGATTTAAAATAGTTGATGATAAGTCAATAATGTTTAACCGGCATATTTCTGTTTTTATACTTTTAATTGGCCTGGTTTTTACGACAATCAGTCTTATTAACCTGGGCAAATCAATACGATTGGGATTGCCTACCGATGATACGGAATTAAAAACAAATGGGCTTTATAAATATAGCAGAAATCCAATGTATGTCGGTTTTGATCTTATTACTATAGCGGCTATAATTTACACGCTTCACTGGGTGATATTTATACTGGGAGTGTACAGCTTGATCACTTATCATTTGATTATTAAGGGGGAGGAGACTTTTTTGATTGAAAGATTTGGTGATGCTTATAAACAATACCAACTGAAGGTGAGAAGATATTTATAGTACACGCCATAAATATGCACAAACACACAAGTATGAACTTATTAACACTTGAGACAAATAGACTAATACTAAGAGGCCTTTCTCCTGAGGACATGAAATATATTTTCAACAATCTCTCAAAATCCCGGATAAAAGAAGTGTTAGGACATCGTTCCGAAGCAGATTACTTAAAAGAAGAACAGAAACACATCAATGGTTATTCCAGTTATAATAGAAGGTTTATACTGTTTCTGCTGACTGACAAGGAATCTGGCGCCATAATAGGACGTTGCGGACTTCATAATTGGAACACAGGACATAAACGAGCAGAAATTGGATATGTGATGGAAGATGAAAATTTTAAAAGAAAGGGATTAATGAGCGAGGCTGTGAAAACAATTATTGATTATGGCTTCAAAGAATTAAAACTTAACAGAATTGAGGCAATTGTTGGAATTGGGAATGTACCATCTTTAAAAATTTTGGAAAAGAATAATTTTATAAAAGAAGGGATATTAAGGCAACATTTATGTGTTGCCGATAAATATGAAGATTCCGCGCTTTTTTCTATCTTATCGGATGAATACAATTCCAAAGATGATTAAGGAATGTGGCGTAAGAAGAACGAACTGTTATACTGCGCGCCGTCAAGTATATTTGTGATCACACAGGAAGTTTCGAAATTCTGCCTGCGTTTGCATGCAAAAACTATTTGGGGCAAACCCCGCAACATGACAATTATAGAAAATTTTGACAAATCAAACAAACATTAAGCATATTTGGATTTTGATGCCAATAATTGGGATAGTAATTTTTGTGACACTCTATATTGTTGCAACTTTTTATTATCCGGGCGGTTCACAGTTTGACAAAAACGCTGTCGGTTTTAGTTGGACGAAAAATTATTGGTGCAATTTGTTAAACGACATAGCGATTAACGAACAGAAAAACAAAGCACAACCAATCGCTTTGACAGCAATGTTTATTCTTTGTTTGACACTAAGTTATTTTTGGTGGTGTTTTCCTAAACATGCTAGCCTTAATAAAATCTATACCTTGACAATACAGATTTGCGGGCCAATGTCTATGGCAATCGGATTCTTTTTGTTTACTAAATTTGACCACGATATTATAACGAATTTGGCTTCACTATTCGGACTTATCGCTATGACAGGAACCTTTATAGGACTTTATAAAAACGGCTGGAAAATGCTTTTCTACTTTGGGCTGCTAAATATTATTCTTGTACTTGTAAATAATTTTTTATATTACAACAAAGAACTTATTTTGTATTTGCCTTTGGTTCAGAAAATTACATTTTTGACATTCCTGATTTGGATTTGTTGCATAAACCTAAAAATATTTATGGCTCGCACCGGCAAGTTTTGGACATGGCCTGATCCCGGGTGCGTAGGGTAATAAACTGCCGGCATTGACGAAGTTAAAGCAATAGCCCTTGGCGTTTCTTATGCGACAGGTACGTGGGTGTATGATGAAAAAATACAGGCAAACAGAATGAAAAAAGCAATAATAATCGGTGCAACATCGGGAATTGGGAGAGGACTGGCACAACTCCTGGTTGACAATAATTATAAAGTCGGTTTAACAGGAAGGCGAACCGAATTGCTCAATGAATTGAAAAATGAAAATCCGGATTCTTTTTTTATCAATTCATTTGACGTTACAGACACAAAAACCGCAAGAGAGAAATTAGAAGAATTGACAACTGAACTTGGCGGACTTGATTTGCTGATTATTAGCTCAGGAACGGGGGATCTCAATGATGATTTAGACTTTGAAATTGAAAAACGAACTATCAATACAAATGTCTTAGGCTTCACTTGTGTCGCAGATTGGGTCTTCAATTATTTTGAAAAGCAAAAATTCGGGCACCTGGTCGCAATAAGTTCTGTCGGCGGACTTCGAGGAAGCAGGCAAGCCCCGTCATATAGTGCAACCAAAGCTTATCAAATAAATTATTTGGAAGGTTTAAGACAGAAAGCAACAAATCTCAAATACCCCATTTTTGTAACTGACGTCAGGCCGGGATTTGTAGCCACAGCTATGGCAAAAAGCAAACTTCTATTTTGGGTAGCAACTGTTGACAACGCAACTCGGCAAATATTTGAAGCCATAAACAAAAAAAAGAAAGTTGTCTATGTTACAAAACGTTGGGCATTTGTTGCTTTCATTTTGAAACGAATACCAAGACAAATTTATGACAGACTGTAACCATGTTGAGCAATGAAGATGTCACCTCGTTCGCAAAGTCGCAAAGTCGTAAAGTCGCACAGTCGTACAGTCGTACAGTCGCAAAGTCGCAAAGTCGCAAAGTCGCAAAGTCGTACAGTCGTACAGTCGTACAGTCGCACAGTCGCACAGTCGCACAGTCGCACAGTCCCCTCCTCACTCCACATCCTCCGCCGGGTACTGCTCCGGATAAATCAGGATAAAATTCGTTTGGTTGATATGTTTGGCGATATAATCGGGGATGCGATCCAACTCCCGGGAGTGGGAGATGCTTCCTTTGCGGCCGTTGATCACCATAAACAGGTCGTTGTCTCCGACGATTTGTGAGATAACGGGCAGGTCTTGCCATTCCACGAACTCCTGGTGTTCGAGGTTGACGAAAATTTTGTGTTTCCGGAGGTGGGATTGTATCGCTTCGAAAGTAGCGGTATCGCAATAAAAAATGAGTTTGCTGCTGGTTTGGCGGGCCAGCCGGGCGCTGAGTTCCACCCAGCGGCCGAAGCCGGTTTCGTATTCGGCGTTTTCGGGTACGGCCACTACGATTCTTTTGATCGTGTTGACGGGCTGCACCAGCCGGTTGACGAGCACCATGAGCCGGGTTTTGCCGATCAGGGTGTCGAGGATATCGCCGAAGATCAGGTCGGTCGTCTTTTTCTCGCCGTGCCAGCCGATGATGATCTCGGTGGCATCGAGTTCTCTGGCGGCGTGAAGTAGTCCGTTGGAGATATTGATATCCACGAAAGTATGTCCCTCCACCTGCCTGTTGGCGGCGGTGGCGACGTGGATCGCCTGTTCCAGGAGTTTTTTGCTGTTGGCCAGGCTGGCCGTGTTTTCGTCTTCCTGCATAATCACGGAAATGGGGTATATCGGCCAGCGGCATTTTTCCTGTTGGATGACCAGGGCAAGGTCCATCAGTTGCTGTATCGTGTTGGGGTTGGAGAGCGACACCATGACGCGTTGTTCGACGGCGGGTTGTTGCGCAGCTTGTTGTTGTTTATGAGAAAGCACCATTTTCCTGGCGGCGGCTTCGGTGGCGAATGACGACACCAGGCAGGTGATCAGGATAAGCACGATGGTGCCGTTGAGCACGTTTTCGTCGGAAGCCTACCAGGATAACTGCCAGGGTGGCAGCGGCGTGCGAGCTGCTGAGCCCGAAAATCAGGTTGCGGTCAATCGGCGATAGCTTCAACATCCGTTGGGTAAGCCAGGCGGCCAGCCATTTGCTGGCTAAAGCCGTTGCGCTGAGTACTCCGGCCACGATAAGCGCCTCGGGGCCTTTGGTGAGCACCTGAAGGTCGATGATCATGCCCACACTGATTAAGAATATGGGGATAAACAGCGCATTGCCCACAAACTCTATGCGGTTCATAAGCACCGAGGCATGCGGAATGAGCCTATTTAGCGCCAAACCTGCCAAAAAGGCGCCGATGATGGGTTCTACGCCGGCCCATTCGGACATGAGGGCGGCCAGGAAAACCATCGCCAGCGTAAAGATATAGTGAGAGGTTTGGTCGTTGATCCATTTAAAAAAGTATCGCGCTACAAATGGAAAACCCCAAAGTACGATCACCGAAAAAGCCAGCAGCGATAGCGAAAAGCGCAGCCAATACATCATATCAATGCCGGCGCCTTCCATGCGGGTAAACACGGCCAGCAGGATGAGCACCAGGGTATCGGTAAAAATAGTGCCGCCCACGGCTATTGTAACCGCTTCGTTTTTGGAGAGGCCCAGCCGGCTCACGATAGGGTAGGAGATCAGCGTATGGGTAGAAAACATACTGGCTGTGAGCAGGGAAGCCACTTGTTCGTAGCCCAGCAAATAGCGGCACACCAGGTAACCCAGCACAAAAGGCACGGTAAAAGTGAGCAGTCCGAACCAGCCGCTGCGGTGGCGGTTGCGCAGGAAATCGTTTAATTCCAGATCCAGTCCGGCCAGGAACATAATATAAAGGAGTCCGACCGTGCCGAATAAGTTGATCGCCGAATTTTTTTCGAGCACGCCGAAGCCGTGCGGCCCCAAAGCCACGCCGGCCAGGATAAGCCCCACGATACCAGGTATGCGAAACCGGTGCAATACCAGGGGCGCCGCCAGGATAACGAGTAATAGCAGTGCAAAAACGGCTACCGGTTGTTCGAGCGGCAATTGAAAACTATTGAGTATGACGTGCATGATTGCAAGGTAATAGACTTAGCTTTGTAAAAAAAGCCTATGGATATGGAAAAGCCTCCATTTTTTCGAACCTGGCCTCAAATGTATCTTTTTGTGCTGGCTATGCACGCGTTCGTAATCGTATTATTTTACCTGTTTATGCGGTATTATTCCTGACTAAGCTGGACTTTAGCCTTATGGGGTAAAAACAGGAAAGACCTCGGAGAGGTCTAACATTTTTAGAAAAAAATACAACAAAATCGCATCGACCTCGGAGAGGTCGCATATTTCAAGGGCACAAATATTTGACCTCTCCGAGGTCGGTATTGTATTTGTTGTGTTATTTTTTTACAAATATTTGACCTCTCCGAGGTCGTACCAAATTTAATCCCAGTGGCTAAAGTCCAAACAAGCTCTATATCAGGTCTCTGAGGTGAAAATTCGTTTTCACGCGCTCGCCGTTGCGGCGAAGGATGAGCGTCATTTTTTTTCCTATCCGGCCCTGCATCTTATTCGTGATTTCTTCCAGGGAATACACCTTGGTAGGAAATCCGTTGATCTTTCTGATCTCATCGCCGGCTTTGATGCCGGCATGATCGGCGGGGCTGCCTGCTACCACGTCGAGTACAGTAAACGTATTGAGGTTGATCCCCGAACTCACTATCGTTAGTCCGCTGCGATCGTAGGTAAACCGTCGTTTGCTGAGCTTATTGGGCTGGAGGTAGACTTTGTTTTGGTAATAATTGATAATCAGATTAAACCGGGAGAGGATGCGGTTGCCGATGATGCCGTGACGGCCGTTGAGGTAAGACGTATCGGTTACGTGTTTGATATCCTGGTAGTTGGTCACCACTCCGTTCATCGTCATACCCTCGTACAGTTCTAAAGCGGGTAACCTGCCCACCACGCCTTCAATAGCGCCGCCTATTCCCATGCCGAGGTTGCTTTTCACCACGTTGGCGGGCACTACAATTTGCGGATGGGTGTCGCTATGCAGCATCAGGGATACGCCTGCACCTGTGTCTAGCAGCAATTTAACGGGAAGCACGGTGTTATTTTGCAGTTGTATATTTGAAAAAACATAGGGTTTGTTGCGTTTGAGCTGGACGGGTATCTCCACGAACTTGCCGCCGGGTTCTTTGAACACCGAGGGGTCGGTAAACGTGATCACCTTTTTTTCGTAGTTGATCTTCACCACAAACCTGCGCAGCATGTCGGCGCCGATAATGCCGTGAATGTCCACGCCGGAAAATTCGTCAAACCGGAAATAATCATCCTCCAGCACCAGCATGGAGTAGTTGTTGAAATAGAGATTGTTGATTTTCAGTCTGATACCTGTAGCGAGATAGGCATACAACTCGGTTTTCATATCGGCGCCCATAATGGGGAAGCGCCTGGAGAAATTGACCTGGAGCAGGTCGGCTATTTCTCTTTTAGTGAGAATGCTGTGCTCGGCGCCGGTATCGATGATAAAATTGAGGGGAAAAATATCGTTGAAGATGACTTTGACCACGATAAAATTATTGCTGAACTCAAAGGGGATATCCACGCGCTTTAAGTTCTTGAGAATGACCAGGTCCTGTGTCTGAGCCCACGCTGCAAACGGAGACAGCAATAGCCATAACACTATGCAGGTGGCGACTGCGTTTTTCATGTCGGGTAAATATGTTGAAAATATTAACAAATGCAGGCAGCTAAAGGCCTTCACCTAACGTTTAACAGAAAAATAATACAATAAGTTATCCTTTTTAGAATCCTAATTAAATTTCGCCAGAATTTTAATAAACGAAAATGTTTATAAGGATTCTTGGTTATTTGGAACATATTTATGACTTTTGACCCGCAGTTAGTGTTAAATAAACACATATTCCTAGCCATCTCAGCCAAACCATCTTACCCGGCCAAAAGGGGCATTCGGGTCATAGCCTCATTGTCCCAAAAACGCGAAACACACAGGTGTAACGTAAATACGCAGCAAGATCTTTTTTTTCCGGACGTACTTATTTTTTCATTAATTAACCAAACCTAAGTAGTGTATGAAGCTTAAAGTCAACTACTTATCGAAATGGTTGCTTGTCGTACTAGCTGTCGGCTTGTGCCAGTTTGCCATAGCGCAACGCACAATTACCGGCAAAGTCACTGACGAGTCAACCAAAGAACCGTTGATCGGTGCGAACATTCTCGTTGTTGGAACTTCGACGGGAACGATCACCGATTTTGACGGCAGTTATTCACTCACACTTCCCTCTGGCGCCGCCGAGTTGGATTTCTCTTACACGGGATACACCAGCAAGCGCGTAGCCATTGGAACTGCCAGCGTAATTGACGTTACGCTGTCTGCCGGCGAAGTGCTGGAAGAAGTTGTTGTGGTGGGCTACGGCACACAGAAAGCTAAAGAAGTCACCAGTGCCGTCACGAGCGTGAAGGCAGAAGATTTCAACGCAGGCAACGTGAACAGTCCCGCACAACTCATCCAGGGTAAAGTGGCCGGTTTGTCGATCTCGAAAGTGGGTAGCGACCCCAACGGCGGTTCGCAAATTCGCTTGCGCGGTCTTTCTACGCTTGGCGCCAACTCGTCGCCGCTCGTAGTAATCGATGGCGTCATCGGCGCTACGATTGAATCAGTAGACCCCAACGACATTGCGTCAATTGACGTGTTGAAGGACGGATCTGCAGCAGCTATCTATGGTTCGCGGGCTTCTTCCGGCGTGATCCTGATCACGACCAAGAAGGGCGCCAAAGGCGCTACCAAGGTAGAGTACAACGGTTATGGCTCCACGGAGTCGATTTACCGGCAGGTGCAAACCATGTCGCCTTCGGAATTTGCAGCCACTCGCCCAAACAGCGATCGCGGCTTTGAAACCGACTGGGTGGATGAAGTAACCCGCAACGCTATGTCGCACGTGCACAACCTTTCGTTGTCGGGCGGTATCGGCGCTACGTCTTACCGCGCATCGCTCAACTACCGCAACATCCAGGGTATCGCTTTGAACAGCGACTTTTCGCAGCTCAACGGCCGTTTGAACCTGGTACAGAAAGCGCTTGATGATCGTCTTACTTTTGACATCAGCCTCGCCGCTACCGACCGCGACGCCAGCTACGGCTTCTACGAATCGCTTCGTTATGCCGTACTGTACAACCCGACGGCGCCGGTAAACTTTACCGACCCTAACGCCGCATTGGCTACTCGTTACGGCGGCTACTACCAGGAAGAAAACTTCGACTATTTCAACCCGGTAGCTATTGCCAACCAGGGTGTGAACGAAGGTTCTACCAAAGACCTCTTGCTGAGCGGTCGTGCCACCTACGAATTGCTGGACGGTCTTACTGCATCAGCTTTCTATTCGCAATTGCGCGAAAGCGAGTTGTACGGTCAGTACTATGAAAAAACCGCCTACTTCCGCGGTATCGGCCGCAACGGCCGCGCCAACAGGAGCACGGTTGACCGTCTGACTTCGCTGTTCGAACTCACGGGTAACTTTACCCGCCAGTTTGGCAACCTCGGCCTTAACATCCTGGCAGGTTATTCTTATCAGGACATCGACGAGTCGAGCTTTAATACGGATGCCGGTAACTTCATCTCTGACGACCTCGGCTACAACCGTATCAACTACGCACTCGAATACCAGCGCGGTTTGGCTAGCGCCAGCACCTTCCGCTCGGCTTACAAGGTGATCGGCTTTTTCGGCCGTGTCAACCTCAACATCGACGACACCTACTACCTGATGGCTTCATTGCGCCGGGAAGGTTCCACGCGTTTTGGCGAAAACAACAAATGGGGCTTGTTCCCTGCTGTGAGCGCCGGCGTAACGCTGAGCAACCTCTTTGACATCAGCGCAATTGACAACCTGAAATTGCGCGTGGGCTACGGCGAAACGGGCGCTTTGCCTCCGTTTAACGGTATCTCGAAACTCCGCTTCGAGCGCTCGGGCAACTTCTTCTACAACGGCAACTTTATCCCCGCTTTCGGCCCCACTCAGAACGCCAACCCCGATCTGAAATGGGAAACCAAAGGCGAATTTAACGCAGGCCTCGACTTTGCATTCCTCGATTATAAGCTGACGGGTAGCCTCGATTACTACGTGCGCAACACCCGCGACCTGATCTACCCGATCAACGTGCCTGTTCCGCCAAACCTCGCTTCTACTACCTGGGCCAACCTCGAAGACGTTGTGCTCCGCAATAGCGGTTTTGAAGCCAGCCTCGGCTATAACGTGACGGGCAACAACTTCTCGTGGGAACCCCGTCTGGTGTTCGCCACCTACAAGACCATACTCGACACGGTTGACGCTACGGATGCCAAGTTCAAGTTCTTCACCAACTCCGGTGTGAATTTTGATCCTTCGACTTCTCCCGGCGCTCCCGGCTTGAACAACAACCCTACTATCGCTATTATTGCAGGTGAGGAGCTGGGTCAGCTCTGGGGTTATAAGTACCTCGGCGTAGGCGACGACGGCAAGTTTATCTTCGAAGATCTGGACGGCGACGGCCAAATCACTTCTGAAGACCAGGCTGTTATCGGCAGCGCGTTGCCCAAGTTCTCGCTCGGTTTGAACAATACCTTCCGCTTCGGCAAACTCGACGTAAACCTCTTCATTCGCGGCGACTTCGGCCACGAACTGATGAACATGTACCGCGTATTCTACGAACCGCTGGGTACGGGTTCTCGCGAAATCGAAAATATCGTGAAAACCAAGTACTTCGATGAAGACCTGAAGGCCAACCCGCAGGTGTCGAGCCATTACGTAGAAAAAGCAGACTATGTGGCGTTGGATAACGCTACGGTAGGTTATACCTTCGACCTGGGCGCCGGCAGCAAGATCAACAGACTGCGCGTTTACCTGTCGGGCCAAAACCTGCTCTACATCACCGGTTATACGGGCGTTGACCCCTCACCGCGTTATGCAGACCCGGGCGAAGCTGACAACGGCGGCGATACGCCTACCGGCAATAACCTGCTGGCTCCCGGTTTGGACCGTCGTAACATCTATTTCCTGACCCGCACCTTCACGCTCGGCGTGAACCTCGGGTTCTAATTTTTGTTTGGATATTTAATTCCAAACCCTATTTTTAATCAATCATAAAAATTGATCAAATATGCTACGCAACTGGTTTATAAAGGGGAAAGGGCTCATCCTGGGTCTCGTACTCGTCTTCGCTTTCAACCAGTCCTGCACCGACCTGGAGGAACAGTACTTCAGCGAATTGACTGAAGACAACTTCCCCACGACGGAAGAGCAGTTTATCGCGGCGCTTGGCGCAACCTACACCAGCTTGTACGGTTGGGCTAACCACAATTCGATCTTTTCTCTTCAGGAAGTATCTTCCGATGAGATCATGATCCCGCAGCGCGGTAATGACTGGTTTGACGGCGGTCAATGGCTGCGCGTAAACCGCCACGAACAAAACAAAAACGAGGAGGCTGTCAACAACGGCTGGAACTACCTCTACGGCGGCGTTAACAACTGCAACCGCGTAATCGACTTGTTTACCAACCTGGTAGCGGAAGGCAAAGTGCCTGCCGACCAGGCGGCCAGCTTTATCGCCGAGGTGAAAGTTTTGCGCGCCTTGTTTTACTACTGGCTGCTGGATGCTTATGGCAACGTGCCTATCGTGACCAGCTTTGCTACGGCCGAGGAAAACCCGGCCAACAAAACACGTGCAGAAGTTTATGCTTTCATCGATGGAGAGTTGACGACCAACGTTCCGCTTCTCGAAAAGAAGAAGGACGGCTCAACTTATGCCCGTATGAACTTTTATGCAGGCAAGGCGCTCCAGGCTAAGTTGTACCTCAACGCAGGCGTTTACAAAGGCTCTCCCGAATGGGCAAAAGCCGCTGCCGCTTGCGACGAAGTGATCAACTCCGGCGCTTTCAGCCTCGAAAGCGACTATTTCAATAACTTCAATACGAAGAACGACGGCTCTAACGAAAACATCTTCGTTATTCCTTACGATGAAATCAACGCACAGGGCTTCAACCTGGCACAAATGACGCTACACTACCAGAGCCAGTTTACCTACAACCTGCAGCAGCAGCCCTGGAACGGCTACTGTACGGAACAGGAATTTTACAATTCCTATGCCGACAATGACAAGCGCAAAGGCGTATACGGCAACAGCGCTATTCGCGGTAACTTCCTGGCAGGCCCGCAGTACGGATCAGATGGTGTTCGCCTCACCGACTCTTCGGCTGAAGCTGCCGACCCCGACGGTCCTGAAGTCACGTTTACGCCCGAAGTGAATGCACTCGAGCCCAACGCGCTGCGCCAGGCCGGCGCTCGCGTAGGTAAATTCGAATACGCCAAAGGCGCTACGCCCAACCTGAGCAACGACTTCCCGATCTTCCGCTATAGCGACGTACTGCTGATGAAAGCAGAAGCGCAGTGGCAACAAGGAGATGCTGCCGGTTCGCTGGCTTTGGTTAACCAGGTTCGCACCCGTGCCGGTGTGGCTGCTTTGGCCGCACTGACGCCGGATGACCTGTTGGCAGAACGCGGACGCGAATTCTTCTACGAAGGCTGGCGCCGCCAGGACCTCATCCGCTTCGGCAAATTTGACGATCCCTGGATTTTCAAACCGGCTTCGGATGCTTGCAAAACGCTGTTCCCGATCCCGGCCAACCAGATCGCCGCAAACCCGAATCTGACGCAGAACCCGTGCTATTAATTACCAATAGCATGAGACTATTTAGGTCTCTGTAATTTTTAATATAGAAGCAAGTGGTCATTTATTGATCACTTGCTTCTTATCTTTGAGCGCGATTCTCTTACTCAATTGCTGATGAAAGGATTTGGCTATTTCATATCCGCTTTTGCTTTTCTGGGAATGGTTTTTTCCTGCCAATCCAAAAAGGACGCACCCTTTGAGGATCATGCCCGCACCTTGTTCACCGCTTTGCCGGCCTCTTCTACCGGCATCGATTTTGTCAACCAACTCACCTACACCGAGTCATTTAATGCCTACACCTATCGCAATTTTTACAACGGCGGCGGCGTAGGCCTCGGCGATATCAATAACGACGGGCTGATAGACCTTTTTTTTTGCGGCAATATGGTCAGCAACCGCCTTTACCTCAACAAGGGCAATTTTAAATTTGAAGACATTACCGAAAATGCCGGCCTGAGCAGCAAAGACGTGTGGTCTTCCGGCGTAAGCTTTGTCGATATCAACGGCGACGGCCTGCTCGATATCTATGTGTGCAAATCGGGCGCTCCCGGCGGCAAAAAACGCTACAACGAGTTGTTTATCAATAACGGCAACCTGACCTTCACTGAAAAAGCCCAGGATTACGGCATTGCCGACGTGGGCCTCTCTACCCATGCCGCCTTTTTTGATTACGACCGCGATGGCGACCTCGACTGTTATTTGCTCAATAATTCTATCCGCAACGTAGGCGGCTACGACCTCATCAAAGACCAGCGCGAAATACGGGATACCCTCGGCGGCAATAAACTATATCGCAACGACGGCAATCGCTTTACCGACGTCAGCGAACAGGCAGGCATCTACGGCAGCGCCATCGGCTTCGGCCTCGGCGTTACCATCGGCGATATCAACCGCGACGGCTGGCCCGATATCTACGTATCGAATGACTTCTTCGAACGCGACTACCTTTATCTCAATAATAAAAACGGCACTTATACGGAATCCCTCGAGGAATGTATGCGCGAGATCAGCATGGGATCTATGGGCGCCGACATGGCCGACATCAACAACGACGGCTGGCCCGAGGTATTCGTCACCGATATGTTGCCGGAAGACGAAGCCCGTTTGAAAACAAAAACCGTTTTTGACAACTGGAACAAATACCAGCTCAACCTGAGGCAGGGCTACTACCAGCAGTTTACCCGCAACGTGCTCCAACTCAACAACGGCAACGGCAGCTTCAGCGAAATCAGCCGCCTTGCCGGCGTTTGCGCTACCGATTGGAGCTGGGGCGCCCTCATTATGGACGTCAACAACGACGGCTATAAGGATATTTTTGTAGCCAACGGCATTTACAAAGACCTCACCGACCAGGACTACATCAACTTTTACTCCGACCCCAATACCATCAGAGCAATTATAAAAAAAGAAAATAAGGTAATCACCAGACTTATCGATTCGATACCCTCACAGGCTATCTCCAATTACCTGTTTATCAACAATGGCCTGCCTGAACAACCGGCTTCGGCCTCTTACGAAGGCCTCACCTTCACCAACCAGGCCGCGGCTATGGGCGTCGGCGAACCCGGCTTCTCCAACGGATCGGCCTATGGCGACCTCGACAACGACGGCGACCTCGACCTGGTGGTGAATAATGTGAATATGGCGCCCTTTGTTTACCGAAATAATGCTGACACGCTGCTGAAAGACGCGCATTTTCTGACGGTTGTACTGGAAGGGGAGGGTAAAAACCGGTTTGCTGTCGGCGCACAGGTATCCATTTTACACAAAGGAAAAACATACTACCAGGAACTCAACCCCATGCGCGGTTTCGAGTCCTGTGTGGATCCCCGCTTGCATTTCGGATTGGGCGGCATCGCTACCGTGGATACGCTTATCGTAGACTGGCCCGACGGCAGGTATAGCTTGTTGACAAAAGTTCCGACCAATCAAACCATCAAATTATCCCAGAAGGACGCTTTGCCCAAACCACCTGCCAGGCCGGCTGCAAAGCCGCTGATGCGCCCCGAGCAGGTATCGGGCCTGAATTTTGTCCATACCGAAAACGTCTTCAACGATTTTGACCGCGACAGGCTCGTTTACCATATGCTTTCGAAAGAAGGCCCCAAAATGGCCAAAGGCGACGTCAACGGCGACGGCCTGGAAGATCTGTACGTGGGCGGCGCCAAAGATCAGTCCGGGCAGTTATTCCTGCAAACCGCAGCGGGAGGATTCAAAACCTCCAGTCAGCCTGCCTTTGAAAAAGACAAGATATCGGAAGATATCGGCAGCCTGTTTTTTGACGCCGACGGCGACCGCGACCTGGACTTATACGTTTGCAGCGGAGGCAACGAATTCCCATCGAGTTCCACGGCTTTGCTCGACCGCCTGTATATCAACGACGGGCGGGGCCGGTTTACCCGCGACCCTCAAACATTGCCTTCCGTGGCCCGTTTTGAAAGTAGCTCCTGTGTGGCGGCCGCCGATGTAGACAGCGATGGCGACCTGGATCTTTTTATAGGCGTGCGTTTGCTACCTTTTTACTATGGCGTGCCGCCTGATAGTTACCTTTTGCTCAACGACGGCAAAGGAAAATTCACCGATGCCGGCGCCCAACTCGCTCCCGGCCTGGCCAAGATAGGCATGGTAACCGATGCCGCCTGGCTCGACATCGACGCCGACAAAGACCCCGACCTCATAGTGGTGGGTGAATGGATGCCTGTAAAAGTCTTCCGCAATGACGGCGGCAAACTCACCGACATCAGCACTGCTGCGGGTTTGGACAAAAGCAACGGCTTCTGGAATGTGCTACGAGCCGGCGACCTCGACGGCGATGGCGACATCGACCTGGTAGCCGGCAATTACGGCCTCAATGCCCGGATCAAAGCCGCTGCCGACAAGCCCCTGTCGATGTACATCAACGATTTTGACGGCAATAGCTCGGTAGACCATATCTTATGCGCTTTCAACGGCGATAAATCGTACCCGCTGGTACTGCGCCACGACCTGGTAGCGCAGCTTCCCATTTTAAAAAAGAAATACCTCAAATACACCAGTTACAAAGAACAAACAGTTGAAGACATCTTCCCCAAAGACTTGCTGGCCAACTCCGTCAAACTGGAAGCCTTCCAGTTGCAGAGTTGCCTGCTCATTAATGACGGCAAGGGCCGGTTTACTTTAAAACCCCTGCCGGCCAAAGCCCAATTTGCGCCCGTGTATGCCATCGTACTGGAAGATGTGAACCGCGATGGCAAAACGGATATGCTGTTGGGCGGAAATTTTTACCATGCCAAACCCGAATTAGGCATTTACGATGCCACCTATGGGCTTTTACTAACGGGTGATGGCAAGGGAGCATTCAAAGATTTGCCCACCGTTTCCAGCGGTTTTTTTGTAAAAGGTGAAATACGAAATTTGCAAACTATTTCTTCCAGAAACAAAAAACGGGTTGTCGTAGCCCGCAATAATGCGCCATTGGAGGTGTGGGGGTATTAGGGGACTTTAGGACTGTAAGACTTTAGGACTGTAAGACTTTGGCGCTCATAGTCCGAAAGTCTAAAAGTTTGTCTGACAAAGAAAAAACAATGAGAACAATACTGTTACTACTACTAACAATGATGGCCTGCTGGTCGTGCGATCCGATGAGCAACTACAGGCGTGAGATGGCCAAAGAGTTGGCCACGGGGGAGCGCCACGACAGCTTATTTTTGGGCATTTACCTGGGCATGCCCGCCAAAGATTTTTTTGGGCACTGCTGGCAGCTCAACAAGCAGGGGCTGGTGAAAGAAGGCCCCCAGAATGCCTCGGTACAATACGTGCTGGGCGAACTCAAATCGCCCGGCAAGATGTATTTTTATCCCGACTTTCACGAAGACAAAATCCACAAAATGCGCCTCACCTTTTCGTACGATGCCTGGGCAATTTGGAATAAAGAGATGTACTCGGACAAACTTATTCAAGACCTCATCCGGATTTTCGAACGGTGGTATGGCGGCGAATTCATGGAGATAAAGAGTAAAAAGGGGCACTCCGTATTCGTACATATAGACGGCAACCGGCGGATATCCCTATGGATAAAAGACGACATGCTGGTAAGGGGCCTCATCACGGATATGAGCATCGATCAGGGAGACAAGAAAAACAACAATGTACTCGATTAGCACAATCATAAAGGGAATGCATAACAATTATACATTTTTGGGTAATAATATTTTTAAAAATGCGGTTATCGCTTTGTTAGTACTCGTGCTGGGCGGTGGCTGTCGTCCGAACGACAAAGCCGCTGACTCCGTTTTTACCCAATTATCGCCCCGGCGCACAGGGATGAAGTTTGAAAACAAATTAAAGTTCGACAAAGACTTCAACATCTACACCTACCGCAATTTCTACAATGGCGGCGGGGTAGCCATGGGCGACATCAACGATGACGGGCTCATTGACGTATACCTCACCGCTAACATGGGGGATAACAAGCTTTTTTTGAACAAGGGCAATTTTGAGTTTGAAGATATCACCAACAAGGCGGGCGTAGCGGGCAAGCAAGGCTGGAGCACCGGGGTGAGTATGGCCGACGTAAACGGCGACGGCAGGCTCGACATCTACGTGTGCAACTCGGGGGATGTACAGGGCGACAACAAAAAAAACGAGCTTTTTATCAACAACGGCGACCTGACCTTTTCGGAAGAAGCCGAAGCATACGGCCTGGCCGATCAGGGATTTTCGACCCATGCCGTTTTTTTTGACTACGACAAAGACGGCGACCTCGACATGTACCTGCTCAACAACTCTTATCGCGCCATCGGCAGTTTTGACCTGCGCAAAAACGAAAGGGAAAAGCGCGACCCAGAGGGCGGCGACAAGCTATTCCGCAACGAGGGCGGCAAATTTGTTGACGTAAGCGAACAGGCCGGCATCTACGGCAGCATCATCGGCTTCGGGCTCGGCGTTACCGTCGGCGACGTCAACCGCGACGGCTGGCTCGATATTTATGTGTCAAACGACTTTTTCGAGCGCGACTACCTGTATGTCAACAAAGGCGACGGCACTTTTTCTGAACAACTCGAACTACAAATGGGGTCTATCAGCGCCGCCTCGATGGGCGCCGACATGGCCGATATCAACAATGACGGCCTGGCCGATATTTTCGTTACCGAAATGTTGCCCCAACCCAACGAGCGCCTGAAAACTGCCACGACCTTCGACAGTTGGAACCGCTTCCAGTTGTCGCAGCAAAGCGGCTATTTCCATCAGTTTACCCGCAACATGCTGCAACTCAACAACGGCGACGATACCTACAGCGAAATCGGCCGCCTGGCCGGCGTAGAAGCCACCGACTGGAGCTGGGGCGCTTTGATATTCGATATGGATAACGACGGCCTCAAAGACATTTTTGTAGCCAATGGCATCTTTCAGGATTTGACCAATCAGGACTACCTCAACTTCATTGCCAACGAAGAAACCAAACGCTCAATCATTACCCCAAAAGGGGTTGATTATAAAAAACTCATCGACGCCATTCCTTCAGCGCCGGTTTCCAACTATGCTTTTCACAACGAAGGGGGCCTGAAATTTGTCAACAAAGCCAAAGAATGGGGGCTCGACCTGCCCTCCTTTTCCAACGGCTCGGCCTACGGCGACCTCGACAACGACGGCGATCTCGACCTGGTGATCAACAACGTCAACATGCCCCTGTTTGTGTATCGCAACGAAACCAGTGCCCTGATGCCCCAACACCGCTACCTGAAAGTAGAACTCGAAGGCGAGAAAGGCAACCGTTGGGCGGTAGGCTCCAAGCTGACAGCATACCACAGCGACAAAACCTGGTATCTCGAGCAAATGCCCATGCGCGGATTTCAGTCGTCGGTTGACCCAAGGCCCAATTTCGGCTTGGGCAATACCGCGCAACTCGATTCGCTGGTTGTAGAATGGTACGACGGTAAAAAAACGGTCTTGACCCAAATAAAAACCAATCAGACTATCCGGATAAAACATGAAGACGCCAAAGAGGCTGCGGGCAAGCCGGCTGAAGTCGTCATCAAAACGACACTGACTCCGCTTGCCGGCAACGGCGGCATCGATTTTCGGCACCAGGAAAACCTCTTTGTCGATTTTGACCGCGACCGGTTGATCTACCACATGCTTTCCACCGACGGCCCAAAAGTAGCCGTCGGCGACATCAACGGCGACGGCCTCGATGACTTTTATATCGGCGGCGCCAAAGACCAGGCAGGCAGAATGTATATGCAATTGTCCGCCGGCCGCTTCAAGCCGGTCAACGAGGCCGTTTTTGAAAAAGACAAACTATCGGAAGATACCGACGCCTTGTTTTTTGACGCCGATGGCGACCGCGACCTGGACCTCTATGTGTGCAGCGGCGGCAACGAATTTTCCACAGGCTCTACGGGATTGTTGGATAAACTGTATTTCAACGACGGGCGCGGCAACTTCGCTCGTTCGCCGCAATACCTGCCCACCGGTTTTGAGAGCTCGTCGTGCGTACAGGCGGCCGATCACGACAAAGACGGCGACCTCGACCTGTTTGTCGGCGTAAGGTTGCGGCCGTTTTTATATGGCGTGCCTACCAATGGATATCTATTGCAAAACGACGGCAAGGGCAATTTTACCGATATCACCGCCACAGCAGCTCCCGGCATGCGCGAAGTAGGTTTGGTGACCGACGTACTTTGGATGGACTTCGACGGCGACAAAGACCCCGACCTGCTACTGTCGGGCGAGTGGATGCCCATCAAGCTTTTTATCAATACGAACGGCACTTACAAGGAAACCCCCGCCGGCCTTGAATCCACCGCCGGCTGGTGGAATTGCCTGAAAGCCGCCGATCTCGACAACGACGGCGACCTCGACATCGTAGCCGGCAACCACGGCCTCAATTCCCGATTCAGAGCCTCCAAAGAAAAGCCCGTGACCCTGTACGTCAATGACTTCGACCAAAACGGCTCTGCTGAACAAATCATTTGCATGTACAACGGCGACAAGTCGTATCCCATGGTGTTGCGCCACGACCTGGTGAGCCAAATGCCGGGGTTGAAGAAAAAATACCTCAAATACGAAAGTTATAAGGACCAGACCATTACAGATATATTCACCCCCGAGCAACTGAAAGGCGCTCTCAAACGCGAAGTATACGAATTTCGAAGTGTTTTGCTGATCAATGACGGCAAAGGCGCTTTTTCCATACAAACTCTCCCTGTGGAAGCCCAAATGGCGCCCATGTTCGGTTTGCTGATTGCCGATATGGATCGCGACGGGTTACAAGACATTTTGATGGGGGGCAATTTTTATGGTTCCAAACCCGAGGTGGGCCGCTATGACGCCAGTTTCGGCGTTTTCCTTAAAGGTGATGGTAAAAACCGTTTTACCGCCGTTTCTCCTGCTTATAGTGGATTTAAGGTAGCCGGCGAGGTCAGGGATATCGTTGAATTAAAAACCGGGGCGAACTCGAGGGTGGTGCTGGTGGCGAGGAATAATGAGGCGCCGGTGGTGTTTGCCTTCGGCAGGTAACTTCTGTTGTCGGTTGTCGGTTGTCGGTTCTCTGTTGTCCGTTCATTATCTTTGCAATTAATCTTTAACAGAGAACAGAGAACAGAGAACAGAGAACAGAGAACAGAGAACAGAGAACGGAGAACAGAGAACAGAGAACTATGTGGTGGAAAGCAGCTATACCGGTGGTTTTCTTAGCCGTCCTTGCAACGAGCGAATTGCAAGGGCAGCCTTTTCCGTGCGACCGCAACATGTACATAGCTGTAACGCCTGCGGTGGGGCAGACCACGCAGCTTCGAAGCTGGACACTCGACCCTGCCACCGGCCAGCCGGTTTTTAATCCTGCCGTGATGGAACTCAATGTGGTAGTCAATGCATTGGGGTATAGCGTAATAGACGGACATCTCTACGGCCTCGATCCCTTGAACGGCAACCTGTACCGTATCAACAGCGCAGGAAACGTAACCGATTTGGGCGTGCCCTCCGGATTGGACTTGCAATATGAATATTATGCGGGAGAGATAGCGCCTAATGGGCAAAACATCATCCTGATCGGCAGAACCCGAGATACCAAAGTCGATCGCGTAATGTATTCCATCGGTTTGCTGGGGCCGACCTACCAGGCCGGTTACGTATCCATCGTGAGCGACTGGGCCCCGAGTATCGGCGATATAGCGTTTAATCCGGTTTTTGGGATATTAGTGGGGTTTGACAATGCTACCCGGCGGCTGGTAGACGTGAGTACAGGCGGCAACGTAACCAGTACCATACAGGGGAGCAATTCGCAGCTCAACATGGGGTCTTTGTTTTACGACGAGCAGGGGCGGCTTTTTGGATATGGCAGCACAGGGGGGCCCGAAACTCAATTATATCAGATTAATACGTCGAATGGCCAGGTGAGTACGGCAGGCTCCTGGGTGAGCGGCCGCTTTACCGACGGCTGCGGATGCCCTTACCGGTTGACTTTTGAAAAAACTGTCGTGCCGGCAGCTACACTACCTTGTACAGAAGTGACCTATCGCTACGAAATATTCAGCACTGCGGGAATACCTTACAGTCAGGTGGAATTGAGAGATACCTTTCCGATTGGATTTGAAATCGTATCGGTATCGGGTTTATCCAGTTTAAGTGTGATTGAAAGCGGTGCGGGAAGTCGAATTCTGCATATCAGAAAAGTCCAAACCCTATTAGATCTGAATGTCATAGAAGTGGTAGTCAAAGTAGGTGCATCAACGGGAACCTACGCATCCCAGGCCACCCTGGGCTCTTTTCCCTATGCGCTTGGCAACACCTTGCTTTCTGATGATCCCGGGCAGCCGGGCGGCCCCCAGCCCACGCCTCTGCGCATCGTCGGCGCTGCTGATTTGATAGCCGATACGCTTCTATTCCTTTGCCAGGGCTCATCGAGGAATATCGAGGCCAATCCGACAGCCACGAGCTATCAATGGAATACCGGCGAAACAACAAATCATGTTACGGTCTCTTCTCCAGGCGTATACATCCTTACGGCTACCGGGCCCTGTGGGGAATATGTAGATTCAATAGAGATTAAATCAGTTTTAGAGCCGTTATGGGTCGATTTAGGCCCTGACCGGGCAGTATTGTCAGGTGACGAAACCGTTTTGCAGGGCACTACTAATTCCGCTACCGACATGCTATTTGAGTGGAATGCCCTGGGCGATACCACCATGAGTTGCAGCGATTGCCCCCATCCCTTGGTGGCGCCCACCATCACCACGGTCTATTCGCTGGTGGTCACAGATGAGAACGGTTGCACGGCCTCAGATACCCTGCAAATCGACCTGTTGCCCGCGTTGCGCATATACGCGCCAAATGCCTTTAGTCCCAACAGCGATGGTATAAACGATGTGTTTTACATACAGGGCAAAGGCGGACGGTCTATTGACAGGCTTCGCATCTTTGACCGCTGGGGTAATATAGTTTTTGATAATAATGAGGGTCAACTCAACGACCCCGATTTTTCGTGGAATGGATATCATCGAGGCAAACCTTCTCCAGAGGGTGTGTATTTATACGTGGCCTCACTCACCCTGTCAGATGGCCGGCAGGTGGTTGTTACCGGCGATTTGAATTTGATTAGGTAAACCAAAACCCAACATAATGAATTCTTACGCGCTCCGTTTAATGTTGATTTTTGGGTGGTGGGGCATTGCACCTGCCTTGCTTTACTCCCAGCAAATCAACGGCTTGATCAAAGATACCGCCGACAAGCCGGTCGAAGGCATCACCATCCAGGTGAAAGGCACGAGTAAAGTAGCCACAAGCGATGTGGCAGGGAAGTTTGAAATAGCTGCCCAACAGGGCGATACGCTACAGGTATTTGTGGGGTACACCGATTTTGAGTTTATAGTCGGGTCGAATCCCAATCCCGAAATCATTTTATTTCAACCCGATAAAATAAAAAACCCGGCCATTCAAATCGGTTATGGCCAGGCCAGGCAATCGGAGTTGGGTGGGGCCGTAACGCACTTGGGAACGGCTGATTTTACGCAAGGCCACGTGTATCACCCTTATCAACTCATCAGGGGGCGCGCTGCGGGGCTTACCTTGTCGCACCCCGGCAGCAATCCGCTGGGCACTTTCGACGCCAATCAGCGCGGGGTGCATACCATGTTGGGAAACAACCAACCGCTGGTGGTCATTGACGGCTTCCCTGGCGCCTCGCTGCAATCCATTGATCCGCAGGATATCGCTGCCATCGACATACTCCGGGAATCTTCCCTTGCTGCGATTTACGGCGCCCGGGCGGCCAACGGCGTCATTATGATCCGTACGAAAAATGCCGGCCAAAACCAGGCCCAGGTGAGTTATAGCGGTTATGTAGCTACCGAGCAGGTCGCCCGATATCCCCGTGTATTGAGTGCGCAGCAATACAGAGACGCATTACAGGACTTTTCCAACCTGGTCTTTGACCCTGCCCGGCTGGATTTGGGCAGCGCTACCGACTGGCCGCGTGAAATAACGCGCTCGCCTTTCAGCCATGCCCATCAACTGGCCTTTTCACAGGGCAGCGGAAATTCAGGCTACCGGCTCTCCCTCAATTATCGCCGCACAGAAGGCATTACGCCCCACAACCATTTCGAACAATGGAACGGCTGGCTCCACCTGCGCCACAACGCCTGGAAAAACCGCCTGCAACTCCAGGCACAGCTGGGATACACCCAGCGTCCCTACCAGGACGTAGTGGGAGACATCATGCGATATGCCGCTTCTTTCAACCCTACGGCGCCCATATTTGACGCTTCCAGACCCGAATACGGAGGGTATTACCAAACCCTCACATTCGAATCGTACAATCCGGTGGCTATGCTGGAGCAAATCAGGCGCAAGGGCAAGCAGCAGGTGGGGACAGTAAATGCACAGGCAAACCTGTTACTTGCCAAGGGGCTTACCTGGACCGGGCGGCTCGGATTTCAGCAGACCAATGTAAATACAAACACGCTCGTTTCCGCCCAGAGCCTTTATCTGGGTTATGCTACCAAAGGCCGTGCCGATCGTACTTATGACGAAACGGCTAACCAACTTGCTGAAACTACCTTGCAATACGAGGGGCAGCTGAATAACCACGGTTTTACCGCTATGGCCGGCTATGCCTATCAAAAATTCGCCAATCAGGGTTTGGCGGTGCAAGGCTATGACTATATTTGGGATATCAACCAGGACTTCTTCAATCAGGCGTATCAATGGGGCGCCAGGCCTGACGACTTAAGAAGCGACCTGCGTGATTTTCGCCGGGAATCAGCGCTTGCCGCCTTTTTTGGTAGGGCATCCTACAATTGGAAAAGGGCCGTATTTGCTACTATTACCTACCGCCGGGAGGGGTCAACCCGTTTTGGCGCCAACAACAAATGGGGAAACTTTTACGGCGCCAACTTGTCGGTTGAACTCAACCACTTCCTACAGTCCAAACGGCTGGAATACTTGCGCTTGCGAACCGGTTACGGCCTTAGCGGCTCGCTGCCGGCCGACGGGGTTAACTCCGCCAGATTATATGAACCGTTTATCCCATTTTACTACAACGGTCGTTTTGTGCAAAGCTACGGCCCCGCCTCAGCCCCCAACCCCGACCTCCAATGGGAAAGCCGAAGAGAGACCAATGCCGGCATTGATTTGGCGATATCGGGGGGCAAATTGGCCTTATCGCTTGATTACTACACCAATCATGCGGAAAACCTGATTTTCCAGACCAATGATTTTACTACCTGGTATTTTAATCGAAAATTTGTAAACCAATACGCCATCAGAAACCGGGGTATTGAATTAAACCTGCAAGCGACTCTTTTAAACAAAAAGGACCTGCGTTTGGGAATATCGGGCAACCTGGCCATGAACAAGTCTATCTATACCGATTTAGGTGATATTAACGGCTTGCCCCAATTTGCCAACAACGGAATCTTATTCGGAAGTTATGGCGTTACGGAATTATACCTGGAAGAAGGCCGGCCGGTAGGAAACTTTCACACCCTTGTCTTTAAAGGAGTCAATAACGGTTTGTGGGAGTTTGAGGATGTCAACCGCGACGGAGTATCATGTGAATGCTACGAAGATTATGCCAGCGCCGGTACCGGCCTGCCGAAAGCTACCATCGGCATAGGCGCCGATGTGCAATGGAAGCGCTGGAATCTAAGCATGTTTTTCCGGGGGGTACGGGGGCACAGTCTGGTGAATGTACACCGCATCGAAACCGGTGTGCCTGCGCAACTTCAACTGAATATGAATATTCACGAAGAAGCGGTTAAACAGCCTGCATCGGGATTGGTGACTACCAGTAATTTTTCCGATTTTTATGTAGACAATGCCTCTTTCTGGCAACTGGACAACCTTGTGCTGAGCTACGAATGGCCGGCATCGGCCAAACTACCTCTGCGCATTTATATCGCGGGCCAGCAATTGTTCACTCTGACCAAATACACCGGCATCGACCCCGAGGTGCGGCTGAAAAATAACCTCGAAGGGACGTATAATCCTATACAAGGCGTACCTTACGTTCCCGGTTTTGAAACCCGCGGCGTACATTATCCCACGCGCGCGTTTGTGCTGGGCGTGCAGGTGGGGATGTAGGCGGTTGTGGGTTGTCGGTTCTCCGTTGTCGGTTCTCCGTTCCTTATCTTTGCCAGTAGAGACGCAAAATTTTGCGTCTCTACTGTAATAAAACAGACAACAGACAACAGAGAACAGAGAACAGAGAACAGAGAACAGAGAACAGAGAACAGAAAACAGAAACCAATGCACCGTCTTCCGATTTTTATTGCGAAAATATCCTTTGTAATCCTTGTGGGATGGGGTATGCCGGGTTGTGCCGACAGGGCTGGGGGGCCGCTGTTCGAATGCCTGCCGGCATCTTCATCGGGGATTCATTTTTGCAATGACCTGCAGGAAACCGAGACGGAAAACATTGTTGAATACCTCTATTATTACAACGGCGCCGGGGTTGCTACCGGCGATATCAACAACGACGGGCTGGCCGATATCTATTTTACATCAAACCAACAATCCAACCGGCTGTATCTCAACAAGGGCAACCTGCAGTTTGAAGATATCACCGAAAAAGCTGGCGTGGCCGGCGCCGGCAACTGGAAAACCGGCGTGACCATGGCTGACGTCAACGGCGACGGCCAACTAGACATCTACGTTTGCCAGGTAGGGCAGTACAAAACCTTTGAAGGCCGCAACCAATTATTCATCAACAACGGCGACCTCACCTTTACAGAAAAAGCTGCCGACTACGGCCTCGATTTCAAAGGATTTTCCACCCAGGCGGCCTTTTTCGATTACGACCGCGACGGCGACCTCGATATGTACCTGCTCAATCACTCCGTGCACGGCACCGATATCTACGGCCGCGCCACCATTCGCCAGCGCACCGACTCCCTCTCCGGCGACCGACTGTACCGCAACGACCTGAACGCCGGCGGCCGCTTTACCGACGTAACCGCCCAAGCCGGCATCTACTCCAGCAAAATCGGCTACGGATTGGGCATCGCCATCGGCGACCTCGACGACAACGGCTGGCCGGATATCTACGTCTCCAACGACTTCCACGAAAACGACTACCTATACTACAATAACGGCGACGGCACCTTCACGGAAAATATCACCGGTTCGGTGGGGCATACCAGCACCTTCTCGATGGGCAGCGACATTGCCGACTACAACAACGACGGCCTGCTCGACCTGATCACCCTCGATATGAAACCCGAAGACGAAGTGATCCTCAAAAGCTCGGTGGGCGCCGATCCCTACAATATCTATCGCTTCAAATACGAATACGGCTACCACTACCAGTTTCCCCGCAACATGCTGCACCTCAACCGGGGGAAAACGGGCGCCACAGGCGCTACCTTCAGCGAAATCGGCCAACTCGCCGGCGTAGCCGCCACCGATTGGAGTTGGTCGGCCCTTTTCTGCGACCTCGACAACGACGGCTGGAAAGACCTTTTCATCACCAACGGCATCTGGCGCAGGCCCAACGACCTCGACTACCTCAAATTCACCTCCAGTATCGAAATCCAGCGGCAGGCCACCGACATGGAACTGGCCAACCGCATGCCGGAGGGCAAAGTGACCAACTACCTCTACCGCAATAACGGCGACCTCACCTTCAGCAACCAATCGCAGTCCTGGGGTTTGGAAAAAACCGGCTGCACTACGGGCGCCGCCTACGCCGACCTCGACCGCGACGGCGACCTCGACCTGGTGGTCAACAACCTCAACGCCAAAGCCGAAGTATGGGAAAATAAAGCCAGGCAACAGCCCGAACCCCGGCACTATTTACGCCTGCAACTGGAACAACCCGGTCCCAACAGCCGGGCTATCGGCAGCCGGGTAGTGCTCTATGCCGGCGGCAAGCAGATCACCCAGGAGCTATATGCCACCCGGGGCTTCCAATCGGCAGTAGAACCCGTATTGACATTCGGACTTGGCAAGGCCCAGCAGGTAGATTCGGGCTGGGTGCGCTGGCCCGACGGCCAATGGCAGCGATTGGGGCCGATAAAAGCCGATCAATTATTTATTTTAAAAAAACAAACCGGAACGGCTTTACCGATAAGGAATCCGGTAGAACCTTTGCTGCGGGAAATTACGACTCAGTCAGGGCTGAATTTTATACATAAAGAAAACAACTACAACGACTTCGACAGGGAAAAGCTGATCCCCCACCAATTGTCCGCACTGGGGCCCTGCCTGGCCGTGGGCGACTGCAACGGCGACGGCCTCGAAGACGTATTTATCGGCGGCGCCAGGGGGCAGTCCGGTGCGTTATTCCTGCAAAAAGCCGGGTTGGCCTTTCAGCGCCTTGCTCAGCCCGCCCTGGAGGCCGACAGCACCTTTGAAGACGTCGACGCTGCCTGGCTGGATGCCGACGGCGACGGCGACCTCGATTTGTATGTCGTCAATGGGGGAGGGGAGGGCATCGCACTGCTGCACAGGTTATACTTCAACGACGGACGGGGCAACCTGGTAAAATCCCCCGATGCCCTGCCTGCTGTGATGGCCAACGGCGCCTGCGTAGTCGCCGCCGACATAGACGGCGACGGCGACACGGATATTTTTACCGGCGCGCGCTCGATCCCCGGTAGTTATGGGCTTTCCCCGGCCAGTTATTATTTTGAAAATGCAGGCAAAGGCAGGTTTACCGACAAAAGCGGCCAGGTAGCGCCTTTTTTGCAGCAATTGGGCATGGTCAGCGACGCTTGCTGGCTGCCGGCCACAAAAACGCTGGCCGTAGTAGGCGAATGGATGCCGCTAACCTTGATATCAACCGATGCTAAAAGCTGGAAAAAAACTGAAATAGCGAATAGTTTTGGCTGGTGGAACACCGTACACGCCGCCGACATCGACAACGACGGCGACGAGGATCTGTTGCTGGGCAACCTGGGCCTCAACGCTACCGTAAAAGCAAGCAAAGCAGAGCCGCTGCAACTATACGTAGCTGACTACGACCGCAACCAATCTTACGACCCCATACTGACCTATTACAAACAGCACCGGCAGTACAGCTATTACTCCAAAGACGAATTATTTTCTCAACTCACCGCCATCAAAAAGAAATACACCGATTACGCGCCTTTTGCAAAGCAAACCTTCGACCAATTATTTTCAGAAAAACAGCTCGCCGAATCCGTCCAAAAACGCGTAGAAACCCTGCAATCTGCGCTGGCCGTCAACAAAGGCAACAACCAATTTGAGCTACGGCCATTGCCCCTGGAGGCCCAGATCGCCTCCCTTTTCGCCTTTGCCAGTGCCGACTTCAACGGCGACGGCTTTGTCGACATACTCGCCGGCGGCAACTGGTACGAGGTGCAGCCTTCCTTTGGGCGCTACGATGCCTCCAAAGGCTGTTTGTTGCTGGGGGATGGCAAAGGGGGGTGGCGGCTGGACAATACTGTGCTGATTGATGGCCAGGTCAGGAAAATTGCCGCATTAAAAACCGGCCTTGTACTGATTGGGGTTAATAATGGGACAACGGAGGTATTTCATCAATGGGTGAACAGTGAACAGTGAACAGTGAACTGGGTGTCTCTCTCTCCCCATCACGGGGCTACCACCTCAATCGCCCAGTTTCCATCGGGGCTCAGGCGGTATTGCAGCCTGTCGTGCAGGCGGTTATTGCGGCCTTGCCAGAATTCGATCAGCGAAGGTTTCACCACAAAGCCGCCCCAGTTGTCGGGGCAGGGGATGGGGTCGGCGCCGGCAAATTGCTTTTCGAATTTGTCGTAGGCGTTTTCGAGGATCTCGCGGCTTTCTATGACCCGGCTTTGGGGCGAAGCCCAGGCGCCGATCTGGCTGCCACGCGGTCGGCTCTGGAAATAAGCCACCGACTCCTCGCGGGATATTTTGGACACCGTGCCTTCCACCTTCACCTGACGGTGCAATTCCGACCAGAAAAAGATGAGCGCAACGCGGGGATTATCCGTCATCTCCCGGCTTTTGCGGCTGCCATAGTTGGTAAAAAACACAAAACCCGATTCGTTTACCTCCTTGAGCAGCACAATGCGGGCATTGGGTATGCCGTCGGGGGTGGCCGTGGCCAGCGTCATGGCGTTCGGCGTATCGGCCTCTACTTTAGTGGCTTCGGCAAACCATGCGGCAAACTGGGAAAACGGGTTTTTATCAACGCTATCGGGCGAAAGCGGCTCGCCGCTGTACTCTTCGCGCAATTGGTGAATATCGAGTAACATATGCTGTGGAGTTTAATAGATTAAGTTTCAAATATAACTGTTTAGTAGGGTTTAGTAGGGTTTAGTAGGGTTTAGTAGGGTTTAGTAGGGTTTAGTTTTCTTTCTTTACCCAAAAAAAGAAGCCCTGCCGGTTAAGACAGGGCTTGTACATAAACAAACACTATGAACAACACTAACTCTAAATGTCTCGTCTATAGGTTCAGAGTTAAAGAACCACAAGGATATAATCAAGGATGATACCTCAATAATCAGGTAAAATGAACAGGGTGTAGTTTATACCGGATTGGCTTCAGAAATTCAGGCCAATACAAATTTAGCACATGTAAGTGGTAATATGGTGTTAATTTTATAAAAAAATGTGACATGAAAAAAAGGTGGATACTGTAACTTATTGTACGTGTTTATATGCTGATAATGAATTGTTTTTGATAATAAAATCTATTTAGTGATATAATTTTGTGTAGGATACCTCCCCATCGGATTTCCCAACCGACTATAAGTCATTAGAAGATAAGACGAATAAGACGGCTATTGGACAAATAGGGTACAACTTGCCGATAGATGTACTTGTTTTATATACAATACCATCGCAGTAGATTGATAAAGTGTGTGTTAGTGCGACTTTAAAAAATAATGGCGTAGTATTTGTGAGGTCGTTTTTGCATTTGGCGTAGTCGTGATGAGGTGTTTTAGTGTCAATTATCCAGGTAAAAACGGCAATATTGTATGGATATTTTTCTGAGAGGCGGCTTTTCATTTTGCGACAGCTAAATAATACAAAATGCAGGGCTCGTATTTAAAAAACACTCCTGGTATGAAACTACATCCTGTTGTAATAACGAAAGGGATGGTGCTGGGCATAGCCCTATTATTATCCATGAGTGCTTGGGCGCAACCCCTGCCGCCCACCGGATTATCGGCAACCGGCTATGACAGTCATATAGAATTGAGATGGAGCCCAAGCGGGGAGCCGGGTATCAGCGGCTACCACATCTACTACAGTGATAACGGAGGAAGTTCTTATTCCCACCTCGGGATTGTAAACGCCCAGCGCGACTACTATATAGATTTTGTCGGAGAGCAGGGCGTAGCCCGTTCTTATCAAATCGCAGCAATCAACAATATCGGGCAAGAGAGCCAGCCAACGGCGCCTGCCACATCGGCCACCTATGCCATGAGCGACGACGAACTGCTCACGATGGTACAGGAATACACGTTCCGCTATTTCTGGGAATTTGCGCACCCTGTCTCGGGTATGGCCCGCGAGCGCAACACCACAAGTATTGTCACTTCGGGTGGTTCGGGCTTTGGCATCATGGCTATCGTAGTGGGCATGGAGCGTGGATTTATCACGCGCGAGCAGGGCGTGGCGAGATTATTAAAAATCGTTAACTTTCTCGAAACTGCCGACCGCTTCAAAGGCGCCTTCCCGCACTGGATGAACGGCGCCACAGGCGATGTGGTGCCGTTTAGTCAACTGGATGACGGCGGGGACATCGTAGAAACGGCGTTTCTGATACAGGGTCTATTGGCTGCCCGGCAGTATCTCGACGAAGCCGACCCCGACGAAAATCTCGTTCGCCAAAAAATCACCCAGATTTGGGAAACCGTAGATTGGAACTGGTACCGCAAGCTAACTGCCAACGTAATGTACTGGCACTGGTCGCCCAACCACAACTTTGCCATGAACTTCGCCTTGCGGGGCTTCAACGAAACGCATATCGTATACCTGCTGGCCATCGCTTCGCCCGTCGGAGTGTACAATATCCCACCCGGTTTATATCAGACGGGCTGGGCAAGCAGCAACTACGTCAACGGCTCCAGTTATTACGGCTATCCGCTTCAGGTGGGCGGGTATAGAGGCGGCCCCTTGTTTTTCTCGCATTATTCTTACCTGGGTTTCGACCCGCGCGGCATTCGCGACGCCTACACCAACTATTTTCACCGCAATACCTACCATACGCTCATCAACCGGGCGCATTGCGTAGCCAATCCCTTCAATCGCGTAGGCTACGGCGAATCCTGCTGGGGGCTCACCGCCAGCGACGACCCCTTTGTGGGATATCTCGCCCACGAACCCGGCAATTCCACACTCGACAACGGCACCATTTCGCCTACGGCGGCGTTGAGTTCCATGCCATACACACCACAGCAATCTATACAAGCCCTCAAGCATTTTTACCGCGACCTGGGGCATCTCACCTGGGGTTATTATGGCTTTTACGACGCCTTTCACCTGGGCAACAACTGGGTATCCAATACCTACCTGGCTATCGACCAGGGCCCTATCATTGTCATGATCGAAAATTACCGCACCCAATTACTCTGGAACAACTTCATGGCTAACCCCGAAATAGCGCCTGCCCTGGCAGCCATGGGTTTTGTCACAGATACCTCGCAGGTCGTGGCGGTAGAAGACATCCATGAACTCACATTCACCAAAATATACCCTAATCCGACAACGGGGCAAAGCACCCTGGAACTGGCATTTGGCCAGGCTACTACCGCTGACATTTCGATTTGGGATGTATTCGGACGGAACGTACTTGACATAACGGCAAATCAAAAATTTGCAGCAGGTTTACATTACCTCCCGCTCACATTGGATCACCTTACACCTGGAACTTACTGGATACAAATACAGACAGATAGCCACTCGAAGACTCTACCGCTTGTACGACTGAATTCGCAATAATAGCATCTTCATTAACCAAACTCCTTTCATTATGAAATTTAGGATACTTCTTTCGATCGCCTTTCTTTTACTATTGGTTGGGGCCAATGCCCAAACCGTGTACGAAGACTTTGAGGGCGGCACTGCCGACCTCAACTGGCAAGCTTTAGACGGCACTTATGACGGCGTAGTGGACAACCCCACGCCTAATGCTGTCAACGGCAGCGCCAAATGTGGTTCTTATACCAAGTCAAATGCGCACTCTTACAGCTTATTTCTGGCTGAACTGCCCGCACCGATGGACTTGTCGACCAACAACCAGTTTCGCGTGCAGATATACACCTCGGCGCCTACCCAAATATTACTTAAAATCGAAGGCCCCGGCGGGTTTATCGAAAGCACAAAGAACATCGCAAACGCCGGTATATGGCAGGAATACGTGTTCGATTTTAGCGCTGCCGCTGCCAACACCGGCCTTACCAAGATCATTTTGTTTTTCGACCCAGGCGTAGAAACCAGCGGCGACACCTATTTGTTTGACAATATCGTGGCATATCCTGCCGGCCCCTGTGCCGGTACCGTACCGGTGTCTACCGTTGTGGACGACTTCGAGTGCCAGCGCAATGCTTCTTACGGCAACGGCTGGGATGTCACTGTGCCGATAGCTAACCCTGATCCTTCGGGTATCAATACCAGCGCGACAGTAGGTCAATACACCGATCCGCTTGACGAGTGGTCGGCACTGGTAGTGGATTACCAATTTCCAATGGATTTGAGCGTCAACAACTACGTCAGCGTCAAGGTTTGGTCGCCCAAATTGGGTAAAGTATTGCTCAAACTGGAAGGTGGCGCATCACCACCGGCTGAGAAATTTATCGACATAACACAAACCAATACCTGGGTAGAGTATTCCGCAGATTTTAGTCTTCAGGCAGCTGCCAACCACAAGCGCATCGCTATTTTTTGCAATGCAGGCGTGTTAGCAGAGGCCGGCGATATATACTACATCGACGACATCGAACGCAAGCCGAAACCTTCGCCTGCACCCATCGAAGACTTTGAACCCGATCCCAAATTGTTCTGGGAACCGCTCAATGGCGACCAGGCTGTGCACGGCACCTTCAACGGCGCTATCAACAACCCCGACCAGAGCGGTATCAACGACAGCGACAAAGTAGGCTCTTAT
>Ga0209573_1001347_pt1 | contig 39032 bp, 34 predicted proteins | sample TNRBio252014_DNA_FD_185870 | JGI IMG/M metagenome (GOLD analysis project Ga0209573, IMG submission 185870) | Wastewater treatment Type I Accumulibacter community from EBPR Bioreactor in Madison, WI, USA - TNR Reactor_6/25/2014_ DNA (SPAdes)... | ecosystem: Engineered > Bioreactor > EBPR >...
AAACGGATCGCGCAAGGCCGGCCCGGCTGGCGGGGACCCCGGCGGCAATGACCCGGATAAATCGGCGCGCCATCCGGTCCGCGTGGACTTCCCGCCAGATCCCGCCGGGTGCAGGAACAGGGATAAGCCAGACCGGCCAGCAACAGTCGTTCCAGCGCCGCCTGGTAATGTTCAGCGCGCTGGCTTTGATAAATGACTGGGCCGTCCCAAAGTAGTCCGCAATGTTCCAGCGTTCGCAAAATACCATCAGATGCGCCGGGTATGGTACGAATCACGTCCACATCTTCAATGCGCACCCGCCATTCGCCTCCCTGGCGGCGCGCTTCCAAAAAGCTGCCCAAAGCGGCGATCAGTGAGCCAAAATGCAGTGGGCCAGTAGGAGAAGGGGCGAAACGGCCGCACGCCTGGCGGGCAGGGATGATTTTATCCATAGAGGACATAGAAGACGCAGGAGAGCAGATCATTCAGACTATTGGAAGAAAATGCACCGCAGGCTTTTTCTTAGTGGCAAAAAAGTGGGATCGAGCGGAAACGCGGGTTTATCCGTGTCCCTGCCGTGGCTATAATTACATTCTATCTTTCAAACATAACGATCTCGCGTCATCGTCAATCTTCGGCGGCCATACCCCATGACCCTCGCACGTTCGCGCCAGCCCCAGGAACACCCCCGCGACGGGTGTTTCTTGGAAATTCTATAATACCCGGGAGTCGATCACCCTCAATGAGCACACTCATCGAGCAGTTTCGCCAAAGTTCGCCGTTGTTCGGCGGTAATGCAGCCTTCATCGAAGAACTGTATGAAAATTTCCTGAGCGATCCGGAATCGGTCAGCGAGAATTGGCGGCAGTATTTTCGCAACCTGCAAGCCCAGACCGTAGGCGGCCTAGACGTGGCGCATGGGCCGATCCGCGATTCCTTTGCTCAGTTGGCGCTGCGACCGCAGGCCATTGCAGTTGGCGGCGTACAGGCGCTCAGTCCCGCAGCGGCTGAGAAACAAGCCTCGGTGCTGCGGATCATTAACGCTTACCGCAATCGAGGCCACAAGGCCGCTGACCTTGATCCACTGCGCCTGCGCGAGCGGCCGCCGGTGCCGGAACTGGATCCCGGCTACCATGGCCTGAGCGAGGCTGACATGAGCGCCTCGTTTAACACCGGTTCGCTGGTGGCGCCCTCGCAATGGCCGTTGCGTGAAATCATGAGCCTGATCCGCGATGTGTACGTCGGCCCCATCGGCTCCGAGTACATGCATATTAATGAAACCGCCGAGAAACGCTGGATTCAAAAGCGGCTGGAAGGCCAGCGCGCCCGGCTGGATTTGAACTCGGCGCAGCGCAAGGAACTATTGCACTGGCTGGTGGCCGCCGAGGGGCTGGAACGCTATCTGCACACCCGCTACGTCGGCCAGAAGCGCTTCTCGCTGGAAGGCGGCGAGAGCCTGATCCCGATGATGGATGGCTTGGTGCAACAGGCTGGCGCCCAGGGCGTGCAGGAAATCATCATTGGCATGGCGCACCGGGGCCGGTTGAATGTGTTGGTCAACATCATCGGCAAGTCGCCCAGTGAACTGTTCGAGGAATTCGAGGGCAAGCGCCGGGTCGGCAGCGCCGGCGACGTGAAATATCACATGGGCTTCTCCTCCGACGTGGAAACTCCGGGAGGACCGCTGCATCTGGCGTTGGCCTTCAACCCCTCGCATCTGGAAATTGTCAACCCGGTGGTCGAAGGTTCGGTGCGCGCCCGCATGGAACGGCGGCGGCAACCCGGCGCGGAATCACCACCCTTCAATGCGGTGATGCCGGTGCTGATTCACGGCGACGCCGCCTTCGCCGGTCAGGGCGTGAACATGGAAACCTTCCAGTTCTCGCAGGTGCGCGGCTATCGCACCGGCGGCACCGTGCATATCGTCATCAACAACCAAATCGGCTTCACCACCAGCAATCCGCTGGACACCCGCTCGGCGCTCTATTGCACAGACGTCGCCAAAATGGTGCAAGCGCCCATTTTCCATGTGAATGGCGATGACCCCGAAGCGGTGCTGTTCGTCACCCAGTTAGCGCTCGAATACCGCATGACCTTCAACAAGGATGTGGTCATCGACATGATCTGTTACCGTCGGCTGGGTCACAACGAGGCGGATGAACCGGCCGCCACCCAACCGATGATGTACAAGAAAATTCGGGCGCGGAAGACCACCGCCACCCTGTACGCCGAGAAGCTGGCCGCCGAGGGGGTGATCGCCGAGACGGATTTCGCGGAGATGCAGACCAAGTACCGCGACGATTTGGACGCAGGCCGCCAGGTATCCCGTCCCACCCTGCCCCCGGTCAAGGGTCAGTACTCCATCGACTGGATGCCGTTTCTCAACGAAGACTGGAGCGTTCCAGTACATACCGCCGTCCCGCTGGCGATGATTCAGGATCTGTCCGAACGCCTGCTCAAGACGCCGGAAGGTCTGGAAATGCATCCCCGCGTCGCCAAGATCATGGATGACCGGCGCAAGATGGCGGCAGGCGCGCTGCCGCTGGACTGGGGGTTCGCCGAAAATCTGGCCTACGCCACCTTGCTCAAGGAAGGCTATCAGGTGCGTATTTCCGGTCAGGACTGCGGGCGCGGCACCTTCTTCCACCGCCACTCCGTGCTGCACAATCAAAAGGACGGCAAAAGCCACATCCCGCTGATGCATCTTTATCCCGGCCAGCCGACTTTCATCGTGATCGACTCAATCCTGTCCGAAGAGGCGGTGCTGGGCTTCGAATATGGCTACGCTACTGCCGAGCCGAGTGGTCTGGTCATCTGGGAAGGGCAGTTCGGCGACTTCGCCAACGGCGCGCAGGTGGTGATCGACCAATTCATTACTTCGGGCCAGACCAAGTGGGGCCGGATGTGCGGGTTGGTGATGCTGCTGCCGCACGGCTTTGAGGGGCAAGGTCCCGAACATTCCTCGGCCCGGCTGGAGCGCTACCTGCAATTGTGCGCCGAGCAGAATATTCAAGTGGTGGTTCCCTCAACCCCGGCTCAGTGCTTCCACATGCTGCGCCGGCAAATGAAGCGTAGCTTCCGCAAGCCGCTGGTGGTGATGACGCCCAAGAGCCTGTTGCGACACCGGCTGGCGGTGAATAGCCTGGAAGATTTGACCGACGGGCATTTCCAGGAGGTGATCCCCGAAATCGATGCGCTCGATCCGGCCAAAATCACCCGGGTCGTAGCCTGTAGCGGCAAGGTCTTCTACGATCTGCTGGAAGCTCGCCGTGAGCGGAAGATGGAGAACGTGGCGATCATCCGTATCGAGCAGCTCTATCCGTTCCCGCAGGCGCTTTACAACCAGACGCTGGATCAGTATCCCCATCTAACAGACATCGTCTGGTGTCAGGAAGAACCCAAGAACCAGGGCGCCTGGTATCAAACTCTGCATCACTTGGAGCGGGGCCTGAAGCCGCAGCAAACAGTGGTTTATGCCGGTCGCGATCCATTGGCGTCGCCGGCGGTCGGGTATTACAGCGTCCATGTCGAGCAGCAACAAAATCTCGTCAACGAGGCCCTGGGCCAGTAACCTCTTGGTTCAGAACGAACAATAACCCGGAATAATTTAAGGGAAGTCCCTATCATGACCGTAGAAGTAAAAGTTCCATCCCTGCCCGAATCCGTCTCTGACGGCACCCTGGTCAACTGGAAGAAGAAGCCGGGCGATGCGGTGAAGCGCGGTGAAAACCTCGTTGATCTCGAAACAGACAAGGTGGTGTTGGATATTCCCGCCCCAGCGGATGGCGTCCTCGGCTCCATCCTGCGCCAGGAAGGCGATATCGTCGTCACCGGCGACGTGATCGCTACTTTGGAAGAAGGCGCTGTCGCTCAAGCAGCCCCCGCCGTCGCGCCTGCGCCTGCGCCGGTCGCTGCGGCTCCCGTGACGCCGGCAGCCGCGCCTGCCGCCGAAGTTGATTTGGAAGGATTGAGTCCCGCCGTGCGGCGGTTGGCGGCGGAACATGGTCTGGACATTGGCAAAATTCCCGGTAGTGGCCGCAGTGGCCGCGTGACTAAAGCGGATGTGCTGGCCTTCATCGAAGCGCGTAAATCGGGCGCTCCGGCTCCCGCCGCCGCTCCGGTGGCAACGCCTGCCATTGCCGCTCCGGCTCCAGTCGCCGCGCCGGCCGCCCCCCTAGCCCCGGACGCGCTCGGTCGACTGGAACAGCGCGTCCCGATGACCCGGCTGCGCACTCGTATCGCCGAGCGATTGCTGATGGCCAAGAACACCACGGCCATGTTGACCACGTTCAACGAAATCAACATGAAACCGGTGATGGATCTGCGCAATCGCTACAAGGACGAATTCGAGAAGAAGCATGGCGTGCGACTGGGTTTCATGGGCTTCTTCGTCAAGGCGGTGGTTGAGGCGCTCAAGCGTTTCCCGGCGGTCAACGGGTCGATTGACGGCAACGACATCGTTTACCACGGCTATTACGACATCGGCGTGGCGGTGTCCTCGCCACGCGGTCTGGTGGTGCCGATCCTGCGCAACGTGGACCAGATGAGCCTGGCGGACATCGAGAAGACCATCGGCGAGTTCGGCAAAAAGGCCAAAGAAGGAACGTTGACCGTTGAAGAGATGACAGGCGGCACCTTCACCATCACCAACGGCGGCGTTTTCGGCTCCTTGATGTCCACGCCAATTCTCAACCCACCGCAGAGCGGTATTCTCGGCATGCACGCCACGAAGGATCGTCCGGTGGCGGAAAATGGGCAGGTAGTAATCCGGCCCATGATGTACGTCGCGCATTCCTATGATCACCGCATTATTGATGGCCGCGAAGCCGTGACCTTCCTGGTAGCGGTCAAGGAGTGCGTTGAAGATCCAGCCCGGCTGATTCTGAACGTCTGAGACAGCCAGACAATGGAACGGGGAGCGGGGAACGGCTCATCTCCGTTCCCCATTTCCTATTCCCTATTCTCTCAAGATAGGTACAAGCATGGCCAAGACTTACGATGTAGTCGTCATCGGCGGCGGTCCCGCCGGCTATGTGGCGGCGATTCGCTGCGCGCAACTCGGTCTGGAAACCGCCTGCGTCGAGAAATGGATCAACTTCAAGAACGATCCGGCGCTGGGCGGCACCTGCCTGAATGTGGGCTGCATTCCCTCCAAGACCCTGCTGGAATCCTCCGAGCAGTATCATCGCATTAAGGAAGGACTGGACGCACACGGCATCCATGTCGAAAGCGTCAGTCTGGACCTTGACCGGATGATGGCCCGCAAGGAAAACATCGTCCTGCAACTGACTAATGGCATCAGCGCGTTATTCAAAGCCAATGGCGTTGAATGGCTGAAGGGCCATGGCAAGCTGCTGGCCAACCGGCAGGTGGAAATCACCGCTCGCGATGGTTCAGTGGATGTGGTGAACGCCGATCACGTCATTATCGCCACGGGTTCCAAGCCCATCGACATCGGCGCGGCGCCGGTGGACAACGCGGAAGGGCTGATCGTCGATTCGACCGGCGCGCTGGATTTCCGTGAAGTCCCCGCGACCCTCGGCGTGATCGGCGCCGGGGTGATCGGTTTAGAACTGGGCAGCGTCTGGAGCCGACTCGGCTCCAAAGTCGTCATGCTGGAGGCGGTTGAGGATTTCCTGTCCCTGGCCGATCAGCAAATCGCCCGCGACGCCTTGCGCCAGTTCAAAAAACAGGGTCTGGATATTCGCCTGGGGACGCGCGTGACCGCGACCGAGAAAGTCAGCAATGGCGTCAAGGTCTATTTCAAGGACAAGGACGGCGATCATGAGATCACGTTCGACAAGCTACTGGTGTCGGTGGGCCGTCGGCCTAATACGGACAATGTCGCCGCGCCGGAATCTGATCTGCTGTTCGAGGAGCGCGGTTACATCCACGTCGATGACCAGTGCGAAACCAATCTGCCGGGCGTGTACGCGATTGGCGACGTGGTGCGGGGACCGATGCTGGCGCACAAGGGTTCCGAGGAAGGGGTCATGGTCGCCGAGAATATCGCCGGTCAACATGGCCATCTGAACTACGACGCCATCCCGTGGGTGATCTACACCCACCCGGAAATCGCCTGGGTGGGCAAGACCGAGCAGGCGCTCAAGGCGGAGGGCATTCCCTACAAGATCGGCACATTTCCGTTCAACGCCAACGGCCGCGCCAAGGCGATGGAAGCGGCGTTCGGCATGGTGAAGATGCTGGCCCATGCGGAAACCGATACGTTGTTAGGCTGCCATATCATCGGCCCGTTTGCATCGGAGTTGGTGCAGGAAGCGGTGCTGGCCATGGAATTCCACGCCAGCAGCGAAGATTTGGCCCGCACCATCCACGGTCATCCAACCTTGTATGAAGCGATGCATGAAGCGGCGCTGTCCGTCCATGGCCGCGCTTTGCACAAGATCAATACCTGACCAGAGTCGATCCGGTCATTGAAAAGGGCGCGCAAAGCGCCCTTTTTTTCCTTGTGTAAATTTTCCGGCGACTGTTTGTTTATGCGCTTGACGCAATCGACAAGTTTGCCCAATCGTTAGACGCCGATTTAAAATTCATATATTCTGCAAAAATCGTTCAAGCTCTTGTTCCTAAAGACGACGATAAACTGGCGAACACACTCGCGACAACCGGTATCTTGAGCCATCGATTCCCATGCCGCACCTTGATCTCAATAAGCTGAAAATTCTGCTGGATCAGAATCTGACCTACCAGGGCATTCCCTGCCGGGTCATCGACCTCCTCGTTGATGAACTGGCGCTCGTCCTGCACGACTGTGACGACCACCGCATTCTCCAGGCCAATCAGTACGGCGACGCCGGTGATCATCAGCCCCGCACGTTTACCGTCCCTCTGCTCAATGTCCGCCGCGACCGCCTCAACCCGGACCTGCCGGAATTGGCAGCGTTCGATCTATTCACCTGAACGTTGCGCGTGTGCGGCGGCCCGCGCCAAATCCGCTTCGGTATCCACGCCGGGCGGAGGAACCTCGACGGCCTCAGCGACATAAATCCGCACGCCATGCCATAGCGCCCGCAACTGTTCCAGCGACTCAACCTGTTCGGCTGGGGCCGGCGGTAACTGCGGATAGCGGGCCAGCACCGCCACCCGGTAGGCGTACAGGCCAATATGCCGGAACCAGACGCCATCCGGCAGAGCCGCTAATCGTTCCGGGCCTTTGTCAAAAATTTCCCGCGCCCAGGGAATCGGCGCCCGGCTGAAATACAGGGCGTAGTCTTGGGCGTCCCGCGTCACCTTGACCACATTCGGATCGAACAACTCGTCAGGATCGGCGATACGGGCGCAAACCGTGGCGATGCCGGCGTCAGGGTGCGCCGCCAATCCTGCCGCGACTTGCCGGATCAGCGCCGGCGGCAGAGACGGCTCATCGCCCTGCGCGTTGACCACGATAGCATCCTCCGGCCAGCCGAGCCGGGCGGCGACTTCCGCCAGCCGATCCGTGCCGGAAAGATGATCCGGCGAGGTCATGCACACTGTCGCGCCAAACCCTTCGGCAACCTGCTGAATGCGCGGATCGTCGGTCGCAATCACCACCTCCACGGCTCCACTCGCCAGCGCCCGCTGATAGACATGCTCGATCAGCGGGCGCCCCGCCAGCAGGCGCAAGGGCTTGCCCGGCAGCCGGGTTGAAGCGTAACGGGCGGGAATGGCCACCCGGAAACCGGGCGCGGCGTCGTCAGGCGCCCTCCCCGCTGGTAAAACAGGATTGGGGTGAGGGGATGGGGCATTACTCACCGGAAATGGCCTCATCCTCTGTCAACCGTCGCGCCTCCGCTTCCAGCATCACCGGAATGCCGTCGCGGATTGGGTAAGCCAATCGGCTCTCCCGGCAGATCAGTTCCTGGCGGGCTTGATCGTAAATCAGCGGAGCCTTGCTCACCGGGCAAACCAGAATGTCCAACAGCTTTTTTTCCACTTTCAATCACCTCTATCGATGGTAACGAGGCGTCGGAACGGGGGTGTTCGACCGCCCGCCGCCCAACATGATCACGTCGTATGCCCTTAACCATCGCGACCGTCGCCAACCGCCTGAGCAACTGTTCCTCGAATTCCGGATCCAGTTGCGCGCTGACCGGCGCCACCCACCAATTCTCACTGGCGAAAGCCCGGCATTTGATCGCATCCTTTTCCGTCATCAGCACAGGCAAATCCTGCGGGAAACGTAACTCTTCCGGGCGAAAGGGATGATGGTCAGGAAACGGGTGTTTGATCAGCCGCAGCCGGGCATGGCGCAGATGATCGAAAAATCGTCCGGGATCGCCGATCCCGGCCACGGCATGGACCGTGCTGCGACGAAAGCTGGCCAGTGTAGCGGTGATGCAGGGATCAACCAGATTCACTGCCGTGTCGCCGCGCAAACTCATCAGATACTCGCGGCCCCGGGCCGCGCCGTTGCCGATGACGAAATCCACCTCGCGCAATCGGGACGGCGGCTCGCGCAACGGCCCCGCCGGCAAACAGGCGCCGTTGCCCAGTCGGCGCAGGCCATCCACGACGGCAATTTCAATGTCACGTTGCAGATGGTAATGCTGCAAGCCATCGTCGCTGATGATGACATTGCAATCATAGTGGGCAAACAGCGCCCTGGCGGCGGCAACCCGATCCGGCCCAACCACGATCGGGCAATGACAGCGTTGCGCCAGCAGGACCGGCTCATCGCCGACTTCCAGGGGATCGCTGTCTGCGGTGACATGACGCGGCCATTCTTTGGAACAGCCGCCATAACCTCGGCTGACCACGCCGGGTTTGTAACCCGCCTCGCGCAACAACTCCACCAGGCGAGCCACCAGCGGCGTCTTACCGGTGCCGCCGACACTGATATTGCCGACGATGATGACCGGCGCACCGACTGCTTCACTTTTCAAAAAACCGATGCGGTAAAATCTTCGCCGTGTCCGCGCCACGACGCTGAACAGCAGACTGATCGGCCAGAGCAGCACCGCCGTCAAATTGAGGGAATAGCCGTGACGATCCAGCCAGGTCATATTCAAGGGTCCACGGCTGGCGCAGGCGGGGGCGCGCTCACGGTAGCGATGGTCAGTTGCTTCAAGCCTAACTGACCGGCCACATCCAACACCGTCACCACCGCCTGATGCGGCGTCCGGCCATCAGCGCGCAACGTCAGCGGCAAGGCTCGACCGCCGGCGAGCATGATGAATCGCTGCTTCAGCGTCGCCGCGTCAGCCGGGTCCAGCGCTTGACCATTAACGGCGTAACGGCCTTCCGCATCAATGCTCACTTCCAGCGCCGCCGCTTCGCCCGGTATCGGCAGGGTCGTCGCTTCCGGCAGGCGCAGTTCCAGTTCCGATTCACGCCGCAGGCTGGTGGCGATCATGAAAAAGATCAGCAGCACCAGCACCACATCAATCATCGGCACCAGATTCAGTTCCGGGTCTTCGCGGCGGCGCGGGCGCAGGTTCATGGCTGACGCTCCTCCGCCGTTTGGGGTTCCCTTGTGGTTTCAGCATCCAGTAAATCAATCAATTCCAGGGTCTCCTGTTCCATATCCACGACCAGTTCGTCGATCCGGCGTTGGAAATAGCGGTAGAACAATAAACTGGGAATCGCCACGGTCAGCCCGGCGGCGGTGGTCACCAGCGCCTCGGCAATGCCGGTCGATAGCAGACTGAAATTGCTATTGCCCTGCACGGCGACCACTTCAAACACCTTGATCATGCCCGTTACCGTACCGAGCAGACCTAGCAAGGGGCTGATAGCGGCGATGGTGCCCAGTGTACTGAGAAACCGCTCCAGTTCATGCACCACATGCCGTCCCACATCCTCGATCCGTTCACGCAGCAGGGTGCGACTGCGATGGCGATTCGCCAGCCCTGCCGCCACGATCCGGCCCAGCGGCGAACTGAGCGGCAGCGCGTCTATATCGGCTGAATGAACCGCGCCCAGTTCCGTCCAGCGGCGCAGAATCGCCACCAACTGTCCCGGCAACACCCGCGCCCGGCGCAAGGCCAATAGCCGTTCAGCAATGAGGGTCGCCGCCGCCAGCGAACAGGCCAGAATCGGGACCATGAGCCAGCCGCCGGTTTTGATGAGCCAGCCGCCGGTTTGGATCAGATCGAACACCACGCCTCCTTGGTTTAATAGGGCTGATGAGGTCGCAAGCCGGCTACCGCCGTAGCCGCGACAGGGGGAAAACCGCCGGCCCTTCATGACGGGAGCGGACTTGATTCGGCAACGGTCCCCAGGCGTGGCCATAGACCACCTCGCAACTGACTGGCAGCAGACCATCAGGACGGCGATAGCGCTCGTAGGCGTCCCGCATCGCTTGCCAGCGCCCCTTGCCGGTCAAACCAGCGGGGCGCCCCAGGGTGACATTGCGCACGCCCAATCGACCAAGATCGTGCGCCAGGCGATCCACCTCCCGGTAGGTCAAGGTCAGTCGCTCCACATCCATCACCGGCTCGGCCAACCGCGCCCGCAACAAGGCGTCCCCGATGTCATGCATGTCCAGAAAGGCGTTGACATGGTTGCAGCCATCATGAGCAACCGCCCAACTGCGGCGCAGCTCCATCAGGGTATCGGGACCCAGCGTACTGAACAACAAAGCGCCGCCGGGTTTAAGCAACCGGCGAAATTCGGCCAGCGTCCGATCCAGATCCAGCGTCCAGGGCAATGCCAGGTTAGAGAAAATCAGGTCGAAACAGGCGTCAGCCAGCGGCAAGGCTTCGGGTTCAGCGCAGACGCCATACAGCGTCCGCAGCCATGGCGCGCGTTTACGGGCTTTCGCCACCATCGCGGGCGCCCGCTCCAGGCCAATCACCCGCGCTCTGCGGTATTTCTTCATCAGTTGCGCCGTGATGATACCGGTTCCGCAGCCGACATCGAGAATGACCTCCGGTTTCAGCTTGAGCAAATCCAGCCGCTCCAGCAATCGACCGCCCACTTCGCGGAGCAAAAACGCCGCATCGTCATCATGGCCCGCCGCTCGCTCGAAAGCGCGTCGCAGCCGGTTTCGATCAGGGGTGAACGGCAGGTTTTCGTGGTCATCATGCATCGAGAAATGCTCCGAGTTGCGCCACGAATTCCGGCAGGTGAGAGAAGAATGGCGCGTGGCCAGCCCGGGGAAAGACGTGCAACCGGGCGTCCGGCAGCAGCTTCAACAGGGCCTCTCCCGCGCCCGCCGGAACCAGTTGATCACGCTGCCCCATCAACAACAGGGTTGGACATTGAATCCGCGCCAACTCGGCGCGCAAGTCGCTGGTTTCCAGGATCGCCAACCCATCCTCCAGCACCGACACGTCCGGTTCGCCGTGTTGAAACAGCATCGCCTTCAACTGCTTCAACTGGGCGCTGGCGTGTTCACTGCCGTGAACTTCCAAAGCGATAAAACGCTTGAGCACGGCGCGATAATCCTGGCGCAACTCCTCAGCGAAGCGGCGCAGCACCGGTAAAGCAACGCCGTGCGGCCAGTCGGGGCGCTGAACAAAACAGGGCGTGCTGTTGACCAGGACTAACCGGCTGACTCGCTCCGGGGCGATCAGCGCCGCCTGCTGCGCGACCAGCCCGCCCAGCGACCAGCCAATCCATGCCGCCGGAGCCGGGGTTGCCGCCAACACGTCCGCCGCCCAGTGGTTCAGCGTGTGTCCCGCAGCGGGCAATCGGCTGTAACCATGACCGGGCAAATCCAGAACGGTGATCCGATGATGATCGAGCAGTCCTTCAACGACATCCTCCCAGACGCCGGAATGCATCCCCCAGCCGTGCGCCAGCACCACATCCGATCCTTCGCCGAGCGTATGAGTATAGAGGGACATATTCAGCAACAACCGATATCAGGAACTGCATTCTGGCCGGGAGCAATGGACTGAGTCACCCGGTTGCGGCCTTCCTTCTTGGAGCGGTACAGCGCCTGATCAGCCCGTCGCAACAGATCTCCGCCCTCCTCTTTGGGCGCCAGCATCGCCACGCCAAAGCTGGCGGTCAGCCGCCCGACCTGCGGCGCCAATGGTTGTGACTCCAGCCGCTGACGGATCCGCTCCGCACAAGCCAATGCGCTCTCCAAGCTCGCGTCCAGCAACAACAGGGCGAACTCTTCACCGCCTAAACGGGCAACCAAATCGCTCTGCCGACAATCATCGGACAGCAACGCTGCAAACCGTTTCAATATCTCGTCACCCACCGTATAGCCATAGCGGTCGTTCACTTCCTTGAAGTGATCCAGATCAGTGATCAACAGGCAAAGGGTATGGCCATATCGCCGACTGCGTTCGACTTCGGACAGCAATGCCTCATTCAGTTGTCGCCGGTTGCCGACCCCGGTCAACAAATCGGTATGCATCAACTCCCGGATTGCCGCCTCGCTACGCTTCAGCTCCCGGTTGGCGCGCAACAACTGCCGTTGAGTCTCGGCCAACTCATTGTTAAGTTGCATCACCGTCGCACCCAGCAACTCCAAACCTGCCACATCGTATTCGGCGGCCATCAGTAACCGCCCTTGCTGCCAGCGGTAGATATGCCCCTGCAGAGAGCGACAGGGCTGATCGCCGTGGGCGATGTTCAAAATACCCCGATATAACAACAACGGGCTGCGTTGGTAGAGCACCAACGCCTGTACATCCTCCAGGCGGGGATTGACGAACAACGCACGGACATTCCAGGGTTCGTCAGAGGTTTCCGGGGGCGGCGCCATGCGCAAAAAACCCAGGTTCGCCGCCAATACATTGCCGTCCTCGTCCAGCAAGGCAATCACCACGCTAGTCAGCTCCTGCAGGAATGGCGGCAACCCCAAATCTTCCAGAGAAGGGACCAGATCGGTCATAGCGCCTCGCGCTGCGCGGTTCGCGCATCGGGATACCAAGCGTCTGCTTCGACGCGCCGCCAAAGCTCGTCCACGCTGTTCATCGCCAGCCCTCCAACCATGATCGGCGGACATTGCTCGCCCAGCTCCAGCCGACACATCCGGATCAATTCACGCACGACCTTCACCTGCTGGGGCAGGGAAACCGATAGTCCCACCAGGTCAGGACGGCTGGAGTCAATCTGACGGAACAATGCAATCGTCGGCACATCGGCTCCCAGGTAGGCGCTGTCCCAGCCGGCCAGCTCAAAGGCGTCCGCCACCATACGCAATCCCAGACAGTGAAAATTACCTTCTACACAGGCGAACAATGCCCGCCGGTAGCGACGCGGCGCCGGCTCTACCCGCAACAGCGCGCCAGCCAGCAAAGTCTGGCAAAGCGCGGTCGCTAGGTGTTCCTGCGCCACCGAAATCTGGTTGTGCCGCCAGCGCTGGCCCACTTCGTACAATGCCGGTTGCACCACGGAGACATTCACTTCGACCAGATCGACGCCGGCGTCCAGCTTCGCGTTCACCACGCTGCGGGCGCCGAACTGATCGCCGGCCAGCAGCGCTTCGGTGAAAATCAGGCTTTCCGGCGCCGGCGGCGGTAGTTTGCGATAGAACGCGGGCAAATCCTGACGGGCGTCGGCAACGGATTCTGGATGCTGCTTGCTCATTGACTCACGCTAGGCAGCGGATGGCCCTCGTCGTCCAGTGGAATATCGACCCATTCATCCTGATGAATCCGTCGTAGATCCAGGATCGACCAAGGAATCAAAATCAGCGCCGCCACGATCCAGGCAGTCAAATGCCAGATCCAGCCGCCGCCGGGAATGAAGGCCGCAGCCGCCACAAAGAAACCGGTGAGTCCGTAGAAACGGTAAGCCGCCTGCTGTGTATAGTGACCCACTTTAGGATTGGGGTGATGACGATTCATGGCGTACACCAGCATCGACGCGCCGAACCAGAAAATCAGCAGTGGAAACGGAATCAGGATTGCGATCATATTGCCATAATTCATCAGGGCGGAGGCCCGTTTGGCGGACGATCCACGCGCCACCTTGCCAATCACTGTCTCTTCGCTTTGTTCTAAAATATACATCTGCATGATTTTAACCCTTAAAAATATGGAAATACGCCTGGCGTCCATTCTAAGCGGTCATCTTCGGAAACCATTTTAGCCTTGTCAATCATAGGGTGCGTATCGTGATGACTGCCTGGTTGGAGCGATTCCACCACATTCTACTACCTCCCATTTGTCTGTTGTGCGGCGCCGCAGGCGCAGATGGCCGCGACCTGTGCGCCGGGTGCGCCGCTGACCTGCCGCGCAACGCTTCGGCCTGCCCCGTTTGCGCCCTGCCGCTGTCCACCGGTCAAATGGGGCGTTGCGACTCGTGCCGCACGCATCCTCCTCTTTATGACCGTACATTTGCGCCCTTTCGCTATCGACCCCCCATCGATTTCCTGATTCGCCGACTGAAATTCAGTGGCCGATTAAGCCACGCTCGCTTGCTCGGCGACCTGTTCGCCACCGCTCTCGCTGAACGCGGCGGGTCGTGGCCAGACTGCATCATCCCCGTCCCGCTGCATCCACTGCGGTTGCGCGAACGCGGTTTCAATCAGGCGCTGGAATTGGCCCGTCCGACCGCTCGCCGCTGGCGAATTCCACTGCTCACCGAGGGTTTACGCCGGGTGCGCTACACCCCTCCACAAACGCGACTGGACGCCCGCGCCCGCCAGACCAACCCCTTGGGCGCGTTTGCGCTCAGCAAACCTCTCCCCAGCGGGCGCGTCGCGCTCCTCGATGATGTCATGACAACCGCCAGCACCATCACAGAGTGCGCCCGGGTGCTGCGGGCAGGCGGCGCGACCGACATTGAAATCTGGATCATCAGTCGGGCGGGCGGCGTTGACTGACTCCTCTGCCGGGTTCTACCCTGTAATCGGCAACCGGCGCATAATACCTTTTATAAATTCCAGTAAACTCCAAAGGAGAATCCTGCATCATGAGCGTCGAAACCATCGCCACCCAACCGTTCACTGATCAAAAACCCGGCACCTCAGGGCTGCGCAAAAAGGTTAAGGTCTTTGAAAAGCCGAACTATCTGGAAAACTTCGTCCAGTGTATTTTCGACACACAGCGCGAAATGGAGGATGCGCCACTCGTCGTGGGCGGCGACGGCCGTTACTACAACCGGCAAGCCATCCAGATCATTCTGCGCATCGCCGCCGCCAACGGCTGTACGCGGGTGATCATCGGCCAGGGCGGCATTCTCTCGACGCCCGCCGCCTCTCACTTGATCCGCAAGCATCAAGCCCGGGGCGGCATCATCCTGTCGGCTAGCCACAATCCGGGCGGCCCGGACGAAGATTTCGGCATCAAATTCAACACGCCGAACGGCGGTCCCGCCCCAGAAAAAGTGACCGAGGCCATCTACACAGCCACCCTGCATATCAATCGTTACCGTATCCTGGACGCTCCGGCTATTGATTTGGACAAGCTCGGCTCGACGATGGTCGGCGACATGCATGTAGACATCGTCGATTCAGTGAACGATTACGCCGATTTGATGGAACAGTTATTCGATTTCGACAAAATCCGCGCCCGGTTCCAATCCGGTTTCCGCATGCGCTTCGACGCCATGCATGCGGTCACTGGCCCCTACGCTCGCGAGATCATCGAGAATCGGCTAGGCGCGCCCAAAGGCACGGTGGTGAACGGCGTCCCGCTGGAAGATTTCGGCCACGGTCACCCCGATCCGAATCTGGTCTACGCCAAGGAATTGGCCGATTACCTGTTCGGGCCGGATGCGCCGGACTTCGGCGCCGCCTCGGACGGCGACGGCGACCGCAATATGGTGCTGGGGCGGCATTTCTTCGTCACTCCCAGCGACAGTCTGGCGGTGATCCTGGCCAACGCCAAGCTGGCCCCAGGCTATCGCGCCCACTTGACCGGCGTGGCCCGTTCGATGCCAACCAGCCAGGCGCCGGACCGGGTAGCGGCCAAGCTGGGCCTGCCCTGTTACGAAACGCCGACCGGCTGGAAATTTTTCGGCAATTTGCTCGACGCCGGCAAGATCACGCTGTGCGGCGAGGAAAGCTTCGGCACCGGTTCCGACCATGTGCGTGAGAAGGACGGGTTGTGGGCGGTGCTGTTCTGGATGAACATTCTGGCGGAACGCGAGCAGTCGGTGGCGGAGATCGTCCGCGAACACTGGCGGATTTACGGGCGCAACTACTACACCCGCCATGATTACGAAGCGGTGGACAGCGCCGCCGCCAATGAGTTGGTCGATGCGCTGCGCGCTGCTATAGCGACCTTGCCGGGTCAGCAACTCGGTTCATATACGGTGGATTACGCCGACGATTTCCGTTATGTCGATCCCATCGACGACAGCGTGAGCGAGAAGCAAGGCATCCGTATCGGTTTCAAGGACGGATCGCGGATCGTCTACCGGCTGTCCGGCACTGGTACGGAAGGCGCGACGCTGCGGGTTTATATTGAGGCCTATGAATCCGATCCAGCCCAGCATGACCTGGACACCCAGCAGGCGCTGGCGGAACTGATCAGCATCGCCAACAGCCTGGCCGGCATTCGCGAGCGCACCGGGCGTAATGAACCGACGGTTATTACCTAACCATCCCATTCTACTTTCCCTTCAGGGAATAGGCTCCGGTGGATCAGAAACGCTTCCGTATCCTGATCCACCGGCGGCGGCGAACGTAGACGACCCTTTTCAAACCAGCTCAAACCAGCAACGCCACCGCATGGACTGCGACGCCTTCGCCACGACCGACATAACCCAATCGCTCGGTCGTGGTCGCCTTCACGTTCGCCTGCTCCAGGGGAATGTTCAAATCAGCAGCGATCCGTTCACGCATGGCGGGGATATGCGGAGCCATGCGCGGCGCTTGAGCAACGATCGTAGCGTCCACATTGCCGACAGCAAGTTGCTGTTCCTGTAATAGTAAAATGACCCGCCGCAATAGAATGCGGCTGTCGATGTTCCTGAATTCCGCGCTGGAGTCGGGAAAATGCTGGCCGATATCACCCAGTCCCGCTGCGCCCAGCAACGCATCGCACAGCGCGTGCAACAGCACATCGCCGTCGGAATGCGCAATCAGCCCCTGAGTATGCGGGATACGAACGCCGCCCAGCGTGATGAACTGGCCGGGGCCAAACGCATGAACGTCGAAACCGTGACCGATGCGCATCTTCCTGCTCCGTCCGCGAGTGAGATAAAACTCCGCCAGCGCCAAGTCTTCCGGTCGGGTGATTTTTAAATTATCCGCCCGCCCTTCGATCAATCGGGGCGTGAAACCTGCGACCTCCATCGCCGCCGCTTCGTCAGTAACCATCAATCCACGCGCCAGCGCATCCCGTAAGGCATCCCGCAACATTCCCAATCGGAACATTTGCGGGGTCAAGGCCTGCCAGAGTAGTGAGCGATCCACGGTTGCCGCAACCCGCCCGGCCCTATCAGCCCGCTTCAGTGTATCGCGCACCGGAGTCGCTAACAGTCCGCCGACCGGATCGTCAGCCAGTTCCGTCAATAACCGCTCCAAATCATCATTGCGCAGACAGGGTCGGGCGGCGTCGTGAACCAGAACCCAATCATCAGGATGCGCCCTTTCCCATAAGGCTTCCAGGCCATTGAGCACGGAATGACATCGTTCCGAACCACCGGTAACAACCAGTAAGGGTTTGTCGGCTTCCCACCCGGCGGCAACGTCCGGCCACCATTCATCTTCGGCGCTGATGGCGATGATTACCCCGGCTAAACGAGGATGGCGCAGCAAAACATCAAGCGTGTGAGCGATCACCGGCTGACCCGCCAGCGGGAGATACTGCTTGGGAATGGCTGAACCCATGCGCCGACCGGCGCCGGCTGCGGGAACAACAGCCCAATAACGGATCGCGGACATAGTAGATTTTAAATCAACGGGGCGGCGCTGGATTCGTGGGGGGCTTGGCGATGCGCGGTGGAGAAGACGCGAGAGGAGGCGTGGATGGCTTGGCTGGAGCAGGCAGTTTTGGCGGTTTCACCGTAGCCGCTGGCGGTTTCACAGCAACCGCTGGCGGTTTCACCGTAGCCGCTGGCGGTTTCACCGTAGCCGCTGGCGGCTTGGTCGGCGTGGATGGCTTGCGAGTCGGCGCGACGGGTTTGGCCGGCATTGTCGCCGCTCTCAGCAGGGGCAGAGGTTGATCGAGAATCCGATAGAAGGTTTCATCGGGGCGAATCATGCCCACTTCGGAACGAGCTCGCTCCTCAATGGCCATCAGTCCGTTTTTCAGGTCGATGACATCTGCTTCCAAAGCGCGGTTACGCTCGTTCAACGCCGCGTTTTCCTCGGTTTGCGCCTGAAGGACGATGCGCAGAGCGCGGGTTTGTCGCACCCCATCCTCGGCAAACCATAGCAGATATTGCAAAATCGCCAACACGGCAATCAGTACCGCGATCAGCATCTGCAATTTGAATCCCAACGGAGTGGAATCTGCAGCAGCGGACGACGACAAAGGCAACCGGCGCTTTACTGCCGCTTCCTCTGCAACGGGCGCAGCGGGACGGGAAGACGCGGTGGGAGGAGAATCCGCGATCCGCCCCCGGACAAATCGGGCGCGGATCGCGGTAAAGGCGGCCTCGTTCAGTCGCGGAACACCTTGAACGCCGCTTTGCCCGGATAGACGGCGGCGGAACCCAATTCTTCCTCGATGACCAGCAGCCGGTTGTACTTGGCGATGCGGTCCGAGCGACTCAGCGAGCCGGTCTTAATCTGGCTGGCGGCGGTCGCCACGGCCAGATCGGCAATGGTGGTGTCCTCAGTTTCGCCGGAGCGGTGCGAGCAAATCGAGGTGTATCCGGCGTCAGCGGCCATCTGAATCGCCGCCAGCGTCTCGGTCAGAGTGCCGATCTGGTTGACCTTGATCAGAATCGAGTTGGCGATGCCTTCGTCAATGCCGCGCTTGAGGATAGCGGTGTTGGTGACGAACAGATCATCGCCGACCAGTTGCACCTTCTTGCCCAGAATCTGGGTCTGATAGGCCCAGCCGGCCCAGTCGCTCTCGTCCAAACCGTCTTCGATGGAGACGATGGGGTAACGGTTGACCCAGTCGGCCAACTTGTCGGAGAGTTCATTGGCGGTGAAGGATTTGCCTTCCGCTTCCAGCACATACTTGCCGTTCTTGTAAAACTCAGAGCTGGCGCAGTCCAGGGCGATATACAGATCCTTGCCCGGGGTATAGCCGGCATTGCGAATGGCTTCCATCACCACTTCCAGCGCGGCTTCATTGGACGGCAGATTAGGGGCGAAGCCGCCCTCATCGCCGACCGCCGTGTTCATCCCCTGCTTCTTCAATACCGACTTCAGGGCGTGGAATACTTCAGCGCCCCAGCGCAGCGCTTCGCGGAAGCTGGGCGCGCCAATCGGCATGATCATGAATTCCTGCATGTCGACGCTGTTGTCTGCATGAGCGCCGCCATTGAGGATGTTCATCATCGGCACGGGCAGATGATATGGGCCAGTGGGATTCAGATATTTATAGAGCGGCACTCCCTTCTCAACGGCGGCGGCGTGCGCGGCGGCCATTGAAACGCCCAGCAGCGCATTGGCGCCCAAACGGCTCTTGGTGGGGGTGCCGTCCAGGTCGATCATCCGCTGGTCAATCGCGGCCTGGTTGCCGACGGCTTCGACGCCGACCAGCGCGCTGCGCAGTTCACTGTTCACGTTGGCGACCGCCTTCAGAACGCCCTTGCCCAGGTAACGGCTCTTGTCGCCGTCGCGCAGTTCCAGGGCCTCGCGGCTACCGGTGGACGCGCCGGATGGAACGCCGGCGGTGCCTTTAGCCCCGGATTCCAGGATGACATCGACGCTGACGGTCGGGTTGCCGCGCGAGTCCATGATTTCACGGCCGCGGATTTCTTTGATTTTCGACATTCTTACAACTCCTCTGGGTGTGACGCTTGTGGAGGTTCATCACTCGGTTCCCTCTCCCACAGGGGACAGGGGGTAAAAACAGTTATTTTAGTCCGGTTTCCAGGAATCCGTGTTGTTTAACCAACATGTCCAACGCTTGCAGGGTCGTCAGCAGCGGCTCTATCTGAGCCAACGGCCACGCATTAGGGCCATCGCTCAGGGCCTGGTCCGGATCGGGATGGGTCTCCATGAACAAGCCGGCAACGCCTGCCGCCACCGCCGCTCGCGCCAGCACCGGCACAAACTCGCGCTGGCCGCCAGAGGTCAGGCCCTGACCGCCCGGCAGTTGCACCGAATGCGTGGCGTCGAACACCACCGGACAGCCGGTGGACCGCATCACTATCAAGCTTCGCATGTCGGACACCAAATTATTGTAACCAAAAGACGCGCCGCGTTCGCAGACTAACAAATGATCATTGCCCGCCATGCGCGCCTTGACCACCACATTGCGCATGTCCCAGGGCGACAGAAACTGGCCTTTTTTGATATTGACTGGCTTACCCTGCCGGGCGACGTTCTGGATGAAATCGGTTTGTCGGCACAGGAAGGCCGGGGTTTGCAACACGTCGGCGACCGCCGCCACTTCATCCAGTGGGGTGTATTCATGCACATCCGTCAGCACTGGTACGCCGATCTGGTTTTTGATCTTATCCAGGATTTTCAATCCCTCTTCCAGGCCAGGGCCGCGATAGCTTTGATGGGAAGAACGGTTGGCCTTATCGAACGAGGATTTATAGACGAAGGGAATGCCCAGCCGTCCGGTGATTTCCTTGAGCTGACCGGCGATATCCAGGGCCAGTTGCTCGGATTCGATCACGCAGGGACCAGCGATCAGGAACAGGGGTCGGTCCAGGCCGACCTCGAAACCACACAACTTCATCATGATGTCACGCTCCCCGGCCGGCGTTGCCGGCGTTGCCGAATCGCCGCTTCGACAAACCCCCGAAATAATGGGTGTCCAGCGCGCGGCGTGGAGGTGAATTCGGGATGGAACTGGCAGCCAAAGAACCAAGGATGATCCGGCAGTTCGATAATTTCCACCAACCGGTCGTCCAGTGAATGCCCGGCAAGCGCCAGTCCCGCCGCTTGCAGCGGTTCCCGGTAACGGTTGTTAAATTCGTAGCGGTGGCGATGCCGCTCAGTGATAACGTCCTTGCCGTAAATCGTGCGCGCCAGAGATTCGGCCATCAGCCGGCAGGGTTGCGCGCCCAGGCGCATGGAGCCGCCCAGATCGCTGCCTTCTCCGCGTTGCTGGACGGTTCCGGCGCCATCGGTCCATTCTGTGATCAGAGCAATCACCGGATGCGGCGTATCCTTGCGGAATTCGGTACTGTGCGCGTCTTCCAGACCGGCGACATGGCGAGCGAATTCGATGACCGCCACCTGCATCCCCAGACAAATGCCCAAGTAGGGAATCCGCCGTTCGCGGGCAAACTGGACCGCAGTGATCTTGCCTTCGATGCCGCGCTCGCCAAAACCGCCCGGCACCAAAATGGCGTCCATCCGCTCTAGGCCGACCGCGCCTTCCCGTTCAACACGCTCAGAGTCAAGGTAATGAATATTGACCTGGGTATGGGTATGGACGCCAGCGTGTAGCAGCGCTTCGTTCAGGGATTTATAAGCGTCGGTGAGGTCAACGTACTTGCCGACCATGGCGATATCCACCACCCCGGCAGCCGTTTCAATCGCGTTCACCACCCGTTCCCAATCGGTCAGCCGAGCGAGCGGCAGGTTCTCCAGGCGCAGCTTGCGGGCCACGATGTCGTCCACCCCCTGGGCGTGCAGCAATAAGGGAATGCGGTAAATAGTGTCAGCATCTGGAACGTTGATCACCGCCTTCAGTTCAACGTTGGTGAATAGGGCAATCTTGCGGCGTTCTTCGGGAGGAACTTCTCGATCCGAGCGGCACAGCAAAATGTCGGGCTGGATGCCGATGGAGCGCAGTTCCTTGACCGAGTGCTGGGTGGGTTTGGTCTTGAGTTCGCCGGAGGATTTGATGAACGGCACCAGGGTCAAATGGATGAACAGGGAGCGTTCGCGGCCCAGTTCCACCCCCAGTTGGCGGATGGCTTCCAGGAACGGCAGAGATTCGATGTCGCCGACCGTGCCGCCGACCTCCACCAGAGCGATGTCGGCTTCGCCGGCGCCGAGCCGGATGCAGCGCTTAATCTCATCGGTGATGTGCGGGATAACCTGCACCGTGCCGCCGAGGTAGTCGCCGCGCCGCTCTTTGCGGATCACGTTCTCGTAGATGCGCCCGGTAGTGAAGTTGTTGCGCCGGGTGGCGGTCATGCAAACAAAGCGTTCGTAATGGCCGAGATCGAGATCGGTTTCCGCGCCATCATGGGTGACAAACACTTCGCCATGTTGAAACGGACTCATGGTGCCTGGATCGACGTTGATGTAGGGATCGAGCTTGATCAACGTAACCTTCAGCCCCCGGGCTTCCAGAACCGCCGCCAGCGATGCGGCGGCAATGCCTTTGCCCAGGGACGAAACAACGCCGCCAGTGATGAAAATGAATCGGGTCATGCAGAATGAGGGAGGGTTGGAAAAAGACGCTACAAGATACCAGACCCCGCCGCCGATAGCGACTGCAAAACGGGGGGTTCCACCTGATTCACGGGGTGCGGCCATTCACTGAACTGAGGGCTGTGCAACTATATTTATAACTATAAATTATTTGAATATCTGTTTATTTTTACCAGAGAATATAAAGATATAATCCAGTCTCTAATTTTCAACATCAGGCCAGCGCCATGATTCATTTAATCCAGCCTCATGGAGGCGTTCTCAAGGCATTGTATGTCAGCGACAAGGAAGTAGCCCGGTTCAAGGCGCAGGCGCGGGAATATCCATCCTGGGATTTGACCCCGCGCCAGCTTTGCGATCTGGAACTGTTGCTGAACGGCGGCTTCTCACCGCTGGACGGGTTTCTGAACCGGGCCGATTACACGCGGGTGGTCGAGAAAATGCGGTTGAGCGACGGTACGCTGTGGCCGATGCCGATCACCCTCGACGTGTCCGAGGCCTTCGCCAGGGGCCTGAGTCACGGCGATGAGGTCGCGTTGCGTGATGCCGAGGGCGTCCTGATCGCGGTGTTGGAAGTAGGCGATGTCTGGCGCCCTGACAAACTCCAAGAGGCGCAGCAGATTTTCGGCACAACGGATGCGCGGTATCCCGGCGTGTTTCACTTGCTGCGCCGAACCGGGCCGATCTATGTCGGCGGCCGGTTGAGCGGCGTCGAACCGCCCACGCATTACGATTTTCCGCATCTGCGAAATTCGCCGCGCGAGTTGCGGGAACGTTTCGCCAAGCTCGGCTGGCGGCGGATCGTGGCGTTTCAGACGCGCAACCCCATGCATCGCGCCCACCATGCATTGACGCTGCGTGCGATTCAGCAGGCTGAAGCCAATTTACTGATCCATGCAGTGGTGGGTCTGACCCAACCCGGCGATATCGATCACTATTCACGGGTGCGTTGCTACGAACATGTGCTGAAAGCCTACCCCGAACAAACCACTGCCCTGAGTCTGCTCAACCTGGCGATGCGCATGGCGGGTCCGCGCGAGGCGTTGTGGCATGCACTCATTCACCAGAACCACGGATGCAGTCATTTCATCGTTGGGCATGACCACACCGGAATGGGCCAGGACCCGTTTGGACGGACACTCTACGAACCCGACGCCACTCAGGCGTTGACCGCCCATTATCAACAGGAACTGGGTATTCACATTCTGGCGTTCCCGGAGATGGTCTATGTGCGGGAACGCGCGCAATATCTGCCCGTGAGCGAAGCGCAACCGGACGAAACGGCGTCGAATATTTCCAGCGCGGAATTCCGCCGCCGGCTACAGGAAGGGCTGGAAATTCCCGACTGGTTCTCCTGCCCGGAGGTCGTGGATGAACTGCGCCGCACCCACCCGCCGCGCCATCGGCAGGGGTTCACCGTGTTTTTCACGGGTCTGTCCGGGTCGGGCAAGTCCACAATCGCCAACGCGCTGATGGTCAAACTGCTGGAACTGGGCGGCCGGGCGGTGACCCTGCTGGACGGCGACATCGTGCGCAAACACTTGTCCAGCGAACTGGGTTTCTCCCGCGAGCATCGAAATATCAACATTCTGCGGATCGGTTTTGTCGCCAGCGAGATCACCAAAAACGGCGGCATCGCGATTTGCGCGCCCATCGCGCCCTATGCGGCCACTCGGCGCGAGGTGCGGGAGATGATTGCGCCGCTGGGCGGATTCATCGAGGTCCATGTCGCCACCCCACTCGACATTTGCGAGGCCCGCGACCGCAAGGGTCTGTACGCCAAGGCTCGGGCCGGCCTTCTCAAGGAATTTACCGGCATCAGCGATCCCTACGAAACACCGGAACACGCCGAAGTCGTGATTGACGCCGATGATGGTACGCCGGGCGAAGCCGCTCAGCGCATTTTATTGAAGCTGGAAAGCCTGGGCTACATCCGGGGCCGGATTTAGTTTGGACTAATCGACGAACCCTGGCAGGGTCTCAGTGACGCCGGGCAACCCGAATCGTTCCGGGTAGCGCACGGTCAGCAGATACAGTCCCTCCGCTGGAGCGGTGACGCCGGCCTGAGTGCGGTCGCGCCGTTCCAGCACCTGCTGCGCCCACTCCACGGGCCGGTCGCCCGCGCCAATCGCCATCAGCACCCCGGCAATATTGCGCACCATGTGATGCAGGAAGGCATTGGCTTCCACTTCCAGCACCACGCCATTGCCCTGCCGGCGAAGGACGAGTTCATGGAGGTTCCGAATGGGATGCCGAGCCTGGCATTCAGCGGCGCGGAAGGCGCTGAAATCGTGTTCGCCCACCAGCGCTTGGCCGGCGATCCGCATGCGCTCCACATCCAGCATCCGGTAATGCCAGGCGGCTCGCCCTCGCCACAGCGCCGAGCGGTGCGGCTGATTGAAGATGAGGTAGCGATAACGGCGGGCCAACGCCGAGAACCGGGCGTGAAAGTCGTCTGACGTTTCCCGCGCCCAGTTCAGGCTGATGTCCAGCGGCAGATGCGCATTGCCGCCCAACACCCAGGCCCGCTCTGACCGCACCGCCGTTGTGTCGAAATGTACGACTTGGCCAACGCCATGCACCCCGGCGTCGGTGCGGCCCGCGCAAACCACGCGGACCGGATGGTCGGCCACTTTGGACAGCGCCTGCTCCAAAGCGGACTGCACGGTTCGCGTTCCTGAGTGCTGCGCCTGCCAGCCCCTAAACCCCGATCCGTCGTATTGAACGCCTAGCGCGACCCGCATCGTTAAAGAGCGGCCAATTCTTCAATCACTATCGACTACTAACTACTCTTCTTACCGCCGCCCACCTTGTCGCCCTGATACAGCGCCCGCATCAACGGCTTGTCGCGCTTGTAAATATCATCCCGGAAGTGCAGCAGACCATCGGCATCCACCCAGGCCGTCCAGTACAACAGGTACACCGGCACTGTCTGGGGTAGATTCACCACCCGCTGCTTGCCGCTGGTGGACGCCGTTTTGATCGTATTCTTGTTCCATTTCGCGTCATGCTTAAGCAGATACTCAGCCAAATCCAGCGGATTGGAAACCCGGATGCACCCGGAACTGAAAGTACGCTGGTTGCGGCTGAACAGCTCTCGCGAGGGGGTATCATGCAAGTAGACGTTGTAGGGGTTTGGGAACATGAATTTGATTCCACCCAAGGCATTGCGAGGTCCGGCGTCTTGACGCAACTGATAGCTGAAGTTGTTGGCGCTGACTGCGCTCCAGTTGACCGACCCCGGATTGATCTGTTGACCCGCACTGTTGTAGACGCGAATACCCTGCCGGGCCAACGCCTGGGGATTGCGCTTGAGTTGCGGCAACTTGTCCTTAATTGCAATGGAGCGCGGCACATACCATTTCGGACTCAGCACCAGATAGGCCATGTTGGCGGTGAAAGCCGGAGTCTGCCGTTCCTGCCGGCCGACCACGACTTTCGATTCCAGCACTGGCTTGCCTTCCTCGAACACCTGCATTTTGTAGTTGGGGATGTTGACCAGGATATAGCGAGACCCAAAGCCATCCGGCATCCAGCGCCAGCGCTCCAGGTTCAGCTCAATCTGCCGAATCCGTTCCGATACGGGCACATTCAATGCCGCCAGGGTAGCCGCGTTAACGGTCCCGCTCTCGGACAGGCCATGTCGTTTCTGGAAACGGCGCACTGCATCAGCGGTGGCATTGCCCTTACTACCCTCGCGCCAATCGCCGCTGGCTTCCAGCCGCGCCCGCAGTGTTTTCCCCGCTACGCCGCTGCTCACCGTCGGCCAGCCGCCTTCCTCCTCGATTTTCCGGTATTTATTAAGCATTTCAAGCAGTTGCACATAACCCTTGTCCTGGGGCGCCAGCGCTTGCAGCGTTTCCGCGACCTTGTTTTGACGCAGCGCTTCTTCCAACACGCCAGCCATATCGCGGGAGCGGGGTTTCATCGCCCAGTCTGGATCGACTTTGCGAGGCGATAGCTGGCCGCTCAGCAGATGCGAACCATAGGTCAGGAAGGCATCCGTGAACAACAGGTCGAAATCGGTCAACCGGCCAGCGTCTGATGCCCTATCACCTTGCTGTAGCGCCGCCAACCGTTTGCGCAATGCTGCGCTTGGGTAGTCAGCGGCGTTCAACCCATCGCGGCCCGCCTCGCCAAGCGCCTTGAGCAGCTCCTCTGCGGCAGGCTGTGGCGTACCGTCGGCATTCAGCCAGGCCGGCTGATAGCCGCGCCCGCTGTAAAAAGTGATCAGGGCTGGCAACATCCGCAATGAGTGACTATCGACTTTCAGTTGAGTCAGCGGGGGGTCGGTGCGAATTTGCTGGCAGATCTGGGCCGCGATTTCGTCCCGCAAACTTAATGCGCTTTCTGGGCAGGGTGGCAGCGGCGGTGGCCCCGTTACCACAGGTTCCGCTGGCGATGACTCCTCGACAGTAGATTCCGGTTCGACCTCTTCACGCATACTATCCGAAGGCTGTTCAGGGTGCAGGCTGGCCACAACCGATCCGTTTGCGGCAGCGGTGTTTTGAACAGCCTGCGCCTGACCTTCGGCGACTTGCGCTTCGACCGGGAGATTGAGCGCACAGGCGCTCAACAGGGTGCAAACCCAGATAGTAATGAGAATTCGTTTGGACATGGCAATGACTGACCTAATGCTTGCGAGTGGCATATTGTATCGTATCATCATACCAACAAAGTATTAAAATAACCACTTCCAAACCGGCAAATACAACACCGCCCCGCGAATGCTCCTCGCCCGCTTGCAGGAAAAATTGGGGTGGAGTGTTTCACGGTTAGATCGCCGGGTTGGCGACAAATTCCAGAGCTACCAATGAGAAACTTCCCGCAGTTCAAGCAAAATATCGTTCAGCGGCGCGCCGGCGCAATCCGTGACGCAGACCAGATTACCGACGCCGCAAACCGATTGCGTTGCGCCCCGGATAACCCAACCGTGCGGCGGCGTCCAACCACGCATACCTGTAAACATCGCCAGTTGATCGGCATTGCCCTGGATCATGCGCCGGTAATCATGCGCGAAGTGTGCCAACCGGATCATATCGTCGTGGTTCATCCGCCCGTAGCCTTCGACAAAGCCGCCATCGTCGCGAAAATGGCAGACTACGTTAACCCCGTCCAGAGCCAGTAGACGCCTGATCATGCTCATAAGATCGGCTCCTGACCTTCCAGGAGAGCGAGCGCCGCCTCGTAGTCGGCGCTTTCGTTAGCCAGCACGATACCGGTGAAGGGGGGCAAGTTGGATTTACCCGCCCTTTTGTGCCGTTCGCGGCGCAGGGCGCTGACCACCACGGACCAGTCGAAACCGATCAAAGTAAACTCCTGCACCGGGTAGAACCCCTGCATGGCGGTGACCTGCTCCCAACCCCGGGTCTGCATGGCGGCAATGCTCATATTCGCCGAGCACATGTGGGCTAGCAGGTCGAGGGTCGCCGGCTTGATCCGGTCAGGATAGGCGATGCGGTGTTCCAACAGCTCGCCGCTGCCGCGAAATTCAAAAGCTGCCATCGCTCCTGGCAGCCGCATAAGTTCATCGAGTATCGCCATCAGAGGTCTCCTTCTTCCGCAAGTGGGCAAGGTCGTCGATTCAGATCAGATCGTGTGGGATATCGCCTAAATTCTGGCGCATGAACCCGACGACATCATTGACCGAACCCTGGGTATGATTGAGCAGGCAGAAGACGTTCGCCATCACGCAGATGGTGTGAATCGGGCCGCGCACCAGCCAGCCGCGCGGCGGGTACAGGCGATTGCCGGAATGGATAGAATCGAGCATCGCCCCCTCCATGTGGGCGCTCATGGTCGTAGCGCGACACATGATCGAAGCCATTCGGGCGTGTTCCTCACTCAGGACGCCCCGGTAGGAAAACCGGTCGCCCCGGTAAGCGTACTCGCCGGCGGCGACGACGCCGGGTCGGGCCAGCAAATCGGTGACGATGCTCATCCTCGGCTATTCTCCCTTGGAGACTGGCGCGCCTGCACGCACTAAGATGAGTTAAACCATAGTCAAAATCGTTCACGAATGCACGCGGCGCTGCAATTTAACCTCACGGTATCATGCCACTGAACATCATCAGCGTTTTCCCCCTCCTACCCATTGAACCCGTACTGCCGGATCTTCGCGCTGCGTTGCGCCACTCGACCACGCTGGTGTTGCAAGCCCCGCCGGGTGCGGGCAAAACCACCCGGGTTCCGCTGGCGTTGCTGGATGAGCCATGGCTGACGGGTCAATCCATCCTGTTGCTGGAGCCGAGGCGGCTGGCGGCGCAAGCAGCAGCGGCGCGCATGGCCAACCAGTTAGGCGAACCGGTCGGCGCGACAGTTGGTTATCGTATCCGTTTCGACCGGCGGATTTCACGCCAGACCCGCATTGAAGTTCTGACCGAGGGCCTGCTCACTCGCCGCTTGCAGCATGATCCGGCGCTGGAAGGGGTGGGGCTGGTGATTTTCGACGAATTTCACGAACGCAATTTGCCGGCTGATCTGGCGCTAGCCCTGTGTCTGGACAGCCAGCGCGGGTTGCGGGAAGACTTGCGGCTATTGGTCATGTCGGCGACGCTGGACGGGGCGGCCGTCGCACGACTGCTCGGCGACGCCCCCATCCTGGTCGCGGAGGGGCGCGCTTACCCGGTGACCCGACGTTACCTGGCCCGTGATCCCGACGGTCTTGATCTCAATGCGGTGATCCGCGCTGTATTAACCGCGTTGGCGCAACATACCGGCGATCTGCTGGTTTTCCTGCCCGGCGGTGGGGAAATCCGCCAGGTTCAGCGTCGGCTGGAAGCGGAACCCGCCTGCGCCGGATTAGCATTGGTTCCTCTGTACGGCGATCTGCCGGGAGAGGCGCAGCAACGCGCTATCCAACCCGACGCCGGAGGGCGGCGCAAAGTGGTGCTGGCGACGCCCATCGCCGAAACCAGCCTGACCATTGAAGGCATTAGCGTGGTCGTGGACGCCGGCTGGACCCGCGTTCCCTGCTTCGATCCCCGTAGCGGCTTGACCCGGTTGGCGACGATCCGCATTTCCGCCGATGCGGCTGAACAACGGACAGGTCGGGCTGGTCGTCTGGGGCCGGGAATCTGTTACCGCCTGTGGAGCGAAGCGACGCAAAGCCGGTTGCGACCGCAGCGCCTCCCGGAAATCCTGGAAGCCGATCTGGCGCCGCTGGCGCTGGAACTGGCGCAATGGGGCGTTGCCGACCCGGCGGCGCTGGCCTGGCTCGATCCGCCGCCGCCGGGCGCGCTGGCGCAGGCGCGGGCGTTGCTGGTCGATCTGGACGCCCTGGATGAACAGGGCCGCATCACGCAGACCGGACAGGCGCTGGCGGAACTGCCCACCCATCCGCGATTGGCGCACCTGTTGCGGTGCGGCGCGATGCTGGGTCAGGGCGCATTGGCCGCCGATCTGGCCGCGTTGCTGGAAGAGCGCGACCTGCTGCGCGGCGAACACGTTTTCGGCAGCGATCTCACCGCCCGGCTGGAAGCCTTGCAAACATTCCGCCGCGATGGACGCGAAGGCGCACAGCGTCAGTCCGCCGATACCGCCGCCTGTGTGCGCGTTGACCGGGCGGCGCAACGCTGGCGGCAGTTATTGAGGATCGCTACTGCGCCGGAAATGGCGCCGGATTCAATCTTAGTCGGCCTGCTGCTGGCGCTGGCCTATCCCGACCGGGTCGCCCGCCGCCGCGAAGGCTGCGCGGACCGTTATCAACTGGCTAACGGGCGTGGGGCGCGGCTGGCGCCCGGCGATCCGTTGATGAATCGTGACTGGCTGGCGGTGGCGCAACTGGACGCCGGAGCCAGCGAGGGGCGCATCTGGCTGGCGGCGCCGGTCGATCCTGCTGATTTGGCGATTCACCTCGCCAGCCGGGTGCACACTGTTGCTGAAGTCTACTGGGATGATCGGCAGGCGGCGGTGATCGCCCGCCGGGAACAGCGCTTGGGCGTATTGGCGTTGAGCGGTGGGCCGTTGCCGGACGCCGATCCGCAAGTCCTGCGTCAAGCCATGTTGACCGGAGTGCGGCGCATGGGTCTGGACTGTTTACCGTGGACGCCGGAATTGCGCGACGGGCAGGCGCGGGTCTTGTCGCTGCGGCGCTGGTTCCCGGATGAGGACTGGCCGGACTTGTCGGACGCCTGGCTGACCGAACACCTGGCGGAGTGGCTGGAGCCGTGGCTGGATGGCGCGACCCGCCGCGAACAGTTGTCGCGGGTGGACCTGGCTGCGGCGCTGTATGGCTTGCTCAATCACCGGCAGCGGGCGCAACTCAATGAACTGGCGCCGACCCATCTGCTGGCGCCGAGCGGCTCACGCATCCGCCTGCGTTACCTGCCCGGCGAGTCGCCGGTGCTGGCGGTTAAATTGCAGGAATTGTTCGGGCTGGCGGATACGCCGCGCATCGCCGGAGGCCGGATTCCGGTGACTTTGCACCTGCTGTCGCCGGCGCAGCGGCCCATTCAGGTGACTCAGGATTTGCGCGGCTTCTGGGAGCGCACCTATGCCGAGGTGAAAAAGGAATTGAAAGGCCGTTATCCAAAACATCCCTGGCCGGATGATCCCTGGACCGCGGTTCCCACTCGCCGGGCGCGGCCGCTCAAGGAATCTGCTCGGTGAACTGGCCCGGCATGAGGATGGTGATGCAGCCCGGCGTACCCAATGCGCAGGCCAGCACTGAGGTATTGTTCAAAGCAGGCATGTTGCCCAGCAGGACAGTCGGCGATCCGGGCATCCAGGGCGCGGGCGTGGCCGGTACGCATGGCACGGGCGTTGGCGTTCCCATCGCGGCGGCGGTCGCCGACACGAAGGCCGGGTTGGTCGGCGATATGCACATCCCAAAGGACGGGATATTAACTATCGGTTTATGATCCATGATGTTGGCCGCTGGCTGGTTGCCAGTCATCACCCGGTTTTGCGGGAGCACAATGAGGGTAGTGATTCCCGGCGGCACGGCAAACATGCACTTCAACGTGGCGCCATTACAGACATGCATGGGCATACGCATACCTCGCCAAAATCGATTTTAAGATCATCCATGTTATAGTTTATTAACGCCCGAATCGCCAGGAATTGAAACTGTGTATCCCGCTCTCAAACATCTGCACCTGACGACTGTCGTTCTGAGCTTCGCCCTGTTCGCCCTGCGCGGGGTCTGGATGTTGATCGATTCCCCTTGGCTGCAACGCCGCTGGGTGCGCATCGTCCCGCATGTCATCGACACCGTGTTGCTGGCCAGCGCCATCGGCCTGGCGCTGATTCTGGAGCAGTATCCGTTTGTCCATGACTGGTTGACCGCCAAAGTGCTGGGGCTCATCGCCTACATTATTCTCGGCGGCATCGCTCTCCGGTACGGACCGAACAAACCAATCCGGGCGCTCGCCTGGATCGCCGCGCTGGCGGTGTTTGGGTATATCGTCAGCGTCGCCCTGACTCACGCCCCGTTGGGTTTTCTGCTGTGGTGGCGATAGCTCAGCTCAGGGTTGGGCAGGCCGATAACGCTGAATGTATCTTTCGGCTAACCGCTGGCCTTCCACCCGTTGTTCAATGCTCAAACGAAGCGTGAGCTGATCCCGGTTGGCGCGAGCCTTGGCGTTGCCTCGCGCCGCCGCTGCTTCGTACCAGGCATAAGCGACCGCAGGATTCCGAGGCACGCCCTGTCCGTTTGCGTACAGCACACCCAGATTATTCTGCGCGGCGGCGTGGCCCTTTTCCGCCGCCCGTCGGTACCAATCAGCAGCTTGCATCTCGTCCTGGACAACGCCAAAGCCATTTTCATAGAGGACGGCGAGGTTGAATTGCGCTTCTTGCAAACCCTGAGTCGCGGCCTGCCGGTACCAGCGCACGGCCTCTGCGTAGTCTTGAGCGATGCCTATCCCATTGGCGTACAACACTGCAAGATTGTGCTGCGCCTGGGCATGTCCTTGCGCCGCCGCTCGCTGGTACCAACTGGCGGCCTGGACACGATCCTGCTCGACGCCCAGTCCCTGGTCGTACAGCACGCCCAGATTAAACTGTGCTTCTACCTGCCCCTTCTCGGCCAGTGGTCGCCATTCCAAAAATGCAGTCTGGTAGTCATCCCGGGCAAACGCGGCCATGCCCGACAGGTAGTCGGTCTGACCCGAAATCGATACCGTCACCAAACCCAGAAAAATGAGTGTCTTATGCAAATTTTTCATAAACCCACCGCAGAGACTTAGTGAAATAATCTTATCATAGTGAATGCAGATTGAAGCCTGGCTTGCGCAAAATACCGACAAAGACAATCGTTATTGAGACAAAAAAGCCGCACTTAATGCGGCGTTTTTATTACGGACTTGAACCATTATTTTAGCAACATATCCATCATGTTTTTCCGCGCCAGACGTTGAGCTTGATTGCAACCCTCCATCCCCCATTCGTTCAACGCCCGGTTGTCATCCAACATGCGATGGCCAACGAAACTCAGCACGGCGAACTGGCTGTCCGCAAATTCGTGCAGACTGTGCGGATCAGTGACTTTCAAGGCTACCCTGATCTGAGACGCCCCCAGATCAACATACGCCTTCCAGCTATCCAAACCCAGCGCAACCCCTTTTTCCAACTGTGAAATCACAAATTGGTTGAACTTCGTCAGTGATTCGGTCAGCGGCGCGCTCAATCCAATCGGCATCTTGTTCATAACGTGTTCCTCGATTTTGCATTCCGAAATGATCGACTCCTCAGGCTTATAGCAGAAATCATGCTGCATCGCAACATCAAAAACTCAGCAACCCGCCGCACGGAAACCCTGAAACCCGTGTGCTAAATGATATAATCCAATGACGACGGTTCGATAAACGATTTATGCCGTCGCCATGTACAGTTTTGCACCACTTCAGGGATAACCATCATGCATATCGGTATCACTATTACTGAATTTCTGATTGAAGAGCAACGACAAATCAAGGGCGCTTCAGGTGATTTCACCGGCTTGATCAACGACATCGTTATCGCTTGCAAAGCGATTTCCAGCGCAGTCCGCTACGGTAGCCTGATCGGCGTGCTAGGCACCGCCGATACTGAAAACATCCAGGGCGAGACGCAGAAAAAGCTGGACGTCATCGCTAACAACCTGTTCATCAGGCGCAACGAATGGGGTGGACACGTCGCCGCGCTGGCTTCCGAGGAAATGAACGACGTCTATCATTTGCCGATTCAGCATCCACGCGGCAAGTACCTGTTGGTTTTCGATCCGCTGGACGGCTCTTCCAATACTGACGTGAATGGCTCGGTAGGCACCATCTTCTCGATCCTGCGCCGCCCCGATGGCGCGACCGGCGAACCGACTGAGGACGACTTTCTGCAACCAGGCGTCCGGCAGGTTTGCGCCGGCTACGCACTCTACGGTCCCTCGACGATGATGGTGCTAACGACCGGCCAAGGGGTCCACGGTTTCACCCTGGATCAGCGCATCGGCGAATTCATCCTGACCAATCCCAATATGCGGATTCCCGAGGACACTCAGGAATTCGCCATCAACGCATCCACGATGCGGTTTTGGGATCCGCCCATGCGCCGCTATATCGACGAGTGCCTGGCCGGCAAGGAAGGCCCGCGCCGCAAGGATTTCAATATGCGCTGGGCCGGGGCGATGATCGCTGACGTACATCGGGTGCTGTGCCGTGGGGGGGTATTTCTCTATCCCATTGACCGAAATCTGCGTTTCAAAAATCAGGAAGGCAAGCTACGCTTGATGTACGAAGCCAACCCGATGAGTTTCATCGTCGAACAGGCCAACGGGGCGGCCAGTACTGGTACTCAACGGATTATGGAACTGCAACCCACGGGCCTCCACCAGCGCTGCGCTGTAATCATGGGCTCCAAGAACGAGGTCGAGCGCGTCATCTCCTACCATCTTGAAGCCCAATAACGCTCTAAGACGCCCCCCTCCTGCAGGAGGGGGGTTTGGGAATGAAGATGCGCCGCCAGGAGCCGCCATGGAATCAAGACCCGCCTCTCCAGATTCACTGACCAGCAAGCTGCAACGCATCAGTGACCTCGCCGAAAAGCTTGTTTATATCAAATGGAGCCAGGAATTTTTCGTGCTGTTGTTGCGGGCGGCGCAGGATATTCTGGCGCTGACCCGCGCCCAACCCGAACATCAACGCATCATGACGCTGGCCGAACGGCTCGAACAACAGATCAATGGTTGTCTGGAGAAAGGCGAGTTACCCCGGGGCGTAGACCGGGAGCGCCTGATGGCGGTGGTGGATGCGCTCTGCTACATGACGCCGCCGGGCAGCGAGCCGAGAACGCATCGCCCCATTGAAACGATTACAACTCCCCTGTTTAGCCAACAGACTCGTAGCGAACAATCGCTCTCGCCGACTAGTGGATTGACGAGCGCGCCATCGCTCTGGCTGGTAGCCCCGGAATCGGCGCACGATCTGGCGCGCAAACTCCAACAGCGAAGTGGATTCCAGACCCGGCTCTGCGCCAGCCTGGCTGAAATCCAGGCATTGCTGAAACAATCCGGGCTGGCGCCAGCGAATCAACCGGCGGCGTTGATCATCGATCTGGAGGACACCGCTGATCAGCAAGCTCTGCTTCAGCAGATCACTGATCTGCGCCCGTTGCTGACCCCGAATATTTCCCTGTTTTTCCTGGCTGATCGGGGCGATATCACCGCCCGGATCGAAGCGGTCAAGGCGGGCGGCGCGGGTTACTTCACTAAGCCTGTTGATATTCCGATGTTGCTGGATGCGCTGAACGACCGCGTGCTGAAACCGCTCAACCAGCGGATTCTGATCGTCGACGACCACTTGCCGACGGCCCGCGAAATCGCTCGCGGGTTGGAAAGTCGTGGCATGGTGACCCAGGTATTGGCTCAACCGCCGCAAATTTTGCCTGTGCTGCGTCATTTTCAGCCCAATCTGTTGATTCTGAGTCTTGACATGAAGGATATCAATGGCTTGGATTTGGCACAGGCGATTCAGCAGCACGAATTGTTCCGCGAACTGCCGTTAGTGCTGATATCCGCCCAAGCGGATATGGGCCAGCGTCTGGCCGCTACCGGTCTGAGCGGCGAGGCGCTGCTCAGCAAGCCGCCGAATCCGGAACGGTTGTTCGCCGCCGTCGCCCGACGATTGCGGCGGTGGCGCGGACTCCATCAGAAATTCAACCAGCTCAGCCATCGAGACACGGTGAGCGGTCTGTACAACCGCCCCTATTTCCTGGCCTATTTGGAGCGCGTGCTGGTCGCCACCGCCGTCAGCGCTCAGTCAGCAGCGATCATGCTGATTACGCTGGACAATCTGCGCGGACTGGAAAGCCAGGATGTGGCCGCCGCTGATGAGGTGATTGAACAGGCCGCCAAGCGGCTGCAATCCATCCTGGGGCCGGAAGTGATCGCCGCCCGGTTCAGCGACGCGGTGTTCACGGTCCTGCTGGGTTTTTCCAGCCATGAGGCGTTGCCCGCCGCCGCGCAGTTAGTGCAAACCAGCTTGGAAACTGATGCCTATCAATTAGCCAACGCCGATTTCCAGTTACGCACCAGCATTGGCATCAGTATCGCCAGCCCGGCCCTGCGCGAAGCGGCGGTGTTGATTCAGCAAGCAGATCTGGCCTGCGTTATGGCCCGGGAAGGCAAGGACGCCCGGATTCATGTCCATCATGCGCAAAGCGTGGAACAGGATACGACCAGCCCGCAACAGCGGCGATTGCTGGAAGAGATTCGTGAGGCGGTGCAACAACAGCGCATGAACCTGCTTTTTCAGCCCATCGTCAGCCTGCGCGGCGATACGACGGAACGCTACGAAGTGCTGTTGCGGATGCGCAACCGTGAAGGTTGGGAATTACTGCCGGAAACCGTGTTCAGCCTGGTCAAACGTCACCGCATCGGCATGGTGCTGGATCGCTGGGTGATCGCTCACTCCATCCGGGTGCTGCGCTCGCGGCAAATGCGCGGCCATTCCGTGGTGCTGTTCGTCAATCTCTCGCCCACCATCGTCCAGGATGAGGAGTTACTCAATTGGCTGGAGGGAGGGTTGCGCAAAACCGGGGTGCCCGCCGCTCGCCTGGTGTTTGAAGTGACGGAAACCACGGCTGAACTCTATCGGTCAATTTTCGAGCCATTCCTGCAACGGATCAAGGAATTGGGCTGCGGCATTTCAATAGATCACTTCAGTGGCCATGCGCGTTCACAGGCGCTCGCCCAGGCCCTTCGAGCGGATTACGTCAAGCTGGACGCCCGGTTTGCCCATAATCTGCTGAATGACAAGGATCGTCAGCAGGAACTCAGTGAATTGACGCGCACGCTGGGCGCCTCGGGCATCACGACGGTAGTCACCGGCATCGAGGACGCCATGACCTTGCCGGTGCTGTGGAGTTGCGGCATTGATTATGTGCAGGGCTTCTTCCTGCAACGGCCGCATACCGACATGAGCTACGACTTCGACCAGACGTTGATGTAGACGGCGATGCGGATTGATCCGGCAACTGGATGGCTGGACACAGCGCGACAAGCGCCGTCGCCGAACAGCGATATCCGGCCAGACGGGGTTGCGGTGGATTTGATTGTGATTCATGGCATCAGCTTGCCGCCCGGCGAATTTGGCGGCCCGTGGATCGACGCCCTGTTCACCAACACGCTCGATCCGGCGGCGCATCCGTATTTCCAGAATCTGACTGGCCTGTGCGTGTCGGCGCACCTGTTGATTCGTCGGGATGGCGAACTCGTACAGTATGTCCCCTTCCATCGCCGAGCCTGGCACGCCGGCGAATCGGTTTACGCTGAACGCCGCCGTTGCAACGATTTCAGCGTCGGCATTGAACTGGAAGGCGCGGATGATCTGCCCTACGACGACCGGCAATACACGGCGTTGGTGCGGGTTATTCGCACACTTTGGGCGGCTTATCCCGCCATCACTGCGGATCGGCTGACTGGTCATGCGGACATTGCGCCGGGGCGGAAGACCGATCCGGGCCCCGCTTTCGACTGGGCGCGGCTACACCGACTACTGGCGTTGTAACGCTCTACATCCCGGCAGGAACGCCCAACCCGAATTGACGGATGCGCTGAATTTCATCGCGCAATTTCGCCGCTTCCTCAAACTCCAGATCGCGGGCGCAGCGGTACATGGTCTGTTCCAATTGCTTGATCTTTTTCGCCAGCGCCGCCGGCGATTCACGGATGTAGGCGGCGGTCTCCTCAGCAACCTGCGCGTAAGATTCAGCGGGAATCGGCGCGCCGGGATAAGCGCCTTCCAGAATATCGGCAATGGCCTTCTGAATGCCGCGCGGGGTGACGCCATGGGTCTGGTTATAAGTCCACTGCTTGGCGCGGCGGCGGTCGGTTTCATCCAGCGCGCGACGTATGGAGCCGGTGATCTGATCAGCGTAGAGAATGGCTTTGCCGTGCAGATGGCGGGCGGCGCGGCCAATGGTCTGGATCAGTGAGCGGTCGGAGCGCAGGAAGCCTTCCTTGTCGGCGTCGAGAATCGCCACCAGCGACACTTCCGGCAGATCCAGCCCTTCCCGCAATAAGTTGATGCCAACCAGCACATCGAACTGGCCCAACCGCAAATCGCGGATGATCTCGACCCGCTCCACGGTGTCGATGTCGGCGTGCAGGTAGCGCACCTTGACCCCATTTTCGGCCAGATAACCGGTCAAGTCTTCGGCCATGCGCTTGGTCAGAGTCGTGACCAGCACCCGTTCCCGCAAGTTGACCCGCTCCCGGATTTCGCCCAGCAGGTCATCCACCTGATGCAAGGCCGGGCGGACTTCGACTTCGGGATCCACCAGCCCGGTCGGCCTGACCACCTGCTCCACGACCGCATCGCCGGAATGCTCCAGTTCATAGGGGCCGGGTGTGGCGGAAATGAACAGGGTTTGTCCACTGAGACGCTCGAATTCGTCAAAGCGCAAGGGCCGGTTATCCAGTGCGCAGGGCAGGCGGAAGCCGTAATTCACCAAGGTTTCCTTGCGGGAGCGGTCGCCTTTGTACATCGCGCCGAGTTGTGGCACGGTGACATGGCTTTCATCGATGAAGATCAGCGCGGCGGGCGGCAAGTAATCAAACAGGGTCGGCGGCGGCTCGCCGGGTTCGCGCCCAGACAGATAGCGGGAATAATTCTCGATGCCGCTGCAATAACCCAGTTCCTGCATCATCTCCAGATCAAATCGGGTGCGCTGTTCCAGCCGCTGCGCCTCCAGCAGTTTTCCGGCGGCGTGGAGTTCATTCAGGCGCTCCCGCAGCTCGTCCTTGATCCGCTCTATCGCCTGTAAAAGCTGTTCGCGGGGCGTGACGTAGTGGGTTTTGGGATAAACCGTATAGCGCGGCGTCTTGCGCAAAATGCGCCCGGTCAGCGGATCGAATAGAGCCAGCGATTCGATCTCATCATCGAACAGTTCCACCCGCAACGCTTCCTGATCCGATTCAGCGGGATGGATATCAATAATCTCGCCGCGCACCCGGAACGTCCCTCGCGCCAGTTCCAGGTCATTGCGGGTGTACTGCAAATCGGCCAGCCGCCGCAGGATGGCGCGCTGATCAACCTTTTCGCCGCGCACCAGGTGCAGAATCATTTTCATATACCAGTCGGGATCGCCCAGACCGTAGATCGCGGACACGGTGGCGACAATGATTGTATCGGGCCGCTCCAGAATGGCCTTGGTCGCCGACAGCCGCATTTGCTCGATGTGTTCGTTGATCGAGGCATCCTTCTCGATATAGGTGTCCGAGGAGGGCACATAGGCTTCGGGCTGGTAATAGTCATAA
>Ga0209573_1001348_pt1 | contig 39004 bp, 27 predicted proteins | sample TNRBio252014_DNA_FD_185870 | JGI IMG/M metagenome (GOLD analysis project Ga0209573, IMG submission 185870) | Wastewater treatment Type I Accumulibacter community from EBPR Bioreactor in Madison, WI, USA - TNR Reactor_6/25/2014_ DNA (SPAdes)... | ecosystem: Engineered > Bioreactor > EBPR >...
CAAGCCTCAAGCCTCGTTTTAAGCAGTTTTAAAACCAAGGGTTCCACCTTCCGATGTTTTAGCAGTAGTTTTTATGTATTGACACTCACGCTATTCTTCTTTTTTCTCTCAGGTTGCGACTTTTTTGGCTCCAATAAGCAAATAAAGGAACAAGTAGCGGATCTGGTTATTGCCCCTTTTCAAAACGCAAGCCTAAGCAAAACGGATAATTTTGATGCTTATGAAGCTGCCATCAATGGAGAATATACGTGTTTCGTTAGTCAATTAGCACCAGAAGGATCACCGTTTAAGTATCAATACCATCAAATTAAACTACTTTTTGCACCGCGTTTACTCGCTGAAATATCCGATTTAAAAATGGTTCAAGGGCTAAGGTATTCCTTGGATGAAGAGCTTAGCGGAGATACAAAACGATATGCAAGATGTCTTTTCCCAGAGTCAGAGAAATTATCCAGGCTGCTTCTCCAACACCTTCAATTTGACCCGACCCAGCCCCTGCCAGAGAATTTAATGATTGATGAAGCACCTTTATCATCACCACTGTCCAAAACGTCAAATCGGTTCAAAATGATTTGCGGAACAACCACAGTAACCGTAACCATACAAGGTACCACCTTCCCATCTTCAACTACGTTTAACTATGACGATTGCATCGAAATCCATATGGAATTCCTCATCCCTCCAGACTTGCCAGCAATACCCATTTGGGATTATGAACGATATGCAGGAGGTGGCGGTGGTGTAGGTGGCGGAGATACGGCTTCTGGAGGCGACTACCCTGATGATGAAATGGATATTGTGCCACCCGATTGTAATAATTTTAAAAATTTGGACCCAAGGCAAAAAGTTTATTGTAAAAGCCCCCTCCTTAATGAAAAACAAAAACAGATGATTAGAGATGAACTCGATAAAATATCAGCTGTGGGTGGGGTTTGTGCGAACTTAGCTGAACTTGGATATCGTTATTTAGACAATTTTAAAGCCTTTAGTGGGACTACTATGGAAGCTTATGACGTGGATTATCATCATAAGGATCTTCCTGCATTTGGATTTGCTCCCGCTTATGGAGATTATATTATGTTACTCGATGAATTGTTTGGTAAAACAGTTTTTTACCCGTCAACTAAAAACCCACCTGTGATGACCCTGAGATATGCATTAGTACATGAATTAGACCATTTATATGGTTACGTTCATCCTGACCGCGAGCGCTCTAATACTAAATTGACTTCACCAAATGCAGCCCATTGCTCACAAGACCTTAAACGGTTGAACTTATAGAAATGCGTCCGGATTCATTTGTGTAAATGTGCATACAAGCTCAAGGTATGATATACCATATGTAACTTTCTTGGGCTTGTATGCTTTAAACTTCAATGAAAAAAACTTAGAAAAATGATTTCCTCTCTCCGCCTCATGGTATTAACCGTATCTCTTGTCTTGCTTAGTTCCCTGCCCTTATTTGCCCAACCCATGTCGCTGGCGCAAGCAGATGAAATTTTTTTCCCCTTGATCTTTAAAGCCTACGTCAAATTCAAAAAACCAACTATCTTTGAACGTCTAAGAACCAAAGAACCGACTATAAAAACCTATATAGACCCTTTGATAAGAGATTCTTCTGCTTCCATTTTGTTGTCTGATAAGAGAGAAGAACTTATACAGAAAAATAAACTCCCTAAACAATCTCAATACAAATATAGCCGATGTTGCACGATTGAAAATTACATTTCTTTCTTGCCTAACAAGCCAGAAAACTTTGAAAGAATAAATTTTTACAATACCCATTGCAAGCCTTTAATGCCATTCAGAGTCATCACCATAGATGAGCTGAAGTATAATGTGAAAGATAAAAGCTGGGAAGCAACGATTTACGTTCCATATTCAATGGGTGCAAATTGGTACAAAGCTCGCCTTAAAAAAACATGGTGGGGGAAATGGAGGGCTAAAATTAAATGGGATTCCAGCATACAAATGTAACCTAAAGGTAATTACATGTACAGAAAGAAGTGTTTTTATTTGATATTAATACTCATACCTTTACGAGTAAATGCCCAGTGCGAGCACTTAAAACAAGGTACGCCGGAGCAAATTGCGACGGGATATGCCAAAATTGATGTGGAGATGGTACGTACCGTTCTTGCCGTTTTTTTGGAGGATGCCTACCCAATCAAAAACAGGCTCTCGTTTTGGAGGCCTCACGCAAGATTTGTAGATGCAAAACGTCTCATCAAGCCCGGATTAACGGATACACGCTCTGATCCAATTCCTGAACCGTGCTGGGAGGGCACCATTTTGGCAAATAAACGTGTTTCTCGTATGATTGCGCGAGAAGCCAAAAAAATGGGCGCTTGGCTTATTGACTCCAGAGATGAGCATTCTTCTGTTTTTAAGAAATATGCGCAAAAAAACAGAGAACGCCTCGAAAGAGTACTGCCTTATAAAAAGGGTTTCTATTTTTCCGTGATTCTTATTTCCCTCCCGCGTCCAGGTGGTGGATATGCCTTTGCGCTTGAAGGGGACGATATTGATGAAACAGCCCTTTATCCTGATCATTGGACCGTTAGGGTTGATGAGTCTACAGAAAATGGAAATTCAGTTTACGACCTTGTTCTTAAGCAGATGCCTGATGGGAAGTGGGAAGTAGAGAAGGTTCCCTTCGTGACAGGGATTCATATTTTAGCTACACCATTGCTTATCACCGATCTTCTGAAAAAATGATTTTTAGCATACGCTAAGTTTTAACCAGAAAAGGAGGTTCAGAACCTGCCACTTTGACGCATTAAGACAACTTACGCGACCCCACCGAAAATGCAGAATGGGCGGCTGCTAATCCGTTCCAATCCTATCAAAAGATGAAAGGCGCTGAAAGGCGCTTTTTTTTTGCGGAGCACTTGACAAAGACTTTAAAAATCACTATTAATTAGAAATGATGACCACCTTACGTTTCGCCGCACTTTGCGGTTTGTGCCTTCTTGGTTTGCCCGCTCCTGTACTTGCCCAACCCATGTCGCTGGCGCAAGCAGATGAAATTTTTTTCCCCTTGATCTTTAAAGCCTACGTCAAATTCAAAAAACCAACTATCTTTGAACGTCTAAGAACCAAAGAACCGACTATAAAAATCTATATAGACCCTTTGATAAGAGATTCTTCTGCTTCCATTTTGTTGTCTGATAAGAGAGAAGAACTTATACAGAAAAATAAACTCCCTAAACAATCTCAATACAAATATAGCCGATGTTGCACGATTGAAAATTACATTTCTTTCTTGCCTAACAAGCCAGAAAACTTTGAAAGAATAAATTTTTACAATACCCATTGCAAGCCTTTAATGCCTTTCAGAGTCATCACCATAGATGAGCTGAAGTATAATGTGAAAGATAAAAGCTGGGAAGCAACGATTTACGTTCCATTTTCAATGGGTGAAAATTGGTACAAAGCTCGTCTTAAAAAAACATGGTGGGGGAAATGGAGGGCTATAATTAAATGGGATTCCAGCATCCAAATGTAACCTAAAGGTAATTGACTTGTTTTATTCAAATCATACCAAATATTGATCCAGCCTTTAACTTGTAACCATTTAATACCCATTAGGGAAAACTACTGTTTATAAGTTGATCATTCTAAACCTATTAGGTGTTTGATCATCAACCTTTCAACACCTAAAAGGTGTGAAAGCGTTTAGAGAAAACAGTCATTTAATTCCTAATTGGTATAACATTAACGCCGTTCTTTAGGGCAGTGGTGCAAGCACGCAAACCCAAAAAGGGTTTCGCCCTGCATGAAAGACACGCTATAAATCCGGTGAAAAACCCGGAACCAACTGCCGGATATGGGTATCGGATAGTGCATCTGGAATCCCACCTCCTAAGCGGTCGTATTTTTTGGCAATGGCATCCACCTTGTCTCGACAGGTTTGGACGGCACGCACCAAGTCTGCGTATTCTGTCTGGAACTCGTTTCGGGTACGTTTTTCGCGGGCATTATACCGGACGGCATGGGTGGCTGCGCGTACCCGTAGGTCAATCAAGGATTCGATCAACTTGTCGCTATCGGTGGTGAACTGTGTTGGGTTGGGGAAAATGGTGGTACGTTCCAAACTGGCCAAGAGCGCAGTAAGCCCCCCACCAACAGCAGAACCCCAAATTTGTGGTGTGCCTTTTGTCGCCGCCCCCATGATGGCTGTTCCTGCGCTGATGACGGCGGTCAAGACGGCGCGTCGGTTTTTGGATCGCTCCGCCTTACTGGCACGTTGACTTAGGACTTGTTGCAAATCTTGAATCCGGTCTATTTCCCGTGCCGAGTTCTCCAAGACATCTCGGTATTGATTGTACAAGGAGGTATGATCTGGCGCATCTAATACCTCTAATTCTACGGGCAAATCTGCACGTTTCCCATTCCGATCTACCACAAACAAGGTAAATTTGACGGTTTGTTTTTTGATGGGTGCATCAGAGGAAATAAACGTGAAGGGTGGCGTCCAGGTAAAGATATAGACATTGCCTTCCTGTATAAGCTGGTAGCCTTCCGGCGGGTTGCCCTCCACGCCCATCGGCGCAAGGTCGTCTAAGCCATCGGGATCATAGACTTGTGCCCGCAAGACAAATTGCTCGGCCTCGCGGACTTCACGTTTGCCGGAAAGCTGTGTAATGGCTGGTGGCAGTCCAGCATCGTATTTAGACAACGTCAAGGTTTGGATAATTTCCGCCTCCCCGTCTGAGAGTTTAAAGGAAATACTGGCAGGTAGCCTGTCGTATTGTGTTGGGGTTGCAGCCCACTGAAAAACCCCACGAGGGGACAAAGAAGCTCCAGAAGGCAACGGGCCGGATTGCTCGAACCGTAAGACATCATTGTCTTCATCGGTGGCTACAACCTCGTGGGTGATGCGCACATTGGGTTGTATGGTTGCATACAGCGAGGTTGGGTCTAATTTGGGTACGCGGTTCACTTGCCGTATCGTAAAAACTGTTTTTTTGTTCGCCTTTACCCCGTTGGCGTCCCTTACGGAAAAGAACACCTCGAATGAGCGAGTACGGTTTTGTGGGGTCGCCACCTCGAAGCCGGGTGTCCATTTAAATAGGTTATCGGTAAGAGAACTGCCTATGGGTAGGGGTGTTACGGCTTCGAACACATAAGGCTCGCGTCCACCAGAAGCTTCTAACAAGAGCCGAAGTGGTTCCCCTTCATTAACAACGATCGGGTCTTGTGGAACCACCAAGTTGAGGGGGATTTTTAGCAAGGTATCTGGAAGCGGACGAAAAAAAGGGAACGTGTCTGCTTGTGCATTAACGGTTACCGAAAACTGCCACCCAAGCCAGAACATCAGGCATAAAAAACGTACTTTCATGCGAAAAAAGAAAACATTGGACAATAACGATGATCAAATAACGATCGAGATTTGGTGGTGGTATTTGGGCGCAAATAAAGTACAAATTTTGTACCATGATTTCAAGAAAGGTCACGTTTGGGCTACCAACGCCACAAAACACCTAAAGAAATATGGGGAAAAAGGCGTGTTGTGCCATGACGAGCGGCGTACCGTATATCTGCTTGGTCTGGAAGTGTCTGGTGAAGTCGTTGTCGGATGTTTTGGAATTGCAACCAGCCTTCAGCGCGTATGGACGAGCCTTTCCCGATCGGGTAAACAAGGGCAGAAGTAGGCCCCAACTGCCGGACTACCTCCCAACCAGAGCCGGATAATGCTCCACGAACGGGTTTCCCATCCTTACCCACAAGAGGAGCGCCGTTTTCGTCCCAGCGGTTATAAAACAAGGTGGTATTCCGGTTAAAATCTTGCCGTAGGAAAAGCCGAACACCCATCTCTGCCGTCCATGTGGTTCCGACGCGGTATCGTGCCCATCCGCTATACGTCCGAACGGTGTCAAAGGGAATCTCTGCGAAATTTGCCCACAAGAGGCGTCCTAATCGGAGGTCGCTAAAGTCGGCGGTGAAGGTCAAGAGGCTTTCATCGGGCCAACGATGCTCGAACGTTGTGTCGTAGCGCAATTCGCGGGCAGACTGGTCGTTTTTTAGGCGTCCCGCCAGTTCAAAATCGTCCACGGTATAGGTAGCTCGGACTTCGGGCGTGAATAAAAATCGGGTTTGGGTGGTCGGTTGCCACCGGACGGAGGGCCGCCATCGGATGGAGCGTTGGATGTTATTCTCTATGGAGCGCTCGGCTTTTAGGTAAACGGTATGATAAAACGTCCCCAACAGCTGAAATTGTGCCGATAGTGATGGGGAAACGTGCCAAACAAGCCGGATTTCCCCATTATGGAAGACCTCGTCTCGGTCGTCGGGATTGGTGGTTGGGGTATCGTGTCGCAAAATACTGGATACCACATTTGCTTGGAGTTGCAGGCTTTTAGACACGGGGAACAACACTTGGCTGTTTAGGGCAAACGTTCCACGTTCAAAGTCTGTTTTTCGGAGTTGTTCCCCCCACGAAGCCGGAAGGTTAAATCCGGCGGCCAATCTGCGGGCTTCGGTCTCGGCACCCCATTGGGCTGCAAGCCGTAGGCGGGTGTTTCCTTGTGTGTACAAAAGTCCGGCCTCGCCGTTTAAACGTTGACGGTTGAGGTTGGTATTCGGTAGAAGTGCGTCGTTGGGATATTGTAAGGTGCGAATCCTTCGGTTATTCGCTGCAAAATCGGCAGATCCAACCAAGGAAAGGTTTTTGGAAAGTGGGGTTTGGATGTTCAAACCCGCCTCTAAAGTATCGCTCAAAATGGCCTCAATTACTTCGCCACGTTTTTCGGGTGTTGGATTTGCAAAAATGGCCTCTTGGTAGGTGTCTCGTCGTAGGGTGGCAAATTTGGCCCGAACTTGTATGTTTTGTACCCCTTTGTTGCGGCTAAAACCAGTTCTTACGTAAACCCCGTGGTTTTGCCTCGGGTGTATCCGCTGATAATCCCCCTCTCCTAAAACGTCAACACGGTATCCTTCATCTAACACCGGACTTACACCGAACCTAAAGCCAAGCGCAGGGCCATGATCTAAGCGCAACGTTTGGTTTCCTTGCAAATCCACTACACCTTTCCGCCGATCCCACGCAAATCCGGCCAATGGCGCAATGCGAAAAGCCGCATTTTTTTGGTACTGCACACCCGCTAAAACCTCCTGAGACCAAACCTTGTTTTGGCTAAAAAAAGCCGTCCGGTTGATCAGTAGGGCTTCAAGGTGTGGCTTTATCGTGCGGTTAAGCTGGAAATACGTCAGGTTTTCGTCACGCCAAGTGGTGGTATTCCCTAAAACCAATGCCTCGGATGCGAAGCGATTGCGCAAGAAAATACTTCCTTTGGGAATGGTTTGGTTCAGGTTTAAGTCTGCTTGCCAGCGGTATCGGTTGGTGGCATACCCGAAGCGTGTTTCCACTTGGCCATATGCGGCAACAACGGAGCAACACCACAAAACACCGATAAAACGGGCCTGCCAAATCATGTGCTGTTCCTATTTTGATAAGCCCGAACGAGCCACCAAACCGCCACCCCTGCAACTGCCCCCAATCCGTCTGCTATGGCATCCGCCCATTCAAAAGCCCGTTTAGAAGGGATGAGATAGGGCAAAATATCCTCTTGGTAAAATTCGATGGCTAACCCAAAAACCAAACCAAGTGCCATCACCAGCACAGGAGAAAGCGGAAATGAGGCCATTAGCAGATACGCCCAAACCAAAAAAATGCTAAAGTGCAGGAATTTATCCGCCGTAAAGATGGCCATATCTGGTATGGTATTGCCCGGTACCGAGCATCCCAGAACGATAAAAATGGTCCACAAATAAAATAATTGTTTTTTCAAGTACTTGGTGTTTGAAGTTCATACAAAACACGGGGCAACTCTTCTAAGAGGTCGGAAGCAATCATGCCCGCCATTGTATTACGTTTAATATATCTGTCTGAGGCTTTACCTGCTAAGAAGTAGCCACAAACAGCGGCCTCGAAAGGCGTAAGCCCTTGTGCCAACAAGCCTGCCACACAGCCCGCCAACACATCGCCAGTTCCAGCGGAGGCCGCCGCCGGATTGCCGGTGGGATTAATAGAGACACGGCCATCTGGTGCGGCCACCAATCCGGGAAAACCTTTTAGTAAGATCACGCAGTTCCATTCTTTGGCGTACTTACGAACAAGCGTAAATCGCTCGGTTTCGTCCAGATCGGGCCGGCCGGTGAGCGTTTTAAACTCGCCCCAATGCGGCGTTAATACCCACTTCCCATGTGCATGTTTCGTTATTAGGTTTGGGTTCTCTGCCAATGCGATGAGGGCATCGGCATCAATCACCATCGGGTCTTGATATTGGGTGAGCCAATACCGCACAAACTGTTTGGTGGAGGCTGTCCGCCCTAATCCTGGCCCCACAAGCATGGCACGTGCTTTTTCCAAGCGGCTATGTACCACGTCTAAACCTGCTGCATCCAAGCCGCCATCTTGTGCTTCGGGCAGTGCCAAGGTCAATGCGGTTGTGAACTTTCGGGCCAAAATGGCTTGAGAAGCCGCCGAAGTTGCACAAATGACGCCACCAGCGCCCACCCGCTCGGCAGCCCAAGTACAGAGCGTGGCCGCTCCGGTCATTTCGGGAGACCCCGCCAAGGTCATCAGGTACCCAATACGGTACTTATGATCCAAGTGGGAACGAGTCGGCAGTAAACGGTAAACCCATTGATCGGTTGGTAGCCAAGCACTGTCTTCATTGTTGGCTTGTTCGCGCAAGATGTGGTTTGGGATGCCCATTTCTACTACTTCCATCTTTCCGGCATAGGTGCGCCCGTCTCCAAGCCAAAGCCCCGTTTTATGCGCGGCTATGGTGAATGTTTTGGTTGCTCGGATCGCAATGCCTTTGGCAGTACCCGTCGTGGCGTCTAAGCCACTGGGCACGTCCACCGAGACGATAGGTTCTTGCTGTTGGTTGAGCCACTTGATAACCTCGGTGTAAGGCTCTCGTACTTCCGCGTTCAGTCCGGTTCCGAGCAGGGCATCTACCCAAAGATCTGGTTTTGGGAGGCCAAACAAGAGTTCTATCCCCGGATAATACCAGAAATGCAAAGGGGCATCGCGATCCTTTTGTTGGATTTCGGCAAGGAGCAAAAGGTTTTGGCGGACTTCGGCGCTGGCTTCTTCCAACTTCCCGACAAAAATCACCCGTGTCCGAATGCCATGCGCCACAAGGTTGCGAGCGATTACCAAGCCGTCCCCGCCATTGTTGCCTTTTCCGCAAAGTATGTTAACTTGTTTGGGTTGGAATTGCGCGATTATTCGGCTCGTGATTGCCCGTCCGGCAGATTCCATAAGGGTAAAACCGGTTATACCAAATTCATTGATGGTTGCCACGTCTGCGGCTTGCATGGCCACCGAAGAGAGAATGGGGATCATGTGTGCTCAGATTTGTAAGGTGAAGGTATCGCCGCTAAAATAGCGCGATTGCGCCTTTAAAACCGAACAAAAATGCAAAAAGCGTACAAGAAAGACTTTTTTTTCTACGGCACATTTGCTTGGACGATGCCTGTTTCTCAAATTGAGTGTGACACCACATATTGAGCCAGCCTCTAACTTGTAACCATTTACCATGTGTTTTGGGTTAATCAAATCAAGCCTGCCGGCGGCCTTTTTTGTACGGCCAAAACAAGCAAGGCGGCTGAGCTATTAGGCGGATTTTTCTAAGCGTTGCCTTGCCATTATTGAACAACACATCTTGCTATAAGATAGAGGCCATTTCAATAAGGTAAAGGCTAAATTGATCAAAAAGTGCCCATTCATTTTTGGTAAGTGTTGGTTGTTTATGATTTAATAATTGGCTATTTGTGCAAATTGTTAAAATACAAATGCCTAAACAAAACGATAAATGGCCAGTAATTTACATGGCGTATTTATCCTAAAATCAGCTCAATGTCCGATACGCAATCTGTCCCATCCGAGCAATGCAAAGCATCGTTACCCGCCCAAAGAAAACACTGCTTGTAATCCCTAATTTTGTGGAGAACGCAACCCTGACTTTTCATTTAATCACCTCTTGGTAGTACGTCGCCCCATAGCCCTACGACTTTCTGCAAAAACCTACACGCTTGTGTGGAGTAGATGATCACTTTTTCCGTCCTTTTCGGCGTAGGTTCATAGCGGATACGATATCCGCGGTAAGGCACACGCTTCATTCATATTCTTCATCACATCAAAAACACAAAAACCATGAAACACATTTTAAGAACACCTCTTTTGTTTGGGCTAAGTCTCGTTCTTTTGTTTTCTGCTTTTACGGGCAATTCCGAAACACGTCCGGAGGCCGCATCAGTTGTTTCGGACACACGCGCACAGAAATTTGCATCCGTCGTTTTCTTTTACTTCGGCGACAGCAAATTCACCTCATTAGGTCAGGAAACGGTACAGTTGAAACACGCTATGGAAGGCTACGACCGTGTGGTTTTGCTGAAACACGACAATGTTAGTTCCTTCTGGGATCTTTCTGAAAAAGACGAGAAATTGGCCGATGTTAAAAAAACACCCACTGAAACCCATTTAAAAGACCAATTAAAAGACCTTGCAGAAAAAGGCTATATCATTGATCTTTGGATTTTCTCGCATGGTTCTACAAGTGGGTTCCGCGCAAGCACGGGAACGTATGGCAGCAACTCCACCTTCTCTACCTCGGATATTACAGGGCTTCCATCTTTTGCTGGACGTTCTAATTTGCCCATCCGCATGGTATTTACCGTGGCTTGTTATGGCAATACATGGGCGGATGAATGGCAGTCCATCGGAGCCAAAACGGTGGTTGCACCACGCTACGTAAACTTCTATCCCAACCAATTCGAGAAGTTTGCAAAAGAATGGAACGATAACGAGACTGCAAAAACGGCGCGTGACGAAGCCGATACCGCGCTATCCCGTACCGCCAGCCAAGCGTACATCTTGGCGGATGCAGCAGCGAGTAAAAATGAATGGGGTGGCTGCCCATTCGGCAAGACGGTCTTAGGAGACCATGAGTGTGCGAAAGAGTATTTCACCGATCAATGGATTGCAAACAGTGAGTGGCAAAATGGGCAATCCGGAAAAGACAACATGAACCATTCATCCACATATCTAATTAAAGGTAATGGTAATATGAAAAAGAACCAAGTCCCCACTTGGTAATCCATGTATGACCTTTGGATTCTTTGGCCAATCTTTTGTACTTTGGGCGTTCTGTAGAGGAGCGCCTTTTTTGTTCCAGCTTCTGCTTAGCTGTTGATGTGTGTAGAGACCGCTTTTGATAAGCCCTGAAAACAAAAACACTCGGTCTAAATGTAGAACTGTCCGATGGCTGCTCTATTAATCAACCTGAAACCGAACGACACCCGCAAACGTCTTGCTTGTGTTACTTTTTTCTACAATCCCACAAAAACCTTTATGAACCGTTTAAAACTTCTCTTAGTAGCCGTCTTGGTGCTGACATCTGCCTCGGCGGTGTTTGCACAGAACAGAGGCAAGAACAAGCCCGGCGATCAGGTTCGGGTGAATATTCCGAAAGAAAACTTGCCCAAACCGGGTAACAAAACGCCTTCTGTAACCCAAAGCCCTGCATTGGTGAAGAAATACCAAGGCTATATCACGCCCGAAATATTAGCCTCGCACCTCTATTTCTATGCCTCCGACTTCTTCCAAGGCCGCGAGACCACGGCTCCCGGGCAGCGCATGGCGGCGGCTTGGTTGGCATCACAGTATCAGCGTATGGGCATTCCACCAAAAGGAACCAGTGGCGTGACCGATGCCCGCGACCCACGTGCCTATTTCCAGCCCTTTAAGCTCAACGAAGAAAAGCTAAAATCGTTTGAGTTAAGCGGAAGTATCGGCGGGAAAGATTTAAAAGCACAATACAGCGCCACCGGGCCGGATGGCAACTTGTTCCTCCAGATGGGATCCGCCATGGAAGCCGAGGGTGGAATTGTATTTGCTGGTTATGGCATCAAAGAAGAGGGTAAATATGATGATTATGCGGCCCTCAAATCGGCCAATATTTCTTGGGCTGGTAAGTGGCTCATGATCTTTGACAAAGAGCCGATGAAAGACGGGAAGAGCTTGCTCTCTACCGACGGAAAAACCACCAAATGGAGTAATCAATGGTGGAGCAAGATGACGCCGGCATTCTCCGGAGGCCAGCCGCTTGGTTTCCTCATCGTCTCGGATCGGGCTGAATTTGGGGCTTATGTACAACAACAAGCCAGTGCATTGGGCAGCAAGGTGGGGCAGCTTCGTTTACCTGTTGAAGGTCAAACTGGTGGTGGACGAAGAATACCGCCATTTGCACATATTTCTACGGCTCTTGCGAATCAATTATTGGCTTCGTCTGGCAAAACAGCCGAGGGCCTCCGTGCCGAGATAGACGGTTCGCTAAAACCAGTTGTGTTTGAACTGACCAACGCAAACCTAAAAGGCAAGGTGGAAAACCAAACCCGATTGGCCGAAACCGAAAATGTGGTAGCCATGATTGAGGGCACAGACCTGAAAGATGAATATGTGGTGGTCTCCAGCCACTTAGACCACGTAGGATGGGATCCAACCAAAGAAGGCGACAATATCTATAATGGTGCAGATGATGATGGATCGGGAACCGTTACCACGATTGCCATTGCAGAGGCATTTGCTCGTGCCGCCGCAGACGGGTATCGCCCCCGTCGGTCTATTATTTTCCTGAATGTCTCTGGAGAAGAAAAAGGTCTTTTTGGATCGGAGTATTTTGCGGATAAGGAACCAGCGGTTCCCCTTAACAAAATTGTGACCAATCTAAACATAGACATGGTAGGACGCTTTGACCCAACCCACCCGGTGAAGGACGAAAAAAACTATGTCTATATTATTGGCTCTAAACTCATCTCGCAGGAATTACACGACCTGAATGCCCAAGTGAATAAACTTACCGGAACCAATTTGGTGCTTTCAGAGCGGTTTAACGACAAAAACGATCCAAACCAATTTTATCGCCGCTCTGACCATTGGAATTTTGGCAAGCACAATATACCCTTCATCTTCTTTTTCACAGGAACACATGAAGACTATCACGGCTTGGAAGATGAGGCGGAAAAAATTGAATACAAACGCATGGCCGATATCGGACGCATGATTTTTGCAACTACTTGGCAAGTTGCCAATCAAGATGCACGTCCGGCAGTCTCCGGAACAGGCTTTAATTGATCTGCCACGTTTGCTGAATTTAATGGGGTTGTTGGGAAACTGACAACCCCGTTTTTATTCCCTCGGCCCATGCCAATTTATGATCACAGACCTAACCATTGGAGAACGGCCTTCATGAGCAGGTTCCGAGCATATTCATCTGTGATGACCTCGAATGGGAAGCCCAAGAGCACTGTTCTACCTTTTTCACCGATTCCCGCACTGATGTTGTTTTCACTATACCGAAGGAGTGTTTTTCCGGAAGGCGTTGCCGGTTCAATGCCATCGGGGGCTTCTGCGGCATATATTTTAGCATTTCTCCTGGTCTCGAAGCGAAGTTGCGTACCACTTGGCAAGAACGAGGCCTCTGTACTGTGTACTTGGCCGGTGGTAGCAGCATGATCGGTGCGCCATGTCATTCTTAGGGTGTTCTTAGCAAATGCAAAGTCTGGGTGTGTACTGGATTTCCCTTTTACCAAATCCGTCCCAATGTATGCGCCAGACGCAAATATTTTTCCGCCTTGCGCTAAGTAAGCAGTTAGGCTTGTTTGGAGGGGTTCTGGAAATGCTTTATACATGGGTGGTATGGGTGGGTTTGTACCATTTGGTTTTGGCCAAGGGGTTTCTTTTTCTTCCCCCAACAATAAGTCTGCGGCTTTGTATCCCAGAAGGAGCGCGGCATCGTCCATTACGGCTTCATCGCTTGCGGAGTCAAAAGCATAACCCGCCGCGAGCAGTGCTTTTCCGTGTAGCCTCGTAAAATCCTTTGTATTTCCGGCTATTGGTTTCCCTTCATAGTTTGCATGGCTTGCTCCGTGCCCGGGTGCATCATCATCGCTCCATGCGGAAGCTGTTTCAAAATTGTATTGATCTCCCGTAAAACCATACGTTATGCCATCCGGAACCCCTTCGTCTTCCCAATGTGCAAAGCCAGAGAATTTTCCTTCATTGAAGATATGTGGCGGCGAAACCCGATCAAAAGTATTGACCACCACAACCGTTGGATTGGTATTTTGCACCCGCCCAACCGCCAGTACCTCTGTTGGGAAACCTTCTCCGCCTTGATTCACACCCGCCACTTTAAAGGCATAGACCATATTCGCCTCCAAGTTTTTGGTACGAAATTGGGTTCCCGACACCAAGGTTCCATTGTCCCAACCTCCATCACCTTTCCGCATATATACCCTGTATTGGTCTGGAAGTGCGGTACTTTCCAATGGATCGGCCACTGGCTGCCAAGAAAGTAGGGCATTTTCGCCTTCTAATTTCACCCGAAAATGGGAAGGTGGTAGCGGTTGTACCACCGGATCGTAACCGTATTGACCTGCCAAGAACCGCAATATGGCCTTATAGATCGCACGGCTTGCATCAAAGCGGTAACGCGGGTCTTGTGCAAATTTCTGATCCTGAAAGTTTTGATGAGAAAGCAACTCTAAGAGTGCCGCTGGCACATTGGGTCTGAAAGCCTCCGAATAGTCTTTGTCCCATATTTCACGACGAGTCCAAACAGAGTCGTAGCGGGTGCGTAGGTCTGCGGTTAATTGCGTTTGTAGAATGTCTGCAAAGTCGCGGTTTGCAAAACGAGATTGCCCATCCGGAAAAATGGTGGAGCCGCCGGATGTTTTACTGGAATAAATGAGTAACGTACCAATAACATTGGCGTTGGTGGTCAATCCGGCATCTGTATGAAAGGCCAACGAAAGGTCTATCGGAATTCCCAGACCTTTTGCGCTCCTGTTTTTATTTGGCCCAAATGGTGCGCCACGCAAATAATTGACCCATTCGCCTCGGCTCTGGAAGTCGTCTCGGTAGTCATCATCCTTTGGTGGCGAAACATTATACACCAAAGAATCCGGCATCCCAGCATATTGTAACCAATACCGAGCGCCTTCTACATATTTTGGTCTTCCGCTTGTGGTTCCATTCCGCAAAGCAAGACCCATTCCACCACCCAAACGGACGGCATCTGCCGTAACCAATTGACCGCTTTCGTTGCTTTGGTTCGTAAGGCTGATGCGTCCCTGCTTTCCTGCATCAAATTGGAACGTTCCTAAATAAACCCATGTCCCACCTCCAATTTTTTGGTTCACGAGGAAGTCCGTTTTTCCCCCAGCATGTTCTACGGTATAATGGGCATCCTCTATGCTTTGCGGTAACGATTGATACGCCACATAAACCGCATACATTCCAGATTCAGGGACATTTGGTGTCCAGATTGCCTGTGCGGTGGCTTCTCTTGCGGTTGTTGCTGTCCGGTAAGTCCCGAATTGGAATGGATTTACGCCTTCTGGATAGGGAGGCTGCCCCATTGCAAATCCCACGCCGCCATTGCTCCATCTACCTCGTTCTTTATAGGCCGATTTATTGTTCGCCGCATTAGGCCAGTTGCCATCATTATCCGTCACCACCTCGTTTGGGTTGGGGTCTCTTTCCCTTGGCAAGAACACATGAGCGCCTGCATTTTCCAACATGGGCACGATATAAGGCAAGACAAATTGTAACGGCAAAAGGTCTTCCACGGTTAAAAAACTTCTTGCACGCTGCCATTCCCAGCGGTTTAATTTTTGCTCGTAATACCAACCATGACTGTGCCATAGCGCAATATTGCGATTAAACAAACCTTGTTCTGGTTGGCGTATGCTACTGGTATTCTGTACAATGGGCCTGCCTCGAAGGTCATTTTTTGGTAGTCTTGAGGCATCTTTAGGGGTTTGACTTCTATAAATATTCGGAATTAACGCCTGCAAAGGTTGTCCTAAAACGGTTATCTGGACGTCATATTCTGGATAAATTGGGGTTAAAACCGTTTTGAATGCGCTATAAATTCGCTCCACCTGCTCTTCTCGGTAGGGAACATATCCCATGCCATCATTCATTTTTAGCTCTACGATCTTCCTTTCTTCATCCACCATTAAGGAATCCAACTTCCATACTGCCGCTCGTTTGGCCAACTGCGGCATGGACATGAGCACGGTCAGTTTGCTTTGAATGCCTTCTTTCGCTAATTGGAAGTTGGATTTGGGTGTTTCCTTTTCTTGTGGTGATATGGTAGCGATAGGGCTGGTTTCTGGCGGTAGGGTGGGCTGATTTTTAGACCCCGAACAAGCTGTAAGCCATAAACACAAAAGAAAAACAGACGTTCTTTGGAAGGTGTTTTTGTTTTTTTGCGCACTCTTGTTCAGGAAGGGAATCGTTATTTGCTTGATCTGTTCCATATAAAGGCTAAGGAGGTTTTGGGGTACGTGAACAACATCAAAATACTTCATTTTCGCCTATTATCCTTTATGTACGTCCAAGAATTGTCTTCAGTTTTGAAGCAAGTCTTCAGAATTTATACAACCAGCAAAGGATGTACTCAGCGGTGAGAAAATCCGGTATTTTTCCAAGAGTGCATAAAAAGGGATGTCGTAGGAACCCGCGAATGTTTACAAACGCATAGCACCACAAGGCCAACTTCGCCATAACTCCTTCAATCTTTCAAACGTAACTGCCTAAAATTCCACGTTGAATTAATTCATGAGCCATCATAGTACCGAGCCAATGTTGTAATTTTCAAAACCCTGCCCCTCATTAAATTTCGTTCAACCATTTAACGTTCCGACGACGTATTCCACGAAATCGGGATGTATAAAGCCCCCTCCTATGCCCAAGATCAAGAAAATCCTCATTGCCAACCGTGGCGAAATCGCTTGTCGGGTTATTCGTACTTGTCGGGAACTGGGAATAAAATCCGTCGCTGTGTATAGCGAGCCAGACCGAACCGCCCTCCATGTCCAAATGGCCGACGAAGCCTATCTCATCGGCCCAGCGCCCTCCAACCAGTCTTATCTGGTCATGGATAAGATTTTAGAAGTGGCGCAAATATCTGGTGCAGATGCCATCCATCCGGGTTATGGCTTCCTTTCCGAAAATGCCACTTTTGCCCGGCGTTGTGCCGAAGAAGGCATCATTTTCATCGGCCCACCGACCGGAGCCATCGAGGCAATGGGAGACAAAGTAACCTCTCGGTTGTTGATGAAGGAGGCCAATGTGCCTATGGCTCCAGGAACCACGGATTCTATTGACGACGTAGAAGAAGCAAAACAGATCGCGGTTTCCATAGGATTCCCTGTCTTGGTGAAAGCCTCTGCGGGTGGTGGTGGAAAAGGGATGCGGATCGTTCACAAGGTGGAGGATTTTGAAAATGCCATGCAGTCTGCACAATCCGAGGCATTGTCTGCCTTTGGTGATGGACGTGTTTATGTGGAAAAATACATCGTAGAGCCGCGACACATCGAGTTTCAGGTATTGGCAGACCAGCATGGAAATGTGGTTCACCTCTTCGAGCGGGAGTGCTCCATCCAACGACGTCACCAAAAAGTGGTCGAAGAAGCGCCCTCCTCCATCCTCACACCTAAGATGCGGGCAGAAATGGGCGAAGCGGCCATCAAAACCGCCAAAGCCTGTGGTTATGTAGGCACAGGAACTGTAGAGTTCTTGGTGGATAAAAACCGCAATTTCTACTTTATGGAAATGAATACCCGTCTTCAGGTAGAACATCCCGTCTCCGAGATGATCACCGGAATAGATTTGGTGGCCGAGCAAATTCGGGTTGCCGAAGGCGAAGCATTGGGTTACACGCAAGAAGACCTACACATCAACGGTCATGCCATAGAGTGCCGCGTCTATGCGGAGGATCCCACCAACAACTTCTTGCCAGATCCCGGCCACTTGGAGCGCCACCAACCGCCAAGTGGGCCAAACGTGCGGGTGGATGCGGGTATCGCAGAAGGTATGGAGGTACAAATCTACTACGACCCGATGATCTCAAAACTCTGTACATGGGGCAAAACCCGCGCCGCTGCCATCCGTGCCATGCGCCGCGCCCTTCGTGAGTATGAGATTGTGGGAGTGCAAACCACCATTCCGTTCTGTCAGTTTGTGATGCAGCACGATGCTTTCACATCTGGCAACTTTGATACACACTTTGTACCGCTTTACTTTACTCCAGATGTTCTTGCATTAGATGATGCCGGAATGGACGAGGCCGCCGCAGTTGCCGCCGTACTTATGCGGAGTGGTGGCATGGCTGTTGCTGGAAAAGAAAGTGCCAAAACCGCTACCACAACCAGTACGGCAGGTGCGTCTATTTTTATAGATGCCTTCGTATCGCCGTGGGGCCTAAGACGCAAGCAATAATACCCATTAGGGAAAATTACTGTTTATAGGTTACTCGTTTTCAACCTTTTAGGTGCAGACATGAGTAAAGCGAACTGCCGCAGTAGCCTCAACGTTTCAACACCCAAAGGGGGTGGAAGCGTTGAGGGATAAAACATGTGCTTAATAGCTAATTGGTATAAGGCATTTTTATCCCCAAAAAACAAGTTCTAAAGACCTCTTTTAAAATCCAAAAGGCCACTTTTTCCGGTGGCTTTTTTGTTTTACCGTTAGAACACAGCCCGAACTTATTCAGGTCTTGGTCGTTATTAAAATGACTCCAATCTTACCAATACCAAAATGCAACCAGAAGCCGAAACGTTAGCACCGCCTGTGGTCGCCATTCCCGAATGGTTGATCTATGAAGTGGTGGATGGCAAGCCCATCTATTATCGTGGGTATAAAAAGTATCTGAGTGGTGAACTCGTAAACGGAGACCAGCACATCTTACCACATCATACAGCTATGGGAAGCAGTATTTTACAGTCCGAGTTTACTGGATACCTTCTTTTGGCAATTGGTCGTCTATTAGACCATCATCAATACCGCCTCGCCACAAACGAAGCCGGTTTGCAGCTGGCGAAATCCGAGACCCGTTCGGGTGATATTGTGATTTATGAGAAAGAAAAGCTCCGTCAGCAGGCGGATCGCAAGAAATATGCGACCATTCCGCCTAAAGTGGTGATCGAGATAGACATCGAGGCCGATCTTGAGTCGTCCTCCGATCTGGCCTATATTTCCCAGAAGAATGAGAGTCTTTTTGCGTTTGGTGTAGAGCGGGTTTTCTGGATATTAACCGAAACCGCCCAAGTTATCATTGCAGAACCCAACCAAGAATGGCGCATCAGGAGTTGGCAAATCCCCGTAGAAATTTTAGAAGGCGTAACGGTGCATATTGGTGAAATCGCTGCCGATGTGATGGGTGAATGACCGATTCTATAAAGAGACCCTTAAAAATAACGTGCGGACACAGCCCCGAATCTCAAGGCAAGATATATGGTAAGAAGCGCCCATTTCTCGTTGCCGGAACGCAACGTCATCGCTTTATCTCGTTCAACTTTTGTGGTATTCGGTCAAGCGCATTATGTGGCTCGTCCATGTTCCTTCAATTTGTATAGATAGGTTCGTATATTTGCACCGCTACAACGGCTTCAACCTTTGGCCGTTTTTTGTGACTTCGCCTTTATTCAACAACCATGAAACCAATGTGGCGCTTGCTCTTCTTGTTTTCCGGGGTCGTTCTCGGATGTAAAAACACACCTGAAACCTCGGTAGCGGCACTAAACTGGACTGGCAATTGGATAGATGAGGGGACTCGTCAGGTGGTCTTGAAGAATGGTACGTTCCTCGCCACACAAACATTGCCCATTGAACTCATTTTTACGGAACGTTCGGACTCGGTTTACGTCCAAAATGGCACTTTCGAGTCGGGGGCAATTTCTTATCAGGTCAAAAAACCTAATCAGCGGGATATTCGGCTATTTGATGCCCAAAAGCCAACAACCGTGACCTTAGAAGACGAAAACCATCTGTCCTTCCACAATCATCGTACAGGAACCGACCATACCTTTGTCCGCATTAAGGCCGCCGTTACAGATAAGCAGATAGGTGCTGTAATGCCCAATTATTATTTGGAACATCTTTTAAAAGGCAAGTATCGTGTGGTTGGACAGAACAAAGAAGAACCAAATGTGCAACCCTTCTTCACCATTCAGGCAAATGGGCGGGTGCAGGGCTTGGATGCTACACATGTCCAATTGGTGATTGGTGGTGATTTAGCGGCTGCCGATATAGACGTGCTTTCCCTCATTAGCATGACCAGAAAACAGGTTCGGCATTTGGGGTGGCGGAAAGAGGGCACAAAATTGCTTTTGTACTACTTGGTTAACACTGCGGACAAAACCGAAAAATTCCAATACCGCGCGGGGAAAGTTGCTTTTGTTTTGGATCGTATAGCGGATTGAATGCACTTATACCAATTAGGAAAAATTACTGTCTATAAATTACTCGTTTTCAACCTTTCAACACCCAAAGGGGTGGAAGCGTTGATGGATAAAGCATGTGCTTAACAGCTAATTGGTATTACAATGTGTTTCTAAGGTACGTTGTGGGTCTTAAAGTGTTAAAATGTACAACAATGCGTTGGTTATAGACAGGAAGCCGCCCTGATGGGGCTACGTTTATACAAAAAGGGGTCTCTTTATCGGAGGCCCCTTTTTTCGTCAAGACATTGGATTCCATGTTAGAAATCTAAGCCCAGCGATACCAAGAATCGGCTTTTTTCAAACCCTTTTCCGGTGTAGGGCCATGCCCAGTCTAACTGAATCGGGTAGCCCAACGCAATAATTCGAATACCAAGACCTGCACTGGCGCGAACGTCGTCGAATACACGGCTTCCGGTGGCATCTGTTTTCCAGAGATTAAACCTTGGATTTTTTTCGTTCCGCCCGCCCCAAATAGAACCGGCATCCACAAAGGCTACGCCCTGAATGTTGTAGAGCGGAATTACTGGAATCGGGCCGGGGAGTAGTGCAGCGATGAGTGGGAAACGGAATTCTGCGTTGACCAAGCCAAATGTTGAGCCATACTGGTTGGTGACATCAAAGCCACGCAGGGGCATAACCGGAAGCGCCAACTCAAAATCGGCCACGTCCAAGATGGGGAAATCGTTCTGGCTATCAAAGCGGCGGTTGATCCAATAGCTACCCGTACCTGCGGTATAGAACAACTGGGGCGTTTTCCCGAAGGAGTGCCCGCCAGATAGCCGAACGGCCAAGGTATAATACCGCGACATCAGCGATTTGTAGTAGCGGAAGTCACCGAGAACCGTTCCAAACCGGACTTGTTTGTCCGATCCAAAACTGAAAGGCGAACTTTGGAAGGTGATTCCGTAACGATAACCACTTACCGGAAAGGTATAACCATCTACCGTCACATCTTTTTGATAAGAAATAGATGGATAGAGATAAGAGCGCGTTTCGACAGGTACATTAAAGTAACTGATGTTGGTTTGGCGAAGCGAGGCCAAAGACAAGGTTCCTTCTATTCGTCGGAATTTATCAATGGGATACGAACCCATAACGCCACCACCAAATGAGCGATAACGGTAGTAGCTATATCCATATTGGGTATTGTCGCTCAGGGCAATGATGTTGGCATTATGATACCCAACCATCGTCCAATCTATGCGTTTTGGGAGATAGGTATAGGCCAAGAGGTAATCTGAATTTCGCAAATCCACCATAAGGTTGGTTGCGAGCACCAATTGGTGATCGCCCGTTACATCCGAGAAAGCAAATGTGGTATTGCCTTGTACCCCATAGAGGGTGCTATATCCGGCGGCGCCATTGATGAGGTCGGTGGTGAACTTTAGTTTATACTTTTTGTCGCGGTATGCTCCCGTAGAGTCCACATTGTCGGTTGGGTCAAACCGGTTTAGGTCTTCTGGCAAACGGTCTTTATTTGCTGTATCGAAGGAGTTATTGAAGACATAATTCCGGAAATCCACCCGTTTTCCACCATAATGCGTGGTATCCGGCTTGGCAGAAGTTCGGGTAGGCGTTGGGCTTGGTGTTGTACTGGTGCTGGGGGTGCTCCCTGTTTCTGGTTTTGTGGGTACGGGCGAGGTATTGTCAGGCACATTTCGTACCCCCGAAGTACTTGCGACGGTGGCTTTTATACGCGAAAAAATATTTCCCGGACGGTCGGATTTATAAGGAAATGGATTGCCATCGGTTGCATCCCTTAAAAATGGGTTTGCCTGGATCAGGTCTTTGTCCACCATGGCAAGGGCTGGCGTCCTTGGATCAGTGGTTTGTGTCACCCGCTGTGCCCACACATTCGGAACAAGGGAATCATTTGTTTTCATGCGGCTAAAGGGGTCTTTTAAGAGATAGATGGAGGGCGTTCCCTTTTCCAAGCTATTGAGCACCACTTTTTTACCATCTGCGGATAAGGAGGCTTGGGTAATGCCGGTAATCACATTGGTCAACGGTCTTTCCTCGCCCGTAGTTAGGTTTTTAGCATAAAGGTTTGGGATTCCGTTACGGTCGGAGATGAAAGCTATTAGGTTGGGATCATTTCCAAAAACAGGGCTTTTTTCGTCCCATTTTTCGTCGTTGGTAATGCGCGTCACTTCACCTTGTCCCAGAACGAGTTTGTAGAGATCGTTTTGGGCATAGTTATGGTTCATCATATTGAAGTTCTGCGGCTGGTACATGGCCAAGCGGGTATGGCTCCCACGATCAGAGTGAAAAGCCAAGAATGAACCATCTGGCGCCCATTCCGGCTCCATATCACTAAAGACATCGTTGGTCAGATTTTTTGCCTCACCAGTTTTCATGTCCAACAAGTAGATGTCGCTCTGTGCGTCTTTCGTGGCCGAGACCGCCATAGCATCTTGTTTCGGATGCCATGCGATGGAGATAATGGCATCTACTTCTGGAATACGATATTCTTTGGTTTTGCGGGTTTTAACGTCCATGACCTGTATTACATCGCTTGCTTTGCTTTTGGCAGGTAGGGCGATGTGGGTTCCGGCGGCGTTCCATGCAATGCCCGGTGATAGGATTTTCAGGCTCTCGAAGCGGTTGTTGTCTTGGCCATTGGCCAGCCGACGAATGACTTTGCCATCGCTGGTTCTGGCCAAAAACACATCAAAAAGGCCGTCACGGGTCGAGATAAAAACCATTTGGTCTCCTTGTGGCGAGATCTCGGCGGCGGAGGTGTAAAGAAAGCCTTTTTCGCGGCTGATGAGCAGTTTACCTGTATCGTTCAGGTCTTCCCGAATCGCAACTTCTGGCCAATACACTTTTTTTAGGGAGGATTGCCACCGCTCCGAGAGTTCCTTCAACGAAAGACCCGTTGCTTGCTTGAAAGCACTTTCGACCGACCGCGTGAGCCGTAATTTTTGCATGATCTCGCCAATCTTTTCGCGGCCATATTGTTCCGATATATAATCCCAAACACTCTGACCACCTCGATAGGCAAAATACCCATCCAACTGCTCAATACGGTCTAACTGATTCGTCAGAATGGCTTCTCGGACGTACATATCCGAGTTGGTATCCCAGCCTTGTGCCTGATATTCGGCAATGCCTTCGTTAAACCAAAGCGGAATATTCAGTTGAATACGGTTTTGGATCACGTTTTGAATGGAGCCGCCATAAAACATATCGTTTACAACGGCGTGGGTAAGTTCATGATGAATGAGCCGCCGATAGTCCGCATAATCCCCCGTAAAAGGCATAATGACACGGTTTTTGTACAATTCTGTCACGCCGCCAATCCCTTCTGCATTATCGGGTAAGGGGGCTGCATTGTTCACCGCAAAATCGTTGTGGCTCTGATACACCATGATGGTAATTCGGTCGGAAATCTCATGGTTAAAGTCCTTACTGATTTGGTTGTATGCGTCCTCTGCGGCATCTGCGGTAAAGCGTGCCAGATAGGCACCGCCTTCGTAGTAATACACATCGAAATGTTTGGACTGAATGTAGGACCACACATGATTGCTATAATTGACCCGATTTTTTCCGAAATTGAAATACTGGGCCTCGGTCTGCTCCGCAAAAAATAACAGCAAGGGTAAAAAGAGCAAGTAAACGCGTAACTTTTGTTGGATGCGCATGTTTTTTTAGGGTCTAAAAGATGGAGCGTATGCACTACGCACATTTTATGGTCAGAATACACCGTATTTGCCGCTTTGGTTTCCATAAAGGTTACACCACCCACCTGCAAAATCAAACCACTCGGCCTGCTTAGGAGACTCCTGACGGTCTTCAACAATATACCCCAAGGACATGGAGGAGACCTAAAAAGAAAAGGCTGTAATGAAAAAAGTGCCTAAAATTACCTTTGAAGGTGAAAAGCCAAAACGTATTCGCTTTTTGATCGCCGTATTTACTCCCATAAACGCGCCGCCGTCTTGTAATATCTTGACAGATCGTCAGTGTTATTCTGTTATTTTTTAAAGGGCAATGTACGCCCTTTGTGAAAAAGATGTATCTTTAAAAAATCGAAACACCTCTTTAACAAAACCATTTTGACAATGCGACAGTTACTGATTTTGGGGCTTATGCTGGGCTTGGCTGCCTGTAGTGGCTCCACGATACAAAACGCTGATGGCACAAAAAAGATAACAGCACCTTCCGGCTATGAACACATTGGATTGGCTCCGGTAAAATTGCGTGGGGCCATAACGGTAGCACAAGGTTTGGCAGATGCACAAGCTAAGCCCGGTAAAAGTGTAGTGGTAAAAGGAGAGGTGGAAAAAGTTTGTCAGGCCAAAGGCTGTTGGATGACCCTAAAACGTGCTGATGGCGAGTCCATCCGTGTAACCTTTAAAGATTATGCCTTCTTTATGCCCAAAGACATTGCCGGACGCCAAATTGTAGCTTCGGGCGTCTTCGAGAAAAAAGAAGAATCGGTCGAGCATCTGCGGCACTTGGCAGAAGATGAAGGCAAACCACAATCCGAAATTGATGCTATTACCCAACCCAAAACTTCTTGGGGTTTCTTGGCAGATGGGGTTTTGTTGAAAAAATAGACCCGAAAATCGTCGGAACCACCTTGTGTGCAAGCACTTACTCCAGAAGTGAGTGCTTTTTGTTTTGGTAATTCCCCATCCTTTAACAGCATCTTGCCGTCGGAGGCCGTAGTTTTTCAAAAAATAATGCTTCATAAACCTTAGCACCCCATAATTCATATGCAAGAACTGGCTCACCTGCGCCGTCGTTGTGCCGATACCATACGCTTTCTTTCAGTAGATGCCGTTCAGAAGGCAAATTCCGGACATCCCGGAATGCCAATGGGAATGGCGGACGCTGCTTCCGTACTTTGGACTGAACGTATGCGTCATAATCCGGCAGATCCACTTTGGTTTAACCGTGATCGTTTTGTCCTATCCGCCGGGCATGGCTCCATGCTGTTGTATAGCCTACTTCACCTAACAGGCTACGACTTATCTATGGATCAAATCCGTAATTTTAGGCAGTGGGGGAGCAAAACCGCAGGCCATCCAGAGTATCGCCATACGCCGGGTGTGGAGATGACCACAGGGCCATTAGGACAAGGGATTTCTACGGCGGTAGGAATGGCCATTGCCGAGCGTCACTTGGCGGCACGGTACAATACCGCAACACATCCGATCATCAACCATTACACCTACGTCATTGCTTCGGACGGAGACTTGATGGAGGGCGTCTCCCATGAGGCTTGTGCGATTGCTGGGCATTTAGGACTCGGAAAATTGGTGGTGCTGTATGATGATAATGGAATCTCGATTGATGGCCCCACTTCGCTTTCGTTTACAGAGGATGTCCCCAAACGCTTCGAGGCATATGGCTGGCAGATTCTTAAAGCCGATGGCCACAATCCAGACGAGGTATTGGCCGCAATAGATGCCGCTAAAGCAGATCAGACACGCCCTACGCTTATTGCATGCAAAACCCACATCGGTTTTGGAAGCCCCAATAAGCAAGGTAAATCCAGTGCGCATGGCTCGCCCCTTGGCGCCGAGGAGATAAAACTCACCAAAGAAGCACTTGACTGGCCTGTTGGCCCCGAATTTTATGTTCCGGATGATGTTTTTGATCATATGCTGATGGTGCGCATCAAAGGTCAAAAGCGCCAAACAGAGTGGGAAGATTTGATGGAAGATTACCGTGCAACCAATCCCGAATTGTCTTTGGAACTGGATCGTGCGATTGCTGGAGTATTACCTTCGAACTGGGAAGAGGCGCTTCCAACGTTTGAAATGGGAACCAAAATGGCCACACGAGAAGCCTCTGGCCATGCCTTGAATGCCCTAAAAACCGCTATTCCGAACCTTTTGGGCGGTTCAGCGGATCTTACGCCCTCCAACAATACTCGTGCTAAAGCAGATGTTAGCATCACCCGCGAGGACTTTAGTGGGCGCTATTTGCATTTTGGGGTACGCGAGCACGGAATGGGTGCTATTGTCAATGGCATTACCTTACACGGCGGCTTATTGGCTTATACCGGCACCTTTTTAGCCTTTTTGGATTATATGCGCCCAGCCGTCCGGTTAGCGGCATTGATGGAGATTCCTTCACTTTTTGTATTCACCCACGATAGCATTGGGTTGGGAGAAGATGGCCCTACGCACCAACCCGTAGAACATTTGGCCTCCATTCGGTCTATGCCCAATGTGGTTAACTTCCGGCCAGCAGACGCCAACGAGACGGTTGCGGCTTGGAAATATGCTGTACAAAGCCGCTTGCCTGTTACTTTTGCCCTCTCGCGACAAGGGCTTGCCGTCGTTTCATCGGGTGAGGGTGTGGAAAGAGGTGCGTACATTCTTTCGGATGCTCCCGATCCGCAAGTATTGCTTATGGCTTCTGGGTCGGAGGTACAGTTTGCTATAGCGGCACAGAAACTCCTTCAAACAGATGGAATTTCCAGTCGCGTGGTGTCTATGCCAAGTTGGGAATTGTTCGAGGCGCAGGATGAGGATTACAAGACATCTGTCCTACCACCCGAAATTAAAGCAAGAGTAGCCGTCGAGGCTGCTACTGGCTTTGGCTGGGAACGCTACTTGGGTTCTCAAGGCCATTTTGTAGGGATGAAAGGGTTTGGCGCTTCTGCACCGATTGACGATCTGTATCGCAATTTTGGCATTACTACCGAGGCCGTCGCATTAGCGGCTAAGGCACAATTGGAACGGGGATAACACCAAATCAGGAATTGAGCTGTGATCGAAGGTGCTATTTATATGTAGTACCGATGCTATTGGTGTATAATACCAATTAGGCAAAATTACGGTTTATAGATTGCTCGTTTTCAACCTTCTAAGTGTTGACATGAGAAAAGCAAACGGACGAAGGAAAATCAACCTTTCAATACCCAAAGGGGTGAAAGCGTTGATGGGTAATGCACACACTTAATTCCGAATTGCCATTAGGTGTTGACATGAGAAAAGCAAACGGACGAAGGAAAATCAACCTTTCAATACCCAAAGGGGTGAAAGCGTTGATGGGTAATGCACACACTTAATTCCGAATTGCCATTAGGTGTTGACATGAGAAAAGCAAACGGACGAAGGAAAATCAACCTTTCAATACCCAAAGGGGTGAAAGCGTTGATGGGTAATGCACACACTTAATTCCGAATTGCCATTAGGTGTTGACATGAGAAAAGCAAACGGACGAAGGAAAATCAACCTTTCAACATAGCGTTGATGATAAAGTATGAGCTTACAAGTCTGCCTATTGTGGGGCATTCTCTTGTATTACCATAAAGGCACAATTTGGTTGTCATGGTCTAATCCGTAGCTATAAGTCCAACGGAATCCCTTTTAATTCGGAAAAGAGCCACACCTTGGCCGTTTCCCAGTCTCGCTTTACCGTTGAGTCCGATATTTCAAGGAGTTTTGCGGTTTCTGCGATGGTGAGTCCACCAAAATACCGGAGTTCCACAATACGCGCCATCCGTTCATCCATTACCTGCAACTGGTCCAAAGCCTCGTGCAAGGCCAGAAGTGCCACCGACTTTTGTTCCGACAGCCAGTCTGCGGCTTCTTCGATGGGCATCGAGGCTTGGTAGGCGCCTCCACGTTTACCCGCTTTTCGTCGCCGTGCAGCATCCACCAAAACCTGACGCATGGCACGAGAAGCTACGGCAAAAAAGTGCAGCCGATCATTCAGGCTGTGCAGTGGTGCATCCACCAAGCGTAACCACGCCTCGTGTACCAAATCGGTGGTCATGAGGGTATTGGCACGCTCGTTAGACAACTGGCGGTGGGCAATATGCCGTAATTCTTCGTAGATCAAAGGCAAGAGCTGTGCATGAGAGCTGGGGTCACCGGCCCGAACATGTTGAAGCAATTGTGTTATGGGCGCATTAGGCACTATAAGTGGGGCTTGTTGCTGGTATCGGAAGGCAATGAGCCTTGAAAAGATAAGACCTTAGACCGGAAAAGCCAAGTAAGAAAACGGCCATAAGTCTATGCCCATAGCTTACTTTTGCAAATGAAACCGCTTGCCGTATCGTTCGCTATGGAGGCGGAACGTTTTTAAACAGTTTGTGCCTGCCGGATCCACGCTCCAGCCACGACGTCCGCCCCTTCATACAACACCACCGATTGTCCGGGGGTAATGGCTGACCGATTTTCTGCAAAAACCACCCGAATTTCGTCCTCGCCCGTTTGCCAAACCAAAGCCGGTGCGCCCTCGTCTTTATACCGTATTTTGGCGGTTACGGCACGCTCTTCGTGTAGGTTGGCATACTTCACAAAATTGACTTCACGGGCGATGAGGGCTTTTTGTAAAAGTTCTTCCTTTGGACCAAGGTAAACCGTATTGGTTTTTGCATCTATCCGCGTCACATAAATAGGTTCGCCAAGGGCAATGTTTAAGCCTCTTCGTTGCCCAATGGTATAAAACGGATAGCCTTCGTGTTCGCCCACAACCTTCTCGTCCGACAGCTTAAACTGCCCTTTTCCAATGGCGGCGATGCCTTCTGGATTTCGTCTCTTTAAAAAACCACGATAGTCGTTATCGGGAATAAAGCAGATCTCGTAGGAGTCCTTCTTGTCCGCAACCCGTAAAAGCCCATATTCCCGTGCCATTTCGCGAATGGCGGGCTTGGTAAATTGTCCCAATGGAAAAATGGAACGCGAAAGTTGTTCTTGGGGCAGGCCCCAGAGTGCATAAGATTGGTCTTTGTTTTCGTCTAAGCCTTTATACAAAACCCAACGCCCAGTTTCCTCATGCTTGCGCACATTGGCATAGTGTCCTGTCGCAATAAAAGCACAGTCCAAATCATCCGCACGGCGGAGCAGGGCCGTCCATTTAATATGGGTATTACACAAAACGCAAGGGTTGGGCGTGCGTCCAGCCATATAATCTCCGGTAAAGCGATTGATCACCCAGTCACCAAACTCTTCGCGAATGTCCACGACAAAGTGCGTGAAACCCATTTTGACAGCCACGCCTCTGGCATCGTTCATAGAACCGATGGTACAGCATCCCACCTCTTTCTTGGGTGCATTGGTTAGACCACTGGACGCATAATCCCACGTCTTCATGGTGATGCCCACCACCTCGTAGCCTTGATCTTGCAGATAGGCCGCCGCTACTGAGGAATCTACGCCACCACTCATGGCAACCAAAACCCGACCGTTTTTACTCATTTTTTTATTGGATAGAACATGCGGTAAATAGCGGGTTTGAACACTTGCCTTTGTGCTTCGTTCCGCATTTGAAACAGAGATGATAAAAATTTAAGACTCGCTTGGGCTATTCACTTGCGATCTGGGGCAAAACGCCTTAGAATACGTTTCTGCATCACCATATTTATTAAAGGCCCATGAAATCGCGCTTCTTTCCTTTGCTTCTCTTGTTGGTTTGGCTTTTTGCCGCATGTATCCCAACAGAAACGCCCTCCTCACCCGGCGCTACGCAAGAAGCGTCTTTGCCAGAAAACGTCCAATTTTCGGGCGAAATAGATGGCCGTTTGCCCATTACCATGAAGTTGCGGCGTGTTGGGAATACCCTAAGCGGAACTTATCAATATACCCGTAACGGCGGAAAATTACAGGTGCAAGGCCAGATCATAGACGGCGAATTACGTCTTTCTGAATTTGACCCAGCAGGTAAAAAAACAGGTACTTTTTCTGGTGTTTTACAGGAAGGCGAAGTGATTGGGACATGGGAAGGTAATGGCCGTTCGTTTCCATTCCGGCTACGTATTAATCCTAATCCTACGCCACAAAGTCTTGCAAAAACAAATACTTATGAGACAAATTCCCCAACGGTAACCAAAAAAGAAGGCCTGCGAAAAGGTGAATTTTATACGGCCCAATGGGCCTATCCAGTGCTGAGTGGGATGAGGAACACTGTTGCACAATCTCGTGCAAACCTAATCCTCTTAGGAGCCATCAAGCCTGTTGTGGACGAATTTGTCCGTGACTCCGAACAAAATCCACCAGATACAGAGAGCGTAGTCCAGATGTACGAAATGGAAATTTCGTATGACGACATTTGGGTAACGCCACATTTGGTTTCGGTTCAATATGGCATCTATGTAAATTCGGGTGGTGCGCATCCCAATCATTATTCCAAAACCGTTACCGTAAACCTCCAGACGGGGAACGAAGTGCGTTTGGAGGATTTGTTCAAGCCCGGCTTCCTTAAACCGCTTTCCAATTTGGTGCGCGAAGAACTGCGTAAAGACGAACGCTTTGCCGAGAATCCTAATGACGAATGGTTGATCAATGGGACGGCTCCGGATGCGAAAAATTACCAAAATGTGGCACTCAAAAGCGCGGGACTATTCGTAAAGTTCGATCCATACGAAATTGGTGCGTATGCGCTCGGTGACTTCGGGGTGCTGATCCCTTATACCGCCCTCCGAGATTGGATTAAAGTAGGTGGCTTGCTCGAAAAACAGCACTAAAACCCCATAGGTTATAAAGCATTGCCCCATGGTGTCTATTCGGGAAATTTCCTTAGACACCCAACCATAAGCCCATGCTTTCCCATGTTTGGAGCAGTGCCGTTCAAGGCATTTCCGCTTTCCCTATCGAGATCGAGACGAATATTGCCAATGGGCTACCACGATATACGGTTGTCGGATTGCCGGATGGTGCTGTCCGAGAAAGCCGAGACCGCATTTGGGCAGCCCTTAAAAATGCAGGCTTAGAGACGCCACATGGCGCAATTACCATTAATTTGGCTCCGGCAGATGTCCGAAAAGAAGGTGCGGCTTATGATCTTCCGATTGCATTGGGGTTATTAGCCGCCCACGATGCTCAAATACCCCAAGACCAATTAGACCGGTGTTGTATTCTGGGCGAGTTGGCGCTTGATGGCGCCCTCCGGCCTATTAAGGGAGTCCTGCCGATCGCCATACAAGCCCGCAACGAAGGCCGTACCAACTTGCTCATTCCGGCTGAAAATGCCGCCGAAGCCTCGGTTGTAGAAGGAATACAGGTCTTTCCCATACAACACATTCGCCAAGCCTTTCACCACCTGACCGGACGCGAAGAGATACAGCCTTTTACACGAGATTTAGAGGCGCTTTTCGAGGAAGCCCAAATTTATACCGTGGACATGTCCGATGTACGCGGGCAGGAAAACGTAAAACGCGCCCTTGAAGTGGCCGCCGCAGGTGGGCATAATGCCCTTATGGTGGGACCTCCGGGAGCAGGAAAAACCATGCTTGCCCAGCGTATTTCCACCATATTGCCTCCACTCACGCCCGATGAAGCCCTGGAAACCACCAAAATCCATTCGGTTGGTGGAAAATTGCGTTCCAAACATGGTCTCATTGCTACACGGCCATTCCGCGCACCACACCACACCATTTCCGATGCCGGTCTTTGCGGGGGCGGCTCCAACCCGCTACCCGGAGAAATATCTTTGGCACACAATGGGCTTCTTTTTCTGGACGAGTTGCCAGAGTTCAACCGCCAAGTGCTCGAAGTCCTCCGCCAACCACTCGAAGACGGCCACATCACGATCAGTCGGGCACGATATGCTGTGGACTATCCCGCAAGGTTTATGCTCATTGCAAGCATGAACCCATGTCCCTGCGGCCACCTGAACAATCCAAAACGGGAATGTACCTGTTCCCCATTTCAGGTACAACGTTATTTGGCCAAAATATCCGGCCCTTTGATGGACAGAATAGACCTGCACATCGAAGTAACACCTGTACCTTTCGATGAATTACACAGCCGCACTACCTCAGAGACCAGCGCCACCATTCGGGCAAGGGTAGAAGCTGCACGCACGCTCCAACAACAACGATTTGCAGGCGAAGCTGGCGTCTATTGTAATGCCCAGATGGGGGCAAGACTCGTCCGGAAACATGCGATCTTAGACAATACCGGAACCCAACTCATCAAGATGGCCATCCAACGGTTGGGGCTATCAGCACGAGGCTACGACAGGGTGCTAAAAGTTGCCCGAACCATCGCCGATTTGGCCGCAAGCCCTGATATCTTGGCCGAGCATGTGGCCGAGGCCATTCAGTACCGCTCTTTAGACCGCAGCCGCTGGCAAGGTTAAGCGCTGCCTCTTTTTTTCAACCCGTCTGCCTGAACAGGATTTATTGCATTTGTGAAATTTTGAAAAACCCAAAAAGAAGCCCTTCCGATACGAGCAAGCATCCATCAGGAAGGTTTATGAGGTTGTATCTTCACGATTAGAGCGGCTTTTTTTAAGAGAATCTGCTTTTTGGTACCCTTCACTCAACCCCTTTGGTTCTCATGCAAAAAACTTGGTGGAAAGAAGCCATTGTCTATCAGATTTATCCCCGTTCCTTTAAAGATGCAAATGGGGATGGCATTGGCGATTTGCGCGGCATCTTAGAAAAATTAGATTACGTAGCGAGCTTGGGCGTGGATGTCGTATGGCTTAGCCCACATTTTAAGTCACCTAACGTGGACAATGGTTATGATATTAGCGATTATCTCGATATCATGGATGAGTTTGGCACAATGGAAGACTTCGATGCCGTCTTAGCAGGCTTGCACGAGCGTGGTATTAAGCTTATCATAGATTTGGTAGTGAACCACTCCTCCGACCAACACCCTTGGTTCCAAGCAGCACGCACGGCTAAAGACAATCCATACCGCGACTATTACATTTGGCGGCCTCCAGTCAATGGGCAAACCCCGAATGATTGGCGTGCGTTTTTTGCAGGTTCCGCCTGGGAGTTAGACGAAACGACAGGCGAATACTATCTCCACTTATTTACCAAAGAACAGCCAGACCTCAACTGGGAAAACCCCAAACTTCGCCATGAAGTGTATAAGGCGATGCGCTTCTGGTTAGACAAGGGCGTGGATGGCTTTCGGATGGATGTCATTACGTTTATTTCCAAAGACCAAACTTATCCACCTTATCCAGAAACACGGTTTGGTGATTTTACCGTGTACGCCAATGGCCCTCGTGTGCATGAGTTCTTGCATGAGATGAATCGCGAGGTATTGTCGAAATATGACTGTATGACGGTAGGCGAGTCGTTTGGGGTAACAGCAGAACAAGCCTTGTCCTACGTTGGTGAGGGCCGACACGAACTTCAAACCATTTACCACTTCGATCATGTGACGGTTCGCAATCCACATACTTTTGTGAATGGCTGGCAAGACTTTAATTTACAGGAGCTTAAAGCTATTTTTTACAAATGGGATCGGGCCTTGGGAGATCAAGGCTGGAATACCATGTATTTTGGGAACCATGATAACCCACGTGTAATTTCCCGATTTGGAGACCCTGCACACCATAAGGCTTCGGGCAAAATGATTGCCACCTTGCTACTCACCCAACGGGCAACGCCTTATTTATACCAAGGCGACGAAATAGGGATGACCAACTGCCCCTTTGATGCAATTGAGGAGTTTAATGATGTGGAGGTGCTAAACAATTATAAGGAGTTTGTGGAAGAAAAAGGAGCCGATGATGCCGCTTATCTTGCCAACGCCAATATCATTGCCCGCGACCATGCCCGAACCCCCATGCAATGGAATACAGCACCCCAAGCCGGATTTACCACCGGTATGCCTTGGCTAAAAATAAACCCCAATTATACCGAAATTAATGTGGAGGCCGCCTTGGCCGATCCAGATTCCATCTTCCATTATTATCGCCAACTGATTGCCTTGCGGAAGGCCAACCCCGCTTTAACGTATGGAGCCAACGAGGATATCTTGCCCGAACACCCACAAGTTTGGGCTTATACCCGTACTTTTGAAGGTGTGTGCTTCTTGGTGGTGGTTAACTTTGGCAAAACAACCCAAGCCCTGCCATTAGACCTTTCCGGCTATACCCTGTCTTTAAGCAATCTAAACGAAGGCACGCCGCACACCTTAGCCCCTTACGAAAGCCGGATTTATCAACGAAGCTGATTTATCAACGAAGCTGAAAAATTTGTCTTTCACAGATCGCCATGAAAGCCCCATTTTAAGAGGTCTTGCGTTGCTGCAAACCTCTTTTTTTATGAACACTTTTCAAGACCACAGCTATCCACCCATTATTCACAAGGTGCTACCGTCTTTTAATCCGCTTTTAAAGGTTCGAGCATCCTTTTTTGGTAATTTGCACGTCTTCATAACCCCCAAAATATGTTTGCACTCCTTCAAAACAACCTTGGCCGGTTGCGTATAATCGGCTTTATAGAAGGTTGGTCTTATCTGATCTTGTTGTTTGTGGCCATGCCACTCAAGTATGTTTGGGAAATACCCGAAGCTGTCCGGCTGGTTGGGACGGCACACGGCGTTTTGTTCGTGTTTTTTATGCTGTATGTGGCACTTGTATGGTACGAAGAAAACCGCTCGATGAATTGGGCCTTCAAGTCTTTTATTGCATCTATTGTGCCCTTCGGCACATTTTGGGCGGATAAGCACCTGTTTCAGCCCATTAGGTAAATAATAGGTTTAACCAGCTTGTTGTTAGATATTAGTCGCCTTGGCTTCGCCTTCGCCTGTTACCTTATTCACTGGAAGACGTCGCCCTGAACCGCCTGATGAACCCAAATCGCACGTTAAATTCCACCAAACCCTGTCCCGATTCCTTGTAATTGGGCAGTCATTATTCCACCTGGTGTACCTGTGGGCGAATTGCTTTTGGGCAAAGCAACCTCGCTAAGCACGCCTATGACCATGACGGGCGCTTATTGGGGCGATAAACTTTGGGGACATGACAAAGGCTTGGCGATTCCACATCTTCCTCCCCCCCCTGTGGCAACACCGTCCATCGGAATGCTCTTGTTGGGAAGTTCGACCAAACATTATATGCCCTCCTACGGCGTACAAGAAAAAACAACGCTGCTCGGTGCAATCCACATTGGATCATCGGGACCGATTGCCATTTCAACGCCTGCCTGTTTTATGACAGTACAACAATGTCAAGATGCTGGCGTGGGATTTGTATGGCCAACAGGTGTGGTTTTTTGTATGCTCACAACGCGCTTAGTGGGTTTTAGTTGGGCAGATGTCGCCGCTGGATTTTTAGGTATGTTGGGCAACGCAGCAGCGATTGGTTCGAAATTAGGCGCGGAGCAGGTGCAAATTTGGCTCGCCGTTTCGCCGTTGGCACGACACAACGTGTCATTGGAATGGCAATCAATCGCTTTGGGCATTTTGTGGGTAATCCTGTTGTTGGAGCAGTTCTATGGCATATTAACAACTATTTTCAAAATGTACAAGGCGCACCCGAAAGTGCATCGGATCGAGATTCGGGCATTGTTACCGCACCATCAGGTGTGGGTTCAGCTTTTGGCGAAATGGTAAATGGCGTAGGAAATCCGCCCGCAGGCGCAATAGGGGCAGACCTAACATTTGGGAATGATGAGCCTTTTCAATTTTATAATTCGATATAAAAAATATAATACTCACTTTCCAAACATATAACCATTATGAAAAATCTATTATCTACTTTCGTCCTTTCTTTTCTGCTTGTAATGCCCCTCATGGCACAAAACAGCAACGGTAATAGCCGTAACAACACACAGAACAATCGTACTAATGCCAATGTCAATGCGAATAATGCCTGCCGCACACTACCCGATATGAGTGCTGTTCTGGAAATCGAAGACTTTGGCGGAGACGGTAACATCATGGAGATCACCGCTAAATACACACTCAAAGTGAGCAACATCAAGCCTGAATGCAACTTCCACGCAACTTCTGTTCGCATCGGCTCATACACAGACAACACGCTTCTTCTCTCGGGTAGCGATACCGATAAAACCACGACTGAAGCCTATAAAATTAGAACACGCAATAACACGAATTATAATCCGCGAACTGCAACGGTTAGGTTTGAATACGGTGGCAGACCAAAAACGAAGATCGTCCGCCTCGATTTCATTGAGCCAACCATGAATTGAAATAAAAAACGTTAGAACGAAAATCCACATGTACCAACTATGCGGATTTTTTATAATCATAACGTATAAAAATAACCATAAATCAAATTCACTTCTAAAGATTAAAGTTATATGAAAACCTATATCCCAATCTTATATTTCGGTTTATTGCTTGGGTTAAGTTATCAAACTATTTTTTCACAAGTGGTTCGGACAAGACCTACGAAAGAAACGCCAACCACAACCACCGGTACACGTCCGCCGTTGGTCACCGCTCCTGCCAATGTAAAAATTGATACCAAACCAGAAGCACTTTCTATGGTGGACTTAAAGAATTCAGGAAAACCACCCGTCGAAATTTTGCGTTATATACTTCCCAGTACGCCCACACGTTCTCCTGAATCAATAAATAGTGCAGTGGGCGCATTGTGTAGCGCAGGATTTAATGAAGTTGAAATTGCAACCGCACTAAAAGAAGAAGGCATTACCGCTTCTCAAGCTACGAGTTCTCTCAAAAATGCTTGTACGTTTTCAAAGAATAGAATTCTATCGGCGATTTATGCTTATTATTTCCAATACGCCCCTGCAAAGCATGGAATTGTACGGGTCATCCGTGAAAATTATAGCACGTCTCCTGACGAAATTGCTCAATCACTCAAGGACATTGCACAATTAAATACGAGCGACTCTATTCGTGATATTATTGCTATTCTTCGAGCAAGTGATTTGGCGCAAACCCCACAAGAAGCAGGTCGGCTGAGTGCAATTATTGCTTCGTCTAATCGGTCAAGTAGCTTAACGATAACATATTTTGTGAACGAACTTCCACGCTTATATGGAACATCATCTTTCACGTTGGAGAATTATGCAGATGCTTTTACTGCATTTGGATTAAATCCCGATGCAATCTGTCACTTTGCCATTAATACCGGATTAGCAAGGAATTTTGGGGCAGATCATGTAATCGTCGCCGCAAAAATGCTCAAGCACTTAGGTGTAAGTCGTGAAGGTTGTGCAGAAATGCTCCGACGCAGAGGACGAACCGCAACCGAAATCCTCAATGCTCTTACTACGGTTTATGGTTAAGATTTTATGTCTTTTTGTCTTACGCCTCAATCTTTTTAGCGAAAGGTTGAGGCGTGTTTTTGAGCCTCCTCGCCAAATGTCCCTTTGACAGACGGAAACTTTCGGCGTAGTTTCCTTGTTCATTGGTCATGCGAAATCTGAATCCCACATTTTTCTTTTCAAATGCGCTTCGTAGAATTTTTTTTGCGAAGGCGTTTTCTATTTTTGGTTTTTCCTTTTTACTGTTCACCGTTTCCTTCGCCCGAAGCGCCCGTTAGAATCTCCCAAAGATTGTACGCCGATTTATTGCCGCACCTTGGATTCAGGAGCCGTACTCGGCTTAGGTGGGCGGAGTTCTGCGAGACGTTGTTTGGCCAATGCTTTGTAAATCTGATTTCCGCCAGAGGCCCGCAAGAACTGGTCAAAGTACGAAATTGCTTTGTTTTTGAGTTGCTTATTCTCATGCCAAACGGCCAAAAAGAACAAGGCATCCACATTGGCCGGATCAACTTTATAGGCCAATTCATAGCTCTCTTTGGCTTTTTGGGATAGGTTTCGGCTATCGTAATTTTTGCCCATTTGGTTCAGTACATCCGGCAAAAGCCCTTTGGCAAGTTCCGTATAAAGTTTGTCCCACAGCGTCATTGCCTCGTTATAACGCTTCAGTTGTTGGTAGGATACACCAAGGTAAAAGGCCGCCACTTGGTCTAATCCGGCATTTTCGCTTGCTGTTACGGCCTTGTTTAAGAGCGGTATCGCCTTTTCGTATTGCCCTAAACGATAATGTGCAATGCCTTTTGCACGAAGCAACGAAAGAGAAGTATCCTTGCGTGCAAAAGCGGCCTCATATTCTTCCAAGGCTTCTTTGTATTGCTCTTGAATTGTGTATAGGTCTCCACGACGTTTGAGTAAGATGGTGTTATCTGGCATCACCCGCAAGCCGTCGTTCAAAACCCGCGAAGAAGAAAGATAGGCTTGGCGTGCATTATACAACGAATAAAGCTCTAAATAGGGCCTTAATTGGTTGTTTCTTATACGCCTAACCCGCTCGTAACCAACTATAGCAGCATCTGCATCACCCAGTCCTTTGTAACAATCTGCCAACTGTAGGAGCAAATACGCATTTAAAGAGTCGCGTTTGATGAGTTTCTGATAATACCTTACCGCTTGCGAAAACTCCCGTAGTCCGGCATGGAGCCGAGCTTTTTCGATTATCACCGCTTGGTGGGTAGTGTCTATCTCTAATGCTTTGTCATATACACCCAAGGCGTCCTCGCCGCGCCCCATCGAAGTGAGGCTACGCCCCAAGCTAAGGTAGGTGCGGATGGCTGGCCGCATGGCTAAGGCTTCATCAAAAGCCGCAACAGCTTGTTCAAATTGTAGAGCGGAATGATAACCTACTCCCAGCCAATGGAGTATCTCTGGCGATTTTTCGCCGCCTTCGATGGCTTTGCGGAGTACTTGAATCGCCGATGCGTAACTTCCTTCCCCAATCAAGGTTCTGGCTTCCATTATGGTGGATTCGGGTTGTGCAAAAAGCTCAGCCATTCCGAAAAAAAAGAAGACAATGAGTACTAAAGATCGTTTCATGTTCATTAGAGGTCGTTCTTGAATGTTGGAATGGGCAAAAATAATAAAATTATAGTAACTATCTATATGTTGGCCACCATTAGAGGTTAATGGCCTCATATTTGGCGATTTCTCTGATTTTGTCAAGATTAAAAATGTTTGTATCGGGTTTTGAACTTGCAGAAATAATTATTTCAGCCATTTTGGAGG
>Ga0209573_1001349_pt1 | contig 39002 bp, 33 predicted proteins | sample TNRBio252014_DNA_FD_185870 | JGI IMG/M metagenome (GOLD analysis project Ga0209573, IMG submission 185870) | Wastewater treatment Type I Accumulibacter community from EBPR Bioreactor in Madison, WI, USA - TNR Reactor_6/25/2014_ DNA (SPAdes)... | ecosystem: Engineered > Bioreactor > EBPR >...
GGCACGTTCATTTTTTTGGCCGGTCTTACGCGGCTGGCTTTGGGTGGTGTGATGTCGGTTCCGCGATGAAACTTTTCACCATACACGCCCCGGCATCTCATGCCTGTTTGCTTTTAACGAAGTAAAGATAACCTGCCCTTTATTCTTGCAGGAGCCGGTAACACTCGGTTATTTTGCGTCCAATGGCACGTCGGCGTTCGCGTGAAACATGGCCGCGTTTCGCATGGAACTCGCTTTTGGGCAGAAGGTAGATGACATCACAGCGCACCGCCGTCGGCCAGTCGAGTCCGTCAGATCCGTTGAGGATCACCTCGTTCTTCTTCGCAGGTCGTGCAGCGCGCAGACTGGTGCATAGCAGCGCGTTCACATGCGGGTAATGCGGATTGTCGCAGCGCTCATCATTGCTGATGATCACCGCAGGATGCGCCCCTTCGGCAGTGAACGGGTAAAGATGAATCTCCCACTGCTTCATGGCACCACGGCTCGAGGGCAGTTTGCGGCAGCGGCGATCTCCAGATCACGGAACTCATCATCCTCCAAGCAATCGGCGAAGTAGCCTGGCTCCCGCACCGGCGCCGGGAAATCATCCTCCGCGAGATGCAGCACCATTTTTTTACCGGCGAAAGGAATCACGAACCACTCGCCCTCAATCACCGCCTGGGCGAGTTTTGGCAGGGAGGTTTGCACATCAGGCAGCGTGACTGTTTGCATGGGGCAAGGTCACGCAAGCGGCTTGTTCCTCAAGTCCTCTTTTCCCGCTGAAGCACTGGCCCCTGGGAACCAAAAGAGGAAAGATAATCTCCTCTCTTTTTTCCGGGGCGATTTCAGTGCCTGAGGCACTACACAAACCGCTGCAAAATTGGCAGCAAATCCTCCACCGTCTGCTCGGGCCAGAGTTTGCGGTCGGTCATGAGGGCGGTGTCGAGGGCGTGGTGCTCGGGCCAGTTTGGCTCCGTTGGAATCTGCGGGATGACCTGGGCGAGGATGGCCTTGGCGGCGGCGACGTTGGCGTGCAGGTGGCCGATGACGGATTCGGCGGTGACGGCCTCCTCCTCGACCTTCCAGCAGTCGTAGTCAGTGACCAAGGCCAGCGTGGCGAGGGCGATCTCGGCCTCGCGAGCGAGCTTGGCCTCGGGCAGGTTGGTCATGCCGATGACATCGAAGCCGAGCTGGCGGTGCGCATTGGATTCCGCCCGGGTGGAGAAGGCGGGGCCGTCCATGCAGACGTAGGTGCCGCCGTTGTGAACGCGACGGCCCTGGGAGACGGTGGCCTCATGCAGCAAGGCGCGAAGCTTGTCGGAAAGCGGGTCGCCAAAGGCCACATGGGCGACGATGCCACGCCCGAAGAAGGTGTGCTGGTCGCGGCGGCTGGTGCGGTCGAAGAACTGGTCCGGCAGCAGGACGTCGCGCGGGTGATACTGCTCCTGCAGGCTGCCCACAGCGGTGACGGCGATGATCCAGCGGACGTTCAGGCTGCGCAGCGCCCAGAGGTTGGCGCGGTGGTTCAGCTCGGTGGGCAGGATGCGGTGGCCTTTGCCATGCCGGGGCAGGAAATAGACCCGACGACCACCCAGCGTGCCCGTGACCAAAGCGTCCGAAGGTGGGCCGAAGGGCGTCTGGACGGTGATCTCCTCGCGGTTTTCGAAGCCTTCGAGGTCGTACAGGCCGGAGCCACCGATGATGCCAATGGCCGGGGGAAGAGTTTCGCTCATCCTGGCAGGGTAGAAGGCACGAGGGCTGCTTCAACCTGCATCATTCCGTTGCTTGAAAATGTCACGTTCATGCAGGATGAACATAAACCGCGAAAGTCCCGTCTGAAGAGTGCCGTTTACACCACGCTTGCTGCCATGAAAGCCCTGCTTTTACCTCTGCTGATCCTGCCCGTCCTGTCGCTGGCCTCGTGCTCGATGCCCGCGCTGCTGGCCTCCACCACACCGCATAAAATCAAGCTGAAGGACGGGCGAGAGGTGATGTGCTCCGGCGAACCGCAATACCAGGAGAAAACCGGCTATTACCGCTACCGCACGACGGACCATCGCGACGCGGTCATCCGTGCGGACGATGTGGCGGGAATCCTGGGGAAAGACGCGTGAGTCCGAGGCCGCTGGTTCTTGCCTCTGCCTCGCCACGCCGGGTGGACCTGCTCCGCGAGGCTGGTTTTGATTTTGAGATCGTCGTGCCGCAGGTCGAGGAGGCGCATGATGCCGCGCTGACACCTGAGCAACTCACGGTGGAAAATGCCCGCAGGAAGGCGCTTGTGGTCAGCCTTTTCAAGCCCGGTGCGCTGGTGATCGGCGCGGACACGCTGGTTTACGTCGATGGGGAGCCGCTGGGCAAGCCGGCGGACCTGCAGGAGGCTCTGGCGATGGTGCGGCGGCTTTCCGGTCGTGCTCACGAGGTCTGCACCGGGGTGGCTTTCGCCCGCGATGGCAGGATCGAGCGCGAGCTGCACGTCATCACGCATGTGATTTTCAAGACGCTCAGTGAGGCTTTGATTCTGGACTATCACTCCAAACTCAACCCGCTCGACAAAGCAGGTGCCTACGGCATTCAGGAGCACACAGAGATGCTGCTGGAGCGGATGGAGGGCTCCTTCACCAACGTCGTCGGCCTGCCGGTGGATGAGGTGGCGGCGGCGTTGCGGGAGCTTAGCGCAGCAGATCCTGCTCCTTGAGGATTTTGCCATCGCCCATGACGGCGGTGAACTTGCCGCCGTTGCGACGGGCCAGGTCGGCCATCTCGCGCGCCGCGTCCGGCGTGCCCAGGACCGTGGTGTGGATGATGGAACGTTTGCCACGGTTGTTTTCCTGCGTGACGATGTCGATCCAGCCCTGCTCGTCAGAGCGCAGACCGTCGGTCATGAAAAAGATCACCTCGGGCTTCGGGCTGCCTTTGAGGGCCATGAGCAGGCCGCTGCCCCAGTTGGTGCCGCCGGGATTGTTCGACTCGGCGATGATTTTTTTGCTCTTGCTGATGTTGGCCGGATTCGCCGCCAGGTAGCTGTAACGCGGAATGCTGATGTTCCGGTTCGTCGGCGTAATCTTCCACTCATAGTTGTTCAGCGCGCGCATGTCGTTGCTGTCCACCACGTCATGCGGCCAGGCAAAGTCGGAGAAGTAGAGGACTTGGTAGGCGGTGCCCGCCGCCATCTGGCCGATGCTCTTGGCCAGCTCACGCTTGAGCAGGTCAAAACGGGTCAGGCTGCTGCCACTGACCGACGCGGACATGGAGCCGGAGACGTCCACCACAAACACGACATGTTTTGCCGTGGCTGTGTTGCCCAGGAAGGAGATTTTCCCACCGGCGCCGCCGGAGGTCACACCCGCGCCGAAAGATCCAAATGACGACCCGACATTGAGTTCGCTCGCACTGGCGGAAAAATCGACCTCAGGCATCGCGATGTCGCTGACACCCGTGGAAAGCAGCGGCGAGATTGACGCGGCCATCGGGCTGGTCTGTGGCGCGGCGGTGGTGACTTTTTTCCACGATTCGTTCTCCAATTCCTCCACCGCGCTCGTCGCCACGATCTCCGGCGGCGTGAAATCGAGCATCGGCACATGCATGAGGAGCAAAATGAGCGCCACCGCGAGGTGAACGCCGATCGTCATGATCAGCGCCCGCTTTTTAGCGTTCATGATCACCGCGGAGTTGTCCGCTGGCGGTGCCTCGGGATCAGCAGCGACCTCTGTCGGTGACTTGGGTTCCTCAGGTTCTTTTTTCGCCTGCTGCCTCGGAGATTCCGCTTTTCGTGGCATTTCCACCCTGCTCAGGGGCGCGGGAGCCACGGGAGCGGTCTGTTTTTCCTCCGCGCCCCTGCCAAATGAGTGCGAGGGCGTTGCCCGGGGTTCTGCCCGGCGCGGAATGGCAGGTTCAATCTCTTGCCGAGGCTCCGGCACCGTGGCAGGTCGCGCCTTCGGGGTGACGATGGTCGGCACGTCCATGCCCTGATCGGCGGCAAACGCCTCCCACATCGCGCGACCGCTTTGGCCTGCGTCATTCGCATGATCCGGCTCAAAAGTGCGGACTTTCTGAGGTGCTGCCGGGGCTTTGACAGAAATCGGCGGAGGCGCGGCCACTGGAGCCGGAGGCGTGATGAAGGCGGGCCGCTCTTCATGCGGAGGTTCTTCAGCATCTAACGGCTCAACCTCGTCATGGCGCGCTTCTGGCACGGGCGAAGGCTCCACCGGCGGTGGCTTGGCGCTCCACAGCTCCTCTTTGACCACGTCCTCGTCATCCACCGAATCAACGGTGGGCAGAAAGCTAAAATCGTCGGGAGCGTGCCGGGGCATGGGCGGGGATACTCGCGTCAAACCGCCGCGGTTCAAGGAAGTTCCTGTGCGGCGCTGCCCGAAGGGCACGAACCGAGACCGGACCCTTACAATCTGCCCAGTAACATGTAGATGGCCTTTTACAGGCAGGATGAATACAATCACCGCGAAATCATCCAACTCCACCGCCATGCAAAACATCACTGAAACCGTCGCTCCCGCAGCGCCACGCGCGCACTCCACAAAGAAAGTCGTCCTCATCACCCTCGCCGTCATTCTTGGCTGCGCGGGTATCGCCGCCGCCACCGGGGCGCTCTGGGTCAAGCACACGTTCTATCCCTCCCCCATCCAGCCCGTGAGCCTCACGGCGACCGAGAAAGCGGAGTTTGACAACAAACTGCAAGTCCTCGGCAATCCCGCCGCCATTCCTGCCGACGAAGCCAACCGCACGCTGCTCATTTCCGAGCGCGAAGTGAACGCCTATCTGGCGCAGCAGCAGCTCGGCGAGTCAGTCCAGGTGAAGTTCGGCGACGGCAATGTGTCCGCCGCCTTGATCTTCACCGCACCCGAGGATTTCCCGGTCTTTCCGAATCAAAAAATCCGCGTGCGCTTCACCTTCGGCACCAGCCTCACCCCTGAGCACAAACTCTCGCTGAAGCTCGATGACCTGAGCCTCGGCGGCATCTCGCTGCCAAACAGTTGGATCGGCGACATCAAGGGCGTCGATCTCGTGGCCGAAAACGTCGAAACCGACCCAGCGCTGCAAAAATTCCTCGCGGGTATCCAGTCCATGGAAGTTCGCGACGGCGCTTTGAAGCTGGTCTTGAACAAGTAATCGAGCCAAGGCTTCGACCTCACGGGCCGACCTGTCTGCGCCGCGAAAAGCGGTCTGGCACCGCCTACAGGCAGCGCCCCCTGACTGTGGGGTTAAGGGTTGTGGCTACGGTGATCATTCAAACTCGGGGCGTGTAGGCGGTTGCCCAGCACCGTCTTGTGCTGCTTTGGGTGATCTCCAGTGCCCGGCCTCGAATGCCAAAACGAGATCCCTAACGCGAAGTTCCTCATGACGTCGATCTGGTAAAAATCTGTAGATCCAGGCCAAAGTGAAATAGGCTCCTGCAAGCGACGCAGGAACAAGCACCCACGGCGACAAGTCGGGAAACACTTCAATGAGCACGAACACACACGCTGTGAGGAGTCCGAAGAATATCAGCATCGGGACTGCGTCCTGGCCTTCGGGTGTGATGCGGTCATGGCAGTCAAAACGGGACATATCGACTCCATCCTCATGCATCGCTTCGAGCAGCGCGTAAGTATCATCTCCGACGATTCCCAAGTCAGATTCAAGTCTTGAATCGCATCGGAGCTTTGACCGAGGAATGCCACACTCCAGATCGATCAAGTCGATCGCCCTCTTTGCGGCCTTTGCTCGTGTGAATATCGTCGCCATCTGTTGAGCAGAATATTGAAGATCATCCACAGATCGTGAGGTTTGTCAGCAGCTTTAAAACCAACGGTTTTGTCGGAAAAGTACGGGTTGGAACGCTCAAGGGTGTCGATGGGCACTCCTATGCTGCGGGATGGGCGGCTGCCACATCGGTTTGCTGGCCGGGGTCGGCCTGGAGGTCGAAAAGCTGCCAAGCACTATCTGCCAGGATCTGCTCCTGGGCTGGATTCCTTCGGGCCTTTGGCCCGGCTCGACAAGGAGGCGCGGGCTTCTGCCCCCACTGGCTCAAGACACCGCCCACACGACCGAGCATGCGCACTCGACAGATCATTCCTGGGGAACAGGAGGCTCTCCTCCTTGGGCACTGAGGCCCTGGAACCGCCGAACAAGCCCTTTAGCGGCCTCACCGGGCCTTTTACCGGCAGGATTGATCCAATTAACCGGGGTAATCGTTCATTTATCCTGCCGAAGAAGCCGTTTAACCGGCGGTAAAACACGTTCATTCGACAGAAAATTCGGTTTACTCTCCGGTTGATGGGTTAGTTGCGCCGGAAGAATGGATTCATGCGGCGGTTAAACACGTTCTTCTGACGGTAAAACGGATGATTTGGCAGGAAAGTCGGATTGTTCTGCCGGTTAATCGGCTGGTTGCGCCGGTGGAACGGCTCATTTCACCCGGAAAAGGGGCTTGAATGTCTGTAAATGGCGCGGGAAGTGACCTTATTCCGTTTAGGCAGCCGGGGATTCGGCGGGAACGGCGGAGGAATCAGCGCTGGTAGGCGGGGTTTCCGCTGGAACGGGGCGGGGAAGGGTGCAGCGGTAGAGACTGCCGTTCCGGCCCGTCCGTGCTTCGGCAATGACCACCTTCCCCTGCCGGATCATGCGGTTGAGAAAGGTCTTCACCGTGCTGCCATCCGGGAAGTTCCGCGTCACCTTGTACACCGCCCGTTTGAAGTCCTGCGGGGCGAAGCCGCCCTCCGGCATCTGCACCAGGCAGTCCAGGAGGATCTCCTCGTACGGCTTCCGCTTTTCCGCCGGGGACGGGGTCTGGATCGGTGCCCCGGAAGCTGGCATGGCAGCCGTGCCCACATTCACCGCTGCCGGGCTGGCTGTCAGCAGCGGTCGGTGCTCCTCCAGCAGCGCCCGCACCTTCCGCACCATCTCCAAGTCCGCGACCAGCTTGGCCTCCAGCCTCGCCAGAGCATCCGGGGATAAATCAGAAACCGTCATGGGAAAGGGTGATCCGTTTCTCGAAAGGCGTCAAACGGAAGGTTTTCGTTCAGTTGAGCCTAACGACCCAAGCTCTGCGACCGGGCGCTGACGACAATCAGAAACCTTTATGAAGAAACTGAAACGCCTCCGCCGGGTTTGCTGTAGCGCCTTGTTAGGTCACATGGTCATGACGACTCACTCGACTAGGCTGAAGTAGCTAACGAGCCCGGTAGAATAGTCGAGCACGATGTAGCGCATCCTGCCATCCTCGCCCTTCCACTTCACGAATCGAGCCTTCGTGTCTTTAGAGCCATCCACGACAAACTGCTCATGTTGAATCACTGTGCTTGCACTCACTGGTTGCCAATCACGCTGGACGGATTGTTCGTATGGCTGCAACCGATCACGCGACACCTTGAGAATAACTAGACCTGGCTCCTTCTTAGCTAGGTAAGCATTTGGATCAGGCGAATCTACTCCCCACATTTTTTTAATATGCGCCACGTCATCTTTCGAGGCCACGTCCACTGTTATCATCTTCTCGCGTTTATCCGAGGTGTTCTCACTACAACCGACGAAGAGAAAAAGTGCTCCGAAAAACATGAGAAGTAGAGGTTTCATATGTGTGTGGTTTGGCCTAACGACCAAGCTCAGCGACCGCCGCCGGAAACGCCCGGTCGGCTGCAACATTCGCGAACAAATTACCCGAACCGTCCGACTGCCCAGCGGGGCGGCGGTTCGCTGCAGCGCTCTGGTTAGGCGACGTTGGTTGATTCATTGACGTGTCTCCGAGCCCAAAATGCGAGCGGTGGCGCCCACAGTGGAAAGAGAATGAGAAACTGAGCCATCAGCCCGCCATTGGCGACTCCCGTTGCGGCGGCAACGCTCATGCCGATGCTGGGAGCAAGCCAGAGCATGGCGAGGGAAAAGAAATAGACGATCTCGAAAGTGAGCAAGCTCGTGAACCACCCCACATGAAACGCTCGTCCGCGGATGAACTGAACGCCGAAGATGATGAGCAGGGCGTAACAGCCAATGCAAATCGCGCTCATGATGTAGAATGCTGGATAGAAATAAGGCGTGTCGTGTCGCGACTCGAATGCGGTGAATGCGCCTGAGAACGAGGTCGCGAGGCTGGAAGCGCTGTAGTAGAGACCAAGCGCCGCGCAAAGAATCGCGATAGCACCAATGACTCGGAAAATGATCTTCGCTGTCCGGTTCATGTGACGTTGTTCTCAGAGCACGCGTGGAAGTCGCCTAACGTCTCGGATCAGGCGACGGCGAGCGGCAAGCGCCGATGACACGACAGATGCCATACGAGCCGTTGCCTGCATCCGGTTTGTTCGCCCTCGTTCGTGCTGTGGTCGCAGTCATGGCTTCTTCGTGCTGGCTGCGGGCATCGGCCTCTGCGGTGGTCTCGGTCCGACCATGGTAGGCTTCGTGTAGTCGTTGATGGGGGTTCGTGGCTGTGCTGGCAAATCAAGCATCTGCCTGAGCAAGTCGGATGATGTGGGGGTGCCAGACCGCAGAACTGCCGCGACCTCATCGACGATCTTCTGTGTCTCCTCCGGCTGACTCTGTGAGAGGTGCTTCAGGATGCGAACAACCAACATGCTCAGAATCGTATTCTCTCGCTCAACCTCACGAATCCGCTGCTCGATGGTCTGAGCCAAACGTGTGATCTGTAATCGGTTGTGGCTGGCGGTGCTGGATGCCACCTGCGCTGACGTCTCAACATCGTCAATGCGAGAGTCCTGAAACAAGTCTGCGAAATCTCCAAGAAGTAGGCTGGTAAGCTTCATTGTGGTTAGGGGATTCGGGTGTGACGCTCGGAGTGGGCGAACATTGTGGATCATTCACAGATCGTGAGGTTTGTCAGCAGCTTTATAGCCGACGGATTTGAGGGAATATCACGGATTGGAACGCTCACAGGTGTCGATTTGCACTCCTATGCCGTTGTTAGCTAACAAAAATGTCGGTTTGCACGCACATAGGAGTGCAAATCGACTGTAAAATAGCACCGGAGTGAGGCCCGCCAAAACGTCAGCCTGCTGGCAGCTTACTTCCCGCCAAACTGCTTTTGATACAGCGTCTTGAACGGGTTTTCGGCGGCGAGCGGGGCTTTTTCGTTCACGAGCATGGGCTGCACGCTGTCCCACCACTGGTCGTAGGCGGCGGAGAGTCGTTTGACGACTTCCGGATTCGGGAAACGACGTCAGAGAGCAAAAATCAACAACCCTCCTTCAAGCCCGATCCGTCGCGCTGAAGCCAAGCCCAACGGGCTTTCGTCATGCAGCCCAGGAGTGCCGAGCGACAGCGAGCGCTCTCCTGGGAACCGCATCATCCACGAATCCCGTCGGATCATGAACCTCAACGAGGTTCCGTCACCCGAACGTCCTTGTGGCACCGAATCGCCCATGACGGGACCGCGTTGCGGTCCGGGAAGATGATGTGAGGTGGTGGGCGTCGCGATTTCCCAAGGGAGCACTCGCCAAGGCTCGGCACCCTTGGGCTGTATGACGGAACCGCGTTGCGGTTCCACACGACATGAAGCCTTGCTGAGCAAGCAAAATGTCGGTTTGCACACCCATAGGAGACCCAATCGGCCGCTCAATAGCAGCGGAGGGAAGCCTGCCGATGCGTCGGTCCGCTTGCAGCTCACTTCTCCCCAAACTGCTTTTGATACAGCGTCTTGAACGGGTTCTCGGCGGCGAGCGGGGTCTTCTCGTTCACGAGCAGGGGCTGCACGCTGTCCCACCACTGGTCGTAGGCGGTGGCGAGTTGTTTCACGACCTCGGGATTGGCGGCGGCGAGGTCGGTTTGCTCGCCGGGATCGGATTGGAGGTCGAAGAGCTGCCAGGCGGCGGGCATGGGCTCGGGTCCGGCGCGCACGATGGCGTTGGCGTCTTTGGCGGCGGTGCCTGCGGGTGTCTTGGGCGCTGCGTTGGCCTTTTTGCCTTTGGCATTGTTCTTGGCTTGACCACCGCGGGCGGCGTTGGCGTTCACGAGGTGCCAGCGGGTGGTGCGGACGCTGCAGTTGGTGAATTTGTACTTCTGTGGATCTGCGTCCTTCGGCCAGCGGCCGACGTGGGTGAAGAGCTGGCGGTCGGCCCACTCGGCATTCGGATTTTCGAGCAAGGAAACAAGGCTGCGGCCTTCGATCTGCGCTTTGACCTCGTCCGTGAGCTTGGCACCGGCGAGTTCGGCCAGCGTGGGGAAGAAGTCGATGTGGGCGGTGAGTTTCGTCACCGGGGCGGGTTTCAGCGTGCCGGGCCAGCGCCACAGGCTGCTGGCCTTGATGCCACCCATCCACGGGGAGCCTTTGGCGGCGCGGAGACCGGCGTTGAAGACCTTGGTGCCGGCGGTGCCGCCGTTGTCGTTCATGAATACCACGAGCGTGTCGTTTTCGATGCCCCATTCCTTGAGCTTGTCGAGCAGCAGGCCGAGGTTCTGGTCGATGTTGTGCAGCATGCCGAAGAAATTCTGCACGTCCTCGCCCTCGACCTTGCCTTCAAAGAGCGCCTTGTCCTCCGGGCGGGCGATGTAGGGGCCGTGCGGGGCGTTGGTGGAGAGGTGGCAGTAGAAAGGCTGTTTCCCTTTCACGCTTTCGATCCATTTCTTCGCCTGCGCGAAGAAGACATCGGTGCAGTAACCCTTGGTTTTCTCAAAGGTGCCGTTGTGCAGGATGGCGGGGTCAAAGTACTTGTTGCCTGGCGCGTCGCCGCAACTGCCGGGATAGCTTTGACCAATGCCACCGGCGCCGTGGATGAACATCTCGTCAAAGCCGCGGGCGCTGGGCCAGTACTCCGGCTCATCCCCGAGATGCCATTTGCCAAAGATGCCGGTGGTGTAGCCCGCGCTCTTGAGCACCTGCGCGAGCGTGGTGGCCTTCGGTGTCAGGCGCTCGCGTTCGAGGATGGTGTGGGTGATGCCGTTCTTAAACTCGTGACGGCCGGTGAGCAGCGCGGAGCGTGTGGGCGCGCAGGTGGGGCTCACGCAGAAGTCCTCGAAGCGCACCCCCTCGGCATTGAGGCGGTCCATGTTTGGCGTCTTGAGAATCGGATTGCCGTGGGAGGAGAGATCGCCGTAGCCCTGGTCGTCGGTGAGCAGGAAGATGATGTTCGGACGTTTGCCCGCGAGTTCGGCGTGAACGCTGATGACGCAGAGGAGGCTGAGAAGAAGTTGGCGGATCATGGCTGGGCGCGTTCAACGTCGTCATGAGCGGTGAGATTGCAGCCGTGTTGTGTCCACCCGGCGTAATCACAGAGCTTACGCACCCAAATCACGGGGAATGCCCGGCTTTTGCATCCAAATGGATTACGATGCTATCGACGCATGCGGAATGCTTTCCAATCCAACGCGAATGGAAAAGAATGACACGCGAATGGCCGCGAATCCGGCTTCCCATCCTTATTCGTGATTATTCGCGGCCCATTCGGCTTTGATTCGCGTTAACCTCCATAACCAGTCGCTCATTTCATGCGTAAGATCCGGCGTAATGATGCTACGATGACATCCATGACCACCTCCCCTTCTGCAAAACCCCGTGTGGTGATCATTGGCGCAGGCTTCGCCGGACTGGCGGTGGCGAAGGCTCTGGGAGACAAGCCGGTGCAGGTCACGGTGCTGGACCGGACGAATCATCACCTGTTCCAGCCACTGCTTTACCAGGTGGCCACCGCAGGACTCTCGCCAGCGAACATCGCGCAGCCGGTGCGCGGCATTTTGCGCCAATACAAAAACATTGAGGTGCTGATGACGGATGTGAGCGGATTTGATCTGGAAAAGAAGCTCGTGCTCGCGGGAGAGCGCAGCGTGCCGTTTGATTATCTCATCGTCGCCACGGGTGCGCGGCACAGTTATTTCGGCCACCCGGAGTGGGAACAATTTGCGCCAGGACTGAAGACGCTGGAGGACGCGCTCGACATCCGCCGCCGCCTGCTGTTGGCATTTGAAAAAGCCGAGGTGACGAGCGATCCGGTGGAGCGCGAGCGGCTGATGACCTTCGTGATCGTCGGCGCAGGCCCGACGGGCGTGGAAATGGCGGGGGCCATCTCGGAAATCGCGCGTGAGACGATGCTGCGCGACTTTCGGCACATCGACCCGCGTGAGGCGCAGGTCATTTTGCTGGATGCGGCGGATCGCGTGCTGCCGGTGTTCGACGCGGAGCTTTCGCGCAAGGCGGAGGAGCAGCTCCAGCACCTGAAAGTGTCCGTGCGGCTCGGTGTGAGCGTGAAGGACATCAACGCGGAGGGTGTGAGCACCAACGACGGTTTCATCCATGCGCACACAGTGATCTGGGCCGCCGGGAATGCCGCGTCGCCGCTGGTGAAGGCGCTGCCGGGCACGTTTGACCGCGCCGGGCGTATTCAGATCACCGAGAATTTGCATCTGCCGGACGCTCCTTACATTTACGTCATCGGCGACACGGCGCTCTGCCTCGGCAAGGACAACAAGCCGCTGCCGGGTGTCTCGCCCGTGGCTTTGCAGCAAGGGGCGCATGCGGCGCACAACATTCTGGCGCAGATCGAGGGGAAGCCGTTGAAACCCTTCGCCTATTGGAATCGTGGCAGCATGGCCACGATCGGGCGACATCGGGCGGTGGCGGACGTGAACTTTGCGAAGTTCAGCGGCACGCTGGCCTGGCTGGCGTGGGTGTTCATCCACCTCGTGTTCCTCATGGACTTCCGCAACCGCTTCTCGGTCTTCCTGATCTGGGTGTGGTCCTATTTCACGCGGGATCAGGGCGCGCGGCTCATCACGGAGAAGAAATGACGAAACCAGAATGAGGAATGTCGAAGAAAGCCCCAATGCCTCAATAGGCGTGGCGAATCATTCGGAGTTCGGAATTCTTCATTGATTCGTCATTCGCCATTCTGGTTTCGTCATTCATCTTCTTCCGCCTTCCTTGACACATTGTGAACCCAGATGCCCCACCACCCAAACGCCGCCGCTGGTGGCGCTGGTTGTTTTATCTCACGGTCATCGCCCTGGTGCTGGCGACAGTGTTTGGCTTCTGGGCCTGGAAAGAGCGCGTGATGCTCGTGAACGCGGTGCTGCTGAGGCTCGGTGGCGATGTGCGGGTGCAGATCACCGCGCTGGAGTGGGAGGATGGAGCACTGCATGCGCGGGAGGTGAGCACGATGCACGTCCCCATGGCGCAGCGCGTCGCCAGTGTGAGTCATTTGGAATGGAGGCCGAGCTGGAGCGAGTTGCGCGCAGGCAATCTGGGCGGCTTCAAGGTGGAGGGCGCCACCGTGGATGTGCCGCTCGCGTGGTTTCAACCCGCGCCATCTCAGCCAGGAGCGGCGGCAGCAGGCGCGTCACGCCGCTGGCGGCTGGAGTTCGTGGATCTCGCGGAGGCCAAGGTGGTGGTGCGCGATGCGGCGTGGAAGCCGCTGTTCAGTGTGATCGTGACGCAGAAGGTCGAGGCGCTTGAAATCGGCGGCCTGAACTCGCCTTCGTTTCAAACCATTGTCACGGACCTGCGGCAGGCGGAGTGGGGCGGCAAGCCGGTGTTCAACGACGCGCATCTCGAAATGGTGATGCGCGAGGACCATCTCGATCTCAGCAAAGGCTCGCTGCGCGGCGGCAACGTCGATCTGGCCTGGCTGAAGGAAATCAGCCCCGCACTCGCAGCCAGACTGCCGCCGCTCACCGGCGGCATGCAATGGGAGTGGGAAGGGCGTGATCTCAGCCTTTCAAGCGCTGGATTGACGGCGGGCGGCACGCATGAACTGCGCTTGAAAAATTTGCGCGTGCAACCCCAAGACGACGCGGGCGCGGTGACAGCGGAAAAGGTTGATTTGAAGGTGTCGCAGGACGCCACCGGCCTCTGGCATGTGCAAAACGGCCTGCTGGTGAAGCCGCAGGTCAACTGGACGCCGAAACTCGAAGCCTTGCTGCTGCCGAAGAGAGAATCGACCTCGAAGGCGGTGTGGAAGGTGCTCGTGGACGCGCTGGAGGTGAAGGATGGCACGGTGGCACTATCAGCGACAGAACGCAGTCCGGTGGTCGGCAGTTTTGGCTGGAACACGCGGTTGTCGGCGCTGGAGATCACACCCGATGGCGTGAAGTCCGCGTTGAAGCAGACATTGGAGATCACGGACTTGTCGCTGCGCTGGGGTCGAAAGGAAAACAGCCTCAACCAGCCGCCTTTCTTCCAACTGAAGGCGCTCAAAGCGGAGGTGGTGCCAGACAAGCTGCTCGACGCCTGGCAGGTGGAGTCGCTGGTGATGACGAAGCCTCACATCGAGCTCACACCGGAAAACGGGCCTTGGTTTGACAAGATCGTGGCGGAGCCGGTGAAGCCGCAGCCGGGTCCGGCGGAGGCACCCGTGTGGGAGCGGCTGCAGTTTGGTCATCTCAGCGTGCTGGAGGGCTCGATGACCATGGCCATGCAACTGGCGGAGCGCGTGGAGGCTTCCACCCGGTTTGAGGTGAGCACGGAGCAAGCGATGCAACGCCTCCGTGTCGCCGAGCTGAGTGTGCGCATCCCGAAGCGGGCGAACCTGCCGGTGCTGAGCCTGGAGAGCGTGGAGGCGGTGGCCGCGCTGCCGGAGATGTGGAGCACGCGGCGGGTGGAGTCGCTGAAACTGGCCGGAGGGCAGATCGAGGTCGGAGACGCGCTCATGACCTTGTTCACCGGCCAGTCGGCGGTGGTGGAGGAAAAACTCGAGGTCACCGCGGAGCGTTGGACGGCAAAAAAAATCGATGTCGAAAAACTCGGGGTCACGCTCATGAGCATCGCCCCCGGCCTGCCGCCGGTGCGCTTTGACGTGACCTTCAGCGCCAACGAGACACCGCTCGATCTCGACGGCCTGGCGGAGAATGTGGAGCCGCAGCGCATCGTGCTGACGCGGCTGCGCATTCCCTCGCCGCATGATCCGCTGCGCACGGTGGCGGAGATGGATGTGATCGAGGTGACTTACACCCTGGACGGGCTGCTGCACCGCCGCATCGACCGCGTGGAGATCGTCTCGCCACTGCTTTATGTCGGCGAGGATTTGTTCTGGTATGTGGACAGCTACCGGAAATTCATGAAGGGCGAGCCGCCGAAGCCGGACGCCACCGTCGGCCCGCAGCCGCCACCGCAGCCTGCCGCTCCCGGCTGGCGCGTGGACACACTGGCGGTGACGGACGGCCGCCTGCTGCTGGCACCCAAAGGCGTGCCTTTGAAAGGGTTCAGCAAGCCTTTCCCTTTCAGCTTCACCTCCAAGGTGGAAAGCGGCCAGCTCGACGCGGTGTTCGACATCCCGACGGATGATTACACGCTGGAGGAGCTGAAGATCCAGTTTCTCGGCATGAAGGGCCAGGTGCGCTTCAACCTGCCCATGAAGGACCGGGACAACAACCTGACGGAGACCTTCACGGTGCGGCAACTGCGCTGGAAGGAGCTGCACCTCGAAAAAGCCCATCTCAGCGTCACCTACGACGTGAACGGCATCTACGGCGCGTTCGGTGGCGAGGCTTACGGCGGTTATGTGAATGGAGCCTTCAACATCTACCTGGACGAGGTCTTTACCTGGGACGGCTGGGTGTCGGGCGTGGATGTGAATCTCGGGCCGGTGACGCGGGTGCTGTTTCCCAATTACCTGCTGCTGGAAGGCGCCGCCGAGGGCAAACTCATCGCCACCGGCAACAAGATCGAGCTGTATCAGGCCGACGGCGAGTTCAAAAACCGCTCGCGCGGCAAGTTCAGCATCCAGGCGCTCAATGACATGATCTCGGAGCTACCGCCGGTGATGAAAGGGGACATCGCGGATCAAATCACCCGCATGGGACTGGAAACACTGCGTGACTTCGAGTATGACAGCATTGATGGCAAAGCACGCTTCTACGGACGTGAGGGCCGCGGGCATCTGCGGTTCACCGGGCCGCATGGGGCGCGCAAGCTCGACGTCAACGTCTATGACCACCGCTGGAAAGAAGAACCCCGATCTGCGAGCAGCAATGACGAATGACGAATCCAGAATGACGAAGGTTCTCTGTCCTGCCGCCGCGCTGGGCATGCTTTTGCTGCTTTCTGCCTGCAAGACGCTGCCCGAGATCCCTCTCACCACGCCGAAACCGCTGGAGGTGAACCTGAACATGCGGCTCGATATTTACCAGTATCGTGGCGACGAGCCGCTCGACAAAGAGGCGGCCAAAGGAGCCAGCGAGGCCACGGTGCGCATGCGTAACCGCATGGCAGAGATCCAGGCGCTCAAAAACAACCAGCTCGTCGGCGAGGATCATCGCGGCCTGCTGATCATCCGCGAGGTGCCCGCCGGTGACTGGGGGCCGCAGATGAAAAAGGCTGTGGCCGCCGAAAACGAGGATCGCATGCTGCTCATGCGGCAGAAAGCGAAGGAATCCAACCGCCCGCTGCACGAGATCGAGTCCGAGCAGTGGCGTCTGCGCGCGCAGCAGGCGAACTCGGGCGAGTGGATCGAGATTCCCGGCGCCACGTCCGGCTCGTTTCAGTGGAAACGTGCTGGCGAGGTTGAAAAACCCGTTCCGCCTGTCATTTCTTCTCCTGTCACCACCCCGACACCACCATGAGGCTCATCCTTTTTCTCCTGATCACGCTGGTCGTTGCCCTTGTGCTCACCAATCCGAACGAGGCCGAGTTTCGCAGCCACATGCAGCAGAAGCACGGCATCGCGGGCACTCTCAGCCTGAAGGTGGCCTCCATCTTCTCCGCTGGCAACAGCAGCGGACTGCACCGCGAGAACTATTATCTCTTCAGCCGCTACTATGTGGGAGGGGACGGCATCCTGCCCCGCGCTGACATGGCCTGGGGCATCGCGGGAAAGTTTTTTGACATCGAAGAGGCTGACGAGGAAAAAACCAGGTAACGCCCCGCCTGCAGGCGGCTTATTCCTCCATGTCCGGCTTGGGCGCCGGTTCCTTCGGCGCAGGCATCTCCACTGTCACCTCCAGCTCCCAGGCCCGGTTCTTGATGGCCCAGATCACTGCCGCCAGGCCCAGCACACCCAGCAGCACCAGATGAATCATGCACCCACCCGCGCAGCCAGCGCCTGAAGTCCCTTGGAGGTAATTGCGGAAGCTCGTTTTACCAAAATCACTCACTCTGGCAGGTTGCTCCATCTTGGATTGGACAGCCAGCGATTAACGCCGACTTTTTGACCGCCTCGTACAAACCTGAATCTTCATCCTGATGCCCAGACGCGCCCAATCCGGAGTACGCCCCGCCCACTGGCTGGGTTTGATCGCCATCCTCGCCGTCATCGGCGGCGGTGGTTTCGCCCTCATGAACCGCGCCACCGATCCCATGACCGGTGTCACCGACTTGAGCACCGGCGAGTTTCTCGAAAATGCCACCGCGCTCAGCGGGAACATCTACAAGGTCGAAGGCATCGTCGATGACCGCCTCGACAAATGGCGCGGCACGGACGGTCGTCTCTTCAGCGTGCAGGTCAGCGACGGCTCCGGCAGCTCCTACGTCCCCGTGTGGGTGCCGCCGGACTACACCGGCGCGAACATCCAGCGCGGCCAGCGCTATGTCTTCAAGGTGCGCGTCCAGGAAAATGGCGTGCTCGAAGTGCTCGAACTGCTCAAAGTCTAACCGTCCCCGCCTATGAAACGTGTTGTCTGCCTCGCCCTCCTTGCCGCGGCCTGTCCGTCGGCGTTTGTTCACTCCCAGGTGCTGCCTGGAATGCCCGGAGGCGGCCAGCCTGCCTCCCCACAAACGACAAACTCGAACAACAACTACAACGTCGTCCCCGGCTCCGCCTCAGACCGCCAGACGGACACCCAGACAGCGCTGGGCAACATGCCGATGGGTGATCCTGGCAGCGAGAACGTCTCCTTCAACGGCAAGCTCTGGAACGTGACGAACAACCGCGTCATGCGCTCCCGCTTTGAGACCTACCTGACCACCCCGGAGGCCAATGGCGCTGAAGACCAGGCCTACCGCGACCTCATCGCGCAGATGATGCAATACCTCGCGCCGACCAACAAGCCCGGCCCGGAGCCGATGAAGGCGTTTGCGCTCCTGCCAGAAGCCGGCACCTACAAAATCGACGGCGGCCTCTGCAATGCCATCGCCAATGCCATTTGGGATGTCTGGCTCGCCCAGAAAAAGCAGCAGAATCTCGGCCTCGCCAACAAGGCCATGCTGGACCGCCGCAAGACGCTCGAATGGAACGCCGACTTGGCCAACAACACCCAGCCGCTGTCCACGCCTCCACCCGCCAAGGGCCAGAGCGCGCAGCAGGCCAATGACAACCGGCAGGCCAACAGCGCCTTGGTCGGCCGAACCAGCGGCTACATCAAGGGCATTGCCGAGATTGAGGCCCGCATGAAGCTCAATGAAACCGCCGCAGGTCTCTCCGAGATCACCAGCAAGACCGCTTTCCAGGCGCTTATCATCCAGATGTTCCTCCAGCGCCGCTTTGAGCACGCCGTCATCGCCTGCCGCTTCTACCCGAACATCTTCAAGGACGGCGAGAGCATCCTTCAGCTCGACAAGGACAGCGACGTGCAAAAAATGCTCGCTAGCAGCTTCGGCGTGCCGCCCACCATCAGCATGATCGACGGCCTTTCTCTTGAGGCCATCCGCAGTGTGGATGAATCCCTTGTCTCCTTTGAAAACCTCGTCGCCCGTCGCGATGTGGACAGCGCCGGAAACCGCCTGCTCGAAGCCTTCGGCGTTGGTGAGTACCTGCCGCGCGTCCGCCGCCTGCCGATGAGCGAGAAGACCAAGGTGCTCGACTTCGTCCGCAAAAAAAACAAGCTCCTCTCCTTCATGGAAATGAAGGATTACGCCAGCGCCGAGCAGGTCGTCACCGACCTTCGCAGCCTCTCGGACGACTTTGAATACGCCAAGCCCCTCGCCGCCATCCAGACCGCGCGCGCCGTCAGTTCTCTTCACATCAGCAAGGCTCGCATGGCCATGGCCAACAAAGACACCAAAACCCTGGAGGCCGAAATGAAGGCCGCCACCGAGATCTGGCCCACCAATCCCGACCTCGCCGGCTTCAGCGGGGATCTCGTCAAAGGCAGCGACATGCGCGCCCAGGCTCTCATGGAGTTCGACCGCCTCCTCAGTCAGCGCAACTACCGCCAGATCTTCGAAAACCAGGCCACCTTCATCGCCTCCGTGGCCGACGACCTCGCCCGCAAGGAGCAGCTCGAAAAAGTCCTCAAGGACATGGGGCGTCTTGAATTGATCATCGGCGGAGCCAAGGAGATCGCCTCCAGCAGCCCTCCTGCCGCCTGGGAAAAGGTCGAAAAGGAATCCAAGCAGTACCCGGACGACCCCGTGCTCAGCAAGCTCCGCGCCGATCTCGGTGTGAAGGCCAGCGAGTTCGTCACCGCCATCGAAAACGGCCGCCAGCACGAGGAAAAAGAGCAGATCGGCTCCGCCCTCGGCTGGTATCTCAAAGCCAAGCGCATGCACCCGCCGAGCGACTTCGCCCGTGACGGTGTGAAACGCCTCGTCGATCACATTCAAACCGGCGGCGAGTCTCCTGAAGCCAGCGAGCCGTCCTCCGCGCTCAACAACTGAGGCTACGGCTTCGTCTTCTTCTCAAACGCCCACCACAGCCGCTCGATCGCCTCTTCGGGGTCTTCGAGCATCATGCCCTCCTTGATCTTGCTGGCGAAAATGCCGAAGGAAAACGGCGACACCACAGGCAGCTCGCGCAACAGCCACTCCAGCTCCTGCGCGCGCTCCAGAAACGCCAGCGCTCGTGGCAGGTCGAGAAACGTGTGCGTCGCCTCACGCCGGGCCTGCGTCAGCATGGGATGATCCGGCTCGTGCTTGGCGAGCACTAGGAACAAAATCTCCGCGCTCCAGCGCAGTTGTTTGATGCGTCGTTCCTGACCGGGACGGTTCCTTGGCACCATCAACCCCGTCTGCGCCACGCCGCGAAACTGCCACTTCACCAGCTCCGAGTCCTTCAACACGTCCGCGAGATCGCGCTCCGCGCCCTCCAGCACAAACAACTCGCGCCATGCCTCGGCCTCCAGCTCCTGAAACGGCTTCAAGGTCAGCAGAAAGCCGTAATCGTCGATGGTGACGAGCGCGTTGCCACCCACGGCCTGTTTCAAACGTTGCGCGATGATGCGTGACAGCGCGTCATTCGCCGCGCGTCCGATCAGGGAGTGAAAAAAGAAGTGCAGCAGCCCTCCGTCATCGGGATCGCCCTCCTTCCGCTCATGAAACCGTTCGATCAGCATCGTGCGCTCCGTCGGGATCACCGAGACCTGCAGTTGGTTGCGGCAGTGTCTCACTATCGCCGCCGCGTTCGTGCTGGAGATCACAAAGCGCTCCACCAGCCAGTCGCAGATCGTGTCATCGTCATCCACGTCGAGTCTCGCGGACAGCTCCGTGCGCAACGCGGCCACTTCCTGAGCCAGGCCGGATGACAGCGGCATCTTGTTCGCGTTCCAGGCCGGAACGGTGGGCATTTTTCCCACCGTATCTTCCACCTTCACCTCCATCACGCCCGTTTCGACCAGTCTCACCGTGCGTCCGGCCAGCACAAAGATGTCGCCTTTGTTCAGCCGCTTCAAAAACGACTCTTCGATCTGCCCCAGACGCCGCCTGCCGAGGATGACGCTCACCATGCCCTCGGTGTGGATGACGCCCACATTCGCCAGATATTCGCGCTCCACCTTGGGCGATGGTGTGACCAAAAGACCGTCCCGCCGCACGATCTTGCCAAAGGTCTCACGATACTGCCTCTCCAGCGACCTACCGCCGCCTTCGAGGTAGTTCTGCACGCGATCAAACTCCCCGCGTGTGAGGTCTTGAAACGGAAACGCCCGCCGGATCACCTCAAAGCACGCGTCTGGCGTGTGTCGTGCCTCCATTGCCATGCCGACGAGGTGCTGCGCCAGCACATCCAGCGGCCGTTCCATGACCCGCACCGGATCGAGCCGAGCCTCCCGCGTCATTTCCGCGCACACGACGCATTCCATGAGGTCGTTCACGTTGGTGGCCACTAAAATGCCGTGGCTTTCCTGGTCGATGGAGTGCCCGCTGCGCCCGATGCGCTGCAAAGCGCGGCTGATGCCCTTTGGCGTCGAGATCATCACCACGCAGTCCACACTGCCGATGTCGATGCCCAGCTCCAAACTCGTGCTGCACACCACGGCCCGAAGTTCGCCACGTTTCAGCCGGTCCTCCACCTCCAGCCGCACATCACGATCCAGGGACGCGTGATGCGCCTCGATCTTCCCCGCCAGCTTTGGCAGCGCCTCCTTCAAACGAATCGCGATGCTCTCCGTGCCGCTGCGTGTGTTGCAAAACACGATCACGCTCCGATGCCGCCGCACGATGCCTGCGATGTCCTCCAGCACCCGCTGCGCGGTGTAACCTGCCGGCGGATACGGATCACGCCGCAGCGGCGAGAGCACCTCCACCCTGCGTGCGCGCGCCTTCGTCGCCTGCACGATCTCGCAGGCTCGTGACCCCGTGAGAAACCGCGTCAGCAGCTCCAGCGGCGCCGCCGTGGCCGACAAACCGATGCGCACCAACGTAAAACGAGTTTTCAACTCGTTCTCAAGAACGGGTTGAAAACCCGCTCCACACTCCAGCCGTTCCAAAGACACCGCAAGATGTGCCCCGCGCTTGTTTTCAGCCAGCGCATGCAATTCATCCACAATCACAAAACGACAGCACCGCAGCGCCTCCGCAAACGCCTTCTGCGGCAGCATGATCGCTAAGCTCTCCGGCGTGGTCAGCAGAATGTGTGGCGGTTTGCGCCGCAGCTTCGCCCGCTCCGAGGCCGTCGTGTCACCCGTGCGCATCCCAACACGGATCACCTCGCTTAAACCCGCGCCCTCCAGCGGCGCGCGCAGGTTTTTCTCGATGTCATAGGTCAGCGCCCGCAGCGGTGAGACATACACCGCATGAATGCCATCCTTGAGCGTTCCAGCCTCATGCTCCCGCGTCAGATGATCCAGCACGCCAAGAAAACCCGCCAGCGTCTTGCCGCTGCCCGTCGGTGAGGACAGCAAAACTGATCTTCCTGCCAGGATGTACGGCAACGTGAGTTCCTGCGCCTCCGTGAGCCTGCCCCGAAACGCCTTGCGCACCCACGCTCCCAGACGCGGATGCAGTTGGCTGGGATGGGCGGTTGTTTTTTCCGGCACGAATTCTTTTACGCTGGAGATTGACCGCCGGCCCCACTTTCTGCCATCTTCCCAGCGCATGAAACGCCTCCTCTTTTTGCTCGCGCTGACCTCCGCGCAGGCGCAGTCACCCGTCTTGCAACTCGATCTCGGCGCGGGCGTCCAGATGGACATGATCCTCGTCCAGCCCGGCAGCTTCACCCAGGGATCACCCGCCAGCGAAGCCGGACGCGAGGCCGATGAAGGCCCGCAGCGTCGTGTCACGATCACGCGCCCGTTTTACATGGCGAAATTTCCCGTCACTCGCGGCCAGTTTGCGCGATTCGTCGAATCGACACGCTTTCGCACCGAGGCGGAAATCGGGCAGTCCGGCGGCTTCGGCGTGGTGGATGGCAAACTGGTGCAGCAGAAGCCGTTCAACTGGCGCAATCCCGGCTTCGAGCAGAGCGATGATCATCCCGTCGTCATCGTCTCCGCGCTCGATGCCGCCGCGTTCTGCAAATGGCTCACCGCGAAATCCGGCCGTCTCTGCGAACTGCCCACTGAGGCGCAATGGGAGTTCGCCTGCCGCGCTGGCGCCACGCTCGCGCATTACGCCGCGCCGGTCGATGCCATTGCCTGGCATCGTGGGAACGGCTTGTCTCAAACACATCCCGTCGGCGAGAAAAAAGCCAACGCCTGGGGCTTCCACGACTTCTACGGTCCGGTCTGGCAGTGGTGCCGCGACTGGTACGCGCCGTATCCGGCAGGAAACGCGACCGATCCGCTGCAAACGAACCAGAACCTCTCCGACAAGCCACGCCAGGTGCTACGCGGTGGTTCCATCCTCAGCGACGTGTCCCACTCCCGCTCAGCCGAGCGCTATCGCAACGATGCCCGCAGCCGCAACGCCGACAACGGCTTCCGCATCATCTGCTCCATCGAGCAACGTGCCGTCGCAGCCCCTCCAACACCGGTCCGGGAACCGCCGCCTTCATTTCCCAGCTCTCATGACAATTTCCACCTTTCAGAACCACCGAGCGGCGGCAGTTGGTTTGGCTGGCTGTTCCGTCTCGCCATTCCGTTGTTCATCGGGTTCATCATCGTGCGCAAGGTGCTCTCCTTCTTCGGTGGTGCCGCCCGGCCAACCGCCATCGCGTCTGGATTGACCGGCCCCGAAGCCGCCGCGATGCTTTCCTCCAAGCCATCGCTTCCCGGCCATCGCTTCGCCTTCAATCTCACCGATGACGGCTTCTACATCACCGGTCCCGCCGAAGCCGTCGGCTCGCAGCTCCGTTACGAATGCGTCGTCGCCGGCCGCATGATTGCCGACGAGATCGCCTTCACGCCCGGACCCGAGGGCCAGTTCATCTTCACCGGCAAAAAACCCTCCAGCATACGCGTGCAGACCACCGGCGGAGCCGCAGGCACCGAAAGCACTGTCATCTCCCACGGTTCGAGCTTCGATGACGACCGCCATCGCAGCAGTTTCGACTCGTCGAGCAGTTCCTCCCGTTATCCGTCCGCCTACTGAGCATGGACGGCCCAGTTTGGATCATCGCCGAGGAAAACCAGCCGCCCTGGCTGCTGCGGCGCACAAAGTGGTCCGCACTTCGCGAAGCGCGCCGAAGGCAATCCCCTGTGCGGCGCGTCGAAGTCTCCTGTCTCTCTTTTCAAAAACAAACTCCGCCAAACAAACTGCCTCCTCGGCCATCCGAAGCCAGTTCAGCTTTCGAAGCGCCGCACAGAGGACTGTGCGGACCACAATCTGGCTGGCACATCGTATCCGGTGCCTGGACACCCCGCGAAACCCTCTTCCTCCCCGAAGTCGATGAACCGCTCGTTTTGATCGGAGCCACACTCCACGCGAATCGTCCCACGACCGAATGGAACGACGCTTTGAAAACAAACGGCGGCCTGTTTCGCCTCGGAGACCGTCTTCCACTCATTCACAGCCTCTGGTTGAACGAATCCGCTGCTTCAGAGTTTCGAGGCACTTCATTGAATGAAGTCGCCGAGGCCGCCTTGCAGCGTGGCTGGCGTGTCATTCGCCATTCCAGCCTGGATGTCGGCTTTGATCCCCGGCCACGCCTACTGCAGGTCATCACCAGTCTGCAACGCGGCGGCGCGGAGCGCCTCGTGCTCGACCTGCATCATGCGCTGCCGCATTTCGGCGTCAGTTCGCATCTCCTGACGCTCGGCTCTCCCACCCGCGAGCCGTTCCCCGCGCCTGCCGATGTGATTCAACTCCGTCTGCCGCCTGATCCTGCGCTTCGCGCTCAAGCCATCATGCGCGTGGCCCGCCATATCGGCGCGGATGCCGTTCACGCGCATCTCGTCGATGGCGAAACCCTTTCTCAACTCGATCCCGAGCTGCCGCTGATCGTCACATTTCACAATCAGCGCCAAAGCTGGCCGGAGGCCATCGAACGGCTGCGCGAGAGGCCGGACGCATTGCTCATCGGCTGCTCACAGGCTGTGACGCGGGAAATCGAAACTTCCTTTCCGCAGCATGTGTCGCGAACGATCTGGAACGGCATCCACCAAGGTGTGGGGGCCTCCCGGCCCCCAAGGGAGTCTGGCTCCTTGTGTCTCGTTGCCATCGCCAATCCTCGCCCGCAAAAACGTCTGCCGCTGCTGATCGAGGTTCTCGCCGAACTGCCCCGCGCCAAGCTCAAGATCGCCGGTGAACCTTCGAGTATTCACGCCGATGCGCAGGCCGAAGTGCGTCTCTGCCGTGAAAAGATCACCGCGCATGGCCTGGAATCATCCGTGGAGTGGCTCGGAGCCGTCGCGGATGTGCCCACCTTGCTCGCGCAGGCGGATGTGTTCGTTTCCACGAGCGCTCATGAAGGCTTGAGCCTCGCGCAGCTCGAAGCACTCGCCGCAGGCGTGCCCGTGGTCGCCACCGATGTGGGTGGTGCTGCGGAAATCGCGGCGAGGCATCCAGGGATGATGAAACTGCTGCCTGCTGACGGAAAACCGTCGGAGTTTGCCGCTGCCATTCGCGAACTGACCGGGAAGGAGCGCGGGGGAGGTATTGCCGCCGATTTCACGACGCCAGTGATGGCCGAACGTCACTACTGGCTACTGCATTCGCTGTTTTGCCGTTCCTCAAAGCCCAAGCGCGGCCTGCTGCTCGTGACGAACAATTTTTCCGCCGGCGGAGCACAAAGCAGCGCACGGCGTTTGCTCATCCAGCTCCACGAGATGGGCGACACGGTGCGTGCGGTGGTGTTGCAGGAAACACAGGACGATCCCACGCCGGGACGAACGGCGTTGATCCAAGCCGGTGTGCCGGTGATGGCGCTGGAACCCGACGAAGCGATGCGTGCCTTGATGCCACTGCTCGAAAGCATCGCGCATGATCCGCCGGAGGCCGTGCTGTTCTGGAATGTCATTCCCGAGCACAAACTCCTGTTCGCTGATGCATTGCACGACACTCGCATCTTTGACGTGAGCCCTGGCGAGATGCTGTTTGCCTCGCTGGAACGCTACTTCGCCAATCCACGCCCCGGTTTGCCGAGCCTAGACGCCAAAGCGTACGGTCAGCGGCTGACAGGCGTGATCGTGAAGCATGCCAGCGAGGTCGAACTCGCGGAAAAAGTGTTTCAACGGCCTGTGAGCCTGATTCCGAACGGCGTGAGGTCGCGTGAGCCGAAACCGGAGGCTGAAGCGACGAAATGGGTGATTGGAACGGCGGCACGGATTCACCCGCACAAACGGCTGGAGGATTTGATCGCCGCCTTTCGTCTCGTGAACGCGAAATGGCCGCAAACGCGACTGCGCATCGCCGGAGCGGCGGATGCTGGGCAGGAGGACTATGCAAAGTCGTTGATGCAAAGCGCCGCAGGCCTGCCCGTCGAGTGGTGCGGTGAAATCAGCGATCTCGCCGCGTTTCACGACAGCGTTTGTGTGTTTGCGATGATCTCGGAGCCTGCGGGATGCCCGAATGCCTCGCTCGAAGCAATGGCATCGAGCCTGCCCGTGGTCGCAACGGCTGTCGGCGGTGCGATTCAGCAGATCGAAGACGACGTGACCGGCTTTTTAACACCACCGCGTGATGTTGAATCGATGGCAACCGCTTTGATACGGTTGCTGGAGGATGACGAACTGCGTTCACGGATGCGCTTGGCGGCGCTGGAGCGAGTGAAGACACATTTCAGCCTCGAACAAATGGCGGCGTCTTATCGCAGCGTGTGCCTGGGCCGCTGAAATCAGCGGTACTTCGACAAACCTTCAAGATACTGCTGCGCGAGCTCGGTTTGCGGCTTGGTGAAGAAATCTGAGGCCGAGGACGATTCCTGCACCTTGCCCGCAGCGAGGAAGACAACCCAGTCGGCGACTTTGCGGGCGAAGCTGATCTCGTGGGTGGCGAGGATGATGCTTTGACCGGCCTCGGCGAGTTCACGGATGACATCGAGCACCTCGCCGGTCATGACGGGATCAAGCGCGGAGGTGGGTTCGTCGAGCAGGAGCAGGCGCGGCTTTGGCGCAAGGGCGCGGGCGATGGCGGCACGCTGCTGCTGGCCGCCGGAGAGCTGGCTGGGGCGTTTGTGCTCGTGTCCTTCGAGGCCGAGGCGATGCAGCAGCTCCAGCGCACGTTGTGTGGCCTGCGCTTCGGACATGCCATGCACCTCGCGCAGCGGCAGCGTGATGTTTTGCAGCGCGGTGAGGTGGGGGAAGAGGTTGTAGCCCTGGAAGACGAAGCCGTTGGCGCGGCGCTCGATCAAGGCACCATCCTCATCGTGCGGCAGCGTGCGTGCGTCGATGCTGATACTGCCTTCGTCTGGAACAAGCAGGCTGCCAAGCACGCGGAGCAGCGTTGATTTGCCGCCGCCGCTGGGACCGAGCAGCGCGATGACGCGTGCTTCATCACCCGTGGCAAATGACGCTCCGTCGAGCGCGGCGTGCGTGCCGTAGCGCTTCGTCACGGCCTTCGTTTCAAGTTTCATACGCAAACCTCCTCTCCAGACGACGCGCGAGGTAGGACAGGGGCAGCGTGACGATCAAATAAGCCAGCGCGAGCGGGAGAAAGCCCTCCAGCGGTTTGTAAGTGGCCGCGTTCATGATTTTCACCTTCTGCACCAGCTCTTCGATGCCGATGACGGAGAGCAGCGAGGAGTCTTTGATCAAGGAAACGAGCTGTCCGGTCGTTCCAGGCAGGGCGCGGCGCAAGGCCTGCGGAATGATGACGAAGCGGTAGGTTTGTACCTTGTTGAAACCGACGGCGCGAGCGGCCTCAAGCTGCGAGGCGCTGATGCTTTCCACCGCGCCACGGAAGATCTCGGCCAGATACGCGCCCTCGAAGCAGCCGAGCAGGATGATGCCGGTGAACACGGGCTGGTCGATGCGCAGGGCGTTTGCGATGATGTAATGACCGATGAGCAACTGCACGAGCAGCGGTGATCCGCGCACCAGCTCGACCACGCCACTGCAAAACATGCGCACCGGTTCCCAGGGCGAACGTTTTCCCAGCATGAGCAGAAAGCCGAGCGCGACGCTGACGATCATGGCGATGAGCGAGAGGCCCATGGTGGTGAGCCAGCCGTAGCCGAACTGCTGGCGGTAAAGCCACACGCCATCCCAGTTCCAGCGGTAGGCCACGCTGGAGAACAGCGCGTAAAACACCGCCGAGGCGAGCGCGAGCAATGCCAGCGCGTAAAGCGCGCGGCGTGTCGGCGAAACAGTGCTGTCGGGAGAAGCAGTCAAGGCGCGTGGATTTACGCCGGGGAGCGGTGGTTTGTCCCGCGCAATTTCACTTCACCGCCGTGGCGATGAGGCCGGGCCGTGCTGGTTGCGCCTGCAAAAAGAGCGCCACACCCTTGGCGATGCCTTGAGCGACCTGATCGCGGTAGGACTCGCGTTTCAGCTTCGCGGCTTCGCTTTCGCTGGTGATGAACCCGCATTCCACCAGCACGGCGGGGCAGGGAGCCTGGGCGACGACGGCGTAGCTGCGGGCCTTGGTGCCGCGATTTTGCGCTTTCGTTGCCGCGCAGACCATGCGCTGCACGGCGGCGGCGAAATCGGCGCTGTTGGCAGGTTTGGACGCGAACTGGCGGGCAGAAAGCGGTGCCGAGTCGGCAAAGTAGGTCTCGATGCCCTCAGCGTCGCTGCCCGAGCCGTCGGTGTTGAGATGCACACTGACAAAGGCGGCGGCCTGATGCTTCGCGGCGAGGGCGGCGCGATCTTCGAGCGGCAGGAAGACGTCGCTGTCGCGAGTGGTGTGCACGCGCAGGCCGACGGCTTCGAGTTCGCGCTTCACCCGGCGGGCGAGGTCGAGGGCGAGATTTTTTTCAATGATGTCGTTGGCAACGGCCCCGCCATCGTGACCGCCGTGCCCGGCATCCACGATGATCAGCGGCGCGGTTTCATCCCAGCGAGGCAGGGCAGGGGACTGGAGGGAGGCGTTTTGGCGCTCCAGCCAGACGAGGGAGGCGGCACTACCAGCCAAGGCCACGAAAGCGACGAGGATTTGGGCGGTCAGGGCGATGAAATGGCGAAATTTCAAAATTATATTCACTTATATAAAATATTTGTTTGAATTAACAACCGAATTTTCTACAATAGCCATATGAAGACGCCTCCCGCCGCCTCCCGTGTGCTGAGTTCCCTCGTCGCTATTTGGGGGATGGTTCTGCCGCTCTCGGCCCAGGTTTCCTACACCTACACGGCACCACCACCTCCTGGCTACCCGGCGGCTGGTGCGCCGAAACAGACCTCCACGAAGAGCACGCGCCAGTCGGCCGCTGCGGTGCAGACTCCGGCGACCTATCCCAGCTACCCTGGCACTTATCCCCCGCCTCCCGGCTACACTTACCCACCGCCTCCAGGGTATGGCACCGCTCCTAAACCCACGACTTCCAAGCCCACGGCCACGAAATCGAGTGCCAAGTCGTCTTCCTCTTCAAAAAAATCCACCGCAGGGCCACCGCCTCCGCCGAAAGTCTATGGCCCCACAGGTGATCTGAGCAGCCAGGTGTCGAAGCTCCGCGACAGCGACAAGGTGCAAAACCTTCGCCTGGGCGATCTGGAGCGCGATGTGAGCAGCATCAAACGTGGCGGCAAAAGCTCCGGCACCCGCTACGACGGCGGCACCGACCTCGCAGCGCACACGACTTATGTGGCCCGCCCCGGCGACACGCTCTTTCGCATCGCTTCCACACATCGCGTCAGCGTCGGCGAGATTCAGCAACTCAACCGCATGAGAGAGGACGAGGTCCGCGTCGGCCAGACGCTGCTCATTCCCTCGCCGCATCGTCTCAGTTCGCCGACCACGCAGGTGAGCTACAAGCCCTCGACTCCGGGCGGTTCCTCCTCCTCGGGCACTTCCTCGACCTATCACACCGTGAAAAAGGGGGACAGCCTCAAGGCCATCGCCATCAAGCACAAGATGACCACTGCCACGCTCGCCAGCGCAAACGGCATCAAGGACGCGAACAAAATCTTCGTCGGCCAGCGGCTGAAAATCCCTGGTCGTAGCAGCAGCGTGGCATCATCCACCCGCACCACGCCATCTGTGCGTGAATCGAGCGACACGGTGCCTTTGCCAGGTTTTGGCATTTCCGAGCCAGCGCCGCCGCCTGCTGCCGGTCTGGCCCCCGCGCCCGCGCCGCAGACCGCTCCAGTAGCTCCAGCCAAACCCGCTGCCAGCACGGCCGACACGCATCGCGGCATCCTCGCCTACCGCGTCGATCGTTCGGACACCATCGAGACCATCGCCGGTCAGTTCAGCACCACGCCTGACCGCATCCGTGAGATCAACCGCCTCAACGCCAGCACAACACTCAAACCCGGCGATGAGATCATGGTGCCAGCGATGGGCGCGGTGTCGGTGAGCGGGCGGTGAATGCAGGCTTCAGACAAGCGGCTTGAGCGCGACAGGACCTCCGTTTAGGCTTCGCCATGCAGTCGCTCGCCGAATACTTGTTTCGCGCACAACGCCGGGGTGAGCTGAAGTTCATGCTGATCGGCGGGAGATTGTTGGAGGCCCACGGATATGTGCGTAACACCAAGGATGTGGACTTTTGATCGCCACTCACGACATTCCTGTGATGGAGCGTCTGCTCACGTCCATCGGCTATCGCAAGGAGGCAGAGACGGAGATTTTCTCGCGCTGGAAGCATGCTTCCATGGAAGCGGAGGATGTGGATTTGATGTTCGTGGGCGCGTCCACCTTCGAATCGCTTAACGCAAGACTGCGTGACGATGCAGATTTCAGCGGTGTTGCGAGTACCTTCCGTGGCAGGGATCGTGGCGCTCAAACTGCATGCCATCAAAAACAATCCCGAACGGCTCGCCAAGGACAGCACGGACATTATCTCACTCATGCGGCTGAACCCGGCGGCGCTGGATCACGACGGACTGCGGACGTTGTGCGAAAAGTTTGGCAACGCCAAAATCTGGGCCAAACTCAAACTGCTGTTGTCATGATCTCCCCGCACCTTCTCGATCTTGAACTGCCCGCCGGACGCATCCCGACGGATGGGAAAGATACGGCCACGCCCGAACAAAACGACGCCTGGCAATGGGAAAACACCCGGATGCGCTGGGAACGCGGAGACTTCAGCCGCAGTGACACGCCCGTGAATGTGATGTTCGAGATCAAGTAGCCGCAGCTTTTGCCTGTGGCTCACTCCTTCACAAAATCCCGCATCTCATAGAGCTTCGGGTCGCGCACGGGTTCTTTGCGGCTGGCCTTGGCGCGTTTGAGCATCTGCGTGAATAGGGCGTCCCCAGCCTCGCCTTCGTCCATGCCGCCGAATTCCTCCTCCAGCTTCTCGGGGTCTTCACCGGATTCGAGGCGGCGCACCATCTCGCGGAGTTCGGGCGGGGTTTTGTCGCCCATCATGTCCGTCATCTTGCGCATGAAATGGCCGAGCTGCCGCGGATCGGGATTCTCCTCGTCCATGCCGCCCATCTCGCGCTCCATGTCCGCCATGAAGCTCTCCATCTTCGACTCGTCGATGCCTGCGAAGGGATCATCCGCTGTGTCTTCCTTCGCTTTGCCGATGACGGCGAAGCGAGAAACACGCTTTTCCATCTTCAAACCCTCGCCATCCGGGCAAGTCGGCACCTTCTCGCGGTAGGCCAGCGAGCGGGCCAGGAAAGAATACAGCTTGTTGTTGTCGGGGCAGTAGAACTCGTAGATCGGCATGGTGGGATTGGGAAAGTCAGCGTGGACACTTTAAACAGCCCGCCGCAGCGCTCAAGGAAAGCCATGCGTTTGACGAAACGTTCACGCTTCGCTCACTTCCCGTGTCGTTTTGCGATTTCGTGCGGGAAAAGCCATCCACTTCATGAAGCGCCTTCTTTTTCTCCTCGCCCTTGGCCCTTGGCTCTCCGCTTTGTCCCAGCTACCGCTGGAGTTGAAGCCAGGCACGCGCATCTGCCTCATTGGCAACTCCCTCTTTGACCGCATGCGGGACGACGGCCAGTTCGAGGCGCTGCTTCAGCAGCGTTTTGCCAAAGAGAAGCTCGTGGTGCGCAATTTGTCGTGGTCCGCCGATGAAGTGGCCCTGCGCCCGCGCCCGGATGGTTTCGGTGATCTCAATCAGCACCTCACCGAGCACAAGGCGGACGTCATTCTCGCTGCGTTTGGTTTCAATGAGAGCTTCAAGGGCGAAAAGGGTGTTCCAGAGTTCGAGACACTGCTGAAGGCTTTTTTGATCGAACTGAAGAGCCATCACTACAACGGCAAGTCAGCGCCGCAGATCGTCCTCGTCTCTCCCACCGCCGCCGAAAAGCCGCACGAACAACTGAACGCGCAAATCGCGCTCTACACTGCCGCGATGAAGAAAGTCGCTGAGGCTGAGAAAGTGGCCTTTGCGGACATTCGTAGCACGGGTTTTCAACCCGTGGATGAACGAGTTAAAAACTCGTTTTACACCACCAACGGCGTCCACCTCAACGAGCGCGGCTACGCAGCCTTCGCTGAGTCCCTCTTCCGCGAACTCACGCAAGAAACCCCGCCCAAGCTCAACGAAGCCGTCCGCGCTGCCGTGGTCGAAAAGGAGGACAAGTTCTTCCAATACTACCGCCCGCTGAACTACTACTACATCAAAGGCGGCCGCGCCGAGCCCTACGGTGTCGTGAACTTCCCGGGAGAGCTGAAGAAGCTGCTTCAGATGACGGAAGCCCGTGACCGCCTCATCTGGTCGTCCGCAGATTCCACAGATTCAGAGCTCAGAATCCAATCTGTGAAATCTGCGCAATCTGTGGATGAGACTCCCCTCCCCGTCATCACCGGAGACCGCCCCATCAACGAATGGCTGTCCCCCGCCGAGGAACTCGCCGCCTTCAAAGTGGACCCGCGCTTCGAAGTCAGCCTCTTCGCCTCCGAAGAAGACTTCCCGGACCTCTTCGTGAAGCCCATCGCCATCCGCTTCGATGCCAAAGGCCGCCTGTGGGTCAGCACCAGCACCACCTACCCTCAGATTGTTCCCGGCGAAGAGCCGCAGGACAAAATCCTTATCCTCGAAGACACCAACGGCGACCACAAAGCCGACAAATGCAGCGTGTGGGCCGACAAGCTCGCCATCCCGCTCAGTTTCGAGTTCGGCAATGGCGGCGTCTTCGTCTCCGACCAACCGCACCTCACCTTCCTCAAAGACACCGATGGCGACGGCAAGGCCGACCATCGCGAAAAGCTCCTCACCGGCTTCGGCACCGAGGACAGCCACCACGCCCTGCACGACTTCGTCTGGAGTCCCGAGGGCGATCTCATCTTCCGCGAGAGCATCTTCCATCACAGCCAAGTCGAAACGCCCTACGGCCCCGTCCGCGCCCGCGAGAGCAGCTTCTTCCGCTACACGCCCGCCACCGGCCGCCTGCTCGCCTTTGGCAGTTACATGAGCACGAACCCCTGGGGCATCACCTTTGATGACTGGGGCTTCCACGTCGGCAGCCATCCCGTCTTCGCCAGCGCCGTGCATGCGCTCAATGCGCCCTACCCCGACATCCACATCCCCGCCGGCAACTACTTCCCCGCCTACAGCGGCACCTGCGGCCAGGAATTCCTCACCAGCAGTCACTGGCCCAAGGAACTACGCGACAAAAAGCACTTCATGCGTGTGCGCTACAAGCCCACCAACGAAGTCGAGCTGCACGAGTGGGTGGAGCACGACACGCACTTCGAGGAAAAGAAAGTCGGAATCGTCTTCCAGAGCACGAACCTCAGCTTCATCCCCGTGGACATCCAGCAAGGCCCCGACGGCGCGATGTACATCGCCGACTGGTACAACCCCGTCAAAGGCCACATGCAGTACTCACTCCGCGACACCCGCCGCGACAAAAAGTCCGGCCGCATCTGGCGCATCACCGCCAAAGCCCTGCCGCTGGAGGAAGCGCCCAAGATCGCCGGTGCGAGCATCCCCGAACTGCTCGACCTGCTGAAGAGCGAGAACTACCGCACGCGGTATCGAGCGAAAGTGGAGTTGAGGGAGAGGGAATTCTCAGAAGCTGATTGGGTGCATTTTATGAAAGCTCTCACAGACGCTATTCCGCAGACAAGTCAGCGTGATGAGCAGCTTCTCTGTGAATCCCTGTGGCTCATCGAATACTTCAAACCTCGGGAATTGGCCGCAACTGCCACCCATGAGCAACTCCTCGCACTTCTCGAAGTTTCTAAGTCGGCGCATGTCAAAGCATGTTTGGCAAGACACCAACGAAAGTACCCTGAGTTGTACGTGGACCTGCCGCAGTTTCAGGTGTGGCCTTCGAGAACAAGACGCGCTGCTCAAGTGTTGAGGCAACTTACCAACGACCCCAGCGGCCTCGTCCGCCTCGAAGCGGCCATCGCGGCGAGTTACATCGGCACGCCGGAGGCCTTGGAGGCCGCGCTCGACCTCCTGAAGCATCCGATGGACAGCTACCTCACCTACGCGCTGCGCACCTCGCTCGACAGCCACACGCTGCAGCCGCTTTGGAAGGGCAACACCGCCTTCATGCAGAAGCATCCCGAGTTGGTAAAATTCCTCGAAGACAGCGAGCCGAAGAAGCCCGCGCAGATGGCGAGGAAAAAGAAAGCCGAGAAACCTGATCCCTTCGACGCGCAGCCCGGCCTGCAAACCGTCACCATCAAGACCATCCCCGAGCGCCTGCTCTATGACCTGCGCGAGTTCAAGGTGAAGCCCGGTGTTCCCGTGAAGCTCGTTTTCGAAAATCCCGACGTCACCCCGCACAATCTCCTCATCGTCCAGCCCGGCGCAGCGGACGAAGTCGGCATGGCCGGCAACGAAATGGCCAAAACGCCCGACGGCTTCGCCAAAGGCTTCATCCCCGACTCCCCGAAGATCCTGCACAAGACCAAAATGCTCAACCAAGGCGACAGAGAGACCCTCCGCTTCACCGCTCCCACCGCCAAAGGCAAATACCCCTACATCTGCACCTTCCCCGGCCACTGGCTCGTCATGAAAGGCGAGATGGTGGTGGAGTAAAGTAGTGCTGGGCTTTAGCCCGCACAGACGCTCTTCTCGCCAACGCACACCCGTTTTACGCTGCCATGCCATCACGAGCTGAAGCTCATGACTACTTTGTGCCTTCTCCGGCCACTACCTGGTGAACATGGTGGAGTGAAGTCTGAAAATTTGCCAGCAGGTCAAAATGCTTCTTGCGCGTTCCACGTCACATAGGTTACATGGAGCATATGGCATCACACGGCACCTCTGGACGCATCGTCATTGACATCGAGCCCGATTTAAAGCGTCGCCTCTACTCGACGCTGTCCCTGAATGGCAGCACCCTGAAGGAGTGGTTCTTGAAGTCGGCGGAGCAACTATGCGAGGAACAAATCGGCATGGGTGTGCGGCGTGAAGTGCGCTACGAGGCGCCCAAAAAGGCCAGCCGTGCTGTGGTGCGCGAAGAAATGCCTGCCGGCCCCGCCTCTTCCAGACAAACATCGGATGGGAAGTTCAAACTCGTTTCCATGTTTTCAGGATGTGGCGGCATGGACCTGGGGTTCGTGGGCGGCTTTGAGCTGTTTGGACGCCGCTACAAGTCCCTGCCGTTTGAAGTGACGTGGGCCAACGATTTGAACCGGGAGGCGTGCAAGACTTATGAGCGCAACCTGGGCCACAAAAGCCGGCCCGGTGATGCCTGGACGCTGATGGACGACATGCCCAAAGAGGCGGATGTGCTGGTCGGAGGATTTCCATGCCAGGACATCTCGGTGAATGGCAAGCGCACGGGGGTGAATGGTGAACGTAGCGGCCTGTACAAGGCGATGGTGGAGGCTGTGGGAAGAATTCGGCCAAAAGTCTTCGTGGCAGAGAATGTGAAGGCACTGCTGAAGCAGCCTGAGTGGCTTGAACAGGTGCTCAAAGACTTCCGGGCGCTTGGTTACACGCTGCATTATCAACTTTACCGGGCGGCTGATTACGGGGTGCCGCAGTCCAGGGAACGTCTTATGATCGTCGGCACGGCTCCGGGAGTTCGTGAGTTCACCCCGCCTAAGCCGGAGCGCAACGCGTCTAGCTGGATGACCGCCAAGGAGGCGATCGGAGATTTGGAGAACGTAGAGCAGTCACCGCACATCAACCACATCTGGAGCCTCGCGAGCAAAAGCCCTGAGCAGGGGAATCGCAGGCTGATCGCTGATCGTCCGGGCTACACCATCCGTGCTGAGTGCCACGGGAACATTCAGTTCCACTACCGGCTGCCTCGGCGCATCTCAATGCGCGAGGCGGCGCGCATCCAGTCGTTTCCAGACAAGTTCATCTTCATGTCCGGGCTGCGCGAAATCGAGCGGCAGGTGGGCAACGCCGTGCCGCCCGTGCTGGCCTGGCATATGGCCAATGCCGTCCTGGAATGCCTGCGCTAAGGCGGCGGTGAATCAAGAAACAAGACTTTGGAAGGAACCCAGCCGTTGGCGAGTTCATCCGCCTTTTTGAGCCATTCCGCGACACGCGTCTCGGGTGGCACAGACCGGCCCCAGTACTCGACAAACAACCTGTCGTCGAGAGTCGCCGCCGCCTCGCGCATTTCATCCTGAATATCCAGCAGCGCCCGTTCCACATAACGTCCTCCACGTTTGCCGCTGGACCGCATGGCGACGCTGCCTGCGGAAAACAAATCACGCGCCTGCGGACACAGCACACCGTGGTATGTGAGCAGGTAGAGCGTGACGTCGTTATATTTGTCTCGTGAACGGCTGGATTTGACCACCTGCGGGCAAAGCAGCGCAGCCTCGGCCCGCAACCTTCTCTTCTCGGCCTGTTCCAGTGACATGTACAACCTGGCTTGAACAGGCAGCGAATGGCCTTCATCGGGAGCGTCCTCCAGCCACCACAGGCGCTCACCTGCTTTCAGCCGTCCCCGCGCATACTTGCGGATGTGCTCCATTCTGCTCTCAATCGGCAGGCGGCAAAAATCCTGGTAGGAGACGCCGATTTTCTGAAACAAGGATTCCTGGGGCCGGATTTGAATCTCAAATCTCGGAACATGCGAAGTGCGGACATGAATGACGCAGGAGTCGTAGCGATCCCAGTCCACCTGCGGCGTTCCGCCCATCTTGCCGAACACCACATACACGTCTTCGACGCCTTGATCGCGATGGCTCTCAAATACACTGTTCGCCACACTGCGCCAGGTGTCGTTCGTGGTGAACTTGACCTCGACACCGAATTTGCCGAGGACGATGTCCGGGAAGCCATACGGATGAGGATCAAAGTCCACCTGCAACTCATGAGCGGACACCAGCTCCTGCAGCACCTGACGCACACGGTTTTCAAACTCTGGTGATTTGCGAAACGGGGCGGATTCCTGGCATTCAGCCGTCAACTTGGCGCAAAGCACAGACAGCAACTCCTCGAAGGATTCTTTCGTGAGATTCTCGGGCATGAGAGAGATGGCGAGTGCAAAGGCTGGGATTCGTAGTCGAAGCCCGATTGTTTACCGGCAGCTCAGGCCGCTGGCAAGCGCCGTATGATTCTTGTAGGAATGGAGATCGCCGCCCGCCACTTCAGACTTGCATCCTGCCGCAGAATCCGTGATGCCCTTGGCATGAAGCCGACCCTTCGCCTCTTTTCTCTCGCCTCCGCGCTCGTCTTGACCCAGTGCGGAAAAGAAGCCTCGAAACCTGCTGACGCGCCGAAGCCGGTGGCTGTTGAAAAGCCCGCCGCCGCGCCTGCTCCCGCCAAGCCGGAGCCGAAGGCGGTTTATTGGACGCAAGAGATGATGCACACGGAGATCAAGTATCACAATCCGGGCTACACGGGCGACGGCCAGTTCAACATCGAGGGCGGCAAGATCGTCGCGCTGAGCCTGCGCGGGGCGAAGATCGACAACGTGAAGTTTTTGCAGCACATCGAGCCGCTGGCGCTCGACCTGAGCGAGACGCCCATCACCGACCTGCGCCCGATGCAGGGCAAGAAGCTCGTCGAACTCTATCTGGAGGACACGAAAGTGCAGGATCTCTCGCCCATCCGTGGCATGCCGCTGCAGAAGCTGTATTTGAGCCGCACGCCGGTGGAAAACCTCGGAGCGTTGGAAGGTATGCCGCTCACAGAGCTGAACGCGGTCGGCTGCCCCATCGGTGACATCTCCGGCATCGCGAAATGCCCGATCTCGATGCTTTGGCTCACGGATTGTCCGGTGGAAAACATCAGCGCTCTCAAAACGGTGCCGCTGGTGAGTGTGACGCTGCATCGCACGAAGGTGAAAGACCTCTCCCCGCTGACCGGCACGGCCTTGCAGCGCCTGCACATCGCCGAGACGCCGGTGACGGATCTGTCACCGCTCAAAGGCATGCGGCTCACACGGCTCGTCTTCACTCCGGCGAACATCACGGCAGGAATCGAAGTGGCGAAATCACTGCCCTTGCAGGAGATCGGCACGCGTTTCGACGATGGAGCCAAGGATTTGCAGCCGCCGGCCAGTTTTTGGCCCGCTTATGACGCGGCGGTCCAAGCAGCGCCCAAACCGTGAGAATTCCCAAATTTGTCTTGTCGGCATGTCCCCGCCACTGCCACAATCACGGCGAATCTCATGAAAGAATTTGCCTACATCCATGACGAGCGGCAGAACCCCTCCCCCCTGCGCGCGGTGCCCGCGCTGGCGAGTTTCAGTGACGACCAGCTCGACGACGTTTTAAACTCCAGCAGCCTGCTCCAGTGCGAACCGGGCGACTGCATCATCAAAGAGGGCAGCATCGACTCCCGCATCTACGTCCTGCTCAGCGGTGAGCTGGAGGTGCGTGTCGGCGGCAAAAAAGTCGCCGCCATCACCCGCATCGGCGAGGTGTTCGGTGAGCTGGCGCTGGTGAACCAGGACAAGCGCCTCGCCTCGGTCATCGCCTCCACCAAGGCCGTGTGCCTCGCGGTGGACCAGAAATTCCTCCAGGACATCCATCCGCGCGAGGAAGACCCAGACTTCCACGCCTCGCTGTATGAATTCGTCGCACGCCTGATGATGCGGAAACTTGAGGCCACCTCCAAACGCCTCGCCGAGGTGGAAAAAGAGCTGCGCCTGCTCCGCGAGGCACAGCCGGAGGCCAAACCGGCTCCTGCCATCGTCGCCCCCAAGCTCAAACGGCCCGTGAAACGCGCCACCAAGGCAAGGAAGCCCAAACCGGCGGCGAGAAGGCGTTAATCGAGGGCACCAGCGCCAATCGTGATCCGCTTCTCCGGAATCGGCGACTCGATGATGCCGAGTTCCGTTTCCTGCTTCAGGCGAAGCTGGCCGCACGCAGCGGCGATGTCATGACCCTTTTCACGGCGCAGCGTGGCGGTGACGCCCGCGTTGGTGAGCACGGATAGAAAAGCGTCCTGGTTCGCCTCGCTGGGGCGTTCCCACTCCAGGCCATCGACCGTGTTGTAGGGGATGAGATTGACCTTGGCGTTCGCGGCACGGGCGCGTTTGGCCAGCGCGTGCGCCTGCTGGAGTGAGTCGTTCACATTCGCGATGAGGATGAACTCGAAGGTGAGGAACTGCTTCCGCTTCTGATTCCAGTAGTCGAGCGCCTCGAACAGCTCGGCGAGGTTGTGCTTGCGGTTCACCGGCATGATTTTCTC
>Ga0209573_1001350_pt1 | contig 38975 bp, 38 predicted proteins | sample TNRBio252014_DNA_FD_185870 | JGI IMG/M metagenome (GOLD analysis project Ga0209573, IMG submission 185870) | Wastewater treatment Type I Accumulibacter community from EBPR Bioreactor in Madison, WI, USA - TNR Reactor_6/25/2014_ DNA (SPAdes)... | ecosystem: Engineered > Bioreactor > EBPR >...
GCCAGTTGCCGCCGTCGGCGAAACGGCGTTTTGAGGAAGTGGGTGTACTCTTCGAGGATGGTCGCACAATCGCCGATCTGCAGGCGCTCTTCGAGGTCAAACGCGCTGCGGTCATCCAGAACCTGGAGCGCTATCATCAGGCCGGCCATATCCTCGATCCGAGTCGCTTGCTCACAGAGTCGGAGCTTGAACCGGCGTGGCAACGCAGTGTGCTGCGGCGGCTCGCCGACGCTGACCCACGGGTGGAGCTGCTGGGCGAATGCAGCCGGTCCCAGGTGGCGGCCTTGATCCGTGGCACGGATCTGCTGTGCCTGCCCTCGCTGCTGCCCGAGACCTTTTCGCTGGCGGTGCATGAGTGCGCGGCGCTTGGCGTGCCTTCGCTGGTGGCCGACCGAGGGGCCCCGGCCGACCTGATCCGCGCCACCGGGGGCGGTGGCATCGTCGACGGCGACACGCCAGAGGCCTGGTCGAGCAGCTTGTCGATCTGGGCAGGGGACGCCGCGCTGCGGCAGCGCTGGCGCCAGGCCGTGGCCATGCCGCCACGCGTCGAGGAAGAAGCGGCGCTGTACGAGAACCTCTACCGGGCGGCCTTGCGCCGGGATCAGGTCGAGGGCGGGGGCTGAAGCCCGCCGCGACGGGCCAACGGCCTCAACGATCTCCCCCCAGGGCCTGCGTGATCTCCGCCAGGCGCGTCGCCATGCGCCGGCCCACCTGGGCCGGTGCGAGCTGCCTGGCCATGTCCTCGCGCGCCTGGCTGCCGAGGCGATCGCGCAGGCCGCGGTCGGACGCCACCAGGCGCAGGGCGTTTACCGCGTCATCAGGATCGGGCTCGGCCCAGCGCTGGCCGCGTCGATAGGGGCCCTGGTCACTAGGCAGTGTCGTCATTCGCCAGGCCAGAGGGATCGAGTTGGCCCTGGTCATGAAGTCCATGTTGCCCGACCAGCCTGTCGCCAGCGCCACCTTGCCGCGCGCCATGCTCTCGGCGATCACGAGGCCGAAGCCCTCGGAGCGGTGCAGCGACACGAAGGCGTCCACGCTGTCGAGCAGGCAGCCGACCGACTCGCGGGTCAGCAGCTCCTCGAGGACGAGCACGCCTGGCGTCCGGGCGGCGAGCTCGAGCACGGCATGGCGCAAGGCCGGGTCGCGCTGGCCGTGGCTGAGCTTGACCAGCAACTGGACCGGGTCGGGCCAATGCTGGAACGCCGCCGCGAAGGCCTGCAGCGCCCCCAGCGGGTTCTTGCGCGCCAGGCTGCTCATGCCGTCGGCCATGGCCAGGAACACCGTCGCCTCGGCCGCCAGCCCGAAACGCGCGCGGTCGGGACGCGGCGGGCCGGGGGGGGCCAGCGCGTGCGGCATGCACAGCACCGGTACGCGGGCCGCCGCGGCGACGGCCTGCTGGCAGAAGCGGGACGGCACCCAGACCTCGTCGACATGGGCGAAGCCGACATGCTGTCCGGCCGGAAACTGCTCGAGCTCCCAGGCCCAGCAACCGATGCGGTGGGGCGCATCGAACAAGGCTTCGCCCCACTGCACGCGGGCCTGCGCCAGGCGGTCGGCGTTCAGGTGCAGCAGGCTGACCAGCGGGCGCGGCCGCGGGCCGCGCCCGCGCGCACCTTGCCGGTCGCCGACGATGGCGGCCGTGGCTGGGCGGTCGGAGTCGAAGGCCTGGCAGTCCACGCCGGCGGCCTCCAGCGCGCGGCGGGTGGCCCGTGCCGCTTCGCCGACGCCGCTGAGCGACGACAGCGCGCCGATCATCGCCACACCGGCGCAGGCGCGCACGGCCTCGGGCGCGGCCAGGCCCTGGCGCCCTGCGGGTCGAACCGGGGCGGTGAAGGGATCGCTCCAGGCGCGCCGGGCAAGCCGCTCGCGTACGCGGCCGCGCAGACCGGCCGGCAGGACCCATGCCGCAATGCCGCGCAGTCGCCATGCGGCAGCGAACAGCCAGCGCCAGACGGCGGCATCGTGCCGACGGCCCGCACTCGTGTCGTCTGTCGCCGCCAGACGGATCACGGCGTCGCCGGTGTCGCCCTTGCTCATCAGGAGGCCCAGCAGCGACTCGTCGTCCTGGGGGGCATCGGCCAGCACTTCGACGCCGTCGGGCAGCAGGCCCGACGGGCAGGCGCCCGGGCAGGCGATCACCTTGCGCGCACCGGGGTGGAGCCTGGCCACCTGCTGCATCGCCTGCAGGGTGGCGGCCCAGTCCTGCGGTGCGGCACGCATGACCAGTGTGCAGCGTCGGGGCGCGCGGGACAGCAGCCGATGCAGGGTGTCACCCCAAGGGTCCGTTCCGGCTGCCACCCCCGTAGCGGGAGCGGGCTTCATCGTGGGGGGCCCGGATGCGCGTCGGGCCGCGGGCCGAGTCGGGGACCCGGCCGATCGCCGCGCTCCGCGCCAGCGGCCCCCAGGCGCACCGAGGCCGCCAGAGCCGCCAGCAGCAGCAATGGCACGGCGAACTTCGCATCCCGGATCATGGCGTTGAACAGGCTGGCCACCGCGAGCAGGGTCCAGACGAGCAGCGCGGGCCGGCCCGCTGCGCCGGCCCGCCAGGCGGCGCGCAGTTCGGCCGCGAAGCCGGCAGTCAACAGCAAGGCACCCCCGATGCCGAGTTGGGCAGCGGCCAGCAGGTACTCGCTGTGGGGCGTGGTGTTGGCGGCGAGTGCGGAACCCGCAGGCATGGCGCGCTGCCACCAGTGCGTCCAGCTGCCGACGCCATGCCCCGCCCAGGGGGCTTGCCCGATCATGACCAGCGTGCCTTCGACCATGGCGCGGCGTTGGCCCCAGCTGCTGGCCACGGTGGACGGGTCCAACGGCGCCCGCAGCTCGGCGGCTCCTTCGGCGAAGCGCGCCCGCACGCCGTCGGCCAGTGTCCAGCCCAAGGCGCAGACGATGAGGACGGCCAGCAGCAGCGCCACACGCTGCCCAGGGCGGTGCAGGCGGGAGAGCCCGAACACCAGCAGCAGCACGGGCCACAGCAGCATGCCGCTGCGGCGGTCCTGCACTGCCACGCCGAGCGCGCAGACGGCGGCAGCCAGGGCCCAGGCCCAGCGGATCCAGATCGCTCTTCTTGCGGGCGCTTCGCCGGTTGCGGGGCGCAGGGTCTGGTCCAGCGCCAGCACCGACGCGAGTGCCATCAGCAAGGAGCCGGCGATACGCTGGTTGCCCTCGGCATCCAGCGCCCTTTGCCACAGCGACGACCGCGGCACGTCGACCAGGGTCGACGCGGCATGCGCCAGCGCGACCAGTGCGGCAGCGGCGACAAACAGGCTCAAGGCCTGCTGCGCGGCGGGCCTGGACCAGGCCCTCGACAGCAGCGGGATCATCGACAGCAAGGCCACGCTCCACAAGTGGGAAGCCACCGCTGCGGCCGAAGCCGGCGTCCACGCCATCGAAATCACCAGACCCAGGCCCAGGGCCGCGAAGGCCGGTGCGCCGGGCGAGCACTGGCGCCAGGGGGCGCTGCGGGTGGTGAGCGATCGCCTTGCGCCCACGGCGGCACTGATCAGGAAGACGCCATACGCGAGCCCGACCGTCGAGAACCCGGCGCAGCCGGCGACCCACGGGGTCAGCCGAGACCACCAAACCGGCGGAGTCATCGCAGGCGTGCCGCCCACACGCCGCTCGCGGCGCCCCGCAGCACTGCCATTGCCTTGGTCCACTTCTGTGGCTCCGCCATCAGGATGCCGGCCAGCTCGTAGGCCAGCCGGGTCAGGCAGAGGAAACCGAACGCCGGCAACCGAAGGCACTCTGCGCGCGCCAGCCGGACCGTGTTGCGCGCAATCAGACGTCGGCGGTCGGCCGAATGGCCGCCCGCCTGCAGTTCGCGCCCGAAGAGCCGGTAGCGACGGCGTTCGCCGATCGAGTGGGCAAACTCGAAACGGCCATTGACGTACAGGCGCAGGCCGGCATGCCGTGCCCTCAGGCAATAGTCGGTGTCGACATGGTCGATGGCCAGTTGCTCGTCGAAGCGGCCCAGCCTGCGCAGGGCGTCGCGTCGCCACACCGACATCGAGTTGATCACGAAGGCCACCGCCTCGACATGGTCGAACTGGCGCGGCAGGTAGGACAGGCGCCAGCGCTGCAGACGCATGTAGCGAGCCCGCATGGCGGTGGCGCGGTCCCGATAGGCCGGCGCGATGGCCGCAGTGTCGGGGCGGGACAGCAACTCGGCGTTGCAGCCATCGGAGAGGAAACCGTGCAGCACCGACGTGTCGGAGTCCTCGTCGACGAAGACGACATGCCGTACGGCGGCATCGGTCTCCAGCAGCGCCAGCGCCTTGTTGTAGGCGCCCGCCAGGCCGCCGACGTTGCCCGCGCCAAGCCACAGGGCCCCGGCGGCGGCGGCCCAGTCGGGCAAGGCCGCATGCGGCGGGCAGCTGTTGTCGACAACGACCACCCGGCCGACCGCCATCCGCAAGGATTGCAGCAGCGGCGTCAGGTCCTGCCGGGGGTGATAGGCCACGATGACCGCTGCCGTCGATGCCGCGACCGATGACATGACCCGATTGTCCACCGGGTGCGCCTGCCAGGCCGCCGCCGCTACAGGCGATTGATCAGCGCGGCCGCCAACAACCCGAGGTTGCCGACCGTCGTCTGGCGGAAGATGCCCGACCGGCGCAGGCCGACCAGCCTCGCACCGAGCCAGCGCTGCCGGGCCAGCGAGAACTCGTCCAGCACCTGCTGGTTCTCCGGTGTCATCAGGGGCCGCACCCGCTGAAGGGCCCGCAGGTTGGCGTCGACCCAGCCGCGGAAGCGGCCCTGCAACAGCAGCTTGGCCCGCCTGAGCTGCGCGATCGGGTCGGCATTGGCGCCGAACTGGTTGTGGCCATGCTGGCGGTAGCGCACTGTCGGGTGGCTGTCGTAGTGGACCCTGCCGCCGCAGCTGGTGACCAGCATGTAGGCCCACCAGTCATGGGTGATGGCTTCCACCTGCTCGCCCGCGCGCCGCAGCAGGTCGCGCGCGGCGCGGTTGAACACCATGGTGTTGCCGCCTGCAATGCTCTGCACCAGCGCGTTCCGGAAGTCCGGGGCGCGTTCGAACAGGGGCGAATAGCCGATGTGCTGGTTGCGTGCGTCGACCAGCAGCGTGCGCGAACCATAGAGGGCCGGCACGTCCTCGGGCACGGTCTTGAGCCAGTCCACCGCGCGCTCGAGCTTGTCGGCCTCCCAGACGTCGTCCTGGTCGGCGTAGGCGAAGTAGTCGGCTTCGATGTCGGCGCGACAGGTCAGGGACAGGAAATTGGCCGTCGATCCTTCGGCAGGCCCTGCATGGATGGACAGGCGGTCCTCTCCCCAATGCGACTGGTAGTACTCGAGGATGGCGTGCGTATGGTCGTCGGAGCCGTCGTCCGAAGCCCAGATGGCCCATGCCGGGTGCGTCTGGGTCGCAATCGAGTTGAGCTGCTGGGCCAGGAAGTGCTGCCCTTGCATCGTGCACATCAGCACCGCAACCCTGGGCACCGAAGGATGTGGTCGATGCAGCAGGGACTTCAAGGACACCAGCGGGATGACCCGGCGGAACTCCTCCCACGGCGCCAGCAGTTGATCGACCGTTGCCTTGCGCGAACGGTTGCTCCTCTGCAGCGTGGCCTCTGCGGCTGCTTCTCTTGTCTGATCCATGGCGGTGCGGATTCTAGTCAGCGATTCTTCACGGCCCTGGGTAAACCCAGGGGGTGGGCCGTTCTCCTTGCCTGCTGCATGGTGGCGCCGCCAGGTTTCTGCTGCGGTTTCCGAGTGCGTCCGTTGTGTTTCCGCACAGGCGCACCCGAAGGCGGCTGTTGCAGGGCGACAACAGGGCGACCCGGCGTGCCGGCGGATTCGGGCCCGAGCCGACGCCGTGGCGCCGGTGGCCGCGCGCTGCCCAAGGTGGCGGCAGCCCGATCAGGGATAATCCCAGGGTGACTGAACTTGCCGAAGCCGCTGCGACCGCAGCCCCACCCGCGCCCCCCGCGCGGTTCGACACCTTGCCGTTGGACCCCCGGCTGCTGCGCGCAGTCGATGACTCGGGCTATGCCTTCATGACGCCCATCCAGGCCAAGGCGATACCGATGGTGCTCGCAGGGCGGGACGTCATGGGCGCCGCGCAGACGGGCACAGGCAAGACGGCAGCGTTCTCGCTTCCGCTGCTGCAGAAGATGATGCGCCACGAGAACGGCAGCATGTCGCCGGCCCGCCATCCGGTGCGGGCGCTGGTGCTGGCGCCGACCCGCGAACTCGCCGACCAGGTCGCCCAGAACGTCAAGACCTACGCCAAGCACACACAACTACGTTCGGCGGTGGTGTTCGGCGGCATCGACATGAAGCCGCAGACCTTGCAGCTCAAGGCCGGTGTCGAGGTGCTCATCGCTACGCCCGGCCGCCTGCTGGACCACATCGAGGCGAAGAACGCGGTGCTCAACCAGGTCGAATACGTCGTGCTCGACGAGGCCGACCGCATGCTGGACATCGGCTTCCTGCCCGACCTGCAGCGAATCCTGTCCTATCTTCCCAGGCAGCGCCAGACGCTGCTGTTCTCTGCCACCTTCTCGCCCGAGATCCGGCGCCTGGCCGCCAGCTACCTGCAGGACCCTGTCACGGTCGAGGTGGCGCGGCCCAATGCGACGGCAACCAACGTGGAGCAGCGCTTCTACAGCGTGGCCGAGGACGACAAGCGGCGCGCCGTTCGCAAGCTGCTGCAGGATCGTGCACTTGCGCAGGCGATCGTCTTCGTCAACTCCAAGCTGGGTGCTGCCCGCCTGGCGCGTGCCTTCGAGCGCGACGGCCTGCGGACGGCCGCGCTGCATGGCGACAAGTCCCAGGACGAACGCCTGAAGTCGCTGGCGGCATTCAAGCGTGCCGAGGTCGACCTGCTCGTGGCCACCGACGTGGCTGCACGGGGCCTGGACATTGCAGACCTGCCCGCGGTGTTCAACTTCGATGTCCCGTTCAATGCGGAAGACTACGTGCACAGGATTGGCCGCACCGGCAGGGCCGGTGCCAGTGGGCTGGCGGTGACGCTGGTCGACCGCGACGACGGCCGGCTGGTGTCCGACATCGAACACCTCATCAAGCGCAAGTTCGAGATCGAACCCATCGAGTTCGACGACGACAGGCCGCGTTGGCGACGGCCGCGCGCAGACGACGAGGAGTCGACGCCGCGAGTCCCGGCCACCGCCCGGGCGCCGCAGCGCGCTCGCGCGGTGGAGGACCCGTTCTTCGACCGCCCGTACGAGCCCGTCGGCGAAGGCCTGCCGAGCTGGGAGCCGGCCCGAACCGCAGCGCCGGTCAAGGGCCCGTCACCCAACATCCGACCCAAGCGCAAGGTGGCCTCCCTGCTGGGCGGTGGCAAGGCCTGAGGCCGCGGGTCTGCCTTGATGCACTTGTTGACCCGGCGCATCACTGGCCGAGGAAGCAGAACACGGCCGGCACGCGGTCCGGCAGGTGCGTCGGCGAGCCGCGGCGCCACTCGTCCACACGCTTGCAGCGCGTCCAGCCCCCTGGCAGGGTCAGGCCGCAACTGACCGACAAGCGGGTCGCTGGAGACAGTGCCTCGAGCAGGGCGGCGAACAAGGCCGGGTTGCGATAAGGCGTCTCGATGATGATCTGGGTCTGCCGGCGCCTGCGCGACCAGGCCTCGAGCTCTCGCACCTCATGAAGCCGCTGCCCCGCGTCCTGGGGCAGGTAGCCGACGAATGCGAAGCGCTGGCCTTCCAGGCCGCTGGCCGCAAGCGCCAGCATCAGCGAGCTGGCGCCGGCCAGGGGCTCGACCTCGAGGCCCAGGCGGTGCGCCGCCGAGACCAGCGCCGAACCCGGATCGGCCACCGCGGGCAGTCCGGCTTCGGACAGCAGGCCGACATCGTGCCCGGCGAGCGCTGGCGCGAGCAGGGACTCGTACAAGGGCATGCCCGGCGCCGGACCACGTCCCTTGGCAGGGCGCGGCAGCTCCCTGATCTCGATGGCACGAAGCTCGATGCCCAGTGGACACAGCATGTCCACGCGCCTGAGAAAGACGCGCGCACTGCGCGCGTCTTCGACCACCCAGTGGCGAAGCGAGGCGCAGGCACGGATCACGCCTGACGGCAGCACCTCGTCCAGACCCAGAGTCGCAGCGCCTTGATCCAGGGTGTTGGGGATCAGCCGCAAGCGGCCCGTGGAGGGTTCATCGGTCCGCGCCTGGTCAAGACCGTTCATCGCGCCATCGACCACAAGTCCAGGCCCGCGGCCTGCAGCAGCGCGACCGTCCGGATCAGCGGCAGGCCGACGAGGGCTGTCGGATCGTCGCTGTCGATGGCCTCGAGCAGGGCGATGCCAAGCGTCTCGCAGCGGGCGCTGCCCGCGCAGTCATACGGCTCGTCGAGCCGCAGGTAGCGCTCGATCTCCGTCTCTGCTAGGGCCTTGAAGCGGACGTCTACACCGGACAGGCTGCAGGCCTCGTACGCCGGCTGCCGTCTGACCACCGCGACGGCCGTGTGAAACCGCACCGCGCGGCCGCTCATGCGCCGGAGCTGGGCAACGGCCGCGTCATGTGTGCCGGGCTTGCCGATCGGCTCGCCGCCGAGCTCGGCGACCTGGTCGGAGCCGATCACCAGGGCGTCGGGGTGGCGCGCGGCGACGGCGCTCGCTTTGGCCAGGGCCAGGCGTGTGGCCGTGCGGGCCGGAGTCTCGTCGGCCAGCGCGTGCTCGTCGACCTGCGGCGACTCGACGTCGAAGGGTATCCGCAGCCGCTGCAACAGCTCGCGCCGGTAACGGGAGGTGGAAGCGAGCACGATTCTGGGTGGCGTGGACATGGGCGGCATTGTCCCTCCGGGCGCCGGCTTCGCTGCGCCTGGCCTACGCGGCCCGCAGGCCGCAGTCGGGCGCTACGGCCGCCGCTGGATACACTGCGCCAATGGGCCCCCGCAAGACCACACGCAAGGCGGCAAGCCATGACCCCCGGCGGTTGGGCATCGGCGAGTTCGCGCGTCTGCGTGGCGAGCTGTCAGGTCAATGGCCACTTCAAGAACTGGACCGCCTCGCCGGGTCGACCGCTTCCGTCGACGGCCGGCAGGTGCGGCCCATTGCGCATGCGCAGCCGCGAGCCCCGGTGGCGGGGCCGACCGACGAGGCGGCCGCCGGGCAGGCTGGGGGGCAGGTTCGATGGAAGGTGTCCGGGCGTCTGTCCGAACCTCCGGGCGCCGTGCCACAGCCGTGGCTGCATCTCGAGGCCCAGGCCTGCCTCGAGATGCAGTGTCAACGCTGTCTGGGCGCGGTCGTGGTCGCGCTGTCGGTCGACAGGGACTTCCGTTTCGTCATGGGCGAAGACGAGGCGGCCCGCCAGGACGAACAGTCCGACGAGGACGTGCTGCCCCTGGCGCGGGAACTGGACCTGCAGGCACTGGTCGAGGACGAGCTGATCCTGGCGCTGCCCTTGGTGCCCAGGCACGACCGCTGCCCGTCGCCGCTGACATCCGGAACGACACCGGATTCGCCCCCCCCCGACGCCGCGCAATCGGCCGGTGCCGGCACCTCGCATCGGCCGTTCGAAGTGCTGGCCACGCTCGCGACGAAGCGGCGGGGCATGGGCTGAGGGTCCGCAGTGTTATACTGGCGGGCTTTGTGGCCTTGACACGCGGCTTCGTCAGGGGGCTGCCCGGGTGGCGTTGTGCGACGGCCGCAGAGGTTCTGGGGACCGGCGCCCGAGTCGTCACGCACTCGCAAGTCCGTCATGCGTTCACCTCGGTGAGTCGGGTGGTCGCTGACGCCGGATGTGTTCCTGTCCGAGGCCAGCGAGGGGGCCGGCCCGCCCCGGGCCGCTCTCTTGTCACTTTCATCCGCCAGCGCACCCTGCACCAGGAGAACTCCATGGCTGTCCAGCAAAACAAGAAGTCGCCCTCCAAGCGCGGCATGCATCGCTCGCACAACGCCCTTGCCAACCCGGGGCTGGCCATCGAATCGACCACCGGCGAAGTACACCGTCGCCACCACATCAGCCCGACGGGCTTCTACCGCGGGCGCAAGGTCGTCAAGACCAAGGCCGACGCCTGAGGCACTGTCCGGCCCGGCCCGACCCCAAGCGGCAGGTCTCGCCTGCACACGGGCCGCGAGACACGCCCCGTCCGCCACTTCGCCCCATGCGGCCCAGACGCCGCGGTGGCGCGCGCTACCGGCCCCGAGACTCATGAGCGCTTCCACCTCCCGCAGCCCGCTGGACCGGGTGAGGCTGGCCGTCGACGCCATGGGCGGCGATCATGGTCCCGCGGTCACCCTGCCCGCCGTGCGAAGCTTCCTTTCTTCGCACCCGCGCGCCGAAGTCTTGCTGGCCGGGGCACCCGAGGCGCTGGCGGCGGCATCGTCCTGGGACCGTTGCCGCATCGTCGCCGCCAGCGAAGTGGTGACGATGGACGACACGGTGGAAGTTGCCCTGCGTCGCAAGCGGGACTCGTCGATGCGGGTGGCAATCATGCAGCTCAAGCCCGCCGCCGGCGAGCAACCTGCAGCGGACGCCTGCGTATCGGCAGGCAACACCGGCGCGCTGATGGCGGTCGCCCGCTATCTGCTCAAGACGCTGGAGGGCATAGACCGGCCGGCCATCGCGTCGGTCATGCCCAACCGGCTCGACGGGCACACGACCGTGCTGGACCTGGGGGCAAACGTCGACTGCTCACCCGAGCACCTGCTGCAGTTCGCCGTCATGGGCAGCGCGCTCGTGGCCGCCGTCGAGGGGCGTGAAGACCCGAGCGTCGGGCTGCTCAACATCGGCGAAGAGGCGATCAAGGGCAGCGAGGTGATCAAGCGCAGCGGCGAGCTGCTGCGCACCGCAGGCGATGCCGGCTTGATCAGGTTCCTCGGCAATGTCGAGGGCAACGACATCTTCAAGGGCAGCTGCGACGTCGTGGTCTGCGACGGCTTCGTCGGCAACGTGCTGCTCAAGACCTCGGAAGGCCTGGCCGGCATGCTGGGCGAGTTCATCCGGCAGGAGTTCTCTCGCAACCTGCTCACCCGGCTGGCTGCCCTGGTGGCCCTGCCCGTGCTGGAGCACTTCAAGGCGCGTGTCGATCCTCGCCGCTACAACGGAGCGGCCTTGCTGGGCTTGCGGGGCCTGGTCTTCAAGAGCCATGGCTCGGCCGACGCCTTTGCCTTCGAGCAGGCGTTGACGCGCGCGTATGATGCCGCCCGCAATGGCCTGCTCGAGCGGGCGCATGCACGCATTGCGCAAACCTTGTCCTTGGTGCCGGTCACCGCGCAGGCCGGGCCGGCCGGAGATGACGGCGGAGTCGCAACCAACATGATCGACGGCGCCGCCTCGCAGCGGCGGGTCGCCTGACCTGGGCGCGTGGCGCAAGGCTCGCCTCACCGGCGGTCCGCCTCGGCAACGCATGAACGGCCAGTGAAACAGTCGAACGTCGCCTACTCCCGCATCACCGGCACCGGCAGCACCCTGCCGGGGCGACGCATCTCCAATCACGAACTGGTGGAGACGCTGGCCGCACGCGGCGTATCAAGCAGCGACGAGTGGATCGTCGAGCGCACGGGCATCCGGGCACGTTGGTTTGCCGACCCCGGCCAGCAGGCCAGCGACCTGGCCCTGGACGCGTCGCGCAAGGCGCTGCAGGCGGCAGGGGTCGACGCACGGGAGATCGACCTCATCATCGTGGCGACATCGACGCCCGACATGGTGTTTCCGTCGACGGCCTGCATCCTTCAGCAGAAGCTGGGCGTTGCCGGCTGCCCGGCGTTCGATGTGCAGGCCGTGTGTTCGGGCTTCGTCTATGCGCTGGCGGTGGCCGATTCGATGATCCGCGCCGGCACGGCGCGCAGGGCGCTGGTTGTCGGCGCCGAGATCTTCTCGCGGCTGCTGGACTTCGACGACCGGACGACTTGCGTTCTGTTCGGCGACGGGGCAGGCGCGGTCGTGCTCGAGTCCTCCGACAGTCCCGGGGTGCTCTGCAGCGAACTGCATGCCGATGGCCGCCATGTCGGCATCCTTTGCGTACCGGGCGGCGTCGACGGTGGAAAGGTGAGGGGTCATCCCCTGCTGACCATGGACGGACAGGCCGTATTCAAGCTGGCCGTCGGCGTGCTCGAGAGCGTGGCCCGATCGGTGCTCGAGAGGGCTGGCCGGCCGGCCTCGGACGTCGACTGGCTGATACCCCACCAGGCGAACATACGCATCATGCAGGGCACGGCGCGCAAGCTGAAGCTGCCCCTGGAGCGCATGGTCGTCACGGTGGACGAGCATGGCAATACCTCGGCGGCCTCGATCCCGCTGGCGCTCGACGTTGCCGTGCGTGATGGCCGCATCCGTGAGGGTGATACCGTGCTGCTCGAAGGCGTGGGCGGTGGCTTCACCTGGGGTGCGGTGCTGCTGGACTTCTGAGGGCAGGCCCACCGCAGGCCGGCGCCATGCAGTCGCATTCGAACATCGGGATTCAAGGAGACACGATGGGTGGATTCGCGTTCGTCTTTCCCGGGCAGGGCTCGCAGTCGGTGGGCATGCTCGATGCCTGGGGCGATCACCCCGCCGTCCGGCAGACACTCGACGAGGCCTCGGCGTCCATCGACGTGGACATCCGGCGCCTGGTGGCCGAGGGGCCTGCCGAGCGGCTCGAGCTGACCACCAATACGCAAGTCGTCATGCTGACGGCCGGCGTGGCCTGCTACCGGGCCTGGCTCGCCGAGGGGGGGCGCGAGCCCGCCGTGGTGGCCGGGCACTCGCTGGGTGAGTACTCTGCGCTGGTGGCTGCTGGTGCGCTCCGACTGGCCGACGCCGTGCCGCTCGTGCGCTTCCGGGCGCAAGCCATGCAGGAAGCTGTGCCCGTGGGTGCGGGCTCGATGGTGGCCGTGCTGGGCCCGAGCGCGGCACAGGTGATCGAGGCGTGCGCCGAGGCCGCGGCGTCGAGTGGTGAGGTGGTATCCGCGGCCAACTTCAACGACCCCAAGCAGACCGTGGTCGCGGGCTCGCGCGCCGGAGTCGAGCGCGCCAGCGAAGTGCTCAAGGCGATGGGGGCCAAGCGCATTCTCCCCTTGCCGGTGTCGGCGCCCTTTCACTGTGCATTGATGAAGCCGGCAGCCGATCGTCTGGCCTCGCGATTGTCGGAGGTGCCCGTGCAGACTCCTCGAATCCCGGTGGTCAACGACATCGACGTGGCCGCCGAGACCGATCCTTCGCGCATCCGTGACGCCCTGGTCAGGCAGGCCCATGGCCCGGTCCGCTGGGTGGAGGTGGTGGCGGCCCTGGCGTTGCGTGCGCCGCGGGGCGTGTTCGAGTGCGGACCCGGCAAGGTCCTCTCACGCATGATCCAGCGCATAGACCCGGCCGTGCGTACCGCGACCCTGGCCGACCCGGCGTCGCTTGCCGAACTGCGGGGAGTGCTGGCATGAGGCAGGTTGCGCTGGTCACCGGGGCGTCCCGCGGCATCGGCCGTGCCATCGCCGCGACGCTGGCGGCCCAGGGCCTGGTCGTCGTCGGAACGGCCACGCGGCCCGAGGGGGCCCAGGGCATCGCGCAGGCGCTGGCGGCTTACGAAGGGTGCGAGGGCATCGTGCTCGACGTCAACGACGCCTCGGCGGTGGAGGCTGCGGTCGAGCACATCGTGAAGACACATGGCGGGCTGCATGTGCTGGTCAACAACGCCGGCATCACCCGCGATGGTCTGGCCGCGCGCATGAAGGACGACGACTGGGATGCCGTGCTGGACACGAACCTGAAGGCGGTGTTCCGCACCACGCGGGCCTGCCTGCGCACGATGATGAAGCAGCGCCATGGTCGGATCGTCAACATCACCTCGGTCGTCGGGGCCGGTGGCAATCCGGGTCAGGCCAACTACGCGGCAGCCAAAGCGGGTGTCGCCGGCATGACGCGTTCGCTGGCCCAGGAACTGGGCAGCCGCAACATCACGGTGAACTGCGTCGCGCCCGGCTTCATTGCCACCGACATGACCGAGTCGCTGGCCGAGGCCCAGAAAGCGGCTCTGCTGCAACGCATTCCGCTCGGTCGGCTGGGCAGTGCCGACGAGGTGGCCCATGCGGTGGCGTTCCTGACCTCCCCCCAGGCGGGCTACATCACCGGGGTCGAGCTGCACGTCAACGGCGGCATGTACATGAGTTGATCCCCTCCGGGCCCGAGGCCCGGGGACGCACCCGTTGCCCGCCGGTAGAATCGCGGGCTGTTTTCCGTACCCCCTCCCGGAGGAGTCATGAGCGATATCGAAGCGCGTGTGAAGAAGATCATTGCCGAACAGCTTGGTGTGCCGGAGTCCGACGTCACCAACGAGAAAGCCTTTGTCGCCGACCTCGGCGCCGATTCGCTCGACACGGTCGAACTGGTGATGGCCCTCGAGGACGAATTCGGCATCGAGATTCCCGACGAGGAAGCCGAGAAGATCACCACCGTCCAGTTGGCCATCGACTACGCCATCGCACACCAGAAGGCCTGAGCAATGGGGGTGTGTGACCGCCGGCAGCCTGCTCGGGCCGGACATCGGTCAGGGGCATGCCCGTGAGCCGGCGCCGTATCGTCGTCACCGGTCTGGGGGCCATCAGCCCGGTCGGCAACACGGTGGCCGAGGCCTGGTCCAGCGTGCTCGACGGTCGCAGCGGCATCGGTCCGATCACGCGCTTCGACGCTTCGGCGTTCTCCGCGCGCATCGCAGGCGAGGTCAAGGGTTTCGATGTCGAGACCATCATGCCGGCCAAGGAAGCCCGGCACATGGATGTGTTCATCCACTATGGCATCGCGGCGGCGCTGCAGGCCGTCGCCGACGCCGGTCTGCCGCATGGCACGGCCTTGACCGAGGAGGCCGCCGAACGCATAGGCTGCATGGTGGGTTCGGGCATCGGCGGGCTGCCGCTGATCGAGGCCAACCACCAGGACTACCTGCAGCGCGGCGCACGACGCATATCGCCGTTCTTCGTCCCGGCTTCGATCATCAACATGATCTCCGGGCACATCTCGATCCGCCTGGGCTACACCGGACCCAACATGGCCATCGTGACGGCCTGCACCACCGGCCTGCATTGCGTGGGCATGGCGGCACGCCTGATCCAGTGCGGTGATGCCGACGTGATGATCGTCGGTGGCGCGGAGTCCACGGTGTCGGCCCTGGGCATAGGCGGCTTTGCCTCGGCACGTGCGCTTTCGACCCGCAACGACGACCCGGCCACAGCGTCGCGCCCCTGGGACAAGGGACGGGACGGTTTCGTGCTGGGCGAGGGTGCCGGCGTGCTCGTGATCGAGGCGCATGAACATGCCGTGCGGCGGGGCGCCAGGATCTATGCGGAACTGGTCGGCTTCGGCATGGGTGCGGATGCCTACCACATGACAGCGCCGAACGTCGACGGCCCCAGGCGCGCAATGCTCGCGGCCTTGCGCGACGCGGGCCTGAATGCAGGCGATGTGCAGTACATCAATGCGCATGGCACCTCGACCCCCCTGGGTGACGCCAACGAGACACAGGCGATCAAGCAGGCCTTCGGCGACCACGCCCGCGATCTGGTGGTCAGTTCGACCAAGTCGATGACCGGACACCTGCTCGGTGGGGCGGGGGGTCTGGAGTCGGTGTTCACCGTGCTCGCGATCGCCCACCAGGTGGCGCCGCCGACGATCAACCTGTTCGAGCAGGACCCGGAGTGCGACCTCGACTACTGCGCCCACCGGGCGCGGCCGATGAAGATCGACATCGCGGTCAAGAACAACTTCGGTTTCGGTGGAACCAACGGCACGCTGGTGTTCAAGCGCTATTGAGACGCTGTCGTGCGCAGCGCGCCAGCCGTCACTGTCGACCTCCCGGATGACCTGCTCTGGCGCGGCCTGGAGACGCTGCTGCGCGCGCTGGCCGCGGTGGCGCTATGGTGGGTCGTGTTCGGCCCGGTGGTGGACGCCGCCGCGGCTGCCGCCGGCACGGTGGCAGCGGTTCTCGCTGGTGGGTCCCGCTGGTGGCGCCTGCCGGCCACGAGCCGACTTCTATGGGACGGCAAGGCCTGGCAGCTCGACGGGCTGCCCGGACGGGCGCGCATCGTGGCCGACCTCGGCGCATGGTTGCTGCTGCGCTTTGACGCTGCAGCGGGCCGCAGCACCTGGTTCGGCGTCTGGCTGAGCCGGCAGGGCATCCCTGGCCCGGCCCTGAGGCGGGCGCTGGTCGCCCATGGCCAAGAGGCGCCGGAGGGCGGCCTGCCGCCCCCTGAGACATGACCGAGATGGACAGCGACCTGCTGCTGGTCGAGAGGGCCCGCGGCGGCGACCATCGGGCATTCGAGATGCTGATGGTCAAGTACCGGCGGCGCATCGAGCGCCTGGTCGGCCGGATGATCCGCGACCCCGACCTGGCCCAGGATGTGGTTCAGGAGTCGTTCATCCGGGCCTATCGGGCGATGCCGAAGTTCCGTGGCGAGAGCGCGTTCTACACCTGGCTGTACAGAATCGCCATCAACACGGCCAAGAAGGCCTTGCTGGCGATCAAGCGGGATCCCCTGGTCACGGAGTCGTCGCGCGCCGGTTCCGATGAGGTCGACGAAACTTCAAGGAAGGAAACGGAACCAAGCGATGGCGAAACCCCCGACGCCCTGCTGGCGAGCAAGGAAGTGGCGGCCGCCGTCAACGCTGCGGTGGATGCACTGTCCGATGACCTGCGCCAGGCGATCACGCTGCGGGAGATCGATGGATTGAGCTACGAAGAGATCGCAGAAGTGATGAGTACCCCGATCGGCACTGTCAGGTCGCGCATCTTTCGCGCGCGCGAAGCGATCGCTGCCCGACTGCGGCCCCTGCTCGACACGCGCAAGGGCGGGCGCTGGTAGAAGGACCGGGAACATCCGCACCTCTGCCCCCAACTTGCCCGCACCTTGCCCGCACCTTGCCCGCACCTTGCCCGCATCGACCCACCCCCACGGCAGGACATCCTGACTGCTTCGATCGCCTGAGTTCCTGCCCTTCGCCACACGCCCATGTCGAACTCCCTCCCTCCTCGAGACCCCGATCCACGGCCTTGTGGGCTGGACAGCGCCGATCCGGCGCCGACCATGGCCGACGGTGCAGGTCTTTGCCCGCCAGGCGCGCTGGAACTGCGCGCTCTGCTGTCGGCGCTCGCCGATGGTCATGCGGGGGAGTCAGGGGCAGCCGCTGCCTGCATGGCCTGGTCGGATGATCCAATGGCGCAGCAGACCTGGCACGAGTACCAGGTGATCGGCGATCTGATGCGCTCGGCCGATGCCGGTCCGGTGTCCGGCGATGGTGACCTTGCGTTCCTGGCGGTGATGCGGACTCGGCTGGCGGCCGAGCGAGTCGAACGGGTCGAGACCGCCGAGGCCAGCGCGCCTGCGCAAGGCGCTGGCGGGCTGCGTGCGGCGGACGGATCTGCGGCGTCACCCGTCTATCGCCCCGCCCGTCTGGAACCGCACGGGGCGCGCCGATGGCAGCGCTGGTGGACGCCGGCGGCGGTGGCGGCCGGGTTCGGGCTGGTGGCGGCCGCGCTGCTCGTGACCCGCGGTGCGGGACCTGTGGGCGCCGAGTCCGGCGCGGCGCTGGCGCGGGGCGCAGTGGAGGTGGGCGCGCCTGCGGCGCAGCAGGCCACAGCTGCAGCATCGGGGTCGGCGCTCGTGGTGGACGCGCGGGTGATCCGGGACGCCAGGCTGGACGAGTACCTGCAGGCCCACCGAGCGGCCGCGGCGACGCAGGTCTTGAGGCCCGCCGCATCGGGCCTGCGAAACGTCGATGTCATGCTTCCCCAGAAGTGATGTCGATGCTTCTTCCTGGTCAGGCACATCGTCCGGAGATCGGCAGGTCGGGTCGCGGTACCGGTGCCGCGGCCGAGGGCCCGGCTGCAGATCTGCGCCTGCGGCGGTGGCGGTCGCTTAGGGCAGCAGTGGCCGGCCTGGCCTGGCTGGTCTTCGGGCCGGCCTTCGCCGGCCCGCCCGAGTCTTCCCGGGCCCGCCTGCCCGCACCGGGGCTGGTCGACACGGCAGACCTGGCGGCCTGGCTGCCGAGAATGAACTCGGCGTCCAGGGACCGCAACTACCAGGGGACATTGGTCTTTTCGACGGCCGGTGTGCTTTCCAGCATGAGGGTGGCGCACTTCTGTGTCGGCGACAACCACTACGAGCGCTCGGAGACGCTGGACGGCAAGATGCGTCGCGTCTATCGACACAACGATCTCGTGCACACCGTCTGGCCCCAGCGCGGCCTGGTGGTCGTGGAGCCTCACGGCGCGCCACGGCAGCTTCCCTCGACCCTGCAGGCCGTCGAGCCCTTCGCGCTCGAGCAGTACGCCCTCAGGTTGGAGGGCCCAGATCGTGTGGCCGGCCGGCCCGCGCAGGTGCTTCTGCTGCAACCGCGTGACGAGTGGCGGTTGGCCCAGCGCCTGTGGGCTGACGAGGCCACAGGCTTGATGCTGCGCGCCGACATCCTGTCCGAGACCGGCGCCGTGCTCGAGTCGATGGCTTTCAGCGACCTGGAGGTGGGCATCAAGGCGCAGCCAGAACTGGTGCTGCAGGCGCTGCGGCAGATCGACGGCATGAAGGTCTTGCGGCCTCGCGCCGTGCTGGCGCAACTGGAGACCCAGGGCTGGCAGCTGTCCAGACCCCTGCCGGGCTTCAAGGTGGCGCACTGCGTGCGTCGCTGGCACGAGGTGCCACCGGGTGCCGACGCGCCGGCCACCGGCAACGAGGTCTTGCAGACGGTCTTCGGCGACGGGCTGACGCACATCACGCTGTTCATCGAGGCCTTTGACTCGCAACGCCATCGCCAGGGCCTGGGCCTGCGCTTCGGCGCCACGCATACGCTGGCGGAACGCAAGGGCGATTACTGGATCACAGCGATGGGCGACGTGCCGCCTTCGACCCTGCGGCGGCTCGTCGATGCCCTTGAGCGTCGGCGCTAGCAGCCCGACACGGCAGGACCGCGCTCAAGTTGCAGCCCTGCTCGACTTCCCCAGTTCCGCAAGACAGAAGCTTCCAGGAGATCCAGTCCGATGTTGCTCCCTCTTTCCACGTCCTTCGCCGGCCTCGGTCGGCGCTTGCTGACGTTCTCGTTGTGTGCCTTGCTGCCCCTTGCGAGCATGCCCGGGCCGGCGTCCGCGCAAGGCGTCCAGCTTCCCGACTTCAGTGAGCTCGTTGAGCGTGTCGGACCCGCGGTGGTCAACATCCGCACGCTCGAGCGGGCCCGTGCCGGCAGCGGCGAAACCGATCCCAGCGTCGAGGAGTTCTTCCGGCGCTTCGGCATTCCCATGCCCGGTCGGCCCGATCCCCGCCGCGGCCCGCGCAACAACGACGACGAGCCGCAGCAGCGCGGCGTCGGCTCGGGTTTCATCCTGACGGCCGACGGCTTCATCATGACCAATGCCCATGTGGTCGAGGGGGCCGACGAAGTCCTCGTGACGCTGACCGACAAGCGCGAACTCAAGGCGCGAATCGTCGGCGCCGACAAGCGCACCGACGTCGCGGTGGTCAAGATCGAAGCCGCGGGCCTGCCGCATGTACGCATCGGCGATGTCGGGCGCCTCAAGGTAGGCGAATGGGTGATGGCGATCGGCTCGCCCTTCGGGCTGGAGAACAGCGTCACGGCCGGGATCGTCAGTGCGAAGGCGCGGGACATACCGGGCGACTACCTGCCCTTCATCCAGACCGACGTGGCGATCAACCCCGGGAACTCCGGCGGGCCGCTGATCAACCTTCGCGGCGAAGTGGTCGGCATCAACTCGCAGATCTACAGCCGCTCGGGCGGATTCATGGGCATCTCGTTCGCGATCCCCATCGATGAGGCGATGCGGGTGGCGGACCAGCTGCGCACCAGCGGCCGTGTCATCCGGGGCCGCATCGGCGTGCAGATTGCGCCAGTGACCAAGGAGGTCGCCGAGTCCATCGGCCTGGGCAAGGCCGTGGGTGCCCTGGTGCAGAGCGTCGAGAGTGGCGGGCCCGCCGACAAGGCCGGCGTCGAGGCGGGAGACATCATCGTCGAGGTGGACGGTCGTGCAGTCGAGAAGTCGGGCGACCTGCCGCGCATCATTGGCGGCACTCGGCCCGGCCACAAGGCCAGGCTCAAGGTGTTCAGGCGGGGGGCCGCACGCGAGGTGGTGGTGAGCGTCGGCGAGTTCGAGGCCGACAAGCCTGCACGCCGGGCACAGGCCGAGCCCAACAGCGCACCGGTGGCCAGGAACGCGCTGGGCCTTTCGCTGTCGGACCTGAGCGATGCGCAGAAGCGCGAGTTGCGGCTGCGGGGTGGCGGCGTGCGCGTCGATGCGGCGGACGGCGCGGCGGCCAAGGCCGGACTGCGGGAGGGCGACGTGATCCTGTCCGTCGACAACACGGAGGTCGCCGACGTCAAGCAGTTCAACGCGATGCTGGCCAAGCTCGAGAAGGCCCGGGCGATCAGCGTGCTGTTCCGACGCGGCGAGTGGGTGAACTACGCGGTGATCCGTCCTTCACGCTGAGCGCACAACCTTGGCCCGGGCTTGCCGGGGCCCGGGAACCGCGGCCGCCACGACGTGGGGGGCGGGTGAGCCGAGGGTCCATGTGGCGCCGAACAGCGCCGAAGATCGCTGAATTCCTGATCGAAACAGTCGGTCTTTCTGTATCGCGAGATGACGGCGAGATCACCGACCGGTGTGCCACGGGTGGGGCGGGTCTGGCTTTGTGTGTATGTGCTCGCATCATTCTCCGATGCTCCGGGATTCTCGCGTTGAGCAACTAGAATCGCAGCCGAGCAGGGCGACTTTCTGGCCTCTTCTGGTCGTGTGAGTGGTCACCTCACACCTGTTCAGCCGGCCCGGCCGAACTGTTGACAAACTGTTGACAACATCTCTCTGTCGGTTCCCCGCAACGGCCGGAAATCAAGCACTGGTGCGGGTTCCGAGGGAATCCTTTTGGCTACAATGAAGTCCCAACAAGCAGTTGCCAAACGTTCTGTTGGAAGGCGCGTCAACCCATTCGACGCGCCTTTTTTTTCGCTTCGCCCGCGCATGCCGGCCTTTCACCGCCCCGGGCCGCCGAACGCCGCAGGGTTCGACCCGCAAGACTGCTTCCGTGATCCACTGACGACGCGATGAACCACATCCGCAACTTCTCCATCATCGCCCACATCGATCACGGCAAGAGCACCCTGGCCGATCGCATCATCCAGCGCTGTGGTGGCCTCAGCGACCGCGAGATGGAAGCGCAGGTGCTCGACTCCATGGACATCGAGCGCGAGCGCGGCATCACCATCAAGGCACAGACCGCCGCCTTGCAGTACCAGGCACGAGACGGCCAGATCTACAACCTCAACCTGATCGACACGCCCGGGCATGTCGACTTCTCCTACGAAGTCAGCCGTTCCCTGTCGGCCTGTGAAGGCGCATTGCTGGTCGTCGACGCGAGCCAGGGCGTCGAGGCGCAGACCGTGGCCAACTGCTACACCGCGCTCGAGCTGGGTGTCGAGGTGGTCCCCGTCCTCAACAAGATGGACCTGCCGCAGGCCGACCCTGGTCGCGCCAAGCAGGAGATCGAGGAAGTGATTGGCATAGACGCCTCCGACGCGATCCCCTGCTCGGCCAAGACGGGTGAAGGCATCGACGACATCCTCGAAGCAGTCCTCGCCCGCATGCCGGCCCCCCGCGGCCAGCCCGACGGCCCGCCAAGGGCGATGATCATCGACAGCTGGTTCGACAACTACGTCGGCGTCGTGATGCTGGTGCGCGTGGTGGACGGCAGCCTGTCGTGCGGCGAGCGCATCCGGTTGATGGCGACCGACAGCGTCTACGGCATCGAACAGCTGGGGGTCTTCACGCCCAAGTCGCAGCCGCGCGACAAGCTCGGTGCCGGCGAGGTCGGCTTCGTGATCGCCGGCATCAAGGAACTCAAGGCGGCCAAGGTCGGTGACACCCTGACCCTGGAGAAGAAGCTTCCCAACAACGCCGGACCGGCCAGCGAGCCCCTGCCGGGGTTCAAGGAAATCCAGCCCCAGGTCTTCGCGGGCCTGTACCCGACCGAAGCCAGCGAGTACGACCAGCTTCGTGATGCGCTGGAAAAGCTCAAGCTCAACGACAGTTCGCTTCGCTTCGAACCCGAGGTCAGCCAGGCGCTGGGCTTCGGCTTTCGCTGCGGCTTCCTCGGCCTGTTGCACATGGAGATCGTGCAGGAACGGCTGGAGCGGGAGTTCGACCAGGACCTGATCACCACGGCGCCCAGCGTGGTCTACCAGGTGGAGCTCGGCGACGGCACGGTCCTGGAGGTGGAAAACCCGTCGAAGATGCCGGACCAGGGCCGCATCGCCGAGATCCGCGAGCCCATCGTCAAGGTCCACCTGTACATGCCGCAGGACTACGTGGGCCCGGTCATGACCCTGGCCAACCAGAAGCGCGGCATACAGCTGAACATGGCCTACCACGGCCGACAGGTGATGCTGACCTACGAGCTTCCGCTGGCGGAGATCGTGCTCGACTTCTTCGACAAGCTCAAGTCCGTCTCGCGTGGCTATGCCTCGATGGACTACGAGTTCAAGGAGTACCGCGCGGCCGACGTCGTCAAGGTCGACATGCTGATCAACGGCGATCGCATCGACGCGCTGTCCATCATCGTGCACCGCAGCCAGAGCCAGCACCGTGCGCGCGAGGTCGCCTCCAAGATGCGCCAGATCATTCCGCGCCAGATGTACGACGTCGCCATCCAGGCGGCCATCGGCGCCAACATCATCGCGCGCGAGAACATCAAGGCCCTGCGCAAGAACGTGCTGGCAAAATGCTACGGCGGTGACATCACACGCAAGCGCAAGTTGCTGGAGAAGCAGAAAGCCGGCAAGAAGCGGATGAAGCAGATCGGCTCCGTCGAGGTGCCGCAGGAAGCCTTCCTTGCCATCCTCCAGGTGGACGACTGAACCCGATGAGTGCCTTGACTGCTGCGCTTTACGGCGCCCTGATCCTCTACCTCGGCGGCTGGTTCCTCGGCCACTGGACCGGCAATTTCTCCTTGCTGCTGTTCGTGCTGACGCTGGTCACGCTGGCCTACTGGCTGGCCGAGCGCTGGCGTTTCCGCCCCGCCCGCGAGGCCGCTGCACAGGCGCTGCTGGTCCAGGACGGTGCACGCCGGGCCGAGCTGGCCCGCATGGGGATCGAAAAGGTCGACGGCAATGTCGAGGAAGCACGCCAGCGCCTGCTGATGCAGCCCTGGTGGCTGGACTGGACGGCCGGGCTGTTCCCGGTGATCCTCATCGTCTTCCTGCTGCGCTCCTTCCTCTTCGAGCCCTTCAAGATCCCCTCGGGTTCGATGATCCCGACGCTGATGGTGGGTGACCTCATCCTCGTCAACAAGTACCACTATGGCGTGCGGCTGCCTGTCATCAACAGGAAGATCGTCGCCAATCACGACCCCCAGCGCGGCGACGTGATGGTGTTCCGCTACCCGGTCGACCCGCGGCAGGACTACATCAAGCGTGTGGTCGCCATCCCGGGTGACGAGGTTTCCTACCTGAATCAGGTGCTCAGCATCAACGGCAAGCCGGTCGAGACCCGGTCGCAGGGCGAGTTCTACGACGACGACAGCCTGCGCTACGCGCCGATGTTTTCCGAGAGGCTCGGGGCCGTGGAGCACCGCATCCTGGTCGAGCCCAGGCGGCAGGCCTACTACGGCCCCGACCCCAAGCGCTTCCCTATGCACGAGAATTGCCGCTACAGCACCGAAGGCGTGACCTGCAAGGTGCCGCCGGGGCACTACTTCATGATGGGCGACAACCGCGACAATTCCCAGGATTCGCGCTTCTGGGGATTCGTCCCCGACGAGAACATCGTCGGCCGTGCCTTCTTCGTCTGGATGAACTTCGGCAACCTCGGACGAATCGGCAGCTTCGATTGACACGGGAGAACCGCTACGATGATGGCCCCGCTCTCGCTCGCCTCGCGCTCGTCACAGCGTGGTGTCACGCTGTTCGGTCTGCTGTTCTGGGCCATCGTGGTGGCCCTGCTCGCCTACGTGGCGATGCGGGTCTTTCCGACCGTCAACGAGTACTACACGATCCAGCGCTCGATCGAGAAGGTGGCGGTGTCCAACCCGTCGACGGTGGCCGAAGCACGCGCGGCGTTCGACCGCCAGAAGGACGTCGAATACTCGATCTCGTCGATTTCCGGCAAGGACCTCGAGATCACCAAGGAAGACGAAAAGGTCGTCATCGCCTACGCCTACGACAAGGAAGTGCCCTTGTTCGGGCCGGTCTTCCTGCTCATCAAGTACGAGGGTCGGGCCAGCGGCAAGCCGCCGCGCTGATGACCATGGACGCCACGCTGGCGGCGCTCGAGCAACGCCTGGGGCACCGCTTCGGCGACCGCGCTCTCCTGCAGCGCGCGCTGACGCACCGAAGCGCCGGCGCTCACCACAACGAGCGGTTGGAGTTTCTCGGCGATGCCGTGCTGTCGCTGGCGGTTTCCGACCTGCTGCTCGATCGCTTCACCGTCTCCGACGAGGGCGACCTGACCCGCATCCGAGCGCACCTGGTTCGCGAGGACAGCCTGCACCGCGTGGCGCTGGCGCTCGGGCTTCCCGACTGCTTGTCCATGTCCGAGGGCGAACTGCGTGGCGGGGGTCGATTGCGGCCGTCCATCCTGGCAGACGCCGTCGAAGCGTTGATCGGCGCCGTCCATGCCGACGCCGGCTATGCGGCGGCGCTGTCACTGGTCCGCCGCCTGTTCGGCGAGCAGATCAGCGCCGGCGAGGTCGACAACTGGAGCAAGGACGCCAAGACGGAACTGCAGGAGTGGCTGCAGGCTCGCCGGCTGGCGGTGCCGACCTATCGCATCGTCGCCACGCGCGGCCAGGCCCACGCCCAGACCTTCGAGGTGGAGTGCCAGCAGGCCGCGCTCGGGTTGTCGGCAGGGGGTGAAGGCAAGTCACGGCGGGCGGCCGAGCAGGAAGCGGCACGTCGCCTGCTCGAGCAGCTCAAGGCAAACGATCGACCCGGTGGTCCGCTGCGATCATGATCGCCACGGGCCAATCGAACGATGGAGATGACCACCCGGCTCCGGGGCCGGGCGCCGCGCCGCACGCTGCCGAGCAGGCGCAGCACTGCGGCCTGATCGCCATCGTCGGCCGCCCCAACGTGGGCAAGTCGACGCTGCTCAACGCGCTGGTCGGGCAGAAAGTCAGCATCACGTCGCGAAAGGCACAGACCACGCGCCACCGCATCACCGGCATCCGCACGGAAGGGCTCTCGCAGTTCATCTTCGTCGACACCCCTGGCTTCCAGACGGCGCAGGCAGGGGCACTTCGCAGGTCGCTCAATCGCACGGTGGTCGCCTCTGTGGGCGATGTCGATGTCGTGCTGTTCGTGGTCGAAGCCGGGCGATTCGGACTCGACGATGCCAAGGTGCTGGCATTGATGCCCGCCGAAAAGCCTGTGCTGCTCGTGGCCAACAAGCTCGACCGGGTGCTGCGCAGGGCCGACCTGCTTCCCTGGCTGGGCCAGATGCAGCAACGCCATGCCTTCGCGGAGTATGTGCCGCTGTCGGCGAAGGCCGATGCCGATGTGCGGCGCCTGGTGGGCATCGTCGCGCGATACCTGCCGAAGCGTCCCTGGCTGCATGACGGTGATGCGCTGACCGACCGCAGCGAGCGCTTCCTGGCCGGCGAGATCGTGCGCGAGAAGCTGTTCAGGCTGACCGGAGACGAATTGCCGTACACGTCCACCGTGGTGGTCGACAAGTTCGAGGAGGACGGCGCGTTGCGCCGCATCTCGGCCACCATCATCGTCGAGCGCGAAGCCCACAAGGGCATGGTGATCGGCGAAGGCGGCGAGCACCTGAAGCGCATCGGCACGGAAGCCCGGCACGAGCTCGAACACCTTTACGACGGCAAGGTGTTCCTCGAACTGTGGGTCAAGGTGCGCTCTGGATGGGCCGACGACGAGGCCCGGCTGCGCGCCTTCGGCTACGAATGACCCGCGTGCGCGCCGCCGCGCTGCCGTTGGCGAGCTACGTACTGCACCGCCACGACTGGAGCGAGACCAGCCTGGTCGTCGAGTTGCTGACACGCGAGCGCGGGCGCGTGGTGGTGCTGGCCAAGGGAGCGAAGCGCCCCTATTCGCAGTTGCGGGGCGTATTGCTGCCGTTTCTGCGCCTGTCGGTGCAACTCACGCGCACGGCCACCGAGCAGTCCGAGCTGCAGGTCCTGCGCACGGCCGACTGGGCCGGCGGTCCGCCCTTGCCGCCGGGCCCCGGACTTGCGGCGGGGTTCTACCTCAACGAGCTGTTGCTGCGCCTGACGGCGCGGGAGGACGCCCATCCGGCGCTGTTCGACGCCTATGCGGACACCCTGACCCAGCTGTCCGATGGCGACGACCCAGCGCTGCAGACTGCCTTGCGGGCCTTCGAGCTGCGACTGCTCCGCGAGACCGGCCTGCTGCCGGAGCTGTGCCGACAGACCCTCACGCTCGAGACGCTGGAAGACGCCGGCCTCTACGCGCTGCATGCCGAACATGGGGTGGTCGAAGCCCGCAGCGCTGCCGAAGGGGCCGGCCTGAGCGGGCTGCTGCTGCGCGAGGCGGAAGCCGCACTGTGCGAACCGGGTCAGGCGGACGGGCACGCGCTCAGACGCGCAGTGCGGCCCGCGCTGGCCGCCTGGCGGGGCCAGTTGCGCGCCCTGCTTCACTATCATCTGGGCCCTGTGCCCTTGCGCACACGGCAGGTGATGCTGAGCGTGCAAGGCTTCCTCTCGCGCGAGAACCCGACACGATGAATCCCCTGATGGCCGATGCCACGGCGCATGGACGGACCCAAGGGACCGCGCTGTCCGTCAACGTCAACAAGGTGGCGTTGCTGCGAAACACCCGCCACCTGGGCATTCCCAGCGTGGTCCGCGCGGCCGAGCTCGCCCTGCAGGCGGGCGCGGCAGGCATCACCGTCCACCCCCGGCCCGACGGGCGCCACATCCGTGACCACGACGTGACGGAGCTCGCAGCGCTGCTGACCCGATGGCCGCAGGCGGAATACAACATCGAAGGCAACCCGTTCCACAACCTGATGGACCACGTGCGCGCCGTGCGGCCCCACCAGGTGACCTTCGTGCCCGACAGCGTCGGCCAGTTCACATCCGATCATGGCTGGGACCTGGGCGTCGACGGCGAGCGGCTGCGACCGCTGATCGAGGAGGCGCGTGCGCTGGGCGTGCGCGTGAGCCTGTTCATGGACCCTGTGCCCGATGCCATGCACCGGGTGCGCGAGATCGGCGCCGATCGCATCGAGCTCTACACCGAGCCCTATGCGGCCGCGCACGGCAGCGACCGCCAGGCAGACGAGCTCGAGCGCTTTGCCGCCGCCGCGCGCAGCGCCCTGGCCCTGGGCCTGGGCGTCAATGCCGGGCACGACCTCAATCGCGACAACCTGTCGGACTTCCTGCGCAGCGTGCCGGGCGTCATGGAGGTGTCCATCGGCCATGCACTGTTGTCCGACGCACTGGAGTTCGGCATCGCCGACGCCGTGCGTCGGTACCGCCAGTGCATTGCGGCAGCCCGGCCGTGATCGTCGGCATCGGCACCGACATCTGCGACCTGCGCCGCATCCGCTCGGCGCTGCAGCGTCGCGGCGAGCGCTTCGCGCAGCGCGTGCTGGGCGAGCGCGAGCTGGCCGTCTTCCATGCCCGCCGCCAGCGGGCCGAGGCGCGCGGCGTGGCCTTCCTGGCCTCTCGCTTCTCGGCCAAGGAGGCTTTCTCCAAGGCGGTCGGGCTGGGCATGCGCACGCCGATGAACTGGCGCGGCTGCGAGATCCTCAACGAACCTTTGGGCAAGCCGGTGGTCCGCCTGTCGGGCGCGCTCGCCGAATGGTTCAGCGCCCAGGCGTGGCGTGCCCATGTCACGCTCAGCGACGAAACCGACTATGCGGTGTCCTTCGTCGTCGTCGAAACCCTGGAGACCTTGCGATGAGTGAACACCGACCCGTCGTGCTCGACATTGCCGGCACCCGGCTCGAGGCGGCCGACCGACGGCGCCTGATGCACCCGCTGACCGGAGGCGTCATCCTGTTCGCGCGCAACTGGGTCGATCGCCGGCAACTGGTCGAGCTGACGGCCGGGATCAAGCAGCTGCGCGACGACCTGCTGATCTGCGTCGACCACGAAGGGGGCCGCGTGCAGCGGTTCAGGACCGACGGCTTCACGTCGCTGCCCCCCATGCGAAAGCTGGGTGAGCTGTGGATGCAGGACCCGATGCTCGCCACCGACGCGGCCTGCGCCGTCGGGCTGGTGCTGGCGGCCGAGCTGCGGGCCTGCGGCGTCGACCTCAGCTTCGCACCCGTGCTCGACCTCGACCATGGTGGCAGCAGCGTGATCGGAGACCGAGCCTTTCACCGCGACCCGCGGGTCACCACGCTGCTGGCCAGGAGCCTCGTGCATGGCCTGCTGCGCGCAGGCATGTCCCACTGCGGCAAGCACTTCCCCGGGCATGGATTCGTCAAGGCCGACAGCCACCACGAGGTTCCCGTTGACCGCCGCCCGGCCAAGACCATCCTGGGCGACGATGCCCGACCCTATGAGTGGATGTCGAGCTGCCTGAGCGCGGTGATGCCGGCGCATGTGGTCTACCCGCGGGTCGACGCCCGCCCTGCCGGCTTCTCGGCCCGCTGGCTGCAGGAGGTGCTGCGCAGCCGGCTCGGCTTCACCGGTGCGGTGTTCAGCGACGACCTCAGCATGGCCGGAGCGCGCCTGCTCGAAGGGCGCGAGCTGAGCTACACCGAGGCGGCGCAGCAGGCGCTGCAGGCCGGCTGTGACCTGGTGCTGTTGTGCAACCAGTCGGTCGACGGCGGCGCAGCCGTCGACGACCTGCTCGACGGGCTTCAGGCGGCGGCGGACAAGGGGCAGTGGCAGCCCGATGCGGCATCCGAGGCGAGGCGACAGCGCTTGTTGCCGACCCTGCCGCCGCTGGCCTGGGACGAGCTGATGCGGGACCCTGTCTATCACCAGGCACTGACCCGCCTGCCCTGACGCGCGGCTTCGCACGTCGCCGCAGGAGGCGGGCCGCCCCGCGATCCCTACACCTCGAACGGCAGCTTCATCTGCGACAGGTCCTTGCGGGTCTCGACAAGGACCAGCGGGCCTTCGTCGATGTGCACGGCGGGCTTGGGCAGCCGCGGGACATGGGCGGGGCGTGGTTCCGCCGCCATGGCCTGCTGCACGGCGCGGACCTTTTCGGCGTCCGACGCCACCCACTCCAGCCCAGCCTCTCGCAGCATCGCCTGCAGGTCATCCGCGGGCAGCACGTAGGGCGTTTGCACGGCGTTCGAAGGCGCCGGGCCATGGGCCGGGGCGGTCGGCGCACTCACCGTGGCCGGCCCGGCATGCGACATCACAGCCGGCTCGGCCTCTGCAGCGACCCCGGGTGCCAGCGTCGGCGGCTCGCCTGTCGCCGCTGCCTGCGGCAGGGTGTCGTCCGCATCGGACGCTGGCGCCTCGGCTTCGGCCTGCCCCGGCGCGTCCCCTTCGTCGCGGCGCTCGCGACGATAGCGGTCGCGTCCCCGGCCACGCCGGCGGCCGCCCTCGCGTGCTTCGGCCGCATCGCTGTCGGCCTCGCGGGCTGCGCTGCCCGAAGTGCTGTCGCCGTCCGTGGCTGCAGGCTCGGCCCCGCCGCCCATGCGGGCGCCTGCGGCGTCGGAGACATCCACAGCTGCCTTGGTGGCGTCGAACCCTTCGGCGCGCTCGCGGCCCTCGGCCAGGTCCGCGCCCGATGGGGCGGCGTCGCCGCTGCCCTCTCCACGGTCCTCCTCGCGGCCCTCGTTCCGGCCCCGACCGCCACGCCGCCGCCGGCGCCTGCCGTCACGGTCGCCTTCAGCGCCTTCCGGACGATCGCCGCGCTCGCCGCGGTCGAGGCGCTCGGCGTGGTCGGTGGCCGTTGTCGCGGGCATGTCACTGCCAGCCGCCATGGCCAGCGGCATTGCCGTGCCCTCGTCCGACGCCGGGGCAGCCGGGCGTTCGACTCGTTCACCTCGTTCACCACGGTTGCCCACTCGTCCTGGGCGGCGGGAGTCAGCGCGCTCGTCACGCGTCGGGCGGTCGCCCTCCTGGCGCTCCGGACGGTCGGCACGCCCGGCATCCTGCCCCCGGGCATCGCGGCCCTCACGCCCCTCACGCCCCTCGCGTCCCTCGCGTCCCTCGCGTCCGTCCCGGCGGCCCTCCCGCGAGCCGGGTCGGCGATCACCACGCTCAGAGCGCTGCTCGCCGCGTTCGCCGCCGCGCCCTTGGCGGCCACGGCCATCGCGCCTGGGCTCGCCGACGGCGGTGCCCGCCTTGGGCTCGACAGCCGCCGGGCTTGCTGCAGCCGGCGGTTCGGCCGCAGCCGGCGGCGCCGCGCCGAACAGCCGCTTGACCCAGGCGAAGAAACCGCCTCCGGCGGCCGGCGCGACCTCAGGCGCCGGGGCAGGGGCCAGTGCGGCGGCCGCTGTGGGCACCGGGGGCGGCGGCGCCACGGGTTCGGCACGCGGCGGCGCCGGTTGGTCGGGCAGCACCCCCTTGATGACCGGCTCCTGCCGCGGCTTGGCGTTCTTCTCCCGGCGCGTGATGCCGACCTCGTCGTCCGGCTCCTCGATCATCGTGTAGCTGGCCTGCAGGTTCTCCAGCCGCGGGTCGTCGTGGCGCAGTCGTTCGAGCCGGTAGTTGGGTGTCTCGAGGTGCTTGTTGGGGACCAGCAGCACGGTCACACGCTGCTTGAGTTCGATCTTGGTGATCTCGGTGCGCTTCTCGTTGAGCAGGAAGCTCGTCACCTCCACCGGCACCTGCACGTGCACGGCGGCGGTGTTGTCCTTCATCGCCTCCTCCTGCACCATGCGCAGGATCTGCAGCGCCGAGCTTTCCGTGTCGCGGATGTGGCCGGTGCCGTTGCAGCGCGGGCAGGTGATGTGGTTGCCTTCGCTGAGTGCCGGCCGCAAGCGCTGCCGGCTCATCTCGAGCAGGCCGAACTTGCTGATCGAGCTGAACTGCACGCGGGCACGGTCGTTGCGCAGGGCGTCGCGCAGCCGCTGCTCGACCTCGCGGCGGTTCTTGGACTCCTCCATGTCGATGAAGTCCATCACGATCAGGCCGCCCAGGTCGCGCAGGCGCATCTGGCGCGCGATCTCGTCGGCCGCCTCGAGGTTGGTGCGGGTGGCGGTCTCCTCGATGTCGGTGCCTCGTGTGGCACGCGCGGAGTTGACGTCCACGGCGACCAGCGCCTCGGTGTGGTCGATGACGATGGCGCCACCGCTGGGCAGGTTGACGGTGCGGCTGAACGCGGTCTCGATCTGGTGCTCGATCTGGAAGCGGCTGAACAGCGGCGCATCGTCCCGGTAGCGCTTCACGCGGCCGGCAGTCTCCGGCATCACGTGGTTCATGAACTGCTTGGCCTGATCGAAGATGTCGTCGGTGTCGATCAGGATCTCGCCGATGTCGGCGGTGAAGTAGTCGCGGATCGCGCGGATGACCAGCGAGCTCTCCTGGTAGATCAGGAAGGCGCCCTTGCCGGCGTTGGCTGCACCGTCGATCGCCGACCACAGCTTGAGCATGTAGTTGAGGTCCCACTGCAGCTCGGCGGCACTGCGGCCGATGCCGGCGGTGCGGGCGATCAGGCTCATGCCCTTGGGGTAGTCGAGCTGGTCGAGGTTTTCCTTGAGCTCCTCGCGGTCCTCGCCCTCGATGCGGCGCGACACCCCGCCGCCCCTGGGGTTGTTGGGCATCAGCACCAGGTAGCGGCCCGCCAGGCTGACGAAGGTGGTCAGCGCCGCGCCCTTGTTGCCGCGCTCCTCCTTCTCGACCTGCACCAGCAGTTCCTGGCCTTCCTTGACGGCGTCGCCGATCTTCGCGTTCCGGACGTCGACGCCGTCGCGGAAGTAGTTGCGCGAGATCTCCTTGAACGGCAGGAAGCCGTGGCGGTCTTCGCCGTAGTCGACGAAGCAGGCCTCGAGCGAGGGCTCGACGCGCGTGATCACCGCCTTGTAGATGTTTCCCTTGCGCTGTTCGCGACCTTCGATCTCGGTCTCGAAGTCGAGCAGCTTCTGGCCATCGACGATCGCCAGACGCCGCTCTTCCGGCTGTGTGGCATTGATCAGCATCCTCTTCATGTGCACTCCTGGCCTGGCGCCGCCCCCCTGCAGGGGGGCAGGCGCACGATGTCGCCCGGCGCCCGGCAGGGCGCTGGACAGTCTCGATGCACGAGAAAAGGCGGTGACCCCTGGCGCGAAATGCCCTGGACTGCGATCGACCGCGAGTCAAGCCGCGGTCAGCGGCGCAGCGTTGGCGCGTGCCTACGGGCCTCGGCGGTCATGCCGCCCCCGTCCGGCCCCAGGCGCCACGGGTCACGTGACGCCGTAACGACCGCGACGCGCAGGGCCGGAGGCCGGGGCGCGACGAGGTCGTGGGTCGGGTCTGGAGGAGGGTAGGGCATGGGCCGCAGGGTGGCCGTACGCGGTTGCAAGTCCGGCCCGCCGAGGGCGCGCGACTCGCAACGTGATGGGTTTCGGTGCTTCTCGACGAACGAGACAGCGGGGGTTCTCGCAATTCTCTGCCGCCTGGCTGCCCGGCTGCCGGGTCGCTTCGGGACCCCGGCCCGCACCCGGCAGGGCAGGCGTTGCATCACCTGAACGTACGCGCCGCAGCACGCACGACTTCCCCGTCCTGTGTGCCAGTGCCCGGGTAAACTCCGGAAAATCAAGCACTTAGCGCACGAACGTGGAGGGGCGGATTATAGGGGTCAAACGAGCGGCAGCGAGTGCACCGAAAAGCCCGGTGAAACCCGCCGCCAGGCTGGCACCCCACCCGTCCGCCGCGGCGGTCCGCCACCTGGCGGTGGACGACGAGGACGCCGGCCAGCGCCTGGACAACTTCCTGCTGCGGCAGCTCAAGGGTGTGCCCAAGACGCATGTCTATCGGGTGATCCGCTCCGGGGAGGTTCGGGTCAACGGCGGCCGTGCCGGCGCCGACACGCGCGTGCAGCCGGGGGACTCGGTCCGCGTGCCGCCTATGCGCCTGGGCGACGCGCAGCGCACAGTGGCGGCGCCGGCGCGCGAGTTCCCCCTGCTGCTCGAGGACGACCACCTCCTGGCCGTCGACAAGCCCGCCGGCGTCGCCGTCCATGGTGGCAGCGGAGTGGCCTTCGGTGTCATCGAACAGCTGCGGCAGGCGCGGCCGGCGGCCCGCTTCCTGGAGCTCGTCCACCGGCTCGATCGAGAAACCTCGGGCGTGCTGCTGCTGGCCAAGAAGCGCAGCGCGCTGACGGCCTTGCAGGCGCAGTTTCGCGCCCGCGGCACGACCAAGACCTACCAGGCGTTGGTGCGCGGGCATTGGCCGCTCCGGCTGAAGTTGATCGACCTGCCCCTGCACAAGGGACTGGACAGCGCCGGTGAGCGGCATGTGCGCGTGGTGACGGACGATCATGCCGAGGCCAGGCGGTCGATCACCCGCGTGCGCGCAATGCAGGTCTGCGCCGACTTCAGCCTGCTCGAGCTGGCCCTGGAGACCGGGCGCACGCACCAGATCCGTGTGCACCTGGCCCATCATGGCCACCCCATCGCCGGCGACCCCCGATATGGTGACTTCGAGCTCAACCGAGCGCTGGCGCGCGGCGATCTTCTGCGGGGCATGCGCTTCGGCCGCATGTTCCTGCATGCCCGCGAGCTGGCCTTCGACCATCCGTCGGACGGTCGGCGGGTGACCCTGCAGGCTCCCTTGCCGGCCGACTGCGCGACACTGCTGTCCCGTCTATGCCCTTGAACTACGACCTCATCGTCTTCGACTGGGACGGCACCCTGTTCGACTCGACGGCACTCATCACGCGCTGCATCCAGCAGGCCTGCCTGGACATCGGCCTGCCCGCGCCCAGCGATGCCGACGCCGCCTTTGTCATCGGGCTCGGGCTCGAGGACGCCTTGCGTCATGCGGCACCCGCGCTGCCCCGCGAGCGCTACCCGGAGCTCGGGCGCCGCTACCGTCACCACTACTTCGCGCGCCAGCACGAGCTGATCCTGTTTGCGGGCACCCTGGAGATGCTCCAGGCGCTGAAGTCCCGTGAACAGAGGCTGGCGGTGGCGACCGGCAAGAGCCGCCGTGGCCTGGACGATGCACTGTCGCAGTCCGCGCTGGGCGCCTTGTTCGACGCCACGAGGACGGCCGACCAGACGCGGTCCAAGCCTCACCCGCAGATGCTGCAGGAATTGATGGACGAACTGGGTGCAGCGCCCGCGCGCACGCTGATGGTCGGCGACACCACGCACGACCTGCAACTGGCGGCCAATGCCGGCACGGACGCGGTCGCGGTGGCCTACGGCGCGCATGACCCGGAGTCGTTCTCGGCTCACGCGCCGCTGTTCGTCGCCCACTCCACACGACAACTGCACGACTGGCTGCGGGTCCATGGATGAGCCTGACACGATGGGCGCCGAACGGGTGTGCGCGTCGGGCGACCTGGTCGAGCGCGGGCAGGCCTGGGTGTGGGATGTGCAGGAGTACGGTCGCCCGGCGCGTGCCTTCGCGCTGCGCTTCCAGGGGCGCGTGGTGGCCTACATGAACCGCTGTGCCCATGTACCGACCGAGATGGACTGGCAGCCCGGCGAGTTCCTCGATGCCGACCGCCGCTGGATCCTGTGCTCCATCCATGGCGCCGCCTACGAGCCCGCCGACGGCAGATGCGTGGCTGGCCCCTGCGGTCGCGGGCGGCTGACCGCCTTGCAGGTGATGGAGCGCGACGGCGAGGTGTATTGGTATCCTTCCCGCGACATCCGGCCGGTGGCATTCGATGAATCGTCGCCCGCCCCTGGGAGACCCTGATGAACCCCCAAGACGATGCCCCGTCGGGCGTCGACCCCGACCGCCGGCCGCTGGCCGAACCCGCTGCAGCACCCCAGCCCGCCGCACCGGCGGTGACCGCGTCGGCTGCCACGGCGGTGCCCTCCCCGAGCGCCGATGCCTCGTTGCACGCGCTGGCGCGCGAACTGCTCGCCCAGCAGCGCACCGAGCGGCGCTGGCGGGTCTTCTTCCGGCTCGCCTGGCTGGCCCTGGCGGTGGCCATCGCCTATGGCCTCGTCGCCCAGCGTGGCCCGGCCCATGGGGGCAGCGGCGGGCGCCACACGGCGCTGGTCGAATTGCGTGGCGAGATCGCCGTCGACTCCGAGGCCAGTGCCGAGGCCCTGATCGCCGCGCTCAAGGCGGCGTTCGAGGACAGCGCGTCGGTGGCCGTGGTGGTGCGCATCAACTCACCGGGCGGCAGCCCGGTGCAGAGCGGCATCCTGTACGACGAGATCCGCCGGCTGAAGGCCTTGCACAAGAAGAAGGTGTATGCGGTGGTCGAGGAAGTCTGCGCCTCGGGCGCGTACTACGTGGCCGCGGCGGCCGACGAGGTGTTTGCCGACAAGGCTAGCATCGTCGGCAGCATCGGCGTGCTGATGGACGGCTTCGGCTTCACCGGGCTGATGGACAAGCTGGGCATCGAGCGCAGGCTGCTGACGGCCGGCGCCAACAAGGGCATGCTCGACCCGTTCTCGCCGGCCGACCCCAGGCAGACCGCGCACGCGCGGGCCATGCTCGACCAGATCCATCGCCAGTTCATCGACACCGTCCGCCAGGGGCGGGGCGAGCGCCTGAAGGAGAGTCCGGAGCTGTTCTCCGGACTGTTCTGGAACGGCGAGGAAGCCGTCAGGCTCGGGCTGGTCGACCGCCTGGGCAACCTCGACTTCGTGGCACGGGAGGTGGTCAAGGCCGAGGAGGTCGTCGACTACACGCCGCACGACAACGTGGCCGAGCGGCTGGCCAAGCGGTTCGGGGCGGCCGTGGGGCAGGGCGCGATCAAGGCGCTGCGCGAACTGCCCTCGCTGCGCTGATGGCCGCCGCCCCCTGGGCCGACCGGCTTGCGGTACTGCCCCAGTACCTGCTGCCCAAGCAGGCCCTGACTGCGGCAGCGGGCCGGCTGGCATCGGCACGCGCGGGATCGTGGACCCGACGCGCCATCGAGGCCTTCGTGCGACGTTACGGGGTCGACATGGGTGAAGCCGCGCAGTCCGAGCCCGCGGCCTATGCCACCTTCAACGACTTCTTCACCCGCGCCCTCAGGCCGGGGGCCCGCCCCCTGGCTGCTGCGCCGCTGCTTTGCCCGGTCGATGGTGCCGTCAGCCAGTTCGGCCGCATCGACGCCGGGCGCCTGGTGCAGGCCAAGGGGCATGACTACAGCGTGCAGGTGCTGCTGGGGGGCGATCAGGCGCTGGCCGCGAAGTTCAGCGGCGGCCACTTCGCGACCCTGTACCTGAGCCCGCGTGACTACCACCGCATCCACATGCCTTGTGCCGGCCGGCTGCAGCGCATGATCCATGTGCCAGGCGCCCTGTTCTCGGTCAACCCGACGACGGCGCGTGGAGTGCCGGGCCTTTTCGCTCGCAACGAGCGCGTGGTCTGCGTCTTCGAAGGGGATGCCCCGGGGGCCCGACCGGGCTCGCGCCCCGAGCCCTTTGTGCTGGTGCTGGTCGGCGCCACCGTCGTCGGCAGCATGGCCACGGTCTGGCACGGCCTTGTCAACCCGCCTCGGCCCGGCCGCCTGCGCGAGTGGCGTTATGACGATCACCCGATCGCGCTGGAGCGAGGCGCCGAGATGGGACGCTTCCTGCTGGGTTCGACCGTGGTCCTGTTGTTCCCTCCCGGCCCACTGGTCTTTGCGCCCGAGTGGCAACCTGGTCATCCCGTGCGCATGGGGCAGGCCATGGCCACCGTCCTGTGAGGACGCGACGCTGGGCGCCCTGGCTTCTCTGGCTGGTGCCGGCGCTGTGGTCGTCGAACTATGTCATCGCCCGCCTGGCCCAGGGTGTCGTCGCGCCGCATGCGCTGGCCCTCGGCCGCTGGAGCCTGGCGCTGATGCTGATGCTGCCCTTCGTGGCGCCAGCACTGTGGCGGCAGCGGGCCGGCCTGCGCCGCGAGGCCGGGCAGCTGGTCGTTCTCGGCGCACTGGGCATGTGGATCTGCGGCGCCATCGTCTACCTGGGCGCACACACGACCACGGCGACCAACATCGCGCTCATCTATTCCGTGGCCCCGGTCGGCATCGCGGTGGTGGGCGTCAAGCTGCTGCATGAGCGGATGAGCGGCTCGCAGCGCGTGGCGGTGGCGCTGGCCCTGTCCGGCGTGCTGTTCATCATCGCCCGCGGGGACCCTGCCCGGCTGCTGTCGGTGCGCTTCACCGCGGGCGACGGCTGGCTGGTGCTGGCGACGGCGTCGTGGATCGGCTACTCGGTGCTGCTCAAGCGCTGGCCCAGCACTCTGGAGCCAGCGGTGCGCCTGGCGGCCATCATCGGCGGCAGCCTGGTGATCCTCGTGCCGGGCGCGCTCATCGAGGCCTGGGCGACGCCCGCGCCGGCGCTGGGCGCCCGGGCCGGGCTGCTGATCGGCGCCGCGGCCCTGCTGCCCGGCGTGCTCAGCTACACCGCACATGCCTACCTGCAGCGCGAGCTGGGGGCCGCGCGCACGGCCCTGATGCTGTACCTGGCGCCGGTCTATGGTGCGATCGGCGCCTGGCTGGTGCTGGGCGAACAGCCCGGCTGGCACCACGCCGTCGGTGCCGCGCTGATCCTGCCGGGCATCTGGCTGGCAACGCGCCGCTGACGCCCTGGGCGCGCCCGCGGCGGCGGCCCGCCCGGCCTCAGGCCGGCGGGATGCGCAGCATCTGGCCCGGGTAGATCTTGTCCGGGTGGCCCAGCATGGGCTTGTTGGCCTCGAAGATCAGGGGGTACTTGTTCGCGTCGCCGTAGAACTTCTTGGCGATCCTGGACAGGTTGTCGCCACTGACCACGGTATGCCATTGCGATTCGGGTTCGGGCTGGCTGACCGTGAGCAGGTCGTTGACGGCCGCCACGTTGTGCACGTTGCCGCAGCACAGCACGACCTTCTCGCGCGTGGCCTGGTCGGCCACCGTGCCCGAGACCGTGACCGTCGACGACGCGACATCGAAGTCCACCGCCAGGCCGTCGACCGCCAGGCCCTGGGCCCGCACATGGTCGGCAATCGCCAGGCTGGCCGCCGCGGCGGCCGCCGCCTGGTTCTCGGCGCTGGGCTCGGCGGCCGCGCGGTCCTGGGCGGCCTTGACCTCGCCGCGGCCGAACAGCTTCTCGCCGGCTTCCTTGATGAAGGACAACAGACCCATGGGTTCTCCTCTTGAGGGGCGGATGGTGAGGCCCTGACTCTAGGCCGCCGGGCGCAGCGGGCTCCCCGACCCAGGTCTGGGGAGGCGCGCGGCGGCAGGCCGGGTCGTGGGGAAGCCACCGGCCTCAGTGGCCGTGCCGGTGGTCGTGATCGTGTCCATGCCCATGCCCATGCCCATGCCCATGGTCGTGCTCAGCGCCATGGCCATGGCCATGGCCATGGTCATGGTCATGGTCATGGTCATGGTGACCGTGGTCGTGCGCCGTCCCGTGTGCATGCCCCGGCAGCGCTGCGGCGGCCTGGCCCGGCGACTCGGGATCGAACGGCCCCTGGGCTTCGCTGACGATCAGATGCTGCCGCCGCAGGGCTGCGGCCGCAGGCCCGTCGGGCAGCATGAGCAGGTGGTCCTGGGCGACTGCGATGGCCTGGCCTTGCGTGCCCAGCCAGTGGGCGGCGCGCAGCAGATCCTGCGGCTGGCCATGGGCGCTGCAGTGGCGCACCTGCAGCACGGGCTGCGGGGCCGCGATCACCCTCACCAGGCTGCCGTCGGTGGCGATCAGCACGTCCTCGTGGTGCAAGGGCGTGCCTGCGGGCAGCGCGACCTGCAGCGTACGGCCGCTGGAGTCGGTGGCTTCGAAACGCGTGCGCTGCCTGGCGGCCCAGTCGAGCGCCAGGGTCGGGGCGCGCGCCAGCAGCACGCGGGCCAGGCCACGCCCGCGCGGGATCAGCTTGTCGATGTGCAACATGGCGCGATTGTCGCCCGCGGCGCCGAAGACCCGCCATCGCGGCCGAAATCGTGCCCGGACCTTCGTCTGCACAAAGGCCCTCCTGATTCGCAACGATTCTCAGCCGGCTCACCCCATGAGCCAGCGAGGGCCTAGGCTGCTGACTCCACAGGTCGCCGAGGAGTCCGCCATGCCGATGAACCGCATCCAGTTTCA
>Ga0209573_1001351_pt1 | contig 38852 bp, 39 predicted proteins | sample TNRBio252014_DNA_FD_185870 | JGI IMG/M metagenome (GOLD analysis project Ga0209573, IMG submission 185870) | Wastewater treatment Type I Accumulibacter community from EBPR Bioreactor in Madison, WI, USA - TNR Reactor_6/25/2014_ DNA (SPAdes)... | ecosystem: Engineered > Bioreactor > EBPR >...
GCCCATCAAAACCGTCTGGGTCTATCCCCTCGACCGAAACTTCAGGCGCGTGCTCTGCGAGTGACCGCAGCCTTCCGGCTCCGACCCAAGCGCATGCACGAATGCCCGGGGTTATTGAGGAGTTACTCTGGTCGTTGCGAATGGACAGACCGGCGAGTCCTTTGACGTCGACGACCAGGCGGGCGCGGATCAGCGTCAGTTTGCTCAAAGGCTGGTAACGGGTGACGTAGCAGGAATCTTCTTCGTTCCAGATCGGCCTGAGCATCAGGCGCAGAACCGGCACGGGCGTTTCGATGCCGTGCACTGCGAGCGTTGGCGGAACGAGCGGCGGTTGGTCCTCCGACAGGACGACACGGAACATCAACGCGCGCAGCTTGGTGATGTCCACATCGGGCGGCGGCGGATAGTGCATCGCCGGTTCGTTCCAGGTGATCTCCACCGACTGTGGTTCGATCCAGCCCTTGGCGGTACTCATCTGCACCTGGAAGGGGTTGCAGGCCGGGACGCTTGGGGCTGTGTCCGTCGGCGCGAGCAACTCCCGGATTTTCTCGATATCGAAGCACTGCGGATCGGCGGTGAAGCCGAGCGTCAGGTTGATCGTCCGCTTTCCCTCGGCAAGGGCCAGCAGCGGCGACGACATCGCCCAGCCGAATACCGGCGCCGGAACGGGCAGCGCGGCGCAGCGCTGCTCGCCGCAGCCGAAGGTCTTCCAGCGTGGCAAAGCCTCAGGCTCCGCCTGCGCTGGCTGTGGGAGCACCGCCCTGGCATCGGCGGCGGCATAGAGATTGCGCCATTCGACTTTCTCGGCGACGGGGTCTTTGAAGTTCTCGCGGTTGCGCTGGGCGATTTCGAGTATCCGGTAAACGCGACCCCAATCGGTCGGCTCGATCGTCCTGGCGACGTCGGCGAGGTCCTGCTGGTCAGCTTTGGTCAGACCGAGTGCGCCAAGCCCTGCGAGGGCCTGGTCATCATCCTCGATCGTGTCGAGGCCGAGCACCTTGAGCAGCAGGTCGTGCAAAGCCCGTTTGCCATCTTTCTCGAGCACCTTGCGCCGCCTTGCGTAGATCATTTCCCGGTGTGCCGCGCCGACGATCTCGTAGACCTTCTGCCAATCCCGATCTTCCGCCGTCGTCCAGGCGTTCTGCGGAGCGGCAACGGACATGATGAACATGAAGTTCTCTGCCGACATGAAGAAGTAGCTCTCGACGGCGAGAAACGCTTCGAAATAGGCATCGATGCCACCGGGGAAGTCGAATTTTTTCTCATCGACGCTCGCGACAGCGGCTTCCAGCTTGCGGTTGAAATCGTGCGCTTGGCGTTCGGCGGGGGGCAGCCGGAACGCGGAATCATTGCGCTTGCGCTGGCCGGCCGCTTCCAGTAGTTGATTGATCGCTTCCCATTGGTTGTCAACCTTGAGCACCTTGACGTCCATCATGGCCTTGAAATCGGCCAGCGTCAGCGGGCTCAGCGCTGTCTCAAGAAATGCTTTCACGTCTTCGGGGCGATCGCGGTACGCGGTGTATGCCTCCTCCACCGTATCGACATCGGGCAAGCCATCGAACAGCGTTGCCAGCTTCTTGTTCAGCGCTGCCGCCAGGTTGGCCTCGAAGTTGCTCGAATCCATCGGATCGATCTCGAAGGCCCGGTCGTGCCTCCCGCCAGCTTCGGTAAGATAACCGTTGATGCTCTGCCAGTCCCCCGCATCGCTCTTCGCGCGCAGCTGCTTCAAGCGCATCAGCTCGCGGAAGTCCGCGAAGATCGACATGCCCAGCCCGCTGTCGACGATAGCGATCAGATCGCGGGCCGTAACGAGGTTTTCGAAGCGCACGTCCGACTTGGCGGGCGGCACACCCGCATAGATCGGCACCGGCAGCGGATCGCCGGGATTCGGCTGACCGAGTGCGATTCTCAGCATCGCCACGAACGCTGCCTCGAAAGTGCCGCGTACCAGATACTGGTGGGGGCTCGCCTCCCGAATGCCGATGCGCCGGATCTCGGTATGCAGCGAGCTGACTTGCGCCACCTGCACCTGACTGGCGATCAGCTCGTTCCTGGTGCGGTAATGGAGGTCCCTGCCCAGGCGGTCCTTGCCGGCGCGCAGTGCCGTTCCCGGAGGCAGTTGCAGGGCATCGGTGCGGCCGTCGAGTTCGACCAGCACATGGACCTGGTCGGGAACAGCGCGCTTGCGGATCATCCGCAGGACGTCGCGGTAGAAGAATTCAAGATGCCGCCCGGTCAGGGTGTTGAGTTGCGCGCGCGTGTTCTCGAGCAGCTTGAGAAAAGTGAGCAACAGGGCAAAGTGCGGCCGCGCGTACGCGCTCGCAGCCTCCGGCGAAAATTTCTCCGGCTCGTCCGTATAGCGTGCGGCAAGGTCGAGGTCGATGGAGCCGACGAAGCCGCTCCAGTCTCCCTGTGCCTGATCGGGATCGTCGATGCCGAAATACTTTAGCTCGCGCGCGTAGGCTTGCACGAAAGCCAGCAGGTCACGCGTCGTGCGTTCGTCGACCCGGACATGCTGCGGATCGAGCTCAGGCAGAATCCTGCCCGACTGGCTGGTGCCGTCGCGCACTTGTGGGAGCGTCGCCTTCGGGTCGTTTGCCATGCCGCTCCTCGTTTCCTAGTCGCCCATGAACTTGCTGTTGGTGGTGACGAACATGCCCTTGCCGCTGTAGTCGGTCGCCGAATCCGGTAGCGGCGCTCCCGGCCCGGGAGGCGGCTGCTGCGCCGGGCTCTGGACCTCGAACTTGGCGGTGAAGTTGCCGCCCTTGAGGAGCACCGGCTTGCCACCGGTCTGCGTCTTTTTGGCCTTCTGGTCGCCGGCAAGCGCCGAAATCTTCAAGGTCCCGGTACCGGGGATCGAATACTGCGGGGTCATGTAGGCGCAGCCGGCGACGGAGACCTTCGCTTCGTCGCCGTCTACGCAGATCTTCTTGCCACCAATCGTCGCCGGACCGCTGCCTTCGAGGTTGCCGGGTTGCACGACCACGATCGCCGGCGAAAAAGCAGGGAGGAAGATGACCTGATCGCCTTCGATGAGGATGGAATCGGACATGATGGCAGTCAACGGGCCGGTGAGGTCGCCTCGTTCAGGTAGAACGGGTAGACCATGTTGTAACGCGAATTGGTGGCACGTACCGTGTAGTCGATGGTGATCAAGAGCAGCCCCTCCTGGGCGCCACTCAGCGAAACGTCGACGTCGTTCAGCTTGATCCGCGGCTCGTGATGAAGCAGGCCGTCCGCAATGAAGCTGCGTATGCGGCCGATCAGCCCCTGGCTGACCTCGGCGAACTGGAATTCGCTCAGGTCGCAACCGAAGTCCTCCTGCATCACACGCTCGCCGCGCCGCGTCGTGAGCAGGATCGCCAGGCTCTGTTCGATGTCTTCGGCCGCCGAAACCATGTGCACATCGCTTCCCGCCGCGGCAAAGCTCGGCGGAAAGCTCCACCCCGTGCCGAGAAAGGAGCTGTCGCTGCTCATCGCTTCATTCCAGCGTGTGGGCCATCGGTGGACCGGCGTCAGCCGTCGCGGCGCCGCTCTCCTGAAGCTGCTGCGCGGCCTGTTGCTGGATTTTTCCGATCAGCGTGTAGACCCTGGCGAAGGGAAGACTCCCCAGCGCCTCGAGGATCAGGTTGGCGTCTTCGATCGCCAGCTCCAGCTTGATTTCCTGCATGGTAGTCCTTTCAATGGTTGTCGTCGGGCCGCCGCATCGGCCCATGGTCGGTTTGCGCGGTCATTTCACGTCCACCTTCGCGCCCTGGATCTCGACGTTGCCGCTTGCCTTGAACTTGAGATCCTTGGCGCTCTCGATCGTGATGCCATCCTTGTCGAGGGTGATCTTGTTGCCGTGCTGGTCGGAAATCTCGATCGTTTCCTTGTCGTCGTCCAGACGGAGTTTGTTCTCGGACGCGGTTTCGAGCGTCAGCGAAGCCTTCTTGTCGTCGTTGAACAGGATTTTCGTGCCGGCCCTGGTGACGAAGCCTTTCTTGAGGTTGTCCTTGGTGATTTCGGCGCAGTCCGGCGGCGCGGTGTTTTTCGAGCCGTAGAGCGCGCCGAGGATCACCGGTTGTCGGGGATCCTGGTTGAAGAAGCCGACGACGACTTCGTCGCCCTCCTCGGGACGGAAGAAGCACCCTCGATCCTTGCCGGCATCGGGCGCCGCCAGCCGCGCCCACAGCGCTTCGGTCTTGGCGCCGATTCCCGCAAGAACGACCTTGACGCGCAACTCCTTGTCCGGGTCCTCGACGAATTTGTCGACAACGCCGATCTGCAGGCCGCTTACTCCGGGCAGCAGCCCGGCGGCGGGCACATCGGCGACGCCTTCCTCGCGGCAGAAAGCGCGCGGCGACAGACCGAACTGGATATCGCTGCGCCAACCGTCCCTATCGACGCGATGACAGATCCCGGTAATCAGGGTCTTGCCGTTGAAGCGCATGCCGACGCCGTCGATCTCGATGACATCCAGGAGCTTGAGCTCGGCGAGTCCGCGGGTTGCCAGGCGGCCGCGGATCATCGACATGCGGCTGCGCATCATGCGCGCATCCGCCCAGGCTTGCAGTTCCTCCTGCGCCACCGGCACCGGATGCGACAGCAGGCAGGGTTCGAAGCCGACGGCGTCGGCCAGCTTGGCGCCGTCGAGGTCGCCCTGCGACAGGGAGAATGCCTTGGCGTCCGCCGGGTCGGTGGGCGCGGCCTGCTTGAGATCCCAACCACTGCTCTTGACGCTCGGGTACTGGTTGCCGGCGTCCACCTGGAATTCGAAATCGTAGATCTCGTCGATGCCGTAATCGAAGCGGTGCTTGGGCTTCGCGCTCGCGTCCGCCTTGCGCACCGAAATCTCCCCGTCTTCAACGACGGTGAGCAGCCCCTGGATGTCGGCACGCGAGACGAGGAAATCCCAGTCCGAGCAGCCGTACTGGACGATCTGCGGATGTTTGGGCTGGGTCACTTCCACCGTCCCGGCCTTGAGTTTGCCGTCCTCGATGATCTTCTTGATCACTTCATCATCGGACTGGTCGATAAACACCGCGCTCTTCCTCGTCTGCGTCAACTTGACGGCGGCGTCCTTGATCTCGACCCTGAGCAGTGAGCCACGGGCGCTCGCCTCGACACCGTGCGTGATCACCCGGCCTTTGAACAGCGTTGCGTCTTCGGTCTCCGCTTCGTAGCGCAGGACGATCTCGATTTCCTTTCCCGGCTCGAAAACCTGGTCATTGCTGAGGGCGAATTCCCGCTTCGCAGCGTCGCCGTCGACCAGCACGAGGGTTGCGCAGGGGATACGGTTCACCTCGCGACGAATGTCGATCGCAAGCAACTGATAGACCTCATCGATCTGCTTTTGCTCGCTCAGGATGGTGGCAGTGACGACGCTCATGATCGGTTGGCCGGGGGATGATCAGGTTCTGGTCGCGCGCTCGCCGCTCTTCAGCGGCGCGAAGCGGAGCGTCTGTCCGGGGACGAGACGACGAAAATCGTCGAGTCCGTTATCGGCCGCTACGCGCAGGTAATGCGCGGACGATCCGTAGATCTCCTTGCACAGCAAGGGCAAGGTGTCACCGCTCTTGACCATTCGGACATGCGTCAGGTCGGGAGACTCCTTGCCGGCGGTGCGGGCGATCGTTTCGGCGGTCCGGTCGTCAATGAAGCTGGCGTCTATTTCCGCACGCAGCGGGTCGCCGCCCTCGTCGAACAGTTTGTAGGTGATGTCGAGCGAGCGCAGCCGCGCGTCAAACTTCAGGTGATCCCCCCAGGAGATGCGGAGAAAGTTGGGCTGGTGGCTGTCGCTGTTCATGTCCAGGCAAAGCTTTTCGAACCTCTCGATCTGCTTCTTGACGCTCTCGCCGCGCAAGGCGCGCGCCGCCTGCTCGACGCCGGAATACGCCACGCCGGTTCCGTCAAAAACGAACTGGAAGGCCAGTTCGCCCGGAGGGGTGAAGCTGTAGCCTGCAGGCTTGCTGTCCGAGTTGATGGGCTGCGGAGAAGAGAACGCGACCTCGTACTTTCGCTTGTAGCTGGTGGGATTGAACATGACTTCCATGCAGGGCGTATTTGCGGAGGGTTCCCGCTTTGCGTCCTTGAAAGCCTCGATCCGCAGCTTTTCCAGCTTGAATAGATTCCCCAGCCCCATTTCATCGCTCCTTTTCTTTGGCGAGGATGCGCAGGACCTGGCGCACGCACTCCTGGACGATTTCTTCGCTGTTGGCGGTAGCCAATCTGCCCTTCGACGCGGCGGAGAGGGACTCCTTCCCCTCTCTGCCTGCGCCGCCGCGGTCGTCGCCAACCACGACGCGTATGACCAGTTCCTTGATCTCGACCGGCATGATCAGACTCGCATGGCCTGCATGCGGGTATACGCAAGCTCAAGCGTGTCGATCACCAGCGCGGGCTCGGCGCTGAGATCCGAAGTCGACCACTTGACCGGGTAGGCCTTGAGAAACAGCCAGGCGGCAAGCGGCTGCCTGTCCTCGCCGAGCAGCGTCACCAGCACATTCGAGGTGGCAAACTTGAACAGGGACATGGCGGCGTTGAACTCCAGATTGAGCGGCGAACCGATGACCATGCCGCGTTCGAGAACCAGGTTGTTGTACTTGATGCCTCTCGGCAGTTTCTGTGTGTAGAGGTTCTGCCCACCTTCGCTCACCGCCTCGGTCTCGACCTCGGCCGACAGCCCCGATACCCTCTGGAAGCGGATGTCGAGCGGATTGGGCACGGCTCCCCCAGCGAGAAACAGTACGCTGAACCGCATGCCGAGGATCGGATCGCTCATTGTCGGGCTCCTTGTCTGGTGGTGTCAGTGGTGCTCGACCGCGATCCCGGACACCATCAGTGTCAGCGTCTCGATCGCCGCCTCGTTGCCGCTGGCCTGCAGCGGCGGCGCTTCGAGCTTGACGATCAGCGCCTTCCTGATCTGCCAGGTCACCACGGCATCTCCCTTCTCATCGCACAGGCTGATACTCAAGCTTAGCCTGTCCGCGCTGTCCAGCCACTCGTAGATCTCGGTAAGGCCGGCGATCACGCCTTTCTTCAGCGTCAGCTGCACGTATTTGTCGTAGCGGAACCTGCTGATCGACTCGCCCTCCCAGAAGCTCAGCCCATGCTTGTAGGTGAGCGTCTGGTACTCCCGAGCCAGTCCCGACACTTCGGTGAAGCTCATCACCGCCTCGCCGACGGTGACGCGAAAGTTGTAGGCCGCCAGTGGATACTGCGCCCGCTGGCTCGCCGCGGTTTCCGACATTGAGGGACCGTCCGGTTTCAGGCCGGCTCGACGACGACGCCGTCGGCCATCAGTTCCATGCTTTCGATCGCGACGTCGTTCGAGTTCGCGGTGAAGGTGGGCGCGTCGAGCTTGGTCGGGAAGGCGTTGATCACTTTCCAACTGACCACCGTGGCACCACTCTCGTCGCAAAGGCGGACATAAATGTCCTTCTTGTCAACGCGATTGAGTTGAATCGAACTGATCCAGCCGAAGAGCGCCGGTACGCTGACGCCGGCGACCATCCCTTTCTTCATGGTGATGGTCGCCGATTTTCGCTGGCTGGGCATGTACATCCGGCGTGGGCCGACGCCGCTGGTCGGGCTCTCGACATAGGTGCTGGTTTCGTAGGCCATGCTCAAGCCCGATACTTCGGAGAAAGCGACGGCCTTGCCGTCGATTTCGACCTTGTAGTTGTACACGGGCAGCGGGTAGGTAGTCCTGATTTCGTCTTTGGTCAGTGCCATGGTGGTCGAGGCCTCGTAGTGTCTGGGTTGGCGGCAAAGGCGTGGCGGGTGGGTGGCGGCTGCGCTCAGGCGGTCTGCATCATGTGGGAGAAGCGGAGGATGATGAATTCGGCCGGTCGGACTGCGGCGATACCGGTCTCGACGATCATCCGGCCTTCGAGCACGTCCTGCGGCGTCATCGTCGTGCCCAGACCGACGCGCACGTAGTACGCGGCTTCCGGCTTCGACCCGGCGAGTGCCCCCTGTTGCCAGAGGCCGTAGAGATAGCTCTCGATCATCGCTCGCACCTTGAGCCAGGTGGTTTGATCGTTCGGCTCGAAGACGGCAAACGCGCTCGCCTTCTTGACCGATTCCTCGATGACGATGAACAAGCGGCGGACGGGGACGTAACGCCATTCGTTGTCGTTTCCGGCGAGAGTGCGGGCGCCCCACACCAGCGTGCCTTTGCCGGTGAAGCTGCGGATCGCGTTGATCGACTTGCCGGCAGTCGCATCGACGTTGAGATCCTCCTGTTGTGCATCCGTAATCCTGACGTCGGGCCCGAGAACGGAGAGCACGCCGACGTTGGCAGGCGCCTTCCAGACGCCCTGCTCGCGGTCCACGCGGGCGTAAATGCCGGCGATCGCCGAACTGGGCGGCAGAACGACACGTTGCTCGGCGAGCGCCGCCTTGGTCTTGTTGTAGAGCGCGGTCTTGCTGCTCATGATGCTCACCAGGGTCACGCCTGTGCTCTTTCCGACGACAACGATGGCGGTAATCGGCACATCGGCACTCGCGACCACCCCCGATCCGTCGCCACTGCTGACGACATCGAAGCCCAAAGGCTGGTTGGACTGCTTCCAGGTGCTCCACGCCGCGGCGATATCCGTCCCGGTCTTGTCCTTTGCGCCCTTGATGGTCAGCGTGCCATCGGTGATCGAGAAGCTCAGAGGGTCCCCTGCCGTGCTTACCGCCACCTTGGGCGTACTGCCGGGAGGACCGGTGAAGCTGACGGCTATCCCCTTGGCACCGCCCAGCTTGTGTGTTCCCTCAACCGCAACCTCGGCAAGCGTGACGGAAACCCCGCTGTCGTCGTAGTCGTAGTTGAGCGATGTTTTCAGGTAGGGATGATAGGCAGCGCCGTACTTGAGATTGGCCGACAGGTTGGGGGCGTCTCTGAATTCTTTCACCTGGCCGCCAATCACATCGAGGATGGTGAAGCGGTCACCCAGCTTGGCACACTGCTTCAAGGCCTGTCCGCACACCTCGTAGTAGTCGCTGGCCGTCAAGACGCACGCGGCATCGGTGAGCACGATCAGCGTCGGTTCGTCCTCTTTTTCCAGCGCATCAAGGCCCGTCGTGAAGCGTGCAAAGCTTGGCGTCGAAGCGTAGTTGCCGACCGAAACGACATAGCACGGTCCACCCCCGTTAAGAAAATAGAGGCTCAGCGCGTAATACAGCGAGAACGGATGGGTGGGAGGCGTCAGCTCGACCGCCACAGCGCCGGCCGGATTGGCCAGCTCGGTTACCTTAAACGTGGCCGGCTGCGCGCCGCCGAAAGCGGTCACGAATTCGAGCAGCGTCGCGATGCGGGCGACGCTCGGCGTGGCCGTGTCCGCCGGTCCGACACTCGTGTAGCCAATAAATGCCGGCACCGCGGTCGCCACCTCGGCGACCGACGGCGGCAATGTTGATTTCTCTTCGACATATACGCCGGGTGTTCTGTAAGTGTCCATGTGATGAGTCCCCTGGTTGAGTTCCTAGTGGGTTGGAAGGTACTTGACGACCTGGTGAAAGATGTCCTGCTCCTTAAATCCCGCTCCCGCCTTTTGTCTGATCCTCGACAGGTGCTGGAGCGCTGGATTGGGCAGTGGGCGGAGAAGGGTCTGGTTGCTGAGCCGCAGCTCGATTCCGTTGCGCGTCGCGAGCGAACACGGTACAGCCTCGTCCGACAGGAATCGGACGCGCTGCAAATCGGGGTATTGCCGGGAGAGCAGGCTCGCCAGGGGATCGGGATCGGGATCGTCGGGCAAATCATTCAGCGTCGTCCGGTTGGCGGCGCTGAAGCTGATCGACGGGCTTGCCGCACTCGTGTCGACGATCGAAAAATCCCCTTTCTGGTTGGTGATCAGGTAGTAGGCCCAGCGCCCGGTTCGGACCTTGAAGGGAATCTCGAACGACGCGTCGCTTGCTCCCGGAGCAGGCATCGACTGGTCATAACGCAACTCGACATCGGCGAGGAAGCGCCGGTCCCGATTCGGCCGCACGCGATAGCGGACCGTCAGATCGGGCTGCGCTGCGCCCAACTGCAGCGTGAGTACCTTGGTGGCGGCATCGTAGACGGTGATTTGCGCCGTTCCAGCGGGCGACACGAGGCTGAAGTCAGCAGCCTGTGCTGGCTTGAGCGGATCGCCGTCCAGGGACAGCGGATTTCCGGCGAGGGAGAACTGTCGCTTGGTGTCTCCCTGGGTGGCGACGAAGCTTTCCATGTTCCACGACTGGCGCTCGGTCAGATCGAGCGTCCGACGATCGGATCCGGAGAGAGCTGCGTTCGAAAAGACCGGATCGGTCTTGCCGCTCAGTTCCTGAAGATCAGTGAACAGCGCGAAATCGGTGTTGCACACCCGGAGGTGGAAGGCGAAGATTTCGTCGCGGGGCAACCCGACCAGCGGCGTCTGGCCGTCGGCAGCGAGCGCCGCGAGCACCGTCAGCCCGCCGGGAATTTCCCTGATCCGCAGGCGATAACGCTCGATAAGACGCAGTGTCTCTGGTGTCGGCTCGCAAGCGAGGTCGCGACACGTGGCGGCGCCATGGTAATCGTGTCTGACGCGAAGACCGAACAAGGGGACGAATTTCATGGGGAGGACACCGTCCCAACTGTCGTCGGCAGCACTTCCTCGATCGTCGCCAGGGGCTGGGCATCTTGGTCCCGGAAGACGACCAGCCTGAGCTTGTACAGGGCGCTGGGCTGATAAGCCGTGCGCAAAGCGCCCCAAATCTCGTTCTGCTCGGAGAATGACGGCGCCACGAGTTCCAGGACAAGCTGCGGGATATCTGGATGAAGATCCGGCGAGTTCTGATGATTGAAGACGCGGTGATTCTGGAAGTAGCGAATCACCCGCGACAGATGGTGCAAAGACAGGCTGTAGTCGTCGGGAAAGCGAGCGACGAACAATACGAACAAATTCAACCTGATTTCGGGTTCGACTCTTTGGCGTACGCCGTCGGCGGACACAGTGGCATAGTGGTCGGGCTGACGAAGCGCCGTCTCCTCACCGATTCTGACCAACGCGAGGGACACTGCGTCTGCCTTGAAAACCACCCTCTCGTCGTTGCCGGTACCGGCATAGACGAAGAGGTCTTCGACCGGTACGCCGGAGGATTCTCGAGGCAGGGTGGCGTTCAGGCGACCCCGCAGAAATTTGATGGCCTCGGCAATCATGATGGCAAGCAGGCTGATCAAAAGTCCTTCTGTTATGGCTCGTTTCGGCGCCATGTTCGCATGGCCCCGGCCGGTCTTCAGTGGCTCTTGGCGTGGGTTGTAGCGTAGGCGACCGTTGGGGTACTCAGCACGGCGTTTCCACTACGACAACATGGAAAACTATAGCAGGCGCATTGAATTAATGCCCAACTAATTATTGTGCAGCGAGTTCTCGCCCCAATCAGGCGCTAGGCGGCCGGCCGCGACTCATCCGCTCGCATTGTCCGACAGGCTCAGTGCTCTTGGCCGTCCTCCGTGTCGCCGTGCAGCATTGTTTCGTAGCCCCTTGGCCACCGTAGAACATTTTCGTACGGAGTCGGCAGGCGGTGCATAATGATCTCAGCCCTTACACCTGCCCCTTTAAGGGAGCCACGCATGGCCGATGGCCTTGGCAGCAAAGCAATCGCCAGACTCCCCATCCTCGACTACGATCAGGTTCGCGATCAGCTGCGTACCGGCGACATCGTCTTTTGCTCTGGCACCTACTTCTTCTCGCAGGCCATCCGGTGGTTCACGCGATCCGTCTGGAGCCATGTCGGCATCATCTATCGCGACGACAATCTGCAGCGCATCTTCGTGCTCGAGAGCGAAACCGCCATCGGGGTCCGCCTCGCTCCCTTGTCCAAGTATCTGCGCGATTACCACGGCCGCAACAAGCCCTACAAAGGACGCATGGTGATCGCCCGCATCACCCCCGGGCCGGACGACGAGAAACTGAAGTCGGTGATCAGCTTCGGCATGGACGAACTCACCAGGCCTTACGACAATTGGGAGATCTGCCGTATCGCGATGCGGATTCTTTTCAGGCGCGGCCGCAAGAACCGAGACCGCAAGTACATCTGCTCGGAACTGGTCTACGAGGCTTTTCGCAAGGCGGAGGTCGCGTTCAGGTTCCACCGCAAGTCGATCAGCCCGGACGACATCTGGAACGATGAGCGCGTGATGATGCAGTTCCGTATCATGTGACGGTACTCGTTCCGCGGCCCTCTTCCGCTGCCCTCTTCCTCTTCCATTGAAATCTTTCCGCGAAAGAAAGCCATGATCGACCAAACCGTCGCCGACTTCAGCCTGCCGGCTACCGGCGGCCAGACCTTCACGCTGTCGGCCTGCCAGGGCAGCACTGTCGTACTCTACTTCTACCCCAAGGACAGCACGCCGGGGTGCACCACCGAAGCCCAGGAATTCCGCGATCTCCACCCGCAGTTCGTCGAGGCCGGCGCCATCGTCGTCGGTGTATCACGCGACAGCATCCGCTCGCACGAGAACTTCAAGGCCAAGCAGGACCTGCCCTTCGCCCTGCTCTCCGATGCCGACGAATTGCTGTGCACTCGCTTCTCGGTGATCAAAATGAAATCGATGTACGGAAAGCAGGTCCGCGGTATCGAGCGCAGTACTTTTGTCATCGATGGCAAGGGCGTATTGCGGCGCGAATGGCGCGCTCTGAAAGTAGCCGGCCATGCGCAGCAAGTGCTGGATTTCGTCGTTCAGCTCTGATCACCAAGCCTGACCGACAAACCCTCATCCGGAAGACCTGCGCATGATCCACCCACCTGCCGCCACCGTCGCCCGCGACGCTGCTGCCAAGCCGAGCAAACTGTTCGTCCTCGACACCAATGTCCTGATGCACGACCCGAGCAGTGTTTACCGTTTCCAGGAGCACGACGTCTTCCTGCCGATCATGACCCTGGAAGAACTGGACAATCACAAGAAGGGGATGTCGGAGATCGCTCGCAATGCTCGCCAGGTGACACGAACGCTCGATGAAATCGTCAGCAGTATGGACGACGCCATCGACCAGGGCATCGAACTCGACGAAGCTTCGCGCGGACTGGCCAGCGGCCGTCTTTTTCTGCAGACCGAGGCGATCGCCAGCGAGCTCCCGGCAGGGCTACCGACGGCCAAGGCCGACAACCAGATTCTGGCGGTTGTCATCCACCTGCAACGCCAGCATCCCGAGCGTTCGGTGATCCTCGTCTCCAAAGACATCAACATGCGCATCAAGGCCCGCACGCTCGGCCTGCAAGCGCAGGATTACTTCAACGACAAGGTGCTCGAAGACACCGACCTCCTGTACACCGGCATCCGCGAACTGGGCTCGGATTTCTGGGACCAGCATGCGCAGGGGATGGAGTCCTGGCAGCAGGACGGTCACACGCTGTACCGCCTCCAGGGCCCGCTGTGCGCGCAATTTCTAGCCAACCAGTTCCTCATCCAGGACGGAGAGAGCCCGCTGCATGCGATCGTCCGCGACGCCTCCGCAATGAGCGCCGAGATTGCCACCCTGACCGACTATACGCACAGCAGGAACAGCGTCTGGGGAATCACCGCGCGCAACCGCGAGCAGAACTTTGCGTTCAATCTACTAATGAATCCGGAAATCGATTTTGTCACCCTGCTCGGCCAGGCGGGTACCGGCAAGACGCTGCTCACGCTCGCCGCTGGACTCACCCAGGTGCTCGAAAGCAGGCGCTACAGCGAAATCATCATCACCCGGGTCACCGTGCCGGTCGGTGAGGACATCGGTTTTTTGCCAGGCACCGAAGAAGAGAAGATGGGTCCGTGGATGGGCGCCCTTGAAGACAACCTCGAAGTTCTCAACCAGAGCGATGAAGACGCTGGCGACTGGGGGCGTGCAGCCACCCACGACCTGATTCGCAACCGCATCAAGATCAAGTCACTCAATTTCATGCGCGGTCGAACTTTCCTCAACAAGTTCCTGATTATCGACGAAGCGCAGAATCTGACTCCGAAGCAGATGAAGACGCTGATTACCCGTGCCGGACCATTGACGAAAGTGATCTGCCTCGGCAACATCGCCCAGATCGATACGCCCTATCTTACCGAAGGCAGTTCCGGCCTCGCCTACGTCGTCGATCGCTTCAAGGGATGGGCACACGCCGGGCATATCACCTTGCAACGCGGCGAACGCTCCCGCCTCGCCGACTACGCGGCCGAGGTGCTATAATTTTCTGACATTGGCGGGCCGTGTCTAGGACACGGCCCGGTCGTTTGTAGCCACCGATCCGCGCTACCTGCTCCGTACGACCAGGATCCCGCGCTTACCGGAGAGTCGATTGAAACGACGCAATTTCCTTGCTGCTTCGGCACTTCTTTCGCTACTGGCGCCGACGTCGGTGTTGGCCGCAAAAAAGAGCAAGACAAGCGCCAAAGCAACGCGTAGAAGCAGCACGAAAAAGAGCAGCCGGCACAGCGCGCCAGCCGCCGCCGCAAAGCCGGAAGCGCCTGCCGCGGCCAGTTCGCCGCAGCCAGGCGCCGAGCAGCCCGACGCCACCGGCCTACCCGATGAACCAGCGACGCCCTGGCGAATCTACGACATCACTTCGACCATTGCCCTCAAGGAGGTCAAGGGCAAGCTGCGGCTGTGGTTGCCGCTGGCGCTGCACAAGGACACGCCCTGGCAGCGTTCGCTGGGCCAGAGCTGGCAAGGTAATTTCACGAATGCCGGCATCTACCGCGACCCGGCCGAGACCATAGTGGTGTTCTACGCCGATTGGAACGAGGGGGTCGATGCTCCGCAGTTGCAAATCAGCAGCCAGGTCGCCAAACGAGACCGTCATTTCGACATTACCCGACGCGGCAACGCCGCTGAGCGCAGCGAAGTGCTGCGCCAGAACCTGCACGCCAGCCATTTGGTCCCCACCGATGGACTCGTACGGCGCACCGCCGAACGCGCCGTCGGTCGCATCCAGGACCCGCTGGCACGCGGCAAGGCGATTTACGACTGGGTGCTGGAAAACACCACTTACGATCCGTCGCTGCCCGGTATCGGTCGAGGTGATATCGAAGCCATGCTCGATAGCGGCCAGTTGAGCGGAAAAAGTGCCGATATCACGCTGCTCTTCGTCGCCCTGTGTCGTGCCATTGGCATTCCTGCGCGTCCGTTTTTCGGGCAGCGCATCGACAGCTCACGATTGTTCTCTGGCCTCGGCGCGACAGACAACCTCAGCACGGAACAGCAGTGCCGCGCCGAATTCTATACGCCGGGCTACGGCTGGATTCCGGTCAATCCGGCCGACGTGCGCAAGGCAATCCACGACGAGCACCTGAGCAGTAACGACCCGAAACTGGTCGTCCTCAGCAAGCTGCTGTTTGGTTTCTGGGAGATGAACTGGGTCGCTTTCAACAGCGCCCTGGATGTCAGGCTGCGCGGCGGCAACGGCAAGGCGCTACCTTTTCTGGTCTTGCCGCAAGCAGAAGTGGCTGCAAACCGCTTCGACAGCCTGGATACCAAGCGCTTCAGCTATACCGTGCACGCCAGCAGCGTCGAAGGCTAAGGCCATCGCCTGAAAAGGCTGCTCCTTGGCAGGCAGTCAGTACGAACCTGGGGTGGCGAAATTCTCGAAACGCGTGTATTCACCCAGAAAGGTGAGGCGAACGGTACCGATCGGACCGTTCCGCTGCTTGCCGATGATGATCTCGGCAACGCCTTTCTCGGCCGTATCCTGGTTATAGACCTCGTCGCGATAGATGAACATGATCACATCAGCATCCTGTTCGATGGCGCCCGATTCGCGCAGGTCGGACATCACGGGGCGCTTGTTCGGACGTTGTTCGAGCGAGCGGTTCAACTGCGAGAGAGCCATCAGGGGAACATTCAGTTCTTTTGCCAGGCTCTTCAGCGAGCGCGAAATCTCCGAGATCTCGGTCGCCCGGTTCTCGCCATGGCCGGTCGCGGACATCAGCTGCAGATAGTCGATGACGATCAGGCCGAGCGGACCGCACTGGCGGCGCAGGCGACGCGCGCGGGCGCGCAGATCGATCGGATTGAGCGCCGGCGTTTCGTCGATATAGATCGGTGCTTCGTGCATCTTGCCCAGCGCAAACGACAGGCGTGACCACTCGTCGTCGTTGAGCCGACCCGTACGTACGCGATGCGCGTCGAGCCGGCCCACTGAAGAAAGCATGCGCATGGCGAGTTGCGTGCCGCCCATCTCCATCGAAAAAACCGCCACCGGCAGGCCGACCTCGATGGCGACATGCTCGGCGATGTTGAGCGCAAACGAAGTCTTGCCCATCGACGGCCGCCCGGCGACGATCAGCAGATCACCGCCTTGTAGACCCGAAGTCTTGCTGTCGAGATCATGATAGCCGGTGGGAACGCCAGTGATGTCCGATGGATTGTCGCGGTCATGCAGTTCCTGAATGCGCTCGACGACCTGTGTCAGCAGCGGGTTGATGTGCTGGAAGCCGGTCTGGTGGCGCAAGCCGCCTTCGGCGATGGCGAAGACTTTCCTCTCCGCCTCATCGAGCAAGGTCTTGGGATCACGACCGAGCGGATTGAGCGCGCTCCCGGCGATCTCGTCACCGGCAGTCACCAGTTGCCGCAGAATCGCTCGCTCACGAACAATTTCCGCGTAACGGCGGATATTGGCCGCCGACGGCGTGTTGGCGGCAAGCTCACCAAGGTAGGCCAGGCCGCCGGTGTCCTTGCCCTCGCCTGCCAGGTCAAGGCTTTCGGCCACGGTCACCGCGTCGGCTGGCTTGCCACGCTCCAACAGTTTGCAAATCTGGCGGTAGATGCGCTTGTGCTCGTCGCGATAAAAGTCGCCTTCGGCCATCAGGTCGGCGATCTTGTCGAAAGCGGCATTGTCGAGCAACAGGCCACCAAGAACCGATTGCTCGGCCTCTATCGAGTGCGGTGGCACCCGCAGCGCAGACAAGGCCGGGTCAATCTGCGGGCTACGGCCGCCGTCTCGCCGCGCACCGCGACTGCTCGCGCGTGGCGCGCCTTCAGAGTTTTCCGAGGGCGATGAATCTGAATCGAAGGACTTGGCCATGACTGATCAGTGAGAAAAACGGGGCGAGCGAGGCAGCGAGTTTACCCCGCTGATGAAATTTTCCCGTTGCCCGCACGAAAAAAAAGCCTTACCCCGAGGCAAGGCTTTTTCCGTGGCGCCAGCCAACGGCGCCGGATCAGGCTTAGATTTTGAACTGTTCGGCAACGACTGAAACCGTGATCGTCGCCAGAACGTCGCTATGCAGCGCGACCTGCAACTCGGTTTCGCCAATCATCTTCAGCGGACCCGCGGCCATGCGCACGTCGGACTTCTCGACCTTGAACCCGAGGACACGCAAGCCATCGGCGATATCGAAGTTGCTCACCGAGCCAAAGAGACGGCCATCGACGCCGGCCTTGCGTTCGATACGCACGACCACGCCTTCGAATTTCTCGGCATAGGCCTGCGCAACCGCCAGTTTCTCGGCTGCCGCGCCCTCGAGTTCGGCGCGCTTGGCTTCGAATTCCTTCAGCGCCATCGGCGTTGCACGCTTGGCTTTACCCGTTGGAATCAGGAAATTACGGGCATAGCCAGCCTTGACGTTGACGAGATCACCAAGGCTGCCGAGGTTGCCAACCTTTTCCATCAGAATTACTTGCATTTCCTTGTCCTCGCTTACTGGTGATTGTCGGTGTACGGCAGCAAGGCCAGGAAGCGGGCACGCTTGATGGCCACCGACAGCATGCGCTGATAACCAGCCTTGGTACCGGTCAGGCGAGCCGGCATGATCTTGCCGTTCTCGGCAACATACTCCTTGAACAGGTCGACGTCCTTGTAGTCGATCTCTTCCATCTTCTCGGCGGTGAAGCGGCAGAACTTGCGCCGCTTGAATAGGCCACCACCACGCTTCTTGACGTTCTTGTCATCCTTCTTCTTGAAGAATCTTCCCATTTTGCTTTCCTTCGACAAATTCGATCGTAGTTACATGCAGTCTCGGCTGCTTGCTGTTGCGACTCCTGGCGGCAAGAAAGCCCGTCAGATGGAGAGCAGCGCCAGGAGTTGCCGCTTGCAGCCACTGTGCCGTTGCACCCAGGGCGATGGCCTGGATTTCGCATTCGACACGCCGTGGGCTGCCCGCTTCAAGTTGCTCGGATTGATGCCCGATCAGGCATTCCACTACCGGCACACCGGCCGGTGTAAAACGTTGCGCCTTGCGCTCGATCAGGACACCAACAAGCTCGACGCGGTTCAGCAGAGCCTCGACAATCAGGCGGCCGGTTCTGCAGCCGCTTGTTCAGCAGCCGCTTCAGCCGGTGCAGGCTCGCGTGCTTCCAGCAGCGACTTGGACTTCTCGTCCTTCATCATCGGCGACGGCCCACTGACCGCACGCTTGGTCTTGATCGTCAGATGACGAAGAACCGCGTCGGTGAATTTGAAACCGTGCTCGAGCTCGGTTAACGTAGCGTCATCGCACTCGATGTTCAACAGCAGGTAATGTGCCTTGTGCAGCTTCTGGATCGGGTAAGCGAGCTGGCGACGTCCCCAGTCTTCGAGACGGTGGATCTGCCCGGCACGCGCGGTGATCACAGCCTTGTACCGCTCGACCATCGCCGGCACCTGTTCACTCTGATCCGGATGGATGATCAGGACGATTTCGTAATGACGCATGAACACTCCTTGTGGTTGAAGCCCCCCGCCATGCAAACGGTGGAGCAAGGTGGAAAACCGAGCATTATAACGGTCTGGCGGCGTCCTCGGCAAACTGCTTTCGCCTTTCCCTCGCAACGAGCGAGCAATCGTTCGCACTACGGCGCATTGCGCGAGCGGGCAAGCGCCGCGCAGACCACAAGCCCAGGATCGCCGCTCACGCCGGCCGGCAGCCGAGCGCCAGAGCAGGGTCGAGAGGATATTTACCTGAGTTAATGAAAATTTGCTTGGCATTCTGCCCAAAGTCCTCCTATACTTCCCTGATAACTAGAAACCTTTGAACCTTGCCAGAGGAGACATGTAATGGAGATAGATCTTTCCCCGTTTCTGCCAGAGGCTCTGTTGGTCGATTTGCCAGAAATCGACGCCCAGCACGAGGAGGTATTTACCCGCATCGAGTCGCTCAAGGCGGGCTGTTTTGAAAACACCTACGTAGATATCGCCGAGTTCCAAGGCTTGATCGACTACTTCGCGCTGCATTTCGCCACCGAAGAGCGGCTGGCCGATGAAGCCGGGGTGGATTTCACTGCCCATGCCAAGATCCACCGCGACACGCTTGGCCTGCTACGCAAGGCGCTGGATGATGTCCGTAACGGCGGACACGACGCGCATTCCTTCCTGCGTTATGCCGAGTTCTGGTTTGAACGTCATATCAGGGAAGACGACCAGCGGTTCGTCGCCACCCTGCAGCAACGCCGACACTTCACGCTTCCGAGTAGCCACGGGCCTGCCGTCGAACACTATTTTTCCGCCCGCGTCTGAGTTCATGGCTCGCCTGGCGCGTAGGTGACGAGCGCCCGAGGGTAATCAGGCGCGGTCCTTGCCGTCCGCCCCAGGCCCACAGTGGGCCATCCTTGCCTATACGCTTGCGCACCAGTGGCGAGCAGCAGTCGCCGAGTGTGGAAAAGGGATGCGCTCCATCAGATAACAAAGGCAGTCCTGCCGCACCGCACGCGCATCGAGCGTCAGCATGGCCGGTGTCGAGGTTCGCCGCAGGGTGATCGTGCCGTCGCTGCAGGCGAAATAGTCTTCGCTCACGTCACGCCGTCTCTCGTCGCGGACGTCGAGCGGAAAGGCCAGGCGTGTGCGCCCAAACGCCGTGCCGGGCTCGAGTTGCCGAAAGTTCATGTGATCGAGCCGCGGATCGAAATCGACATCGGCCAGCGCATCGCCGAAACCGAAGGAAACCGCGCCAGGCACCCGCACCGTCGCTACCGTGTGATAAAGATCGATGTCATGCTCGTGGACGTCATGCGACGGGAACTGCGCCAGATGCAGGCAAGCATCGATAAAGCTCGCGGCGTGCGCCTCGTTCGCCGCTTTGCCGGGCTTGCCACATTCCAGGGTTAGTGACGGACACAGCGGTGAAAAAGCCGTCGTCTGCGAGCCGGCCAGGCCACGGAACCAGACCACCGTGCGCGAAAACAGCAAGGCCAGATGTAAAACCGCCTGATCGAGGCTATTCACCACGCAGTAGAGCGGATTGAGACCAGTGTTGTTGTGGACATCGACACTGGCGAAGACGCCGCGCTCGCGCATGATGCGATGGACCTCGCTCATCGCTGCATGCTCCGGGGAACCGGCATGCAGCTCGGTACCCGGCCAGACGCGGTTGTAATCAGGCTGATGATCGAGTCGACGCAGGCCTTCTCGCGCTGCCGCGACATTGCCAACCAGGATCGACAGCGCCCGCGGCAGTTGCCGACCGGCGTGAGCACGCAAAACGCTTTGCAGCGCGACGACGCCGCTGTCTTCGTTGCCGTGCAGCAGGGCGGAAACCAGGAGCGGAGCCTCGCGTCGTCCAGGCAGATGGATCAAGGTCGGACCGCCCAGCAGGCGATGCAGTTCACGGGCAGGGGTTTCGAGAAAGCCCGTGGGCAGGGATTCAAGTACGGTCAGCATGAAGAGGGACTCATATCGGCCACTCGTGCACCGGCACGAGACGGCATTGATGCTCAAGATAATCGGCGGTAAGCCGGAAGAAATCCTGGTACTTCGCATAATGGGCAAGTTGCCAGGCGGCGCCGTTCTGGCGGTTGCGCAGGCGCGCGCTAATCACGTCGAGGTAGCGCGTGATGTCGGCTGCGGCAAGATCGAGCTCGGCCAGTCCTTCGCGAGCCAGCGGCAGCAGTTCGCGCAAGAGAAGCTCGGCCACATTTTGACAGCGCCCATCGAGCCACACCACCTGCGCCTCGAGACCGTAACGTGCGGCACGGTAGAAATTTTCGCGCGCAACGGCAAACGGCAGCCGGGCTTCAGGAGCTTCCGCCTGCCTGGCCAGACAGCGTACCGCGCCATAGTACAAGGCAGCATTGGCAATCATGTCGATCAGGCTCGGACCAGCAGGCATGACCCGCTGCTCGACGCGCAAATGCGGTACTTGGTCTTTCTCGAGGCCGATCAGCAGCCGATTCCAACGCCAGATGGTCCCGTTGTGCAGGCGCAGATGCGCATACGAGTTCACCGGCCCCGCCTCTACATACGGCAAGAGCACCGGATACGAAGACAGGTTCTCGGCAAAACACGCCATCGGGTCCTCGCCGAGATAAGCTGAACCGAAGGTTACCCGCATATGCTCGGGATGGCCTGGTTGGCGGCAATCGACCGCCTGCTCGAACAAGGGTATCCGCGTTTCGTGCCAGAGCGCTCGCCCGAACAAGAATGGCGAATTGGCGGCCAGCGCAACCAAGGGTGCAGCGAGAAGCTGCGACGCATTGTACGTGCGCGCGACCTCGCTGACCGGTGTCTGCAGATGTACCTGAAAAGAGGTGGTCGCTGCCTCAAGCATCACATCGGAGTGGGTCGCAGTGAGCGTTTCGATGCCGGCGATATCCAGCGTCAACGGCCGCCCACCGCGTCGCCGCAGGACCTGCTCGTTGAGAGCCGCGTAGCGCTTGAAAGGCGACATGCTGCTCAGCGACAGATCCCGCTCCCGCAATGTCGGCAAGGTCCCGATGGCGATCAGTGCCACCCCTTCGTCTGCAGCCACCTGCTGGCATCGCTGCCAGGTCGCGGTCAGCTCACTTTCAAGCTGTGACAGCGCGGTAGCCCTCAAAGCCTGCGGCGTACCGTTGATCTCGACGTTGAACAGAGAAAGCTCGGGCACCACCAGCGGGCTGCCCATGCGCTGCAGAAAAGAGACGTTGCGCGGCGCCGGAAAGAAATGCTCATCAATCAGCCAGGCCTCAAGTTCGAAACCCGCGACCAGGCCGGCATTGGCGAAACCTCCCGCCCTGTACGTCTTGTGGGCATGCGCGGTCTCTTGCTCGAGGCGCTGGCCGAAGCGCGCGAAGTCATCCGCCGTAAAGCCGTCGCTGCCAATCTCCTTGCCCATCGCCCCCCCTTCGAAGTGTGCGCCACCAGCCTCCAGTTGACAGCCGAGTCTATTCGCCAGCCCTTATGATCGCTTGCGGTAGATCAAGTTCTTGTCACCCCAACACAGCGACGCCGCACGCTCATTATGCTGTCGCCACACGCATGCCGCGACCGGCGACGGCCACCGGCACGGCAATAAGCACCGCCCACGCGAGCGTAGCCCGATCGCCGCACTATCGGCAAGCCGGTGACAGCCGAAGGGAGGCGTTTGTAAGTCGACGCCCCTCTTCCCCGACCCTTCTCCCGCGAGGGGCGAAGGGAGATTCGTGAGCCGCTTGCGCGACTTTCGCATTAAGGCAAAGCGCCGGGCTCCGAGCTTTCACCGCCAGGCAAACTGACCCAAAAACGGACCTTGCCGGCCACGCATTCGACGCCGACTGCCCCGCCATGCCGTTCGCCCACCGTACGCACAAAATACAAGCCCAGGCCGGTGCTAGACCCACTTGCCCTCCCCTGCCGACCACGACTAAAACGTTGGAACAGTCTGTCCTTTTCCTCTGCAGACAAGGCCGTGCCATCGTTCTCGACCCAGAACCTGACTTCGCCGCGCCGCCGCCGATCGATTCCGATGCTGATCAGCGTTGACGCCGGAGCATAGCGCAGCGCATTGTCCAGCAGGTTGATTGCGCAGCGCTCGAGCAACTCGAAGTCGCCCTGGACCCACAGCGGCTGCTCGGGCAGTTGGCGGACAATTCGCCGATGCCTCAGTCTGGCCAGCGCGAACATTTCGTCGGCCGCCTGATGCAGCACTGCGCCGAGGTCAAGCTCTGGCAGCCGACCAGGATCGAGCGCCTCGGCATAAGCCAGCGACAGAAAGGTCTGTACCATGCTCAACGCGCGCCTGAGCGGTGGCAGCAGGTGTTGCGGATCGCTCGGTGTTTCGTTTTCGAGCTGAGCGACCGCCGCTGCCAAGGGTGCCCGCAGGTCGTGGGAAATGAATGCCAGGGTCTCCTTGCACCCGGCGTCGAGTTCGGCCATCGTCCGCTGTGCGGCCTGCACCCAGGTGATACGCTGCTCGAATCCAAGGCGCTTGATCTTGGCCGGAAAGGCTACCGCCGTCGAGCACTCAGGCAGCATGAGCCGCAGCTGGCGGAGTTCCTGGTCGAGGTGGGCGCGTGCCGCCTCGAGGCGTCGCCAACTCCACAGCGGATAGGCGAACATGCCCGCGAGCAGCGCGCCAGCGGGCGCGAACCACAGCTGCCAGAGCACCGGCAGCAAGGCGCAGGCTGCGCCCAGCGTGAGCACCCACAAACTGCTCCACAGCAAACCTGGTAGGGCCATCAGACGCGGCAACCAGAGTAGCGGCACGCAGGCCAGCAGCGCCGCCAAGAGCAGCGTCGGCAGCGGCGCCAACTCGGTGATCAGCCGTCCATCGCGAAGCGAAAGCAGGACGTTGGCCTGAACTTCGACGCCGGGCATCGGATGACCGAGCGCGGAGACCGGCGTCGGCAGGGAGTCTCCCAAACCAACTGCCGTGACCCCGATCAGAACGATTTTGTCGGCAAAGGCCTCCGCTGCGATCAGGCCATCCAGAACGCGGGTGTACGACAAGCGTTGCACGCTGCCCGGCGGGCCGACGAATTCCAGGCGACGCGCGTTTTCGCGGAGCAACTGATGGAGCGCTCCCCGACGGTCGGTGGCGACCGGCTCAAGGAGTATTCCCGTCGGCAGTTGCTGGCCAAGGCGCAACACTTCCTCCGCCAACAATGGCCATGCGGCGGTACCAATACCTTCGCGAAGGTACACGGAACGTGCGATTCCATCCTCGTCGAGGTGAACGCCGATACGGCCAATTCCGGCCGCTGCCGCAAGCAGCGGCGCTATCGGCGGCGACTCGAGCAACTGCCCACCGCTACGTGTCGATTCGATGACCAACGGCAGTACGACCTTGCCGCAACGCGCAATGGACTCGGCGAGCAAGGCGTCGTCCGACGGATCACCGCTATCGTCGCTATCCTCGCTGAACGCAATATCGATCCCGATCGCTGCCGGCCTGCCAGCGCAGACGATGTCCAGCAGGCGAGCGTGCCGCGTGCGCGGCCACGGCCAGCGGCCAAGGCGGTCGAGGCTCTCCTCATCGATGGCAATGATCAACACGTCGGCCGCAGCCTGACGCCAGCTGATCCGCTGGCCGAGATCGAAAAGCAGATGATCGACCCTTAGCAGCACGCCGCTAGCGGTGATTGCCAGCGAAATGGTTGCCAGCAGTAGCGCGACGAGCAACGTCTCTCGCGCAGGCCAGCCGGACAAGCGCAGTGGGCGGACATCGGAACGGCGGCGACCGGTTGGCGAATTCACGTGCCTCAAAGAACCGCCAGAGGCAGCAGCAAGAGTAGCAGCCACAAGCGGCTATACGGGACATCCAGCTCTTGTACCGTAGCCGGACCCGGTGTGTTGTCGCCGCTATCCACCAGGCGGACACCAAGGTAGTACGAACCACCGTCGGGACGCGGCAGGCTCAATGCGCCATCACTGGCTTGCGCCTGCGCCAGCACCGGAACCAGGTCAGCCGCCGAAGAAAGGATGGCCTCGTAGGTCATCCCGTCAGGCGCTTGCGGCAGCCTGAGCTCGATCGTCTCGGCAAGAATTTCGATTGCCGAGCGGCCAAGATCAACCGCCCCCGGAGCCGGCTTGTAGGTGAATCCGGCAGCGGGGCGCCATGGCCCCTGCTGACCCGCGCTATCGATACTGGCGACCCGCCAGTAGAGTGGCCCAGCTGGCAAATCCATGGGCACTTGCCAGGTGTTCTGCTCGCTGCTGGCATCGTGCAGCGGCTGCGCAAACTCCGGCTCGCTGGCAAGCTGCAGGCGATAGCGGGCGACATCGACAAGCTTGCTCCAGGCGAACACCGGCTGTGCCACGCGTATCGTGGCTGCGTCACCCGGGCTGTTCAGCCCTGGCGAGAACGGCCGTGCGAAGACCACGAAGCGGTGCCGCACCTCGCGCCCGTGCAAGCCATTGACGTCGGCCGCACGCAAGCGCAGAACATACTCACCGTTCGGCAGATCGGCGAAGGTCAATGCCGCGCCACGCGCCGTTCTGCTGAGCAGCAGGCGGTCGAAGGAGGGATCCGGCGCGATCTCGCCGTACCACGCAACCGCCCCCGTCAAGTGAGGGACGGGAAAGCGCAACGGCAACTGCTCGAAACGTGCCGGAAAGCTTGCGGCATCGGGGGCCGGCAGCAAAGGCACAGGCTTGATTGGCGGCTCGCCGAGGCGAGCGATGGTCCCCTGACCACGGCGCACGCTGACACTCCGTCCGGCGGCGCTGACACCGACCCGCCCGCGCAGAGTTTCCTCACGGCTCACATCACCCTCGACCCCGACGCGAAAGCGCGTACCGCGCACCACCGCCTGTGCCGACGGCGTCTGGATCTGAATATGCCGATTGTTGCGCCGGTCAGGATCAGCCGTAACCTCGGTCTGGCCGCCCTGCAAACGCAGGCGTGCATCGACCATCAAACCGTCGGCATACACACTCAAGGAATCCAGCACCATCCGCGAGTTTGGCGAGAGCAGCAGCTTGCTGCCATCGGCCAGCCGCAGGAGCACGCTGGCGTCGTCGAGTGTCTCCAGGGTGCTGCCCGACGCCAGTCGCTGGCCGTTGACCGCCGGCTGCCATTCGCCGTCAGCAGCACGCCAGCGTGCCTCGCCGCTGACGGTGGCTATCGTCGCCTCGGCGGGAGCACGCCGCAACATCGTCGCCGGAATGCGTAACACCGTCCCCGGCAGCATCCGGTAGGGATCATCGACCTTATTGGCCCTCTGTAACAGCGGCCACTGCCAGGGCTTGCTCAGGTAGCGCTCGGCTATGCCGATCAACGTGTCAGCCGGCCTCACCGTATAGCGCCAGACCGGCACCTCCTCGCCTTGATCGGCTGCCCTGGCGCCACCCGCGAAGGCGACGGCAAGCAACACGACAAGCCACAGCGTCTGCCAAACCCGTGACTTCACGAGGAATTCCTTTCTCTCTGCAGGCGGTACCCGTGGCCGTAAATGGAAAGCAAGCGCCAACCGTATTCTGGCTTAAGCTCAAGCTTTCGGCGCAAACTGCTGATGTGGACATCAAGCGTTCGCGTGTTGACGTCGGGCGTTAGCGCCCAGACTACCTGGATCAGACACTCGCGGCTGAAAGCATGACCAATATTCTGGAGCAGATACAGGGCCAGATCAGTTTCACGCTCGGTCAGCTCGATCACGCGACCGTCAAGAGCCAACTGTCGTCGGCGATGATCAGCCGTCAAGCGCCCGAAATCCTGTTGCAGTGAGGAGGTCCTAGTGCCGCCCTTCTGACGGCGCGTCACAGCCTGCAAACGCGCCAGCAGCAAGGGTTGCGAAAGCGGCTTGACGATATAGTCGTCCGCACCCGCGGCAAGCACGCTCACCACATCCTCTTCACGGTCACGACCGGTGCAGAAGACCACCGGCGGCATGGCATGTCGCAGCTTTATCTGCAAGCGAGCGAGCACTTCCAGTCCCGACAGGTCGGGCACCATCCAGTCCAGCAGGCAGAGGTCGAAACCGCCGCGCTCGACCGCTCGCGCGCATGCCACGCCGCTGCTGAAGCACTCGACTTCGTAGCCAGCTTGGCGCAGCCAAATGCTGACGGTCGCAGCCAAAACGGGCTCGTCTTCCAGGAAAGCAACTCTCATGGCAGCTAGTCAGGCCAGGGGGCGAAAACTCACGTCGCCGACAACAAACTCTGGAAAGGGCGCCAACGGCGCATTCTGTGCGCGAGCGCAGGACGCCGAAGCGAAAAGCAGCCGCGCATTCGCATACGTCACAAGCCGCTAACGCTTCTCTCACGTGCAAATCGCACTTTGTATTCCGCCTTTCCCCCTCTAGCCAGTGATCTTACCTTGCCCATCCGGCATGTGCAATTTATTACTCAAGCGGCATCAGCAGCACTTATCACCATCGCCAGCCGCTCGAGGAGACGAGCGGGCAGCCCCTGGGCGAGCGCCGAGCCTAACGAAAATGACACCAGAAACGCCGTTCTTCGCGGTATATTGCTGACTCTGATCCCCCTGCCTGTGACCTTGCACATGCCGTCGCCCGTACCAGCAGTCACTCTTGCGAAAGCTCTTGATGCCCGCTGTCCGCCCCGAAAACGCTGAAATCCTGCTCGCTGACCCATGCCCCGCGCTGTTGACGAGTGACTTCGTCGAAGACTCGTTCGGACGCTCGCTGGTGTTGCGCGTCGGTCACGCGCGCCAGGTCTTTCGCTGGATCGAAGCGGGAGAGTTTCTTATGGGTTCGCCGGCCGACGAAGCCGAGCGTGGGCACGCCGAAAAGCTGCACGAAGTAAGGTTGAGCCATGGTTTCTGGCTCGCCGACACGGCCTGCACACAAGCCTTTTGGCTGGCTGTGTGGCCGGTCAACCCGAGCTGTTTTCAGGAGCACGCCGACAATCCGGTCGAGAACATCAGCTGGCACGATGCGCAAGGGTTTATCGGCGAGCTCAACCGGCGATTGCCCACCTTGCAGGCGCGCCTGCCAAGCGAAGCGGAATGGGAATACGCCTGCCGCGCCGGCACGACGACCCCCTTCGTATTCGGCCAGCAGATCACCCCTGCAGAGGTTAATTACCACGGCGGCTATCCCTACGCCGATGGCCGACAGGGGCCGTATCGCGAGCAAACGGTTCCCGCCGCCTCGCTGCCGGTAAACCCGTGGGGATTGTTCGAGATGCACGGCAACGTTTGGGAATGGTGTGCCGACTGGTACGCCGAATACCCGGGCGAAAGACAGGTGGACCCGCTCGGCGCAAAATACGGCAAGCAACGGGTGCTGCGCGGTGGCACCTGGAGCGACCCCGGCCGCTACGCACGTTCGGCCAACCGTAGCCGCATCGAACCAGCCTACCGGCCGCGCAGCAGTGGCTTCAGGATCGCTCTGACCCAGCCCTGAGCAATGTCGCCGCGCGACAGCTCGATGCGACCCGCCAGATCAGCGTGCCAGGTGGATGGGACCCGTCAGCCGGTACTGTCGTGGTGATTCCGCAGCGCTTGTTCGCTGTCGGCGTTGGCCTCAGCGCGCAAACGTTGCTCGAGGCTCTCGATCAAGCCATCGGCAGCATCCTCGACCATGTCCAGGACCAGATCGAAACCGTGGCCAAGACCGTAGTAAGGATCCGGCACTTCGTCGTCGTCGAAGTTCTTGGAATAACTCATGAACAGCCCCAGCCGATCGTGCTTTTCGGGCGGGCAGATGCGTTGTAGAACCGAGAGGTTATTGTGATCCATGGCCAGAATCAGATCAAAATAGTCGAGGTCCTGGGCCGCCACCTTGCGCGCGCGCATGTCGGATAGATCATAGGTGCGAATGGCAGCCGCTCGTTGGGTGCGTTGATCCGGCGCCTCGCCAACGTGATAGCCGTGCGTTCCGGCCGAATCCACCTCGACTCTGTCGTCCAGTTCCTTGCGACGCAACATCTGCCGAACAACGCCCTCGGCCGTTGGCGAGCGGCAGATATTCCCCATGCAAACAAATAGAACCTTGATCACCTTGCATCTTCCAGATACGTTCGTTTTTCGGCCAAGTTTGAGCTCCAAAAGTGGGCACCGGACGGGCGTGTCAGGCCATTTTTTCCCTCCCCGCCCCGCCACTGCATCGGCAATCGCCTTCTTCCTTGCGCGCCGCCCGCTGGCACACGACACGCGCCCAGCACCACAGTGGCCTTCATCATCCGTTGAAAAGCCGGTCAGCGCAACCGGAGTGCAGCGATTGTAAGGATTTAATGTGAAAGTCGCGCAAGCACCCAGCGTGCCGCGTGGTCCCTGGAAATCGCCAAGGCGCGGCTAATGACGGTCGGCAATACCGCGACGCCGATCGGCTTAGCCGCGGCGAGTGCCGCTCAGCGAGCGACGGGCGGCCTCTTCGGCTTCGCGGTGACCGCTTCCTTGCGCACAGACCCGGGCCTGGCTGGACTTCTCGCCGCGGCTTTGGGCTTGGCAACAGATTTGTGCTGCCTCCGCCCCTCATCAGGCGCCTTTTTGTCGGCAAAGGGGTTGCTGGAGACATTGAACTGGATGCGCAATGGCGTCCCCTGCAACTTGAACACCTCGCGAAAGATGTGCTCGAGATAGCGGCGATACGATTCCGGCAGTTTGTCGAGGGCATTGCCATGGATCACGATCAGCGGCGGATTGCGGCCGCCCTGATGGGCGTAGCGCAGCTTCGGCCGGAACAGCCCGGCGCGCGGTGGCGCTTGCCTGGCCACCGCGTCGATCAGTGTTCGGGTCAATTGCGGCGTCGGCAGATCGGCGATGGCCGCCTTGTAGGCCGCATCGACCGAACGGAAAAGCCCTTCCAGCCCCTGCGCCTGCAATGCCGAAACGTAGTGGAAACGGGCGAAATCAATGAATGCCAGCTGGCTTTCCAGAGACCCCTTGATCTGTTCGCGAACATAGGAGTCCAGCCCATCCCACTTGTTCACGGCAAGCACCAGCGCACGACCCGATTCGCGGATGAAACCAGCAATATGCGCATCCTGCTCACCGATATCCTGGCGTGCGTCGACAACCAGGACCACCACGTGTGCCTCCTCGATGGCTTGCAGCGTCTTGATCACCGAGAACTTTTCGATGCTCTCGAAAACCTTGCCGCGGCGCCGCAGGCCGGCCGTATCGATGAGCGTATATTTTCTACCGGCACGCTCGAAATCGACGTGAATGGCATCGCGCGTGGTTCCCGGCTGGTCGAAGGCGATGACCCGCTCTTCGCCGAGCAGCGCGTTGATCATCGTGCTCTTGCCAACGTTCGGGCGGCCGACGATGGCCACCCGAACGATGTCACTCTCTGCTTCGTCGTCCGCTGGCTCGGGAAAAGGCTCCAGCGCCAGGTCGAGGAGCGCCCGCACCCCCTCGCCGTGGGTCGCCGAGATGGCCACCGGCTCGCCAAGGCCAAGTTCATGAAAGTCGGCGATCACCAGACCGTGCTGCATTCCTTCGGCCTTGTTGACCGCCACGAAAACCGCCCCCCCCGACTGGCGCAGCCGCCTGGAGATTTCCTTGTCCAGCGGCGTGATGCCGGTGCGGCCGTCGACGACCAGGATCACCACATCGGCCTCGTCGATCGCCTGCTCGGTCTGGCGCGCCATCTGGCGCATGATGCCGTCCTTGGCAAGCGGTTCGAAACCACCGGTATCGATCACCAGACAGGGCTTGCTGCCCAGTCTTCCGTGACCGTAGTGGCGATCTCTGGTAAGACCCGGTATGTCGGCAACCAGCGCGTCACGCGTTCTGGTCAGCCGATTGAAGAGGGTGGACTTGCCGACATTCGGGCGCCCGACAAGGACGATGCTCGGCTTCATTGGCAGCGGCCCGCACCTGGAAGCGCGCCGGGCAAGGCCAGTGCTGCGGATTGTCTCTCGATCACTGGACGCCAATCGCGTAGATGCCACCACCCTGGGTCTGCAACAACAACTCGTTACCGAGCTTTTGCAGGGGTGCGCGTACCGGGCTGCCATCGGTACTAAGACGCGCAGCGAAAGAACCATCGTCGCGATTGAGCAGGTGCACCACTCCCTCAACGTCAGCGACGGCGACCAGACCTTCGCTGGCCAGCGGCGAAGTCAACTGACGCAGGAAGAGCTGGTCCTGCTTCCAGATGCTCGACCCGGTCGCTTTGTCGAGGGCATGCACGGCCCCCTGGTCGTCGGAGACGTACACGTAGCGACTATCGATCGACAAACCCGCCGAACTGGAAATGTCGCGCCCCCACATCAGGTTCCCGGTGCCAAGGTCGAAACAGGAAGTGCGCCCCTGAAAAGCGACCGCGCAAATCATTTGTCCATCGATGACCGGCAGGCTGCTGACGTCGGCGATGCGGTCGAGTTCGGTGGCGCCTTTTGGCAAGGCGACCGTCCCCTCCCAGAGCGGTGCACCATTGTCGGCGTTGACAGCAATCAGTTTGCCGCCGGGAAAGCCGACGAAAACATACTTGTCGACGACCACCGGAGCCGCCATCACACGCACCGAAAGCGGTGGCGTCGGACGTTGGTAGATCCACTTGCGGCTTCCGTCGACGGCGCCGTAGGCAGTCAGGCGATGATCGCCGCTGCGCACGATCACCAGCCCGCCAGCCACCGCTGGCGGCGCCAATACCTCGCTGCTGGTCTTGGCTTCCCACAGCAGTTTGCCATCGGCGGCGTCAAATGCCAGAACCTCACCCTTGACGGTGCCCACCGCCAGCAGCCGTTGATCGGCGCCAACGCCCCCCGAGAGCTGTTTTTCGGCCTTGATTCGCCACACTGGCCGGCCATCGTCGAAACGAACAACCGTGCCGTCGCGAGCTGCCGCGTAGGTGGTGGACCCGACCACCGCCGGAACGAAGGTATAGGGCTTGCCTTTGCCGACATCGTCCCGCCAGACCACTCGCGCCTGCGCTGTCGCCTGGATTGGCTGCAACTCGGCCATTTTCGGTCCGCTACTGGCAAACGGATTCAGCGCATCGAAGCTCGAACAGCCAGCCAGCAACGCTGGCAGCAGTACCGGCAGCACTGTCGCGACAAGCATACGCCTCATCAACTGCTCTCCCCAAGCGCGTCGAGCTTCAGCTGCAGCACTTCGCGGTAGGCGGCATTGGCCTGAGAAGCCTGCAGGGTGTTTCTTCCCTTGCCACTCGGGTCGCCTTGATCGAGCCTGGCCAGGGCGCCCTGGTAGGCTTCACGCGCCTCGGTCTTTTTCCCCGCGGCGCTGAACACGTCGCCACGCATGTTCAGGTACAGGGCCGAGAAGCCGGCACCGCTACCCCCGTCAAGCTGGCGCAGCGCTTCGTCGTAGGCTTTTTCGTCAAGCAGCACGGCCGCCAGGCGCAAGCGCGCCAGATCGCGCAGCTCATGCTCGCCGTTTTCGATCACCCACAGCAACTGCAACTTGGCTGTCTTCGTATCCCCGGCGTCGACCATGATCTTGGCCGCCGACAGCGCCGCCAGCGGCGCGTAAGCCGTGCCACCGAATTTCTCGAGCAATTCACCGCTGGCCGTCTTGACGCGCTGCGAATCGTCTTCAACGACCGCCTTCTGCAACACTCCGTAGACCATCGATGCCTTGGCCGCCTGCCCGCGTTGATACCAGTTCCAGCCTTGCCAGGCGATAACGCCGATCGAGACGGCGGTGACAATGCCCACCATCAGATTGCCATACTGCTTCCACCAGGCCTTGATCTCGGCGATCTGTTCCTGTTCTTCGAGGTCGTAGGTAGCCATTACGATTCGTCCCAATCCAAAATGGAGTTCATGATTTCGTCGGCGACAGCATCGACGCTGACCCGCTTCTGTTGGTTCGCTTGTTCGCCGATCGCGCGCAGCGGCTTCAGCGTCACTTCGCCAGCGCCGGCCTCGTCATCGCCGATAATCACCGCAAAGCCCGCCCCCGAGGCGTCGGCTTTCTTCATCTGCGCCTTGAAACTGCCGCCACCGCAATGGAAAAGCACATCGATGCCACGGTCGCGCAGGCCCTCGGCGACCCGCGCGGCCAAGCGCGAAGCGGCAATGCCCTGGTGCACCAGATAGACATCGACCGCCGCCGCCCTGGTCTCGCCGCCGGCGTCGCGAATCAGTGCGATCAGCCGCTCGACTCCCATCGCAAAACCGCAGGCCGGCGCCGCCTTGCCGCCCAGCTGTTGCACCAGGCCATCGTAGCGACCGCCAGCGCAGACCGTCCCCTGCGCACCCAGGCGATCGGTCACCCATTCGAAGACGGTAAGATTGTAGTAGTCGAGTCCGCGCACCAGCTGCGGGTTGATCGCGAAGGGCTGTCCGGCATCGCGCAAGACCTGCTGCACGCCTTCAAAATGGGCCATTGACTCGCTACCCAGATGATCAATCAGTTTCGGCGCGCCGAGTATCACTTCCTCTAGCGCCGGATTCTTGCTGTCGAGAATGCGCAAGGGGTTGCTGTGCAAGCGCCTCCTGGCGTCTTCGTCGAGCAGGTCGCTGTGTTGCTCCAGGTAGGTGATCAGTTCGGCACGATGACTGGCCCGTTCCGCTGCTTGTCCCAGGGTGTTGAGCTGCAGACTGATGCCGTCGAGCCCCAGGTCGTCCCACAGGCGAGCACCCATCAGGATATGTTCGGCGTCGATGTCCGGCCCGGGGAAGCCGAGCGCTTCGACACCGACCTGGTGGAACTGGCGATAACGCCCCTTTTGTGGCCTTTCATGGCGAAACATCTGGCCCATGTAGTAGAGCCGCTGCGGCTGCTGGGCAATCAGATTGTGCTGGATGACGGCGCGCACACAGCCGGCAGTTCCCTCCGGGCGCAGCGTCAGCGGCTCGCCATTGAGGCTATCGACGAAGGAATACATCTCCTTTTCGACGATGTCGGTTACCTCGCCGATGGCACGCTTGAAAAGCGGCGTCGGCTCGACAATCGGCAAACGCAGCGGACGATAGCCGTAGCTCTTCAGCCAGGAACGAATGGTCTCGTCGAACAAATCCCAGAATTCGGCTTCATCGGGCAGGATGTCGTTCATGCCGCGAACGGACTGTAGCTTCTGACTGATCATTCGGCGGCACGCTTCCTCTGATAGCTACGTGCCACGTAGGCATCGACAATGGCAGTGAATTCTGCGGCAATATGCTCGCCGCGCAGTGTGACCGTCTTGGCTCCATCCTCGAATACGGGCGCCACCGGTGTTTCGCCCGTACCGGGCAGGCTGATGCCGATGTTGGCATGCTTGCTCTCGCCCGGTCCGTTGACCACGCAACCCATCACCGCCAGGGTCATGTTCTCGACGCCGTCATACTCGCTTCGCCAGTGCGGCATGCGCTCACGAACATGCTCCTGAATCGACTGCGCCAGTTCCTGAAAGAAGGTGCTGGTCGTACGGCCGCAACCGGGACAGGCGATGACCATTGGTGAGAAGGCGCGCAGGCCCATGGTCTGCAACATCTCCTGCGCGACGACCACCTCCTGCGTGCGCTTGCCACCCGGTTCCGGTGTCAGCGAAATGCGGATGGTATCGCCAATGCCTTCCTGCAGCAGCACCGCCATCGCTGCGGTCGACGCGACGATGCCTTTGGAACCCATACCGGCCTCGGTCAGACCGAGATGCAAAGGGTAATCGCAACGCCGCGACAGCTCGCGATAAATGGCGATCAGGTCCTGCACACCGGACACTTTGCACGAAAGAATGATCCGGTCGCCGGGCAGACCGATTTCTTCGGCGCGAGCGGCCGACTCCAGGGCCGAGGCGACCATGGCCTCACGCATCACCTCGATGGCGTCGTGTGGCTCGGCGCGGCGAGCATTCTGGTCCATGATGCGGGCCAGCAGATCCTGATCGAGACTGCCCCAGTTAACACCGATACGCACCGGCTTCTCGTAGCGGCAGGCCATCTCTATCATCTGCGCGAACTGTTCGTCACGCTTTCTGCCGTGACCGACATTGCCCGGGTTGATCCGATATTTGGCCAGCAGCCGCGCACAATCCGGCTGCTCGGCGAGCAGGCGATGACCGTTATAGTGGAAGTCGCCGATCAGCGGCACATCGACCCCCATGCGCTCGAGCTGCGCCCGAATCGCTGGCACCGCCGCCGCAGCCTCAGGCGTGTTGACCGTGATGCGCACCAGTTCCGAACCGGCACCCGCCAGCTCGGCACACTGGATTGCCGTACGCACGACGTCAACGGTATCGGTGTTGGTCATCGACTGGACGACCACCGGCGCGTCACCGCCGACCGAGACCTGGCCAACACTGACCGCACGCGTTCGCCGCCGCGCTGCCACGGGCAGCGAATTGCTCATAGCAAGCCCACCGTTTGCCAGATGCTCATTTGATCGAGAGCCGCGCCACGCCCTTGCTGATATGCGGCTCCAGCTCGACGGGCTTTCCCTGGTACTCGACCGCCACGTACTTGGCGTTGCCGAGCACGAGCGAGAACGGCGCCTGCCCCTTGATTTCCTGCTGACTGCCGGCCGGCTTGACGCCGAAAGCGACGACCTCACCGCGCCCGTCACGCACTTCCACCCACGCCGCCTGGGCAAAAATGAGCTTGAGGCCGTTCGCTGGCGTGGCTTCCGTTTTGAGCTCCGCAGCCGACTTCGGCGTGCTAGCTGAGGTGGTCTCGGCTTTGCGCTCCGCCTCGGCCTCGGCCTTGGCGTTGGGCTTGGCCGCGGGATCAGCGACCATGGCCACCGGGGTCCGCCCGTTAAGTGGCACGGTCGCGCTCGGGACGGTCGCTGCGCCAGGCTTTTCGGCAGCGCTCGGCGCCGGGGCCACTGTGCTCGGCACCGTCAGCGGAGCCACTCCGGTGGCGGCAGGCTCGCTAACGCTTGGCTGCAGCTCAGCAGCAGTGCGCGGGGTTTCGCTACCGGTCAGCGCCGCCAACTGCTCCCCCCAGAAGTCCTGTGGCACATAAAAATAAGCCAGCAGTGCCAGCACCAGCAATACCAGACCACCCACCACTGCCAGGTAGTCGCGCCTTTGCGCCTGATCGCCAGCCTGTGGCAAGTGTGAGCTGGTTCCGGCTGAAGCCTCAAGTTGCAGAGTCCGTTGCATGCGCGTCGCATCGAGCCCGCGCATCAGGGCGTCGGCGTCCAGATTGAGCACGCGCGCGTAGTTGCGAACAAAGCCGCGAATCATCGTATTGCCGGGCAAGGCGCCCCAGTCCTCGCTCTCGATCGCCGCCACCTGCCTGGGGGCGAGCTTCAGAGACTGCGCCACTTCGGGCACGCTAAGTTTCCTGGCTTCGCGCGCAGAGCGCAGCTGCTGCCCGACGCCACCAGCATCGGCAGAGCCCTCCATCGAGGCGTTCCCACCTGGCACACTCGGCTCGCCATCATTTGAAAACACGGATTGTTTACTCATTCGAAGTTGCCTTTAAGCAGTTCCTGAGCCTCGGGTGAAAGCGGGAATTTTCGCTTCAACTGGGCGCTATAGCGGGCTTCAGCCAGGCGATCGCCAAGCTTCCGCTCAACTCGCACGGCTAACCAGAGAGCCTCAGCATTGGGCTCGGTTTTGAGCAGCAGATCCGAAAGTTGCTGACCGGCAAGCTCTACCTGGCCGCGTCGGTAATTTATCTCCGCAAGCTGCAAGAGCGCCTGCGGATTGTTCGGCCGGATGAGCAGACTGTGCTGTACGAAACCCTCGGCGGCATCCAGATCGCCGAGTTTTACGTAACAGGCACCGGCGTTCAGATAGGCCCGATCCGGGGTCTCGTACAAGGCGTTTTTCATCGCTCGTTGCAAGTACGGAATGGCTTCCTTCTCTCTACCAACCTGACAGAGAAACCAGCCATAGTTGTTGTTCAACTCGGGATCGTTCGGATCAAGATTCAGGGCCTGCTGAAAGTCCCGGTCGGCAAGCGCCATCTCGCGAATGTTGTAAAGCACCAGTCCACGCGCGCCATGCGCCGGCGCATAGTCCGGATCGACGACGATGGCCATGGTCAACTCTTCGAGTGCCACAGAGAAATTCTGGCTCTGCAAATAGAGCGAGCCCAACTCGGTATGCAACTTGGCACGCGTGCGATTGTCGCGCGGTGGCGTCTGCCGTCGCGAGTCCGGCTCTTCCTCGGCTGGCTTTTGCGGCGCGCTCGGCGACGACGAGAAGAGTCCCGACGAGCAGGCACTGACGCTCAGCAAGACAATGATCCCGAGAATGGCTCGCCTCATCCACAAACCTCATGACGATTCTGGTGCAGAACAAAGCTTCGCCGGGTCGTGCGCTGCGTGCGGTCGAGAACCTGGCCGGCGAGCTGACCGCAGGCGGCATCGATGTCGTCACCGCGCGTCTTGCGGGTCGTGGTCACCACGCCCGCAGCCATCAGCAGCTCGGCGAAACGCCGAATCCGCGCTGCTGGCGAGCGGCGATACGGCGATCCCGGAAAAGGGTTGAAGGGAATCAGGTTGAACTTGCAGGGGACGCCTCGGGTCAGCGCCAGCAGCTCGTGGGCATGCGCTTCAGAGTCGTTGATGGCGTCCAGCATCACATACTCGAAAGTCACAAAATCACGCGGCGCCTTTTCCAGGTAGCGCAGACAGGCCGGCATCAGTTCACGCAAAGGGTATTTCCGGTTGATTGGCACCAGCTCATCGCGCAGCGGGTCATTCGGCGCGTGCAGGGAAACCGCCAAGGCCACCGGACACTCGTCACGCAATCGGTCCATCGCCGGCACCAGACCCGAGGTGGACACCGTGACCCGACGCCGCGATAAGCCATAAGCATTATCGTCGAGCATCAGACGCAAAGCCATCACCGTATTGTCGAGGTTGGCCAGCGGTTCACCCATGCCCATCAATACAACATTGCTGACCACCCGTTCGACAGGGTTTGCCGCTGCCTGGTAAGCGCCAAGCGCATGCCGTACCTGCCACAACTGCCCGATGATCTCGGCCGCCGTCAGGTTGCGATTGAAACCCTGCTTGCCGGTGGAACAGAAAGAGCAATCAAGCGCGCAGCCGGCCTGCGTCGAGATACACAGCGTGCCGCGGTCGTCCTCGGGAATAAACACCGCCTCGATGGCGTTGCCGCCACCGACATCGAAGAGGAACTTGCGCGTACCGTCGTCGGCAAGGCGATCGGCGACGACTGTCGGCGGCGCCACCGTGGCCAGCCCTTTGAGCTTTTCGCGCAAGCTTCGCGCGATGTCGGTCATGGCGTCAAAATCACCCTGCCCGAAACGATGCATCCAGCGCAACACCTGCCTGGCGCGGAAAGGCTTCTCGCCGTGCGTGGCGAAAAAAGCCGTCAGGCTGGCGGCATCGAGATCGAGCAGATTGACCATCGTGGGTGCAGAAACCTGCGAACTAGCGACCCGAGTAGACGGCCATGGCCGGGAAGAAGAAGGCGATTTCATTCTTCGCCGTATCTTCGCCATCGGAACCATGCACGGCGTTGGCGTCGATCGATTCGGCAAAATCAGCGCGGATCGTTCCCGGCTCCGCCTTCTTCGGGTCGGTCGCGCCCATCAACTCACGGTTCTTGGCAATGGCGCTCTCGCCTTCGAGTACCTGGATCATCACCGGCCCGGAGATCATGAACGAGACCAGGTCCTTGAAGAACGGACGCTCCTGATGCACCGCGTAGAACGCGCCCGCTTCCTGCGGCGACAGCCAGGCCAGCTTGGCAGCGATCACCTTCAAGCCGTTGGTCTCAAAGCGGGAGTAGATCTTGCCGATGACGTTCTTGGCGACAGCGTCCGGCTTGATGATGGAAAGAGTACGTTCGATGGCCATAAATGATTCTCCAAACGGAAGATAGTAGAAAAAACAACAGCAAATCATATCGCTAGAAACACAACCTCATATTATACCAACACCCGGGTGCAAATCCGAAATTGCCGGAGCACGAAATTGAGGGGCTGGGAAAGGGTCAGCATCGTCAGCCAAGGCTGACAGCAGGGTGGTGCGCGCCCGGCTGACGGGTGCCGACGATCCGGATGCCGAGCGGCTCCAGGTGATGGGGCTTCCCGTGTTGCATCTGCCTTCCTCTTCCACACATGCCGTCACCAATACCTCGGAGGAAGCACAGACGGCGTTTCGCTCGCATTCGCCTGTGACGACGGCCTTCCCCGCATTAACGCCGGATCGGCTTCCGCATCACCCTTTTTGAGGCCTACTCGGTGGAGCCTCTTGCAAAACTCCCCCACGGGAACTGCCGGGCCGCGGGATTCGCTCTCTGGGAGCGATTTTTGTCGCGAGGAAAGTTGCCGTGGCCGAACGGCTAACCTGATGGCATTATTTGTCTCATGGGGGGCGACGACCGCCCTGCATCGTCGGATGCACAGCGGTCGGAGAGGAAACACGGGCGGTCATTCTCGTAATCGCATCAACTGGTCGGCGGTCAGCGCCAGGATACCGAACATCAAGTGCGCCATCACCTTGGCGTCGCCCTTGACCATGATGGTGTTGC
>Ga0209573_1001352_pt1 | contig 38842 bp, 43 predicted proteins | sample TNRBio252014_DNA_FD_185870 | JGI IMG/M metagenome (GOLD analysis project Ga0209573, IMG submission 185870) | Wastewater treatment Type I Accumulibacter community from EBPR Bioreactor in Madison, WI, USA - TNR Reactor_6/25/2014_ DNA (SPAdes)... | ecosystem: Engineered > Bioreactor > EBPR >...
CGAAAATTTAGAAGTTTCAGAACAATCGCCAAATGGATGGCGCTAACTTTGATTTCATTTCCAGCAGTTACTTTCTTGATTTTGCCGTTGATGGAGAGTCTGCCAAATTCTATTTCCATTGTCGCATTGCTCTTTGTTGTTTCGCTGTTGTTTGCTGCGGTTGGTTTCTACTTCGGAGAAAGAGATGGATATCTATTCGTGGTTTTGGGATTTGTTGGTCTCAACATTGTGTTGTTGGTCGTGGATGTTTTAACTGGAGCCCAGCTGCAACTTAACTCGTATTTTGGCTATTCAGCAATTGTTGCAGGTCGCTATGCAGGATATGGAAATATGGCTTTTGCAATTCTTTCCATTTCGAGTGTTATTGCTGTAGCTGTTGTTAAACAACTTGGATCAACTAATAAAAGTTTGGATAAGAATTGGATTAATCATTCTCTGTTTGGTTTTTTGATCTTGATTCTCGTGTTGGATGGAGCTCCATTTTTTGGATCTGATGTTGGAGGAGTATTGGCATTAACTCCTACGGTGTTTGTGATTTCAATGATGCTTTACGGCAAGAAATTAGGTGTACGGTCAATTTTTAGTTCGGCATTGTTGACATTCGCGGCAATCGCGGTTTTTGCGATTGTGGATCTGAATCGTCCGATAGCTGAACGGACTCACCTAGGAAGATTTGTTGAAGTTCTATTTAATGGACAAGCAGGCATAGTAATCGAAAGAAAGATTGCCTCCAACTTGGCTATTTTGACAAACTCAACAATTAGTTCAGTAGTGATTATTGGAACTCTTGTAGGGATGTTCTTATTTTTTCATCCAGAACGATTTATTAAAGAGCTAATTAATCAGTATCCCTTTTTCAAATTCTTAGTGCTACCTGGTCTCGTTTTGGCCGGTCTAGGCTTATTGCTTAATGACTCTGGTGTTGCCATTCCAGGCATGATGCTATCGATCGCATTGCCGGCTTCTGCTTTGGTTTTGTATGATTTTGAGCCTCTAGAACAAACTCTTGAATCCAACACGACTTTACAGTCGAAAAAAGTATAGAATATCAAATCCTTAATACAAACACCTGGGGGTGTAGCTCAGTTGGCTAGAGCACCTGCTTTGCAAGCAGGGGGTCGTGGGTTCGAGTCCCATCTCCTCCACCGTTAAGACAAATGCGCCGAAAATCTCGGCGCATTTCTTGTTTCTATAGTCCTGCGGGATACTTAATTGTTGGTCGCGATGAGTTGTCGACATTTAACGGAGTAGCTGTTGCAGTCAATTTGTTCTGTGGACCGAAAAAGTTTTTTCCATCCCAAGTGTAAACTGCGGTAATGGTTTGAGACCATCCTGCAAAAAGGCCTGGAATGGTTGCAAAACTAGATGTGCCGGGTTTGTTAAGTGAAGGCACTGATAATTTAATTTGGGAAAGTCTGCTGGTTCCTGTATTAGTGACTTTGAATGTGAAGGTAACTTTGTCTCCGATTTTTTTTGGTACAGAGCTGTATGTGGTTTTTATTGTCATGCCATCTTTCAAAATGACTGGTGGTGTTGTCGGTGTTGTTGGCGGAACGGTCGGTGATGTCGGAGGAACCGTTGGAGTTGTTGGTGGAATCGTCGGTGTAGTCGGCGGCACGGTTGGTGTTGTTGGTGGAACAGTCGGAGTCGGCGGTTGACCGCTAGTCACGTCTGGTCTTAGTGATTTATCTGCTGTTGGTGACATCCAACATTTTTGTGGATCTCGAGATTCTTTTCCTGCTGTTCTCAAAAGATTGTAATCATATGCTGAGTAATCTGAACCGGGCGTGAAGTATCGAGTACCCATCATTGAGTCATCGTTATATCTGTCACCCAATCCGACTAGGTGAGTTCCCTCGTGGAGAATTGTATTTTCCATTAAGTGAGCCGGCACGAGGCTGGTATTGAATGCGACTACTCCACCTCGAAGGATGAAATCTCTATAAGATTCAGCTTTTTGCGGATCAGCATTCGGGTTTCTAAAAACTGCGAATGGGCTAGCGACAGCAGCATGACCGCCACTTAATGCATGTGATTGAAACGTGAAAGTTAGTACAGGGTTCCTATCGGCGTGTTGTGGAACTGCATTTGTCATTCCCATATATTGAACTGGCACACCTACAGCTGCACCGATTCGAGCCATCGATCGATCTACAAGAGCTTTGTATTGGCTGCCGTTGTGAATTTGGTATTGCAGCACACAGACATTTTGAATAATTGGCGTGTCGTCAGACTGGGATGGAGTGTCATAGTCTTGATAGTAAACCCAGTCGCCTGTAGAGCCTGAGGTACTTCCAACGCGAATTTGTGCGTTTGCTATCGTTGGTATAGCTAGAGCTGCAACAAGAGCAATAGCTAAATATGCTTTAATAAATTTGTTCGGGGCTTTGAACTTGAACATGCGCATTGGGCGTATTTCCTCCGTGTACTTTTTGCAAGTGATGTCATCAAAGGATGCTGGGCGCTTAAGTGGTTACTTCCGGAATCAGGGGCGATTCGTTGCTCTAACATACCTCTATAGGAATGTTTAAAAAAGATTATAAAAAAGATTACGCGCAGATACTTATGCACCTTGATCAGGGATTATGACTCTTTAGAAACCCCAAATTCACGACAGTAATTGATTCAAAATACCTATTAAGGTATTCAGTCGCCTGCAGTGATGATTGTCACTTTTGAAGTGACAATCATGTCAGGGCCTCCACCACCGTTAGGATCTCCTCCAGGCCTACCCGAACGAACAGGAATGGCTAGAGCTTCAATTGAATTGTTGAAATCAAGAATATTTTCATTTCCTGTCCAGGTGTAAGTGATTTCAATTCGGATTGATTGCCCCGGAGATAGTTCAAACAATTCATCGGTTCTGTAGAACGTCTGGTCAGGCGAATTAGTTAGGAAAGAACTTGCAAGTTGAATATTTTTAAGTTTTACTTTCCCGTCGTTGGTAACAGTAAATTTGAAGGTGCTTGTTTGACCTGCAATAGGAGGATAATTCGAAACTGTCGCTGTTAGGACAACGGATGCACTTGAACCCACCATTCCTTCTTTTTCTTGAGAGTCGCCGTCAGGGGTATCAACTATTGGTTCTTCCACACCTGGTGCACCTCCATCAATGGCTGGTTTTGTTGTAGTGGGAGCGCTAGGAGAAGTTGCTTCACTTTCATTTCTTGTTTCACGAATGCCTTGAACTTCAACTTTGCCATTTAGAAATTCTGAACTTATTGCTCCATTGGCTGGCGAAGTTGTAGAAACAATATTCGAGGGATCTACTTGATTGTTCTCGCAGCTTTCCTGAAAAGGAATCGCACAACTAGTGAGTGAATATTTTCTAGAATTTTCTGCTAGCTCAGCGGGACTTTCGCGCTGCATGATAGTAGCACCGACAAGAAACATTACAATGACAAGCAATAGGAATGTAAACAACTTGTTTTGGAAAGAAAAAGTTAACCTGAAGTTAATTTGTTTAACCATCGTGTGGGGCATCCTTGTCTCTAACGACTTTACGATGGTGTCAGAATAGTTTGCTGGGCGCGCAAAATGTTTAGGTACGAATGTGGGGTTATTCGTTGTTTTAGAGTACGTCACATACCGACGAAAGAAAAGACTACAAAAAAGACGTTTTCTTTACCTCAGTCAGCATAACGTCCTTCTCTTAGGACCATATCGCTTCTTACCTGGGCAAGATCGGGAGGCAAGGATATATTAGGGTACTTTTCCCAGAGCTCATATTGATGTAAATATCCATCTTGACCCTTCCAAGTCCGAATAGCTTGAGTTGCATCGGCTTTAGATACGCCTTGATGCTCGAGATAAGCTTGGAGTCTATATTCATCTGTGTGCACTTCAGGTAGATCAGGAAAAGGTGGGGGAGGCACTGCACCTCTTCCGCCATTATCAACTTGCAAGTGCAAAGCATCCATCAATTCTTCCAATTCTTTTGCTTGCGCAGCAGCTTGTTGCAGACGAGCCCTAGCTACTTCAGTGGTAACTCCCCAAGCACCTGCTAAGTCTTGAATAAGGTCGGGATGTTCGATTAAGGATAGGAGTGGAACAGCTCTCAGTCCATTTAACTCATTTAATTGTGCAAGTCTGTTCACTAATGCGCTAGAAATAATCGCGTCAGACGCTTCGGTTGCAGCGACGCTAGCATTTGCAGACCTTCCAACCTGTCCGAGTCCGGGAAGAATTGGAAGACCAGAAAGTAAAATACTTACGAAGAACATGAACGTGCTTGAATCTTCATCACTCAAAAAATGCTGTCCAGTAGTGAATAGAACATCTACACCAGAAACTAAAATTCCCGCTGTGGCAAGCCAACCAGCGATGGCGGTTTCATCACCAGGTATGGGACTAATTAATGCAAGAACTAATCCAAAGGCACCAATGGCAAATGTCACTTTGTCAGCGAGACTAAGTGGCGGACCATCGAACTCTTCTATTAAAAATGAAAGTGCGCTTTTAATATCGCATTCTTTTATCTCGGCGACAGCGTGAAGATAATTTGATGCCATTACATCAATAATTGAAATAATTGTTGGAATACCGCCAGGATCATGAATCTCGGCATGCGTATAATCTGATACTCCTTCAAAAGCCAAGAGATTTATCAAATCAGTAGCTTTGTTGCCTCGATTTACCCAAACAGTGGCGTCTTGCAAATCTTTGTTGAATGCATGGAGATTTGTCATCTCCGAAACAGCCGCGAGCGCTTGACCTTCATCGAACGTAAATTGATCAACAGATGTAAAAATTGGAGGCGTGTCTGACATGATCTCTTCTTATCCTCCCAGCCTGTAATTCCCAGTAATTGGATTAAAAATTGCTGTAGCAGAACAACTGCTACTTGCATTTATGTAATTCACGAGTTCGAATTTATAGCCTGCTATTACTCCTTGAGATGCCGTAAATCCATCGATTCTTCTATTTAAACTGGTTCTTGCTCCACCAAAATCGTTGCGCTCAGCTGAATTCACAACTAGACGTACTTGTTCTGCTCCTCCGTTTGAAAGGTCGAATTTAACTTCTTCCAAGGCTTTCGTAGTTTCGTTGTTGTTAGAAAAAGTGGGGTATTTTTAAGTTCAGTAAAAAACGCAGCTAAATAGCTTCTTTTAATTTGCCTTCCATCTCCGTCTACAGTTCGCTCAAGCGAGGTGAGATCGGCGTCATTGTCTTTTACTACTCCTGTTTTGTAATAATCTGCAATTTCTTTAGTCCATTCATCTCTTTTCTGACAGGTTGCAGATAACTTTCTCAAATATTCTGCTCTTCTTGAGCAGTAACTTATCGCGTTGTTGAGAAAATCCAGTTCTGGAATATTGATTGGACGAATAAAAATTGAAATCGTTTGTCTCGTGGTAGGTCGTGTTGGCGCGCCAGGGCTGATTGGTTCTAAAGGAAATCTCATCGATGGATTTGAGTTCAGCCATTGATTGACTCCGCTCTCAATGCATTGACCTCGATGAGTGTCGACTTTCCTTTTACCTTCAGCCAAAGCTTGTCTTGCCATTGAACTAAGCAATGCAGGGTTTCGCATGACAGCCGTAGGACTGTGTGGTCCCATGCCGTAAGTTGGCACTGCACCAATGCTGCCCGCTAGTTCATGGCATTCTCTTATAAGTCTTTCGTAATCACCAAATAAAGTTTTATTAAATGACACTGTGATTTCCTATCTCGAGTCAAACCCTCTGGAAGGAGGATTTACTCCAGGAGGGTTAGGTTCTGCTCCTGGCCTTGAAATATTTGGGGTGTCTTTAGGATCCAAGTTGCGGCCAAGTCCAGGGGTGCTAGGACTATCGATTCCGCGACTCGTAGGTGCATCGGGTTTGTCTAGTGTGCTTAGACTACCTTTTAGCGATTTGTTTACCTTCTCGATCATTTTTGATCCATCGAAGGAGCTTTCTGGATAAGAAAATTCGTGGCCATTAAATACGATTGGTCGATAGCCGATTTCTTCTGAAAACAGTGAACAGAATCCTTGAGTTACCTCTTCGAGCTGATCTCGGGATTGTTTTGATTGTTCTTGTTGATGTTGTTGTGTTGCTCTATCTAAAAGGTCTGTCATCTTTTCGACAGTTTCCTTTGCTCTAGGCACTTGATCTTCCACTGTCTTAAAGGCTTTTTTATACGTGTGGCGAAGTTTTTCGCTCACCGCAAGCGTTGCAGCTCCTAAAGCTATTAAAGGAATAGTCCAAGGAAAAACAGCAACCGCTAATGGGGTTAAAGTGAGTGCTCCAACCGATGCACCTCTGAAGAAATTCAAGATGTCTTTACCTGTGTTGATTTTTGTTGTAGTACCTTCAGCAAAAACTTTATGCAGAGCTTGGACTGGTTTTACTTTCCCACCAATAGGTTCAGGCGCAAAACCATTAGAAGCAAATCTCGCGAGCGAAGCCATCTCAGCACCTAGAGGAGTACTTGGTCTCAATTCGCTCGGGTTTTGAAGTTCAATCTTCATATCAGGTGGTTTTTTCATTTAATTTTCTCGATTTAATTTCGTGGGTATCTGGGCTTTTCGTCAGTAAAAAACTACCTCTAAATAGCTAAAGGGGACAATTTGTACCTATTGTCGCATAAGTCACTTCATGTTACTGGCTTAAACTTAGGCGTATATATGACTTTTTCTAGGTTCTAGTAACTTTTATTCGACATAAACGTAAAGGGCTAATCAGATCGGTCGCCTGCGGCTACATTTTTCATATTTCTCAACACTCCAAAAGCCCCTGCACCACAAACAGTTAGCGTTATTGAGAGGAAAGCGTTTATTTGGAATAGACCCCAAACATCATTTCCGATGCCGAACATATCGTCGATTCCTCCAACGGCTAATCCCATTACACCGATAATGACAATTACAACTGAGCTAATCGCCACACTTTTTGAAACAACGCCAGTTAAATCGTTATTTCGCCAGCGTTCGTACTTCCAAAATATTGGAACTATCCCAGCTAACACAATTGCATAGCATCCAAGTAGAAGTGGACGTGTCCACCACCAAGTAGACGTTCCGATTTCAGGCTCCTCAATACCAATGCTTAATCGCACAATGGTTACTAAAACCATTGCGGTTTGGTGCCAACAGAACATTGTAAGAATCATCGAGTTGACCATTACTGTAAAAGTCCAAATGCGATGTCCTTGCAATAGCTTTTGTAGTCGATCTCTAAAAACAATTACTAAACCTATTTGTGTAACAGCCAAAAACATAATCGCAACAGTTGGAGGATTCATGTTTGATATTTTCTCTCCCGGCAATCCAACCATTGATGCAGGGTAAGGGAGGTCATGTAGATTGAATTTGGTAGCAATGGTATTCAATATAGAAACGTCACCAAACTTTTTGATTCCAGAACAGAAAAATAAACCTGTTGCACCAAGAATTGTCATTGTAAGACCTATGTATTTCTTCCATGCTTGAGTGCGTAATGGGCCTGATTCTTTAGACGCATTGGCTAAAAGCGTTCCATCGGCATAGGCGAAACCGAGTTGATGTACCCATATCCAAATAAAAATATTCAAGTAACCGATAGGTTCTATATCAAACCCAAATCTCATCCAATCAACAAAAAATGGAACGAACGCTCCAAATATTAGGAACTTTGCTCCCCATTTTTCGTGCAACGAATATAGCGGCCATGCAAGCGCAGTTACCAAAACAAAAATTCCGATGAACCAAAGTGGCTGGGTAACAATTTTACTTAAAAGACTTGAGAATTCTTCGCTACGAATGTTTCGCCAGTCGAGTAGAAAAGTTGTTGGAACCCAAACGGCAAGTAACGCCATAACTGGTTTTAACATTCGGCGAACGCGAGATGTTAAATATGCTGCGAATGGCAAACCTTTGCGTCGAAAACTTCTTACTCCTACAAAGTTGGCATACCCTCCAACAAAAAAGAAAATTGGCATGACTTGAAAAAACCAAGTCAACAACCAGCCAAATTGCAAACCTTCTAATGCATTTTTCCCCACAATATCGCCATTTGAATTTTGAGTTACATTTGATATCAACCAGTGCCCAAGTACAACGCAAATAATTGAAAAAGCTCGTAAGAAATCTACGACACGCTCGCGTTCAGGGGGAGTAGCACGAGCCCAGTCAGCGAAAGTCTTGGGAGTTTTGTCTTGTGTCGTCTCAGTCATCGGAACATTATTATCGTCTTAGCGTGACAAAAAGTGTAATGTTGCTAACTGGGTTAGTTTCTAGGCGTTTTGAGGGAATTCTCGGGGTTCATCGTCGAGTAATGTGAGCACTTCTACGCCGGAATCTGTAACTAAACAGGTGTGTTCAAACTGAGCAGATCGAGAAAAGTCTTTTGTTACAACTGTCCAGTCGTCATCCCAAATGTTTGATTTCCAATCGCCCATAGACAACATAGGTTCGACAGTAAAAGTCATTCCAGGTTCCATGATTGTATTGTTTTGTGGAGTGTCATAATGCAGAATAGTTGGAGTGGTGTGAAAGATTTCTCCAATTCCGTGTCCGGTGTAATCGCGGACAGATGAATACCCATAACTCTCAGCTGTCAATTGGATTGCTTTTCCAATGGCACGCGTATTCGCTCCAGGTTTTATTTCAGAGATTCCAGCCCACATTGCTTGCTTAGCAGCTTTGACAAGAGTTTTGGATTCGTCGTCCACGTCACCAACTAGAAAAGTTTCGTTGTGGTCACCATGAACGCCGTCTAGAAAAACAGTGATGTCGATATTACAAATGTCGCCGTTCATCAATTTACGTGAATCAGGAATTCCATGGCAGATGACTTCGTTTACCGATGAACAAAGCGACTTTGGAAATCCGTGATATTGCAAAGTCGAAGGATAAGCACCACGTTTTATGGTTTCTTCGTGGGCAATTCGGTCTAATTCTTCTGTGGGGATGCCAGGTTCTATGTGCTTTGCCACTTCTAGCATCACTTCTCGCACGGCTTTCCCTGCAAGACGCATTCGCTTTACTTTTTCTTCAACGTCTAGGGGAGCTTTTGGAAGTTGGATGGAATTAGGAACGTATGGTGGGCGAGCAATACTGGTTGGAACTTCTCTAATAGGCGAAACTATTCCAGGAAAAACTGTTTGTGGATACTTTTTTTTACCCAATGAACGAGATTTCACTTGAGCTTTTCGCCTTACCATTTAATTAGTCTACCCTTAGTTGTGTACTTTTCCTAAAAGTCGCTGTACATTTGTCAGAATGACGGTGTGAATATTTTTTCAATCCTGATCGGCGGTGCATTAGGAGTTGGGTTCTATGTTATTACCGCAAATATATTGAGAAAGTTTTGGATCTCTGCACCAAGTGAACCAAACCCCGAAGACTTGACCGATGTTGATATCCATTTTCGTTGTGGAGTTTGTGGAGCGCAAGTAACTATGACTATGGCTCCGTTTGGTGAAATTCCTGATGCCCCAAGGCATTGCAGGGAGGATATGATTGTGACTACTTCAAATTAGTTATCCACAGGCAGGGGATAACCTTGGGGAAAATCACATGCGTGTAATTTAACTCACTTGATTTGAGTTGCGACAACGAAACCAAAAGTCATCATGAACAGACCAACGATATTGTATTGAGGTTGAGGAGCTTGTGGTAATACTTCTAGGAAACTCAAGATAATAACTAGAAGACCAGCAACAATTGACCCGATGGAAGCCACTGGTACATAAAGTGGTGTAGCTTTTGGCCCCATTGGTTGTTGAGTCTCAACCTCGTGAGATTGTTTTGAACCAGTCTTTTTCTTCGACTTTTTCTGTTTCGGTCTTGGTGCTGCGGATTTAGGCATGGGTCTATATTAGTGGGGAATATCTATACAAGGAGGCAAATAACAAGGATTAATGGAGGCAATACTACAAAGTTAAGGAGCCCGGAATACATCGATTCGGACTTGTGACCCTCGATTGACTCTTGTGCCTGCAGCTGGAGACTGTGATCTGACAGTGCCATCATTGGCTGGTGTGCCCACAACAGGTTCAATTCTGACTGAACCTCCAACAGTGCTTTGAATCAAGGCAACGGCTTCATCTTCAGTTTTTCCAACAACGCTTGGAACCGTAACGCTCGATGGGCCTGTGGAAACAAATATTGTCACAGTCGAAGCTCTCGGAGCTTTTGTATTTGCGACAGGGTCAGTGCGGATAACAATCCCAACAGCGACGGTATCGCTGGCTTCTTCTTGAGTTACAACCTGAAAATCTTCTTGGCTTAGTTGAGCAATCGCAATATCATCCTTTAGGCCGACAACATTTAGAACTGTAACCGTCGATGGTCCAAGAGAAACATAAACTTCAACTTCGGAACCTCGCTCAAGCTCAGTGCCTGCTCGAGGATTTGTTCGAACTACTTTGTCTTTCTCTACAGAGTCGCTTTCTTCCTCTTTAGGGATGGCGACAAAACCCGCCTCTTCCAACGCTAAGGTCGCATCATTAATTGACTGCCCTTTTACATCAGGCACATCGGATTTTCCAATACCTGCACTCACGCTAATAGTAACTGTATTTCCTGGGCGTAATCTAATTCCAGCTTCAGGGTCTTGCGCGTAAACCAATCCTGCTTCAACGCTCTCGTTCACTTCGATATTTACTTTTACTTCAAAACCTAAGTCTGAAAGTTGTTTGCGTGCTTCTTCTTTTGTTTTACCTGTTACATCAGGAACAGTTTGAGGGCCACTCGGAGTTTTATCACCCAGAGCTGAAATCGCAAATACCGCACCGATAGCTAAAATTAAGAGAACAATAAGAGAAATAACAATTATTGTTGGACCTTTTCTAGACGGAGGAGCGAATTCATAAGCGTTTGTTGCAATTGCGCTTTGTTCATCTTTGTCTGCTTGAGTTTTTGCAACGACCTGAGTTCTTCCTGTATCGACAAGGAGATCATCATCGACAAGTGCAGCGTTCATTACAGTTGCGTCTGCATCAACTGGCATACCTTTTGCCGCCATTACTGGCCGTCTTCTGATAAATCTCACGCAGTCATCGTGCACATCATTGGCATTTGAGTATCGTCTATCGGGATCTTTCTCAAGACATTTTTGGATGATAGCTTCAAAATCTGCAGCGATATCAGGATTTCTAACACTAGGCGGAACAAGCTTTTCGCTTACGTGTTTAAAAGCAACAGCAATAGGGGTATCAGCAGAAAACGGTGGAGCGCCGGTTGCCAATTCGTACATGACAATACCTAGTGAATAAATATCGCTTCTACCGTCTACGTTATACCCCTGAGCTTGTTCTGGAGAAAAATATGTAGCAGTTCCCATAACTGATCCAGTTTGAGTGAGAGACTCTGAAGTTCCCGCCCGTGCTATTCCAAAGTCGGTGACTTTAACTTTTCCGTTTTCCGTTATCAGAATATTTCCAGGCTTTACGTCTCTGTGAACAACACCATTTTGGTGAGCATAAGCAAGAGCTGAAGTGATATCAGAAGAATATTCGGCGATTAAATCGGAATCTAATGGGCCATCTTGGGTAAGGATTTCTTTTAAGGAACGTCCTTTTACATATTCCATAACGATGAAATATGTTCCTTCAGATTGTCCCCAGTCATATATTGCCACAATATTTGGATGATTTAAATTGGCTGCAGCTTGGGCTTCGCGACGGAAACGTTCAACAAAACTTTCCTCTCGTGCATACTCAGGGAATAAGATCTTGACAGCGACCTTGCGATTTAATTGAGTGTCTAATGCAAGGTGGACTTCAGCCATTCCCCCGCGAGCTATCAGAGACTCGAGCTGGTATCGATCGTGAAGGATGGTTTGGGAATTATTTTCTGACATAGTTTTAGGTTATCGTAGTCCAAACAGTTTTTCGTAAACGGCTTTAGCAATCGGTGCAGCAAGCTGACCTCCAGTTGCTGCATTTGATGACAAGGCATTTCCGGATGATTTCTGGATAAATACGGTTACTACATATTCAGGGGCTTCGGCTGGAGCAAATGATGTGAACCAAGCATGAGGAGGACAACTCGGTGCATCAGCCGCGCATGAGGCTTGGGCAGTTCCAGTTTTTCCAGCTACTTGCACGCTAGGAATTTTCGCTCGAGTTCCGGTACCTCGTTGAACTGCGTCGACCATAAAATCTCTGATGGTTGAAGCTGTGGATGCACTTATGGCATTTTCTTTCCACGGATCTAGTCCAATTCTTTTTGTTACATTTCCTCTGCCGTCTTCTAGTCGATCAACAACGTGAGGAGTCGGTGTGGTTCCTTGGTTAGCTATAGTTGCCGTAAATAGAGAAACGCTAAGAGGACTTGCTGATACAAGACCTTGGCCAATTCCCGCGAACGCAAAGTTCGGAGCATCTTGTGCATAAGAATTTTCTTTAGGGGCAGTCGCTCCGACAGCTCCGTCGATATCGAGTGGAGGATTTTCACCAACATTTACGTCATTGTCTAACTGTCCACCGAATCCAAATTTACCCATCTCGGTGACAAAATTGTCTTTGAGTTCGTCTCCAAGTTTTGCAAATGTAACATTGCAACTTTCACGAAATGATCTTTGCAGGGTTCCGCCGCAGCCGCCGCCGCCGAAGTTTCGGATTTCCCTGTCGGTAAGAGGAGGAGTAAAAGAGAATGCTTGCGGAAATTCTCTCTCTGCATCAGCAATGCCGGTTTCGATTGATGCGGCTGAAGTTACGATTTTAAAAGTAGAACCAGGAGGGTATCTTTCAGAAAAAGCTCTTGACACTGAAGGCTTTTCTGGATTTTGAACCAGCGCAGTATATGCTTTTTGGGCATCGACAGAATCATGCACCGCTATTGGATTCGGATCATAACTTGGGTTTGCATACATTCCAACAATGCTTCCAGTGTTTGGTTGCATCACCACTATGGCACCAATATTTGTTCCCAACAACTCTTTCAATAAGGTTTGAATTTCTGAGTCAATGCTTAAAACAACTCGAGGAACATTTTGTTCTTCGCCACGCTTGCCTCGCAATGCAGAATTGTATGCACTCTCTACACCGGTGTTTCCAACGAGTATTGATTGAAATCCAGTGATGTGACCGTAAAGTTCACCTTGCGGATACACTCTCTGAAACTTAAGTTGGTCGTTGCTTGGTTCCGAAAAAGCAACGACTTGATTGTCTGAAGTTACGATGTCACCACGAGGCTTGGCAAACTCGTTGATAATTGTTCGAACATTAAATTTGTCGTTTTTCAAATCGTCTGCTCGCACTACTTGCAGATATGTCAATTGTCCTACAAGAATGAAAAAGAGAATGAAAACAAATCGAGCTACTCTCCTTGTGGGTACTACAAGCTCGCTCATTTTTGTGCAAACCTTTTCTTTTCTTTAGCATCACTCGAAGCCAGAATCGTTCCTGTCGAAAGATTGTCGCGCTGTGTTTCATCAGATATGCGAAGCAATAGGGCCACAATCACATAGTTCGCAACTAAAGAACTGCCGCCGTAACTAACAAATGGAAGTGTCACACCGGTCAACGGAATAACTCTGGTAACTCCGCCGAGAATTACGAATGCTTGGACTCCAATAATTGTTGTTAAACCCGCAGCAAACAGTTGAGCGAATGGACGTTGTGCTCGCGTGGCGATTCTGTATCCACTTGCAACAAACAACAAGAGGGCAATAATTACAGCAACTGCACCTATAAAACCAAGCTCTTCACCAATAGCGCTGAAAATGAAGTCCGTAGATGAATTGGGAATCTGGTTTGGTGTTCCAAGACCTAGTCCTGTTCCTTTAACACCTCCAGTACCAAAAGAAAATAGTGACTGAAGCAATTGGAAACCTTCGTCTTGGGGAGATGCCCATGGATCGACCCAAGTTTCAACGCGAACTCTCACGTGATCAAACAGCTGGTATGCAATTGCAGCGGCTCCAGCAAAGAACGCAAGCCCTGTTACTAAATAACTTGCTCTATTAGTAGCGATATATAACATTGCTGCGAACACCGCAAAAAACAAGAGAGATGAACCTAAATCTTTTTGCCTAACCATCACAAGGATTGATGCTCCCCACGCAACTAGTAATGGTCCGAAAAATTTAATGTCAGGAATGAATAACTTTCCCATCGATCTTCTTGAACTCGCTAGTAAGTCTCTAGTATCGGTCAAATAGGAAGCAATGAATATTGTAAGAAAAACTTTCGCGGCTTCTCCTGGCTGAAATGAAAATGATCCAACCTGAATCCAAAGCCTAGCTCCATTGATTTCTGAACCGACTCCGGGGATTGCTGGAAGAATGATGGCAATTAAACCTAAAAATGCAAACGTATAACGATACCTATGTAGCGAAGTTGTCTTTCTGATAACCAATAGCGTTATTACGAACGCAAAAATTCCGACTGCAGTCCAAAGAGCTTGTGCTTGTGCTTCATCGCGATTTAATCGCGAGATCATTACAAAACCAATTCCATTTAAGAACACTGCCAACGGAAGCAATGTTGCATCTGCTCGAGGAGCGAGAATCCAAACAGCAATGTGAGCAACGACTATCAATATAATCATTAGAAGCAAAAGGCTAGGAAGTTGCTTCGGCAAAAATCGGTTGTCAACCAGAGAAGTTAAAGAATATCCTGCAATCGTTATTATGACAGCTAAGGAGCTCAATAGTAATTCTGGCGTTCGAATTCTCAACCTAGAACGAGGAATGATTTTGTATGTAGTGGTTGGTTCAGTTTGAGTCATGAAGCTATAAGTCTTCCCTTGATACTGAAGAACCATTTGTCACAGTTATCGGAGGAATTCTGGAACTGTTTTGGGTGCTTGGAGAAGTTGTTGTCGATTCGCTAGATGAATCGTCAATTGCTGTTGGGTCTAATTGGCGATTTCTAATTTCTTCCAATCGGTCTAAGGCTTCTTTTCTAGTCGAGTAGCTTTCGTGGCGTTTCACTAAAAGTTTGTCTCCAGAAGTAAGATTCTTAACTTCGATACCGGTCTCAGAATTTAATTCCGGATCCCACCAGAGCACCCCTCCATACTTTCCTTCCATCAATACAATTTCACCATTCTTTTCGTCAATAAAATAGCCTTGGTGTGCAAAATGTTTCGCGGTTAAATACGCGCCGAAAAATAATCCGACAACAATTAAAGTCGGAATTAAAATTCTAAGGAAAAAACCAAACCGTCCTTTTTTATTGATGGCGGGTTTTTCAGCTTTGTCTGCAGGTATGGAAACAGCTGCAGCGCGTGTATCAGGAATGACAAGTTCTGGATCAATTACATCAATAATCATGACTGTTATATTGTCGTTGCCGCCAGCTTGGTTCGCTTTCGAAACAAGTTCTCGTGCGCAGTCATTTGGAATTTTTTCACTTCGCAAAACTTCTAAAATTTCTTCATCTCTAACCATTGAAGTTAACCCATCAGAACACAACAAGTATCGGTCGCCTTTAAGGAAAGGGATCTCGTAAGTATCCACTTCAACTTCACCATCAATTCCCAAAGCACGAGTTATGACACTTCTGCGCGGGTGAACATTGGCTTCTTCTTCAGTGATTTCCCCAGCATCAACAAGTTCTTCCACTAGTGAGTGATCTTTTGTTATTCGAACCAATTCTGTTGATGTATCGCTTGAAGCAACTCCGTCTAGTGGTTGATGGAGGACATAGGCGCGAGAATCACCAACATGAGCAACAACAAGTTTTTTGTCTCCGGAAAAGCCAATTGCAGTTAAGGTTGTCCCCATTCCTGCCAGCTCAGAATCTGATTTTGCTTTGCTCTTAATAGCACCGTGTGCATTCTTGACAGAAACATCGACTCCAGCTCCACCTGCTACACCAGCGCGAACAGTTTCAATAGCTGTTGCGGAAGCAATTTCGCCTGCAACGTGTCCGCCCATCCCATCTGCAACTGCAAAGACGAACAGATCCCTGTCAACTAGGAATGCATCTTCGTTGGCTTCGCGAACTCTTCCCGTGTCGCTTATAGCTGCAACATCAACTTTCACTTCACTACCTCAAAAACACTACGCCCGATAGTCACTCGATCGCCTTTTTTTAATCTGGTAAGGCCGTCGAGTTTTTTGTTGTTTAGTAAAGTTCCATTTGTTGATTGCAGGTCTTCGATGAAAATGTTTTTATTTTGTTTCGTAAGTCGAACGTGAACTTGCGAAATAAAAGTGTCGTGCGTTAGAGAAATTGTGCATGCTGGCGCACGACCAAGAGTGGATTCAGCCTCAATTTCAAAACGCTCACCAGCTATAGCTTCCGGGCTTAAACCCAAGAGTGCTGGTCCCGAAACTTTTTGTTTTGGCTGCTTTGCTTTTGGTGCAGGAGAATCATTGGGTGCACCAACAATGGTTACTGGTTGGGGCTTAAGTTCTCTTACTGCGACTCTGGCGACAACGAATAGAAAAAGATAAATACCTGCTAGCAAAAAGTAGTTAAGAACTTGTAGAAGTGACTCGCTCACAAAACCCTTACCTTTGTTTCTTTGCGCTCGTCCGTTTGCACAATGCTAAATGTTGACTATCTTTACTTTAATTTTCGTCCGCGACCGAAACGATATCATCAGCTTGGAATATAAAACTGGTTTTGCCAAACGCGATTTCATCACCGATGATTAAGTTATGGCGAGCGATTCTTTTTCCGTTGACTCGAGTTCCGTTTGTAGAATCTTTGTCAACAATTTCATAGCCTTCGGCTGTCTTTAAAATCTCCGCGTGTAATCTGGAGCTTTGTGAATCAGAAAGAGTGATGTCGCAAGTTGTAAGTCGCCCAAGAGTTGTAACATCGTTGTTAAGAACAAAGCGTTCTCCTTGCGGACTAACAAGCACGCCTCGATTTGCACCTCGGCCTTGGTCGAAGGATGTTCTCACATCTATTTGTCCCTCCTGGATCGCAGGGTTCGAAACTAAAGTTATGTCGATTGGACCGACTAGGCGATACTTTTCTGAATTAGCGTGATCGCGAACTAGGGAACAAAGCTCATCAGCAAGAGTACCTACGATTGAACCTAATCTTTCAGTATCGTTAGGACTCAAATGGACGACGATGTTGTTTGGGATGGTTGTTCCCTCTGTCGTAATTGTACGTTGTGTCTCAAGTCTTCTGATAATAGATCTACCGATTTCGACGGGTTGAATTTGCGACGAAAAGGTACGAGAAAACACGCCCTCTACCAGGCGTTCTAATCGTCGTTCAAAACCTTGTAATCCCACGAGCTATAGGTTAATGCTTAATTATGCAGTCAAGCTACATTGGTGAACAATGCACGACGTCAATTTTTGCGAATAAGGCGAAAGTGTCAGTAAAACTACTTTTAAACGCATATTGCGCATTTAGTGGTTTGATGTCATGATGAGGTATAAATCGCCCAATCAATAGGAAACCTAATGTCAAAACAAAAATTTGTTCCAATAACAAATGCCTTTTCAAAAAAGACTTTTGAAAAATCGAACTCTTCGAAGCTTACTCCTGTGCTTCGGGGCGAATATCGCACGCCCTGTGCGGTGATGAAGTGGGGTAATTAACCGACACGATCGGTACTCTGCTTTTTCAATAGCCCTTCCGTTTTGCCTCTCCACTGCAATTCGGCGGGGCTTTTTTGATTTCATTTTCATTTCTGATCTGACTCGCCAAAAACTCTAGGCTGAGTAAACTTAGAACACAGATTTAAATGCGGGGATTGAAATGAAACAAAAGTCGATTAGTGAAGGTCCGAAATTTGTCGAACCAGCGAAAAAGGGTAGGTACTATTTTGTAATTTTGGTTTTATTGATTGCGTTGGCAGCTTTGGGTTATTTTTACTCTGAAATCAATAGTGAAAATAGCGATTTAAAACGCCAGCTTGAGCAAACCTCGGTTACCACAACAACAATGTCTCTTTCCCCTGTAAGTAGAGAAACGACCACTACGGTTCCTTCGGCAGAAATTGCAAAAGTAGATATTATTGCAAGAAATAATGACAGCGATAGAACCACTTCAAGAATTGAACAAGATTTTGCAGGGCAAGTGCAAGTAACTCAAGTTTCTAGCGATACAGCAATTTCTAGCACTGTGATAGTTGTTAATAATCCTGCATTTGAAGATTTGGCACAAGAAATTGTTACTGCTTTGAGTGGAACGGTTGGTTTAGTTCCAGAAGGCCAACAGGCGAGTGTTGCTGATATTGTGATCTACGTTAAGTCTTGATCGAGTCAATTGGAGCCTAAGTGAGCACAGAATCTAAATCGAAATCGTATTTATTACACAAGACAATGGCAGTTGTGCTCGATCTTCTAGTGATAGTTGCATTCGTTCTAGGCGGAGGGAGAAATCATGATTCCGAATTTGGGTTTGGTGATGTTTTAATTATTGGACTGCCTTTTGCCGCTTGTTTTTTTGCAGTGATGTTAATTGTTTCAGATGACCTTCGTTCAGTAAAGGCTGCTGCAATATCATCAGTGATTTCTGTACCCTTGGCTATCCTGATTCGCATTAATCTTCCACAGCTTGCTGGTCGAGAGGAATACACTTTTAAACCAGTATTTGCGATAATTGCATTCGTGTTTCTAACGGCTCTTTGGACAGGTTGGCGATTCTTGCTCGGAAAACTACGTCCAAGTTCATCTTCGGCAGCGTAATCAATAACCTAATAAAATATAGGCCAAGGAGGTCAAATGAATTTTTCATTTGGTTCAATGTTTACGGATAAAACAAAAATGGTTGAAGAAGCTGATGCGTTACCCGGTAGGGAAACGCCTTTAGAGATTTCGGGTATTCACCACGTTAATCAGCACAATATGAAACCCCCTTTTCCCGAAGGCCTTGAAATCGCTTATTTTGCATTGGGATGTTTTTGGGGCGCCGAAAAGTTTTTTTGGAAATTAGATGGCGTATATGTGACGGCGGTTGGCTACCAAGGGGGATACACCAAGAACCCAACATATGAAGAGTCTTGCACTGCAAAAACAGGACATGCCGAGGCTGTCATGGTGGTATTCGATCCGAGCATAATTAGCTTTAAACAACTAGTAACGAAGTTCTTTGAAGGTCATGACCCAACACAATATATGGGACAAGGCAATGACATTGGAACAGAGTATAGGAGCGCTGTTTTTGCAAACTCTCAAGATCAGTACGACGTCACTTTAGAGGTTTTAAATGCGTACAACCAAGATTTGCAATCTAAAGGTTTTGGTCCAATCACAACTGAGGTGACTGCGCTTCCTACGCCAACTTTTTATTATGCAGAGGAATACCATCAGCAGTATTTAAGCAAAAATCCAAATGGATATTGCTCGTTAAACGGTACCGGCGTTTCTTGTTCTTTGAAGTAGTGAACCAAAGCCGCCAGCAAAATTTAAAGCGTTTGAGTTATTGAAGAAATATTGTTAGTAGGGGCAGGAATTCCGATTGCGTTGTCAGCAATTCGGATTTCTCGCCAAGTTGCTCCGAAAGTTTTTCCTCTTACTCCGGGAAATCCTGGGTTTATAATTCGTCCACCATTAACAATATGTTCACGTAGTTCAACTTGTAAATCTGATAAAGGTTTTCCTACAGAAAGTTTGACTTCACCAATTACGATATTGTTTCCTGGACCGCGAGCAACGAAATCTACCTCAGCTGTTCGAAGTTCACCTGTTCCTAAGTCGTGCCAATTCAGATCGATTCTCCTTTTTGAAAGAGTCGGCTCACCGTTGTTTCTTAAAACATATCTTTGGATACCAGTTCGTAGGGAATCAATTATTGAAGGGGAATCTAGGCCGTTGGCTTTTTGATTGACGTCTAGAAGTTTCCACTTTCCTTCCTTAAGCGAAAGGGCAATTGTGATTTCAGCAACATGTCCAGCGATGGAAGCTGGATCTGTTTCATCAATCTGAGCGACAACATCGTTCCAATGTCTCGAAAAGAGATGAATAATTTCAGCTCCATTGAGATTTAAAATTATTGGGATTCTTGGATCACCAGATAAGAGTCGATCTCCCAGACTTTCTGAAGTTGTTGACCTAGCCAAATTGGGGCGCCTTCGGTTAGTCTCTCCTCCTGTTACTGGGTCAATCCTAAGTTCATTTTCTAAATCTGCGAGGACTAGCGCCATTTGTTCTTCGCGGGTTCTTAAGATCGATGTCCAGTCAGGATTTGTAAAAATTTGATCCATCTTGTGGTCGATTTCAGATGTCAAGAATCTTGCTTTTCGCTCTACTTCTTGTCGATCTATTTCTAGGATCGGTCTTATTTTTTTAGCTAAAGCCCCTGAGAACTGCTTGCGTGTTTCCGTGGATTTTCGACCAAATCTTAAAGCGGAAGTTGGGTTATTAATTGCGATGTCAATGGATTTGAGTTGTTGACCAATCCACAAAAGCGCATCATCGGCGAGTAAGAGTTGGATGGGTTGACCCTGAAAAATATCTCGATGTGGAGGATGTATCGGTCCAAAAATTGGCTGTTTTTGTTTTCTCGTGTCCTGCTGTGTGTCTCGCAAATGTTTAATCAGTTGTGCATGTCTTAGAAGAAATCCAGCTTGGTCCCAGCGGATCACCCTATTGACGTTATCTATGTGAGCATTCTCTTTTCCGTCGATCAAAATGAATGCTTGGCCAGCTTCTCTTAACTCGATTGCAGACTTAGGTGAACGCACAACCCAAACATCAGACGGTTTACGAGCCGGCTCCTTTCCAAGGGCCACTACTCGGACAGGTTTGAAATGGGAATTTGGAGGAAAATATTTTTTAACCCATTTTTGGATTTCATCGATGTTGCTTTCAAATCTGTCGGGTACGTGAATCACAACTTGCGCACCATTTCTTCGCAGATAAGTTAGATCTCGATAAGCAAAATCGTATGGTCTCACTCGATCAAAAAGTTTTTTACCTGTAGGAGAATTTCCTCGAATTGCGTCGTTAAGAAATGTTTCAAAAGTTTGGCCATTTGGTAAAAGGTTTTCCCAATCTGAACCATCAAATGCTGGAAATCTGGTTAGCTGATCTGAAACAAAGTCATCGAAGAATTCCCCATGCGCTGTGAATCCTCTAAGCATTGTCATGTAGTCGACAACAGCATCAAGCTCAATATCGATACGAAAATTTTGAGCAGAATTGGAAGCAGGTTTGTTGCGGTTGCGGTTTCTAGTTCTTTTTGCCATTTTGGGTTCTGTCGACTTTCTGGGCTACCCATTCTAGCCTAAATGGCACAAATTGGGCAATAATACTCTCCGTGTCTCGGTGTCGTAATGCGTTTATCCAGCTAATAAGCTCAAAGGTGAAAGCAGGCTTGTAAATGAATAACAAAGGTTCCACAAAATCTGATATTGAGTGGGGAAGCTTTTTAGAAGAAAGCCAATGGAATCTAGATCTCGATACTTCAGAGCAATTTTCAATTTCAAATTCAGAACGTAGAAAAATAGTCCATGATTCTGCTCGAGAATTATTGAGCGCAAAAAGATTTCCTCCAATTTCACGACTTAGCGTTTCGCTATCGAAACTGCTTAGCGCAACTGCACTTTGGTATTTGTTCGATAAAAGAAAAGGAAAAGAAAAATCTAGACGCGGTATATCTCGCCGACTTCGGTTGAGGTTTGTGAAATAAAGCTCGGACAAATTATTTCTTCAGGCGAAGGTTTGTTCCCTAAAGAACTTGTTGATGAATTTAAACAATTGCGAGACCAAGTTCCTCCAGAATCGTTTGCTGATGTCAAGAAGGTAATCGAAGAAGATTTTTCGCGACCTATGGAATCGATTTTTTCATATTTCGATCGAGAACCAATTGCTGCCGCATCGATAGCGCAAGTCCATCGAGCAACGCTCGTTACTGGTGAAGAAGTGGTTGTAAAAGTTCAAAGACCTCAAGTGGCAGACTTGGTTCGCAAAGATATTAAGGCTCTTGCATGGTTGGCACCAAGATTAGTAGGCCGAATTCCTGTAACTGCATTAGCAAATCCGCCTGCGCTTGTTGAAGTTTTTGCGGAAACCATAATCGAAGAACTCGATTTTCGTTTAGAAGCGGACAACATGTTGTGTGTAGCAAGGATGTTGGCCAATTCAAACCAGCGAGCGATTGTTGTACCGAGACCAAAACTGGATTTGGTTACTAAACGAGTTTTAGTAATGGAACAAATGCACGGTTTTGCATTTGATGATGTAATTGGAATCAAAGATGCAGGTATCGACACAAAAGAATTGCTTAGAGCAGGTCTCGTTGCTTTTGCCGAAGGCGCCTTAATTCATGGAGTGTTTCACGGCGACCTCCACGGCGGGAATCTCTTCGTGCTTAATGACGGTAAAACCGCACTACTAGATTTTGGTATTACCGGAAGATTTAATGAGCCAGAGCGCAGAGCATTCATGCGATTGTTGTTGGCGGGTATTACGGGAAATACTAGACAACAAGTTATTGCGCTTTGTGAATTAGGGGCATTTCCAAGCGACTTGGATGTTGATGCAGTAATCAAGGATTTAGATTTGGACGGACCTGTTAAAGATCCAACAAAGATGACTAGCGAACAACTCACGCAAGAGATGAGTCAGCTCACTAAAAAACTATTAGGTTATGGTGCAAAAGCTCCAAAAGAATTGATGTTGTTTGTTAAGAACTTGATGTTTTTAGATGGTGCAACAGCAACACTTGCTCCAGATATAGATATCCTTGCGGAAATTCAAAACGTCTATTTGTATTTGGTTCAAACTCACGGTACAAAAATTGTAAGTGAATTAGGACTAAGTGGAGACGAGCTAAAACCTGAGGTTGATATTGAAACCGTAAAGTCCACATTCGGAGTTACAGACGATGTCGATAAGTTGACCTATGAAGACATCAAAAAACGTAGAGAACTTATAAAAAAGAGAATGATTGATAAGGTTGATTGATGAATTTTATTCTTTTAACTATTCCTGCTCCACCGTTTGATTCATTCGGGCCTTTCAAAATTTATGGAATTACTATGGCGATTGCAATTGCTTTAGCTGTTTATATAACTCACAAAAGGTGGACAGCGAAGAACCCTGGATCCACACTGATTCTTGATATTTTTCTGCCTGTAGTGATTAGCGGAATTGTTGGAGCTCGTGTTTATCATTTATTCACAGGGTACGATTGGGATTCGCAAGGTATAACTGGCGTTGTAAACTTGCGAAATGGCGGGATATCTATTTGGGGTGCTGTAATTGGTGGAGCCTTAGCGGTAGCCGTTCTGGCAAAGATTAAGAAGTTTTCATTTCTTGAAATGGGAGATGCAGTTGCTCCTGCATTGCTGGTAGCCCAAGCTATTGGAAGACTTGGAAATTATTTTAATCAGGAATTGTTTGGTCGAGAACTAAACACGTTTTGGGCACTTGAAGTCGATGAAATTTTCCGACCTTCAGGATATGAAAATGTGACGACCTTCCATCCGACATTTCTCTATGAAATGATTTGGAACTTGGGACTCGCATTAGTGATTGTCCTTTATCAACGTAAGGCTAAGAGCTGGACGAAAGGTCAAGGTCTCGCACTTTATATAGCTGGTTATACATTATTTAGAACTTTTTTGGAGACGGTTCGAATAGATAAGGCCACCGAGCTTTTTGGTATGCGATTCAATTTGATGTTTTCGATCACTTTGTTTATTTTGGCAGTAATTTGGTTTATTTTGCTAAAGAAAAATGACCACAAAGTGCCAGATAGAGAACCAGCGCAATAGTCTATAGAGCATGACTATAACTTCTGATACTTCAAATCCTGCAGCTAGTAATTCATCATCGAAGGTTGCTGCAAAAGCAGTTCATGTAACGAAAACTTATGGAAGTGGAGAAGCTCAAGTCAATGCACTTGACGACGTAACCATAGATTTCCATCATGGGGAATTCACGGCAATTATGGGACCTTCAGGTTCTGGTAAGTCGACTTTACTGCATTGTATAGCTGGACTAGATCGAGCCAGCGGTGGAGAAGTCTGGATTGGTGAAACCGATATCACAAGATTGAGCGAAAAGAAACTAACACTTGTTCGTCGAGAACGGATCGGTTTTATATTTCAATCGTTTAACCTTCTTCCAACTTTGAGTGCAAAAGAAAATATCGAACTTCCACAGAAACTTGCAAAAGGAAAAAGCGATAAAGCATTTACAGAAAAAATTGTAAATATATTAGGCATTAAGGATCGATTGAGCCATAAGCCATCAGAACTTAGTGGTGGTCAACAACAACGAGTTGCTGTTGCAAGGGCTTTAGCTCGTCAGCCAGAAATTGTATTTGCGGATGAACCAACTGGAAACTTGGATTCAAAGTCGGGAACAGAAGTTCTTAAATTTATGCGTAATGCAGTAGATGAATTTAAACAGACAATAATTATGGTTACTCACGACGCGACTGCGGCTGCTTATGCAGATCGTGTTGTTTTTCTTAAAGATGGAAAAATAGTCAATGAGATGCGAGAACCAGATGCATCATCGATTCTTGACTACATAAAGAGTTTGGGTTAAATCTGAAATGCTGAGACTCACTTTAAAAAATATCTGGGCATATAAAACTCGACTTTTACTTTCGATGACATCAATTGTTTTGGGTGTCTCATTTCTAATGGGTACTTTTGTTATATCAGCCACATTGAACAAGACTTTTGATGATCTTTTTGCGTCTGTATTCAAATCAACTGATGCGGTTGTGCGATCAGGTGATGTAATCAAAGGTACCTTTGGTGAAACCGACGAGCGGGCTGGTCTAGATAAGTCAATCCTTCAACAAGTTAAGGCAGTTGACGGAGTTAAAAGTGCTGAAGGTGAAATTCAAGTATTCAACCCAATCATCCTTGATGATAAAGGTGATCGTCTGTTTAATTCTGCGGGTGGAGCACCTGTCCTTGGTTTCAAATGGGGAACGGATGATATTTTAAAAGTTTGGCGATTGGTGGGAGAAGATGATAAATCGCTCACAGCCGAACAAACAGCAAATATTGAAATAGCTGACAATACCGTTTTCGTGGATAAAGCTACTTTCGATTCCAAAAATTTCAAAATAGGAACCAAATTATCGATAATTTTTCCCGATGGACCAAAAGAATTTAGTGTAGCGGGCGCTGTACGGTTCGGAGAGGCGGATGGAGCTGCAGGAGCCCCGTCATTCTTATTCAATGAAGAGCAAATCACTGAGTTGGCTCAGCGCGGAAATACCTACGATGCGATTAGTGTTGTTGCCGAAGATGGTCTTTCACAAAAAGAGGTAGTCGAGAAAATAAAAATTGCCTTTGCTGATTCTGACCTAAATATAAAAGTAATTACTGGAGACGCAGCTGCTAAGGAAAATCAAGACACGATCAAAGAAGCACTTAGCTTTTTCAATATTGCTTTGAGTGCATTTGCTGCCATTGCTTTTGTAGTTGCAATTGTTATCATCATTAATTCATTTGCGATTATTCTTGCCCAACGTCAGCGAGAATATGCATTGTTGCGAGCTGTTGGAGCTAAAGCTTCACAAATTCGGAGATCAGTCATCCTTGAGTCGCTTGTAGTTGGTCTTGTTGCATCTGCAACTGGAGTCGCTACTGGGATTGGATTGGCCGTTCTAATTAAAAGTGCACTTGCCGCTTTTGGGCTCGATCTACCAGATGGCCCACTTGAAGTTCAAACAAGTTCGATAGTTGTTTGTTTGGTTCTAGGAACTCTTGCAACTGTACTCTCTGCTTTTATACCTGCGTTTATTTCATCACGCATTCCACCCATTGCAGCTTTGAGTGAAGCAGCTTTTGAAAAGAAAAAGAAGTGGTGGCCACGAGCGACTCTTGCGACCATCAGCGGAATTATTTTTGTAACCATTATTACCCTCGCCCTGACAGATTCAACAGGTTCTAAAATTCGCGACACAAGCATTGGTTTAGGCGCAGGCTTTATGTTTCTGATTTTCGTCATACCATTTTTGGTAAAGCCGTTTACTTTGCTTATTGGTTCAAGAGTGGCCGGCGTATTTTTGTTGCCCTTTGGAGGACGTCATGCATTTTCAGTGACTGGAATGATCGCAAAACGTAACAACTCAAGAAACCCAAGGCGCACCTCAAGAACTGCTTTGGCTCTCGTTATTGGTGTTGCTCTAGTTTCTTTCGTAACTGTTTTCGCAGCAAGTGTTAACAAGACAGTTGATGTGACTCTAAAGAAGAATTTTGTCGGAGACTTTATTGTTTCCTCTGACGGCATAGAACCAATCGTCACACCTCAACTTTGTGAACAAATCGTGGCACAAGATTTCGTACAAGCTTCTACCTGTCTGAAAAGCCGAAGTGCTTCTTTCGCGATTACTGAACAAGATCGAAGTGATTTGAACAACGCCAATGGAGCCTATATATCTGGTTTCAATTCAAAAACTATTACAGAATTTTACGCAACACCTTTTAGAGGTGACCTGAATAATTTAGGCGCAGACGGGGTGGCTGTTACCAAACAGTTTGCAGAAAGTAAAGACTTAGAGCTCGGTTCCAAGATTCTCATTCGCTTAGATGCCGGCCAGCGTGATTTCACTGTGAAAGCAATTGTGGATGGCGGAATTCCAATTGACTTCATCGAGATGATGATTGATAATTCTGCATACGACGAATTGTCGACAATCAAAACGGCGACTTCAGCAATAGTGCTTCTGGAAGATGGAATTAACACAAATGTGGCAAGAACAGATTTAGAAGAACTCACCAGAGGTACAGGTGCGAGCGTTAATGATCAAAAAGCGTTGCGGGATCAAAATGCGGCACAAATAAATCAATTGTTGTCGCTAATCTATGCTCTTCTAGGACTTGCCATCGTCATTGCTTCTATAGGAATTGTAAACACGATGTCGCTTTCAATTTTGGAGAGAACAAGAGAGCTGGGTCTTTTACGGGCAGTTGGAATGTCGAAGCGCCAAGTAAGAAATTCAATTCGTTTTGAGTCTGTTATTACTGCAGTAATGGGGACAGCGATAGGTATTGTCTTTGGAGTTTCGGGTGCATACTTTTTGATTCAGGCATTGAAACAAGATGGACTGGATCAATTTGCAACTGGAGGCACAAGCTTGATTGCGATTGTTGCACTAAGCGCTTTCATTGGTGTGCTTGCAGGTGCTTGGCCTGCTTGGCGAGCAACCAAAATCGATATATTGAAAGCTGTTTCAACTGAATAATTTAAAGGTTTGAATCTTTCTCAATAACAATGATTCGTTGCTGTTCAGTGAAGGCTGAGATTTTTTTAGCTAGTTCAATATCTGAAGTGGCAATTATTCGGATCGCTAAATAAGCAGCGTTGGCTGAATTACCAACTGCAACTGTTGCGACCGGAACACCTTTTGGCATTTGTACAATACTCAACAGCGAATCAAGTCCATCTAAGTTTTTTAGAGGTACAGGTACTCCAACAACTGGCAAATCTGTAAGTGCTGCAGTCATTCCAGGGAGATGTGCAGCTCCGCCTGCTCCAGCGATGATTACTTTCAATCCACGCTCACGAGCAGTTCTCGCATAAGAAACCATTTCGTCAGGAGTTCTATGGGCGCTAATGATACGGATTTCATGATCAACATCAAATTCGGTCAAAACTTCTGCTGCAGCATTCATCGTTTCTAGGTCTGAATCGCTTCCCATGATGATTCCAACCAATGGTTTTCTGCTGTCGTTCATATATCCTCGTTTATCCTTGGAACATAAAGTCTATTGGATTTTTGTCATTAAAGGAATTCCAATCATACGAAGGATCGAGTTGAGTTAAGAATTCACCACATCTTTGCGTCTCATCTTCTTCATTAATGCGTTGTGCCAGCTGTTTTAGCAGAGCAAGGCATACGAGGAAACCTCTATTTCCTAACTCATTCGAACGAACATATCCGGAACCACGCCATCCGTTTGCCCTCAGCAAATCGAGACCTCGATGGTAGCCAATTCGAGCATATGCGTAGCTAGTAATGTCGTTGAGCTTGTCTAAAGAGCTAATGCTAAGCGCTGCCCAACAGAAGGGATTGCGTGGATTCGCTGCAGCTATGGTTTCGAGCTCAGAAACATTTTCTGCTTTAAGTGCTTGTTCTATTGCAGTAATAAGTGCCATATCTTCAATAGGAAGAATAGTCTCCTGAGGTTTAGGGCTAATTCCAAAAGATTCGTGTGTAGTTTCGCTCATGCTCATCAGCTTAAGTACCATGGACGAGTGAACAATAATTCTAATGATCAACCAACTCGAATATTTTTTGTCCGCCATGGTGTTACTGACCTCACGGGTACAGTTCTTTATGGTCGTACCAAGGAAATTTTCCTAAATGAAGAAGGGCGAGAACAGGCTGAGCTGATGGCTCAATATTTTGAACCAATCAGAATCGATGCTGTATATTCATCGCCCCTCGAAAGAGCACTAGAGACCGCAGAGATTATTACGAAAAATCGCGGACTAGAAATCACGGTAGAAGAGAAATTGGCAGACACAGATGTCGGTTCTTGGACGAATATGAAACTGAAAGACTGTGCCGAACTTGAAGAATGGAAAAATGTTCAGTCAACTCCATCTCAGTTCAAATTTCCTGAAGGGGAATCGTTTGTCGACGTCTTCGATCGAATGAGTGATGTTGTACGAAATGTCGTCGCCGATAACAAGGGTAAAAACATTGTTATAACTTCACATCGAGATCCAATAATTATTCTGATGGCCAGCTATTTGGGAGTCCACATGGACTCTTTCCAACGTATACCTTGCAAACCCGCTTCGCTTACTGAGGTTGCTTTTTTTAATGGAATAGGTACAGTAGAGAGTGTTAATGTTCTACCGGCAAAACGGATGGTATAGATATGAACAACTTTGAATTCATACCAGTTGATTACGCAAGTGCTGGTGCTATTGGCGAGCCAGGAAAGCGCGTTTTTATGATTCAAGGAAAAAGACATGATGAACTTATTGGCGTCTTAGTAGAAAAGCAACAAGTCGAACTTCTTGCAAATCAGTCGATTGAATTTTTAGATTCTCTAAATCTCGAATTCAAAGAAGAGTCAGTTGCAACACCTAAAGATTTTGAACAAGCTGGATTGTTGAAACCTATAGAGCCAAAATTTAGGGCATCAACTATGGGATTGATTTTTGATCCAGAAACTCAATTAGTTACGTTGGAACTTAGAGAAAATCCTGTAGACGAGGAACCCGATATCCAACCTGAGATTGATTTTTCGGTTGACAATATTGATGATCAAGTAATCAGATTTACAATGACTAGAGCACAACTGCGAGCAATGGCAGTTAGAGGTGTTGAATCAGTCAATGCGGGAAGGGAACCTTGCCCTTTGTGTCAAGGTCCAATGGATTTATCTGGACATATTTGTCCTCGTCTAAATTGACGCTTTAGATTGCTTAAATGACATATAGAACTTTTGAGATTCATTCGCCGGATGAGACCAATGATTCAAACGCCACAATTTCGTTGCGATGTGACGTTTTAAATTCGTCGCAAGTTTTTCAAGCAATAGTAAGTAGCGATATCCGAATTATAGGGAATCTTTCTAATTCAAGTAACGGCGCTTTACTAGGCGAAATTGAAATCGAAGACGATTCAAAATTCAGTGTAGTCATCAAACCTTCCAGCTATGAAAATCCACTGATTGATTTTGAATGGGGAACCTTAACTAAAAGGGAAGTAGCCGCGTTTGAACTTTCCCAATTGCTAGGTTGGAATCTTGTTCCTCCAACAGTTTTGAGAGACGTCCAAGACCTCGAGTGTTCTGTGCAACTTTTCATTCCTCATGATCCAAGGGAACACTATTTCAACCTTGCATTCGATGACAGGTCGGTTTTGGAAAAGTTTGTAGTCTTTGATTACATTGCAAATAATGCCGACCGAAAAGCTGGACATTTGTTGGTAGAAAAGTTGGAATCATTTGAATTTTTTCCGGATTCTGGAGAAGAAGTTGCATTGTCTTCTGGTTCTTCAATTTTTGGAATAGACCATGGGTTAACCTTTCACGAGGAAGATAAGCTGCGAACGGTGATTTGGGAGTATGCCGAGAAGCCAGTTTCTATGAATCTTTTAGAAGACGTAAACAATGTAGCTGCGAGAGTAGAGGACGTTTTAAGTAAATATCTTTCTCATGCAGAGCTACGAGCAACCGCTCTGCGTATTGAAAAGCTATTGATAAATCCTTATCATCGAGCTTTGGACGCAAATTCTAGAGCTTTTCCGTGGCCACTAGTCTAAAATCAAATTAGGAATTGAAAAAGTATAGGAAATAAAAATGGAAATTGTGGCGGTCGTATCACGAAATCTGATGGACCTTTCAAAAATTCGAGAAGCTGCGCGGTTAACACCAAACGACATTGTCACCTGTTCATCTCATTCGAGAATCATTTCGATGATGTCTGCTGGAGCGGGAGATAGAAGATTCAAATTAATTTTCGATAATAATCTGTATTCAGATGAAGATTTAAGGATAGCAATTTCACAAATCGAAGAAACCGCACTGAAATATAAACTAAAGGGAACACGATATTTTTCATTTGCGAATCATGACAAGATTGCCGAGTTGAAAATAATGCATCCAGAAGTCGAGTTCGTTCCTCGGTCAAAATTTTTTCGTGAGGTTGTCAACTATCTCTAGTTGCTTATTGAGCAGGCAGCAATCCCGGACTGCTTTCCTGGGACCATCGTTTTCTTTGTTTTGTAGAAAGTCGGATTAAGAGCTCTACCGATCCGGGATCTTCTTCGATATTTTTCTTTTCTAGCCAGTTTTCATTTAGCATTTTTTCCAGTATTTCACGACCGCGTTGTGTTCTGACAATTGTTAGTGTCCACCCATCGTGATTAACAATTCCTCCTGTTGAAATGTCTGCATGTTCGGCAGCAAAATCAGGACATTTTTTACAACCAGGTCGTGTAAATTCGTGGCACTCTTTAAGTGGTATTTCTAGATACCGATCATTGGTGGCCCAAATATGAAAGCGACCTTTGATGTTAAATTTAAGTATATCTTCGCGCTTTATCCCATATTTAGCCTCTATGAGTTCTTTAAATATTGCATCTGTAAAAGTTTTGGAGCATAGTAAGCCAATAGTGAGTTCAATTCTGCGCCCAACTTTTCCGGCTTTTCGAGCTTGCATAATTGCAGGGGCGCTAGCCTGACATCCCATTCCAACAAGTGCAAGTTTTTCAAGTTTCTGTTCTTTGGCTTGATTATAAGCAAGTGTGTTTGCAGAGTATGTATATCGGCTTCCGGCACTTGCCAAAATTTCGTCTTTGGATGTTGCCAGCGATGGACTAGCTACCCAATTTTCATCTGTTGAACTAACAAGTGCACCTTCGATGACTTGGTTTTCAAGGGCATAGATAAGAATGGAACTGACTAGTCCACCGTCTTGACCAACTTCTTGAATAGCTTTGTCGGTTGAACGTGAAAGAAAGATGCTTTCGTATTGGCCAAATACTTCTTCTTTGGATCTAGATCTTCCAAATAGTTGTTCGTCGGCATCTTCTTCCCAATCGCGAAATCGGGGACAGGCTCGAGTGCAAGAAGTGCATCCTTTTTGACCGTGAGAACAAAAATCTGGAATCGAAAAGTTTTCAATATTGAAAGGAAGATATCCGCCATCTTCATGTTTGTAATCCAAAACATCATGTGGGCAAGCAATTACACAAGCTGCACATCCGGTACATTTTCCAGGTTCGAGGACTTCATGGAATAAGTGCTTCCATTCAGGTTTATCTGGAATTGAATTTGAAGGCAATGTCATTAGGGTTTGAGTCTAAAGTATGTTCTAAACGGTTAACTAAAAAACGGGCTCCAATTATGAGGCCCGCTTTCGGTCACTTTTGTGGAACATCATGTTCCTTTTCGTCATCCCTGACTTATTGTCTATTCTTGCACTAAATTCGATAACACGCAAGAAGAAAGGTTCATAAAGGACACAGCATTCATGGCTCTTGTTAATATACTTCGAAATGGGGATAAAGCTGTGTATAACCTCAGAAATACTTGTGGAATACGATAAATTTTCTGTGGATTGCGACTGGTTTAGACAATACGAAACTTAGAGCGCTCTGAACTCTCATTTACGGTACGAAATTAATTCAATTTAGTAAAGCTATAATTTCGACGAGAAGACTTAGCACTCAAATAGTAAGGAAAATCATGGCCGAAGATAATAGCGGAGATATGGGGAATCCAATTTCAAGTGGACCTAATTATGGAGAACAAATTCCTCCTCCTCCTGGGATGCCACCTTCACCGTATCCTAATCAGTACTACAGCAACCAAGGCCCATATCCATATCAATATAAATTACCTAATGATAAGCATGCCGTCATGGCCATGGTGTTTGGAATACTCGGATTAACTTCCTGCGGATTTTTTGCTCCTGCAGGATTAATTTTAGGTATGAAATCTCAACAGAGAATCAAAGAATCTAATGGTACTTTGGGTGGCGAAGGTATGGCGCTCACTGGATTCATTTGCGGAATTATTGGTACTGTTTTCCTAGCGCTTGCGGCGATATATTTCATTTTTTGGTTATTAGTTGTTGGAGGAATCGTCATCGGTGGTTCCTAGCAAATATAAAAATTTGTCAGTATAGTTTTGGCGGAGGGACAGGGATTTGAACCCTGGGTGACTTGCGCCACAATAGTTTTCGAGACTATCCGATTCGGCCGCTCTCGCACCCCTCCCGAATCGCTCATATTAGTTCGAAACGCAGCTAGTTCGCTTCTCAGCTCGAACAGTCGGACAATAAATCGTTTTAGTTGATTTCATTCACTTTGATTGGCCTATTCAGCCGGTCTGTAGCCTCGGAATGTTAGAGTCAAATATCGTGATAACGCAAGAAGAATTTTCAGAAGAAAATATGGTCCAGATCATAAAACGATTTCGACTTGTGACATTAATTACTATTGCATACCTTACTGCGGGAACGATTTTCTATCACTTCGTTGAAGATCTGCGATGGATAGATTCAATCTACTTCTGCGTTGTAAGCCTGCTTACGGTTGGTTACGGCGATTTCACTCCTCAAACCGATACCGGAAAATTATTTACAATATTCTATTTAATTTGGGGTGTTGGCATTCTTGCAGCCTTTGCATCTATTCTTTTGAAAAGAGTTGTATTCGTGTATTTCGCCAATCAAAAAGAAGAGTAATTATCTATTAATTAGTTTGAGTTTTCCGTCTTGAGCCAAAGAAGTTTTTCAGAATTTCACTACATTCTTTTTTAAGAATACCCTCAACCACCTTCGGATTGTGCATGAGTCTCGGGTCGGAAAAGAAATTATAAATACTGCCAGCTGCTCCAAATTGCGGGTCGCTTGCTCCAAAAACAAGACCTCCCACTCGCGCTTGAATTAAAGCTCCTGCACACATAATACAAGGCTCTAATGTTGTAAATACTATGAAGTCGTTCAGTCTCCAGTCATATATAGATTTAGCAGCTTCGCGAATGGCAACAATCTCTGCGTGATTTGTCGGATCATGATCTGCTTCGCGAAGATTTCCGCTGGAAGATATAACGGCACCAGTTTTGGAATCTACTACGATTGCTCCAATTGGGACATCGCTCGGGAGCGAGTCTTTAGCGCAGTTCAAAGCCATGGACATAAGTTCTTCAAGTCGTTCTTTATTTTCCAAAAAGTCTTCGACGTTATTCATGCTGGTAGGTTTTCCTTGTGTGAAGTGTAGCTTCCAAAAATAATTAGCCACATTGTTATTGGGTAAACAACCCAACGTTCAATTCCTCCAATGTTTTCAACATAGTTTGTCGAAGATTGCGCAATTGCAAAATTAATTAAGAAAATTGTAGATAAGAAGCTCAATGTTATCGTGATCTTTTTTAATGAACCTACTAAGTATTTTCGCGAGTTGAATGCAACCATTGGTCCTGTAACAAATAGTAGTCCTGCACAAATGCCATGAGCGGTCGGGACTGGAACAGAAGGGAACAGGCCAACTCCAAGAGTTCCGAGGCCGTAGATGAAAAGTGGAATAGTCAGCCATTTTGAATACGAGTTTTTACTAAGTCGGCGAGAAGCAATAGCAATCAATATCCCAGCAAAGATCATTGACAAATTAAATATCAGAGAGGCTCCTGAATTGTTGTTTCCTAATTCGCTGATGTAATCACGCTTAGTTGAGTATTGACCTAAATAATTCATTTCGGCTGTCTGTATGCCTAGAAAGACAATAACTCCTGCAAGTGCCAATGGTGGGCCTGCTTTTCGCAATTTTTTACTTAAAAGACCCATTTAGATACTCTACTTCGTTGATAATTTTCTTAAGGAAATTCTGGAATAATACTTGAGTACCAGTGGTTACGTAGTTGTGATGGAAAGAGGTTGATATGAAAGCAATTTTTAATGGACAAGTAGTAGCCGAAAGCGACGATACGGTTGTGGTCGAAGGTAATCATTACTTTCCGGCAGACTCGTTACACGAAGAGTTTTTTACTGATAGCGACATGAACAGCGTATGCCACTGGAAGGGAACAGCTTCATATAAGTCTTTAGTGGTTAATGGAGAAGAAAATAAAAATGCTGCTTGGTACTATCCAGAACCTAAAGAAGAAGCAAAAGAAATCAAAGGTCGATTCGCTTTTTGGAAAGGCGTAGAAGTCGTACAGTAAATGTCGGCTTTAAGAGACTGTTTGGTAATCTACCAATCGAAAGATGGACCTACGTCAACGACGCGGGTAGTTGCCGTTGGGATGTTTAATGTTGTTCTAGGACTGTCTAGATCTCCGTACGAGCAATAAGAGATTGTCGCAGGAACGAATGTTGTTGAAAATTCACCGTTTCTGAGTTTGCCTCTTATATCTCGCAGGGCATTTCCAAAGGCATGTCCTTCTGCTCCAGCGAACGCTACTATCGCATCATTAAGCGCTGATAGTGAACCATGTGGTAGTTGACCGTGGGTATTTGTTTCATCCACGTCTTGGTGCTCTCTTTCGACACCTTCAACTAATCGCTCGATAGCATGGCGAGCAGGGATTACACCTGGATCTCTTTTATATGGGTTTGGATCTCTGATGTATACGCTAGTTACTAGATATGTTCCAGGTTCTGTTCCGGGAATAAATCTCGCAGAAACTCCAAATCCAGTTTCTAATTCCACATCAAGTTGAATTTGATCATCAGATGTTATTAGTTTGCCAACCTTGGCTGAATTTTCCATATCGTTCCTTGTTCCTATTCTAAAGTGATAGCACTTCGAGATGCTGCAAGTTGAGTTTTCATTTCTTCTGCGGCTTCGATAACAAATCCAAGTGATTTCGCTTGATCTGTTTCTGGTAGCTCAGAAAAAGGTCGAAAATTTCCCAGCGCTGACTTTATTTCTTCGTCTTCGATATTTGCGACATATCCATAAACCTGACTTGGTTCCTCTAGTTCTAAGACTGAGTCGTCGCCGGTGATTTGTGCGATGACAGAACGATTTTCCATCACCCATTCGTCGTGGACAGCATTGGCAACAGTAATTCCTAGTGCAATACCGTCGATCGCATCGGGAGTGATTGTCAAATTTAAAGTGTCAGAGAGTACCGCTGCAGTCTGAATTACAAAAACAAAATCTTTGTTTTGTTCTTCCACTGGCAAGTTTTCAAATGGTACGAATAGTTCCAACCTTTGACGTACATCATCAGATTGTAGTGCGACGTAATCGTAGATTGCTTCTGGAGTTTCGATTGAATACACCTCATCATTTCCAACAGCACCTGCAATTTGCCAAGCATTGTCTTGAACCCAAGCATCGTGCACTGCAACTGATGCTTTAATAAGTTCGCGTGCTGCGACTTTAGCGGAACTCTGATTTAGAGCTTTGTGGTCACTTGGTAAATCTTCGTATTGTCTACCAGCTAAGTCGACGAATACAACTCCATCGACTTCAATTATTCCACCTTGCGGTTTAGCGCTCGCGAACTCGCCGGTAAGAATATTGCCCTGTGCTCTTTGAAGATCTATAAAGATTTGATCCTTTGTCTTTTTATAGTTGACTCTTTGTCCTGCAGGATTGATTCGTTCTGGATCCTTAGGTGCATCTCCACTATGAAAGTTTTTTACATATTCAGTTTGTGCTTTTGCTGCGATTGTGTCGACGATAAAGTTTTGTAGTTCTTCTAGCGATACAAATTGTGTTTTAGTTACTTGGGTCATTTTGATTCCGTTCTTTTGCCCTGTGTGTTTTGATGATTGCATTTAGGTTTCAAAAGGTCAAGGAAAATCGGAAACTTCAAAAACGTGGATTATAAACTACTAATTAGTAATATAAAATGATGAATTAAATGGAGTTCGGACCTGTTATTTTTTCATGTAATTTTGGCGTAATTCCGGGCTTAATCGTTCGAGGGAATAGCGCAATGAGGTTCGAGGCATTCGCTTATAGTTTTTGTTCAAAAACTTTATTAAGGTCGGTTCTGAAACTTTTCCGACTTCTCTAAGCGCCCATCCCGTTGCTTTGTGAATGAGATCCTCTTCGTCGTTCAAATACATTTCACAAATTTTTAGGGTGTCTTTGAAGTCGTGATCTTTCAAATATGCGAAAGTCGAAATTAGTGCAACTCTTCTATCCCAAAGTGATTTGGATTTTGCGAGCTTGTATAAAATATTTCTGTCGCGATTACGTAATTCTGGACCTAGAATTTTATGGGCCGATGTATCGACGAGATCCCAGCTGTTAACACGTTGCAGGTTGTCAAGGTAGAACTCACAGATTTTACTTTTCTGCTCTTCGTTTCCTTTTTCATATTTACCAACGAGAATGAGTAGTGCCGTTAAACGGCATTCGTGAATTTTAGAGTTAAGTAGTTTTTTGATTTCAGAAAGGCTCAACTCTCTATGATTCTTAGCAATTTTTCGTTGTTCAGGAACAGTCACTCCATAAAACAAATCGCCGTGCCCGTATTGCCCCGGACCTGTTTTAAAAAACCATGCTGAAGATTCAGCACGATCGTTTGTGCCTGCTCGCTTTAATTCTCTTTCTACAGCGAGAGCACTTGAAGCTGGCACGTTTTATTCTTCCCAGGAAGAAGAGATTTGAAAGTAGTTGCCTTCAGTGTCTTCGAAAGTACCGAGAAGTCCACCCATGTCTTCGTCACCAACAGTTTCGATCTCGCGCACAACTTTTGCTCCAAGAGCTTTTATGCGATCGAATTCCTTTTGAGGATCATCTGCATCAAGAGTAAACATAATTCGCCCTGGTTCTTTGTTCTTTCCAGAAACTTCACTATGTGGACCAATCATGATTGAACCCACACCTATTTTGTATCCGTACCATCCGTTTTCTGGATCTGTCCAACCTGGCTCTACATTGAAAATTGGCTGATAGAACTCGGCCATTTTTTTAGGGTCGGTTGCTCCTATCATTATGCTTGTAAAGTTCAACATTTTTACTCCTTAAATTTTAATCCGGCTTTTTTTAACGCTTGTTCAAGAGGCTTCATTGAACTTGGGCCTATCCCATGAAGTGATGAAACTTCTTTTTTTGTTCTTCTTGATAATTGCTCCAGTGTATTTATTTTTGCGTTAAACAGTGCTCTTTGTGCAGGGCCACCGAGGGCTGGCAAATCTGTTTTGGTGTCTTCGAATGGATGGGTCTTGCTGCGAGGAGTCATTATACGTTTGAACGTCTTTTGAACATCCAGGTTGTTACTGGGATGGAAATAATGATTACCGCTATGCACCAAATCATTGCGCGTGAAAACGTATCAGCAGCTATTGGATCTAAGCCGTCGACTGTTTTATCTCGTACGTAGTCCATTACAAGTGTAAGAGGTTGGTTTTTAGCAAAGCCTTGAAGCCATGAAGGCATAGTCTCTGGCGGAACAAAAGCGCTCGAAATGAAGGTCAATGGGAATATAACAACGAAACCAATCCATTGCGCTGCTTCTAAGGTTTTAACCATTAATCCTAAAATTGCAGACAGCGCAGAGACAGCGAGTGTAAAAAGTGTTACCAGTAATACAATCGAAGCCCAATCTGCAATTGATGCATCTGGTCTAAATCCGATGGCGAAAGCTACAACAACAATTATGATTCCTGAAATAAAGTTTCGGAACAAGTCTGAAATTACATGTCCTATTATCAAAGCGCTGTTGTTCATGGGTAGTGATCGGAACCTATCTACGATTCCTTCTTTAAGGTCTACCGCCAAATTGATAGTTGTGTAGTTTGCACCAAAAGCCAATGTTTGAATAAAGACACCTGCAAAAACATAATTGGCATAGTCGACACCGGGCGGTAGCGACCTTTCGATAGCTCCACCAAGAACGTAGCGGTTCAAGAGAGTGAACATAATTGGAAAAGCAATTAATCCCATAACCTGGTCGAGACTTCGCACAAGGTGAAGAACTGATCTTTTTGTCATCAGCCATGTATCAGTGAAAAACCAAACTAAGTGCATTGATTTATTCACGGGTTTTGTTTCAACTGCGGTACTCATTATTTTTTACCTTTCGATTTTTTCTTAGGTTCTTCTTCTGCAGCTTCTTCAGCAACGTGACCAGTTAAAGATAAGAAGACGTCGTCGAGTGTAGGTTTTCTAAGCGTTACTGTTTCTACGTCCAAATCGGTGTTCTCGAGAATCGAAAGTATGGTCTGTAGTTTTTTAACACCTTCTTTTGCTGATATAGAAATTGTTCGGTCGTCCATGTTCGATGTCACAGATTCGTTTTCTAGGAGCTTAAGAGTGGCTTCGAAGTCACCTTCTTGACCTAGAACAATGTCGACACGGTCGTCTCCAACTTCTGATTTCAATTGAAGAGCAGTACCTTCAGAGATTACAACGCCGTTGTCGATAACGATGATGTGATCAGCTAAATTATCGGCTTCATCCATGTACTGAGTGGTGAGCAAAATGGTGGTTCCGTCTTTTGCCAGCTTTTTAATCAAAGCCCACATCGTGTTTCTACTTCTAGGGTCTAATCCGGTTGTCGGTTCGTCAAGAAAGATAATTGGGGGAGAGGCTATAAGACTCATTGCCAAGTCGATCTTTCGTTTCATTCCTCCCGAATATGACTTCACGGGAGTTTTCGCAGATT